>Ga0207690_10000116_pt1 | contig 65776 bp, 71 predicted proteins | sample KBSC23metaG_FD_184315 | JGI IMG/M metagenome (GOLD analysis project Ga0207690, IMG submission 184315) | Corn rhizosphere microbial communities from Kellogg Biological Station, Michigan, USA - KBS C2-3 metaG (SPAdes) (version 2) | ecosystem: Host-associated > Plants > Roots > Rhizosphere > Soil ... | reverse complement strand
TCTTCCCTGCAGAATCGCCGCCTGCTCGGCCGATGGCCCGGCGGTGGCGATAGTCGCCTTAATGCAGGCTCGATACCCGCTGATGGCCTGTAGGTCGCCAATCGAAGGCGAGGGGCCGCATATGGCTCGAGCGGCGCTGAGAATTCGGCGGTCGAGCTGCGCCTTCCCCGCGGCGGTGTTCAAATTCAGGTCGTTGAAGCTGACGTGGATGTGCGGAGTTTCGCTTGCGCGGGCGTCGACGTTTTGAGCCGACGCTTCACTGACCGTGGCGCTCGCAACAAGGAGAGCGGCCGCTGCCCAAAGAATCCTGTTGTTCATGATAGTTCCCCCTCTTCCAATCGTGTTGGAGGCGGAACATTGCGGGCCAAATGTTGTGCGAGAATTTGATTCTTAGCTCTGGGTTCCGGCCCGTACAGCATCGTCACACGTGCGGCGCGTGCGGTGACGCCAAGCTGCTGACACCATGTCATTAGCTTCTCGTGTTGTGATGCGCTGAAGATTCCGGACGGGTCGCGCACCGGCATGGGGCAGCTCGCGTGAACGTCGCATTCCAGGGAACGGCTGAACGTCCGCTGTTGGCGCATTTCCGACGTTGGGACGTCCTTTAGTAGAAAAAATGTTCACTAAATGTTCTCATTTCGCGGCGAGCCGTGCTATTGTCCCGCCATGCCCTTCGCCTCGCCCTATGATCGCCCCGCCCTGAAAGCCGAGATCGTCGCCCGTGTCGCCAAGGGCGAGACGGTGAAGGCGATCTGCTCCGAACCGGGGATGCCTTGTGCGGACAGCGTGCAGGTCTGGCGGCGGGCGGATGCGTCGTTCCGCGAGGCGCTGGCGGACGCGCAGCGGCGCGGGGACTGGCTGCGGCGGCTGGCGTTCGACGAGGATCGGGCCGAGGCGTTCCTGGCGCGGGTGCGGGCGGGCGATCGGATTCGGGACCTGCTGGACAAGCCGGGGATGCCGAGCCAGCGGACCTATCGGCACTGGCGGAGGACGCAGGTCGCGTTCCAGGCGGAGCTGTGGCGGCTGCGCGGGGTGCGCTATGCGCGCCATTCGGGGACGACGCATTCGCGCTGGCGGGCGTTCGACCAGGCGGTGGCGGACAGGATGCTGGTGCGGGTGGTGCGCGGGGAGCCGTGGCGGCGGATGCTGGAGACCGATCCTGCGATGCCGTCGCGGGTGGTGGTCTATCGCTGGCGGCGCGAGGAGCCGGAGTGGGACCGGGCGCTGCGGATCGCCTTCGAGGTCGGGCGGCGCGTGCGGCGGGGGGCGGAGGCTCGGGCGCGGTGTTCTGCGCAGGTGGCGGACGAGATCGGGATGCGGATCGTGCTCGGCGGCTCGCTGCGCAGCGTGGGGACGGGCGATGCCGACATGCCCTGCGCGCGGACGCTCTATGCCTGGGTCGAGCGCTATCCGCACTTCGCGCGCGAGGTGGCCAAGGCCTGCGAGATCCGCGAGTGGGGGCTGAACGACGCGATGGTCGACATCGCCCAGCGCAACGGGCCGTTCCGGCTGGCGACGACCCGGCGCCAGACCGCGCCGCTGCAGCTTCGCGCCAACCAGCTTGCCAAGCGGCCAGGGTGGAAGCGGGCGCGTTCGGAGCGCGAGTGAGCCCGGAGAGGCCTCCCGTCAGTGGGACGGCGGCTGGCTGTTCGCGAACACCGCCAGCTGGGCGGCGAAGGCGCGCTGGTAGGCGGGCCGGGCCTGGGCGCGGGCAAGGTAGGCGGGCAGGTTCGGGTATTCCTCCAGCAGGCCCGATCCCTCCAGCCGGCGCAGGACGTGGACCATCGTCAGGTCGCCCGCGCTGAAGGCGCCGTCGAGCCAATCGGCGTCGCCGAGGTGGCGGGAAAGTTCGCCCAGCCGGTCGCGGACGCGGTCGTCGAGCATGGGCGCGCGCGCCGCGTACCAGGGCTTGTCGCGCTCCATGAGCGTGGCGGCCGAGCGCTCGACGATCGGCGGCTCCACCGTGCTGAGCGCGGCGAACATCCAGGTGATCGCGCGGGCCCGGGCGTCGGCGTCCTGCGGCAGGAGGCCCGCATGGCGCTCGGCGATATGGAAGACGATCGCCGCCGACTCGAAGAGGGCCAGGCCGTCCTCCTCATAGGTCGGGATCTGGCCGAAGGGGTTGAGCGCCAGGTGCGCGGGCTCTTTCATCTGGGCGAAGGAGACCAGGCGCACGTCGTAGGCCTGGCCCACTTCCTCGAGCGCCCAGCGCACGCGCATGTCGCGCGCCAGGCCCCGGCCGCGGTCGGGCGAGCTTTCGAAGGCGGTGATGGTGGGGGGCATCCTGGCGCTCCGCGTCGCTGTCTTCATCCTAGGACGAACGATGCGCGCGGTTCACGACAAGCGGCCTTGATATTTGCCGACTAAGCGCCGCCGAGCGGCGCGGCGGCGTTTTCCCTCGCCCAGGCGCCAAAGGCGTCGCGACCCTCGCGGCCATAGCGGGCGCCGACCTGCCTGGCGATTTCGGCGATGCTGATCGTCCCCAGGCGGGCCCGATAGGCCGCCTCCGCCTCGGCGAAGGCGCAAGCGATGTCGCACGGGACCGCCGACGAGGTGTAGGCGGCGCAGGGGCCGCGGCGGCGGATGTCCTGGCACTTGAACCGGGGCGCCGAGCCCTCGATCGCCGCCTGGACGTCCCACAGGCTGATCTCGGCGGCCGGCCGCGCCAGGCGGTAGCCGCCACGGCCGCCGCGGCTCGCCGCCAGGACGCCCGCGCGGACGAGCGCCTGGAGATGCTTGGCCATGTAGGCCGCCGACGTCGCCGTGTGAGGCGCGTCAGGCGCCCACCGGGCTGGGCGGGGCGCGCTGCAGGCTCTGGCGCAGCCAGTCCTCGAAGCGGAGCGCCGCGATGCGGGCGTCCTTGGCCGGAAGCAGCGCCTGGTCGTGCAACTCGACGCCGAAGTAGAGGGCGCGCGGATCGGCGATGATCCGGCGCGGGTCCTCGTAGGCGGTCAGCACCTCCGTCGCGACGTCGCAAAGGCGGAACCGCTCGGGGCCGGCCACCTCGACCGTGCGGTTCAGCGGCTCGCCGGTGGCGAGGCCGGCCAGGGTCTCGGCGACGTCGAAGGCCGAGATCGGCTGCGACAGGGCCGGTGGGATCGGCACCTCGTCCGCCTCGCCGGCCTGCACGACGCCGGCGATGAAGTCGAAGAACTGGGTCGAACGCAGCAGGGTGTAGGGGATGCCGGACGCCTTGATCAGATCCTCCTGCAGCTTCTTGGCGCGGAAGTAGTCGCCGGTCTGCAGGGCGTCGGTCCCGACGATCGACAGGGCGAGGTGATGCCGCACGCCGGCGGCCTTGCCGGCCGCCAGCAGCCTGCGCCCCGCGGTCTCGAAGAACCGCAGCGCGGCCGGGCCCTCCAGCGAGGGCGAGTTCGAGACGTCGACGACGACCGCCGCGCCCTCCAGCGCCCGATCCAGGCCCTCGCCGGTGACCGCGTCCACGCCGTGCGACGGCGACGCCGCCACGACCGTGACGCCGTCGCGCCGGAGCGCGCTGACGAGCTTTTCGCCGATCCGGCCGCTGCCGCCGATGACCACGATCTTCATCTTGTCCACCTCTGTGCGGGACCCGGTCGGGTGACCGGGCCCCGCACCCTATCCTCAGGCCATGACGGGCGAAGCCCCCGCCGTCTGTTGATCGGCCTTCGCCGGCTCGCCCCGGATGAAGGCGAGCAGCTCGGGATTCAGGATCTGCGGATGGGTCTGGCATGAGCCATGCGGCAGGTCCTTGTAGGTCTTCAGCACGCCGTTCTTCAGCAGCTTGACCGTCAGCGGCGCCGAATCCGCATAGGGCACGATCTGGTCGTCCTCGCTGTGGATCACCAGCACCGGCACGTCGATCGCCTTGAGGTCCTCGGTGAAGTCGGTTTCCGAGAAGGCCTTGATGCATTCATAGCCGGCCTTGACGCTGCCCATCATGCCCTGGCGCCACCAGTTGCGGATCAGGCCTTCCGACACCTTCGCGCCCGGGCGGTTGAAGCCGTAGAAGGGGCCGCTCGGGATATCGAGGTAGAGCTGGGCGCGGTTGGCGGCCAGGGCGGCGCGGTAGCCGTCGAACGCCTCGATCGGCGTGCCGCCCGGGTTGGACTCCTTCCTGACCATCACCGGCGGCACGGCGTCGATCAGCACCGCCTTGGCGACGCGCCCCGGCTGCGCCCGCGCGACGTAGCGCGTGACCTCGCCGCCGCCCGTCGAGTGGCCGATGTGGATCGCGTTCTTAAGGTCGAGCGCCGTGACCAGGGCAGCGACGTCGGCGGCGTAGGTGTCCATGTCGTTGCCGCCGTCGGTCTGGTCCGACCGCCCGTGACCGCGCCGGTCATGGGCGATGACGCGATATCCCTGCGCCAGGAAGAACATCATCTGGTTGTCCCAGTCGTCGGAACTCAACGGCCAACCGTGGTGGAATACGATCGGCTGGGCGTCCCTGGGGCCCCAGTCCTTGTAGAAGATGCGTGCGCCGTCTTTGGTGGTGATGTGAGCCATGGCGATGTGTCCCTCGCCAGATTGCCGGCCGGCAGGACCGGCGCTGACGTCTCGTGATCGGGCCGAGGGCGGGCCAGGTAAGCGTCCGCCGAACCACCAGGCCCCGGTCGCGACGACGGGCCACCCCTAGCAGCTTCCCGGCGCCCGTCACAGCGAGTTCGCGCCGATGTTGAACCGCTTCGCGGCCTCGGCCGCAGGGTTCGTTATCCCCGCAGGATCTTCTCCATCGCCTTTCCCCTGGCGAGCTCGTCGATGAGCTTGTCCAGGTAGCGGATCTCCCGCATCAGCGGCTCGACGACCTCTTCGACGCGCACGCCGCAGACCACGCCTTTGATGCTGGCCCGCGCCGGATGCAGAGCGGGAGCCTGGGCGAAGAAGGTCTCGAAGTCGGATTTCTGCGCCAGGTGGGTGGCGAGCTGTTCCTGGCTGAAGCCGGTCAGCCAAAGGATGATCTCATCGATTTCGGCCTTGGTGCGCCCCTTCCGCTCGGCCTTGGCGACGTAGTGCGGATAGACGCTGGCGAAGCTGGTTGCGTAGATTCGATGGTTGGTCATCGCTGAGCCGCCGCGGGCGGCGAGGCAGGCTCGGAAGGACCCGGCGCGGCCCCCGGGCGAAGCGTCGGAGCGGGCGCCGGGGGCGTTGGCGCCAGCGCCGAGGCCGGCTTCGAATTGAGGTACCTGGCGAGGTAGGCGGACACGGCGAGCTGCTCTTCCGCGGTCATCTCGGCGCCGGCTGACGCCATCTTGTCGATCTCACTGTCCCATTCGTCGCCGGTGTGGCGCGCGTAGGCGAACTGCGAGGCGTCATGACAGGCCGTGCAGACGCGAACGACGACGTCCTTGCCCGGCCCCTCCGGAAGCGGATCGTCGGGCGCCTGAGCCAGTACGGGGCCGACTCCGGCCAGAAGGAGCGCCGCCGCCGCCGCGGCCATGGAGATCCGGAAACTCATCGCGCGACGACCTAGCCCATGCGCCCGGCGGCCGGAATCTAGAAAATGCCGACCGCGCCGTCAGCCCAGACGAGCAGCACGGCCGCGGCGATCGCGAGGCCGATCGCGGCCCGGTAGCGCAGGCCGCGCACCTTCCACATGGTGAGCTCGAGGAGCGCGCCGGCGCCGATCAGCAGGACGGCGGCGAAGGCGAAGTCGCTCGCGGTCCAGGCTATCTCGTCCGTGACCTGCATCGCCGCCAGCGGCAGCAGGAGCAGCGCGGCGACCGCGCCCCAGCCGGCGAGCCGCCAGGGATTGAGCCGCGAGCTCGCTTCCATGCTCAGTCCGCCCCGGGCTTGTCTTTTCGCGGCGCCGGGGCTGGCGCAGGCGCGGCGGCGGCCGTCGGCTTGGCGGCGGCTTCCGCAGCGAGCTTCTCTGCGCGCCGGGCGCCGGCCAGGATGGCGGGGAGTGCGTAGTTGCCTTCGTGGCAGGCGTATTCGTAGACGATGCCCTTCAGCGGATAAAAGTTGTACTCGCCGCCCCACGGGGCGTCCCAGACGTCGGGGTCCTCGACCTGGAAGCGATAGGTCAGCCGGGTCGGCGAAACCCGTGTGAACCACTCGGTGACCTTGAGGTTCTTCCAGGAGCCCGCGAGCTGCTGGCGCTCGGGGATGTTGGTGGTCTCGACGACCAGGGTCTCGCCTTCGTACCAGCCGATGGAATCGCCCATCCAGGGGCGCACGCCGTCGGTGCGGTGGGTGCTGTTCAGGCGCACGATGCGGCTGTCGTGGATCAGCTCGACGTCGATCACGACCGCGTCCGGCGTCTGCACGATCTGATAGTTGTTGTTGTAGTAGCCGTTGGGCAGCATCGGCGGGCCGGCGTTGCGCCCGAAGCCCATGATGCAGCGGTCGCCCAGGCCCCGGACCTCGTAGCTGTCATAGCTGTCGCGATAGGGCGGCGGGCTCGGCGCACCCTTCTTGCGCGGCGGGAACTGGCCGTTGGCGGTGGTCAGGATCGAGCTGCGGTACTGCCCGTTCACCGTCATGATGTGGGTGCCGGGGTCGATCCAGAAGGTGTTGTAGCCGCCCACGTCGCCGCCGGCCGCGGCGAAGTCGGGACGGATCTTGAGCAGTTCGGACTTCTGCGATTCGGCCTGGAGCTGCTCGGTGGTCTTGCTCTGGTCGGTGGGGCTGTCGGCTTCAGCGAGCGCCGCGGCCCAGACCTTCTCCATGGCCTTGGCCTCGGCCGGCGTCAGGGAGGATTTGTCGGAAATGCGCGGGTTACGGGTCAGCGGCGTCAGCGTCGCGTTCGACCAGTAGCCGCCGATGTCCGGACGGCCCCAGGAGGTCTTCGGCGGCGTCCAGCCTGGCGGGCGGATGCTCGGGTCAGCGGTGGGCGCGGCAGGCGGCTTGAACGCGGGCGACTTGGAGGCCGGCGGGGCGGCCTGGGCGGCGCCCGCCAGGGCCAGGCTTGCAAGGACGCTAACGACGATAGGGCGCATCGGACGACCTTCCCGTGTTCGTTGACCTTCGATCATCATACGTCAGTCGCGTCGTGGGGGAACAGGCGTCTTGACCAGCCCGACGTCGCGCCCATCCTCGGTGTAGACGATGGTCCGGCCGTTCTTGGCGCTGACGTAGACGGTCACGGCTTCGCCCGGGGTAGGGACGCTCACCTCCCAGGTGTCGGGCTTGCGGGCGACCGTGAAGGGTCCGGCGGCCCCGGGCGAGCCGATCAACGCGGCCTGGGCGGCGGCGATCGCCTGGTCGGACGTGGTGACCGGATGACCGCGCGAGCCGCAGGCCGCGACGGCGAGCGCGAGGATCGTCAGGCCAAAGGCCCCAAGCCGCAGCGCCATCCTTACCCCCGGCGGTGAATCGCTGAGACGATGCGAGCCCCGCGCCCGGAGCAAGTCAAGGCGGGGCGATCCTTCGATGGGCATCGAAACACGCCACGGGGCCGGCGCGGCATGATGGCCGCATGACTTCCCGCCCCGAGACGAGCCGCCTTCCCAGCCGTCGCGACGCCGGGACGATCGGTGCGGCCGCCGCCATTCTGCTGGCGGTCGGCCGCATTGCCGAAGCCAAGCCTGTGAAAGACGCGCCCAAGATGAAACTGACCTGCTTCATCCGCTACCAGATCGATCCGTTCCAGAAGGAGGCGTTCCGCGCCTACGCCGAAGCCTGGGGACGGATCATCCCGCGCTGCGGCGGGCATCTGGTCGGCTACTTCCTGCCCGCCGAGGGGACCAACGACATCGGCTGGGGGTTGATCGCCTTCGACAGCCTGGCGGCCTACGAGGCCTATCGCGCGCGTCTGCGGACCGACCCGGACTCGAAAGCGAACTTCGCCATGGCGCAGGCCAAGCGCTTCGTGCTGCGCGAGGAGCGAACCTTCCTGGAGATCGTCGACGGCACGTTCGGCATTCCAGCGGCCGTGGCCTGAGCGGCGCAGCGCCGCCGCCAGGCGCCGTTCGTCGCGGCCAGATGTCCGAACGCCGCAGCGCAAGGTCCGAATCGCGCGACCAATGGCAGAGTTCGGCCGAACGTCCGCAGTCCCGGAGCTGACCTTGAAACCCTTCCTCGCGCCCGCCCTGATCGCCCTGTCCCTCGCCGCCGCCAGCGCCACGGCTGCCGCGCCCGCGCCGCCCTACGTCGCCGCCGCGCTCGCAGATCCGGGGCGACCGGCCGCCGACAAGGCCGCCGACGCGATCCGAGAACCGGCCGCGACCCTGGCCTTCGCCGGCGTGAAGCCCGGGATGACGGTGGCGGAACTGTTCCCTGGCGGCGGCTACTTCACGCGCCTGCTCAGCGACATCGTGGGACCGAAGGGCCGCGTCCTCGGCATCGAGAACGCCGGCTGGAAGGGCGCGGTGAAAGCCGACCAGAAGATGCTGGCCGAACCGGGCCGGACCAATGTGAAGCTCGACGTCGAGACCTTCGGCCAGTTCAACCTGGCTCAGAAGGCCGACATCTTCTGGATCACCCAGAACTATCACGACCTGAAGATCCCGCAGTACGGGGTCGTCGACATGGCCGACTTCAACCACCGCGTCTTCCAGGCGCTGAAGCCGGGCGGGGTCTACATGATCCTCGACCACCAGGCGAACCCGGGCACGACCCTGGCGCAGATCGCCGAGCTGCACCGCGTGGAGAAGGCGCAGGTGATCGCCGAGGTGACCGCAGCCGGCTTCAGGCTGGTCGACGAGGGCAAGTTCCTGAACCGTCCCGGCGACGATCACACCAAGTCGATTTTCGACAAGGCGATCCAGGGCAAGACCGACCAGTACGCCCTGAAGTTCGTCAAGCCGAAGGCCTGACACAGCCGGCCGCCGGCCGGACCCCGTGGCCGCCTACCCGCAGCCCAGCCTTTCCGAACCGCGTTCGAGCGAGCAGACTGGAGGCTTGGGACCCGGGCGACATGAACCTGGGGGAGGAACAACCATGAAGACCGCCGGCCTCTTGGCCCTGTCGGGCGCCGCCGCCATCGGAGCCACTCTGGCGTTCGCCCCGCCGACCGCCCAGGCCGCGCCGCCGGACCTGTCGGGCTACTGGTCCAACTCGACGCTCACCCCCATGACCCGCGACGCCAAGCTCGGCGACCGGGCGGCCTTCACGCCCGCCGAGGCCAAGGCCCTGGAGGACGAGGAAAGCCGGCAGGTGGCGGTCGGCAACCAGCCCACCGACCCCAATGCGCCGGTCAATGCGCCCAACGGGCTGGAGAGCAAGCCGGCGTTCGCCGCGGCGGGCGGCGACGTCGGCGGCTACAACCGCGGCTGGCTCGATCCGGGGCACACTGTGATGCGGGTGGCCGGCCAGCCCCGCACCTCGCTGATCACCACGAAGAACGGCCAGATCCCGCCGCGCAAGGGCGGCCAGGTCGCCGAGACGGCCTATGGGGCGGAGGGCGGCGAGGGCAGCCATGGCCCGCTGGGCTCGTTCGACAACCCTGAGAACCGGCCGATCGGCGAGCGGTGCATCATCGGCTTCGGCCGCAACGCCGGGCCGCCGATGTTCCCGAACGGCTTCTACAACAACAACTACCACATCGTTCAGACGCCGACGGCCGTGGCGATCGAGGTGGAGATGATCCACGACACGCGGATCGTGCGGCTGAACGCCAAGCATCGCACCGACGGGTTGCGGCCCTGGTTCGGCGATTCGATCGGCTGGTGGGACGGCGACACCCTGGTGGTCGAGACGACCAACATCCCGGAGAAGGAGGCCTTCATGGGCTCCTGGAAGGACCTGAAGATCACCGAGCGCTTCACGCGCACGCCGGGCAACCGCCTGCGCTACCAGTTCACGGTCAGCGATCCGTCGTCGTGGGATCAGCCCTGGGGCGGGGAGTACGAGTTCGCGCCGTTGAACGGGATCATCTATGAGTACGCCTGCCACGAGGGGAACTACGCACTGCCGGGGATCCTAGCCGGCGCACGGTCGGCCGAGCGTGAGGGCGCCGCCGCGGCGAAGGGGGCGAGCGGGGCCAACTAGGCTCGTCGACGGGCGGACGCATCCGAAGCTCGACTGTCGCGTTCAGGGCCAGACGGGTTGCGACAGGATTGCGACGATGGACAAGCTCTTTGCGCGGTTCGCGAACGCCACGGCGCGGATCACCGGCAGTCCCATCGCCTTCCTGGCCTGCGTGGCGGCGGTGCTGCTGTGGGCGGCCAGCGGGCCGGTGTTCAAGTTCTCCGAAACCTGGCAGCTGGTGATCAACACCGGCACGACGATCGTCACCTTCCTGATGGTGTTCCTGATCCAGAACACACAGAACCGCGATGGCGCAGCGATCCAGACCAAGCTCGACGAACTGATCCGCGCCTCGGACGCGGAAGACGAGTTCATGGGCATCGAGAAGCTCACCGACCAGGAGCTCGACCGCCTTCACGAGAAGTGCGCGCGCATGGCGCGAACCAGCCAGCGGCTGCTGAAGCAGGCCAAGGCCGAGCGCGACGCGCGGGTGAGCGCGCGGGGCGCGGCGAAGCCCAAGCCGGCCAGGCCCGCAGCCCGAAAGCGGCCTAGCTGATGAGCACCCACTCGGCGACGTAGGCGTGGGCCTTGCGGGCGAGCGCCGGCGGGCCGGAGAAGTAGAACTCGCTGCCGAACCAGCTCTTGCGCTCGCGCCAGACCAACTCGCCGGTGTCCTCGGTGCGCAGAATCTCCCGCAGGCGCTCCCGCTTGCTGGCGGGGACGAAGGCGACATAGGTGGCTTCGCTCATGGCTCAATCCGGCTCGGGCGTCCCGTGGGAGATTGGCTGAGTCGCGGCCCCAGGGTTCGTCCGAATTTGATATTTTCCCCGTGACCTGTGGACGCGGGCGGCGCGCCGACGTCCTGCGCGGTCGGAACGATCACATCTCAGGGGGATTTCGCGCGCCCAAATATCAAGGCGCGAACGCATCGAACCGAGTCCCGGCGCCAGCACGCCAAAACTCCCGCCAAGCCGGGCGAGGACGATCGCGGCGACCGGCAGGGCTGAGGCCTATGCGAAAAGGCCCCCGGCGCGGACACCGGGGGCCTTCGCAGATCGAGTTCCTAAGCGCCTCAGGCGGTCAGGAGGGCGCCCGCCGAGCGGCGGTGGCGGAGCACAGCGCCCAGCCCGCCGAAGCCCATGAGCATCATCGCCCAGGTGGCCGGCTCCGGAACGCCCAGGACCGACACATTGTCGAGCGCCGGGCCGTAGGCGGTGCCCGTCGCCGAGGCGAAGGACAGGGTCGTGGACGTGCTGGCGGCGGTGAAATTGTAGGTGTAGGCCTGCCAGCCCATGCTGGCGCGGCTGTCCGAGCCGCTCACCGTGAAGGTGTCGGACTGCACCGGACCGCCGGTCGCCGAGGTGATCGCGACCTTGGCCGCCGGACCGCCATCGGGGTTGCCGGCCAGGAAGAAGCTGACCGCGTAGCGCTGACCCAAGACGGTGTCGAAGGTCTGCGAAATGCTGCCGTTGGCGTTGCCCGACAAGTCGACGCTGCGGCTGCCATCCTCCGGCTGCCAGTAGCCACCGATGTAGTCGATGCTGTCGCCGCCGACGGTCCAGCCGGTGATCGCCGTGCTGCCGTTGAGCAAGGTCGTGAAGCCGCTGCCCGGGTTGGTGGCCGCGGTGGACAGCTCGAAGCTGCCATTTGTGAAGGCGGCCGCGCCGGCGGTGGTGGCGATGCCCCACGCCGCGACGCCGACGATCAGGGTATTCCTCAGTACGCTGAACTTCATATTCAAACTCCCAGCCCGGGGCTCATGCCCCTATGTCGCGCAAAGCGGCGAGGAGCCGGGCAGCGCTAGCCTGACATCTGTCACGGCCTGGAGGGCAGCGAAAGGCGTTTCCCCTCGCACGGGTGTTTTCGAACTCAGTCGTCCGGATTTTCCCGACGTATACTGAAGTCGAGATCTGATGTCGTGATCCCGACATTGTCGGGTCGACGACATACTTGAGCCATTTCTCGACACCGTGACGCGCGAAGACCTCTCAGCGACTGACGACAGTTCCCGCAACACTTGCGGCCGCCGCTTCCCGCGCGCCGGGCGTGGTCCAGCGGTCGATGGCGGCCAGGAGCCGCGGCAGATTGATCGGCTTGCCGAGGTGGTCGTCCATGCCGGCCTCGCGGCAGCGGGCGATCTGCTCGGGCAGCACGTTGGCGGTCATGGCGACGATGGGGGTCGCCGCGGCGTCGCGATCGCGCAGGTCGCGGATGCGGCGGGTGGCGGTCAGCCCGTCCATGACCGGCATCTGCATGTCCATCAGGATGATGTCATAGCGCCCGCGGCCCACCGCCTCGATGGCTTCCGCGCCGTCGCCGGCGGTGTCGATCTCGATGCCGAAGGGAGTCAGCAGGGTCGTCAGGAGCTCGCGGTTGACGGCGTTGTCCTCGACGACGAGCGCGCGGATCGGGCGGTCGAAGGCCGCGGTGGCGGCCTCGGGTTCGGCCGCGGCGGACCAGTCGCCGGCCAGCGGCAGATCCACCTCCAGCCAGAAGGTCGAGCCTTGCCCGACGGTGCTGGAGACCCCGATGCGCCCCTGCATCGCCTCGACGATCTCCTTGGAGATCGCCAGGCCCAGGCCGGTGCCGCCGAAGCGGCGCGAGACCGAGGCGTCGGCCTGGGTGAAGCGCGTGAAGAGCGCGCCGATCTGGTCCTCGTCGATGCCGATGCCGGTGTCGCGGACCTCGAGGCGCAGGCGGCATAGCTCGCCGCGCGGTTCCTGGGCCAGGCTGAGCTCCAGGCCGCCCTCGCGGGTAAACTTCACCGCGTTGGAGAGGAAGTTGAGCAGCACCTGGCGCAGGCGCGGCGCGTCGCCCACCAGGGCGGGCGCGGCTTCGTCGATGCGGGTGGCGAGCGTCAGGCCCTTGGCCTGCGCCTGTTCGGCGACGATGGCGGCGGCCGAGCGCGCCATGGCCACCGGGTCGAAGGGCTCCGGATCCAGCTCGAAGGCGCCGGCCTCGAGCTTGGAGAAGTCCAGGACGTCGCCGATGACGCCGAGCAGCGTCTGGCTGGCGTCATGGATCAGGCCGACCTGGCGCGCGTCCTGGGCGGCCAACGACCTGGAGTGCCGCAGGACGCCGGCGAAGCCGAGGATCGCGGTGAGCGGCGTGCGCAGCTCGTGGGTCATGTTGGCCAGGAAGTCGGCCTTGGCGGCGGCGGCGGCCTCCGAGCGGGCGAGGGCGTCCTTCAGCTCGGCCTCCAGGGCCTTCCTGTGGCTGACGTCGCGCGAGACGCCGAGGATCCGGCCGCTGCCGTCGTTCAGGCGCGAGAAGGTCGTCTCGGCCCAGATGGTGGCGCCCTCCTTGGAGAACACCCGATACTCCATGGTCTGGGGCCCGGCCTCCTCCGTCACCGCGTTGATGAAAGCCTGGACGGCGAGCGTGTCGTCGGGGTGCATGTAGGTGTAGTTCGGCGTGACCAGGAGCTCACCGGGCGCAAAGCCCAGGATCCGCTCGATGGACGGCGAGACGTAGAGGCGCTTGTTGTCGCGCGAGGCGAGCGAGATCACGTCGGTGACGTTGTCGGCCAGCAGGCGGTAGCTCTGTTCGCTGTCGCGCAGGTCCTGGGTGGCCTGTTCGTAGCGCCGGCGTGCGGCCACGGTCTGGCGCGCGCTCGACATGGCGAAGGCGACGGTGAGCGCCAGCAGCAGCCAGACGGGCCAAGGCTGGGAGATCGCCGGGTTGGGCGACACCAAGGGCGTGATCAGCAGGGCGGCGGCCGGGATCACGCCGGCCAGCAGGTAGCCCGCTCGCGACTGGTAGGCGTAGACCTGGGCGAAACCTATCACCGCGAGCCAGATCACGACCCCACCGAGCGCGCCGGCGGCGGTTCCCGTGCGCCAGAGCAGCACGCCCAGCATGCCCCACCCGAAGACGCCTGCGACGAGGCAGGCAACATGCTGGAGGCGCTTGGCCGGGCTGACCGGCAGGCCCAGGGCCTGGTCGCGGGTCACCATCCAGCTCACGAGGTCGATGCCGCCGACCAGCACCGCCCAGGCCGCGCAGACTGGCCAGGGCAGGAAGGCGAGGATCACCAGGCCGACGCCGACGATCGCCGCGATTCGCGGCGCGATCGTCGCACGCGCGCCGGCCGCCATTTCGTCGAGTCCGCGGTCCAGGAAGGTGAAAGCGGCCATGATCCCCCTCGATCAAGGGCCGATCATCCCAGACAACGATTAATTCCGCCTAAGCTTCAGGGCGGAGGCGCGGCCGCCGGCTCGTCGCCCGGCCTACCCCGGGGCGTCGGATCCGGACGAGGCGCCTACTTCGGCTTCCTGAAGCGCAGCAGGAACTGGTCGGTCTTGCCGCGGATCGAGGGGTCGAAGACCATCTTCGAGTGATCGTCGGCTGGATTGGCGAGGACCTTGCTCTCGCTATCGAGCCTGAAGCCGGCCGCCAGGACGTCCTGCTTGACCCTCGCCTCGTCGATGCGGTGGCGGCTTTCCGTGCCGGTGACGCCCGCGCCGGGCGCGTCGGCGTGGTCGAGAATGACATAGACGCCGCCCGGCTTCAGCGCCGCGAACACCTGCTTGTTGAAGCCCGGCACGTCGGCCGGTCCCATGAACTTGTCATAGAGGTCGTGGTAGTTCTGGCGGATGAACACCGCGCTGAGGCCCTTGGGCAGGGCCATGGCGTTCACCGGCGGGGTCGAGACGACGACGTTGGCGTAGGCCGGGTCCGATGCGGTCTTGTTCAGCAGGCCGACCACGTTCGGGTGCGCCTTGACCACCTCGGCCGGCATCACCGCGAAGAGCTTGCCCTTCGGCCCCACCGCCTTGCTGAGCGCGCGCACGAAGCGGCCGGCCACGATGTCGGCGACTTGGTCGCCCGGCTTGACGCCCATGAAGGCGATGACCTCCGGCCCCTTCATGGCCGGATCGGTGAGCGCGTCGCCAGCGGCGGGCGGCTGGGCGAGCGTGGCGGCCGGCAGGGCGAGCGCGAAGGTAACGGCCGCGGCGGCGGCGATCAGCAGGTGGCGTGACATGGGTGTCTCCTCATCCCGAAGGTCCAGCTTGCACCGGATCGCGACGGCTCGCCAGGGTCGTGCAAGCCCCCGACGCTGCGGAAGCCCCGAAGCTTCAGGCGTGGGCGCGGCGGCGCATCGGCTCGGCGGCGAAGACGCGCGGCGTCGCGGCCTGGGATGCGCGCAGCGCGGCCTCCATCTGGTCGGCCGGCATGGGCCTGGCGAACCAGTAGCCCTGCATCCGCTCGCAGCCGGCGGCGCGCAGCAGGATCGCCTGCGACTCGTCCTCGACGCCCTCGGCCACGATGCGCACGCCCAGCGAGCGGGCGGCATAGAGCATCGAGCCCACCAGCTTGCCGACCCGGGCGTCCTTGGCGACGTCGCAGATCAGCGAGCGATCGAGCTTCACCGTCTGGATCGGCAGGTGCATCAGCGCGCGCAGGTTGGAATAGCCAGTGCCGAAGTCGTCCAGGGCGATGCGGATGCCCTTGGCGGACAGCCGTTCGATGTGGCGGCGCGAGAGCGCCAGGTCGCGCAGCAGGAAGGTCTCGGTGATCTCGACCGTCAGGGCGGTGGCGGGCAGGTCGGTGGCGGCCAGCCGCCCGATCAGCTTGCGCGAGAAGCTGGGGTCCAGCAGGTCGCGGGGCGAGACGTTGAAGGAGACGGCCTGGATCAGGCCGTCGGCGACCCACGGCGCGGCGCTGGCGCAGCCGGCCTCGAACACCGCCTCGTCGATGGCGCCGATCAGGCCCAGTTCCTCGGCGATCGGCACGAAGGCGGCCGGCGAGAGCAGGCCGTGGTCGGGGTGGCGCCAGCGAACCAGGACCTCGACGCCGACGATGCGGCCGTCGGCGGAATCGACCACCGGCTGGAACCAAGGCTCGATCTCGCCGGCCGGGATCGCGCGGCGCAGCTCCTGCTCGAGGGTCCGGCGGTAAAGGTTCTCGGCGCGCAGCTCGGCGTCGAAGGCCGACCAGCGCCCGCCGCCCTGGGTCTTGACGCGATAGAGCGCCATGTCGGCGAACCGCTGCAGGTCGCCCGCGTCGCTGGCGTCGTCCGGGAAGACCGCCACGCCGACCGAGGCGCCGGGCGAGATCTGGCGGCCGTAGATGGCGTGTGGCTGGGCCAGCGCGGCGACCAGGCGCTCGGCCCGGCGGGCGGTGTCGGGGTCGGCGGAGATGACGGCGAACTCGTCGCCGCCCAGGCGCGCGAGCAGCTCGCCCTCGCCGGCGTCGGCGCGCAGGCGCTCGCCCACCTCGGCCAGGAAGAGGTCGCCGGCGTGGTGGCCGAGGGTGTCGTTGAGGTGCTTGAAGCGGTCGAGGTCGATGACGTAGAGCGCCACGCGCCCGCCCTGGCCGGCGGCGGCCTCCAGGCGTTCGCACAGCGCCGCGGTGAAGGCGCCGCGGTTGACGAGGCCGGTCAGCGAATCGGTCTGGGCCAGGCGCAGCGTCAATTCGCGCTCGGACTCCAGCTCGGCGACGCGGGCTGCGAGGCCGGCAAGCTTCTCGATGTCCGCAAGCTTCTGGGCGCGATCGGGCACGGCGGGGCAGCCTCGGGCTCTAGAGGGTACTGCCGTCGTTCTAGCCGGCCCGAGGCGAACGCCCCGTTAAGCGACAGGCTTAACGGTTGCTGTGTCGCAGTCGCTCACCCCGCGCGGGCGGGCTCGATTTCGGCCGGCGCGTCGATCTGTTTTTCCCACTTGGCGACCACGGCCGAGGCCACGGTGTTGCCGATCACGTTGGTGGCCGAGCGGCCCATGTCGAGCAGGTGGTCGACGGCCAGGATCAGCAGCAGCCCGGCCTCGGGCAGGCGGAAGAAGGTGAGGGTCGCGGCGATCACCACCAGCGAGGCGCGCGGCACGCCGGCCATCCCCTTTGAGGTGATCATCAGCAGAAGCAGCATGGTGATCTGCTGGGCGATGGTCAGTTGGACGCCATAGACCTGGGCGATGAACAGCGTCGCGAAGGTGCAATACATCATCGAGCCGTCGAGATTGAACGAGTAGCCGAGCGGCAGGACGAAGCTCGCCACGCGCTTCCTCACGCCCCACGCCTCCAGCGCCTGCAGGGTGCCCGGATAGGCGGCTTCCGACGAGGCTGTGGAGAAGGCCAGCAGCGCCGGTTCGCGGACCGCTCCCATAAGCTTCAGCGCGCGGGGGCCGACGATCAGCACCAGCACCGCGACGAGGAGCGCCCAGAGCACGCCTAGCGACAGGTAGAAGCCGCCGACGAACTTGGCGTAGGTCCCCAGCACGCCGATCCCCTGGGTGGCGATGGTCGCGGCGAGCGCGGCGAAGATCGCCAGCGGCGCGGTGCGCATCACATAGCCCGTGACCTTCAGCATGATCGCGGCGACCTGCTCGACGAGGGCCAGCACCTGCGGCGCGCGGTCGTCGATGGCCGCGATCGCCGCGCCGACGAACACCGAGAAGACGACGATCTGCAGGATCTCGTTGTCGGCCATCGCCTGGATGATCGAGGCCGGCACGATGTGAGGGATGAAGGCCTTCAGCGTGAACTTGGTCATGTCCACCGCCGAGGCCGCCTGGCTCGCGTCGGGCATGGGCAGCGAGAGCCCCGAGCCCGGCCGCAGCAGGTGGACCATGATCAGGCCGATCGTCAGCGAGACGATGGAGGCGCAGACGAACCAGCCCAGGGCCTTGATCCCGACGCGCCCGATGCTGGCCGAGTCCTCCATGTGCGCGATGCCGGCCACCAGGGTAGAGAAGACCAGCGGCGCGATGATCATCTTGATCAGCCGCAGGAAGACGTCGGTGATGATCGAAAGGTTCTCGGCGACCACCTTCGCCGACGCCGGCGCCACGTATTGGTTGACCGCCCACCCGACGGCGACGCCCAGCAGCATGGACAGGACGAGAAGGATCGTGAAAAGGCGATTCATGCGGGTCCCGACGAAGCCAAGGCGTGCGCCTTTGTGGCCGGGAAGCCAGGCCGCGTCCATCCTGGCCAGCGCCACGGAGCGGGGGCGATCGGGCGCCACAGAAGCTGCGCCGTCGGGCACTCCCCATCGCGTGGCGGGGCGGTTATAAGGCGCGATGACATCCAAGACAGACGCGGCCGGCATCGTGGACCGGCTAGAACACGAATACGGCAAGACGGTCGAGGCGCTGCGCGGCGCGCTCAAGGAATTCCTGGCCGGCGGGCCGCCGCCGGACCCCGCGGTCCGCGCCGCGGGGCTGTTCAGCTATCCGGAGCTGCGGCTCAACTGGCCGGCCGGCCAGGCCTTCCCACGGATCGGCCGGGCCTATGCCCGGATCGGCGCGCCCGGCCGCTATGCGATCACCGTGACGCGGCCGCATCTCTACCGCGATTACCTCGTCGAGCAGCTCAGCCTGCTGGCCCAGGACTTCAAGGTGGAGATCGAGGTCGGCCGCTCCAACCAGGAGATGCCGTTCCCCTATGTGCTGGACGGGCAGGCGGACATCGAGCTCGCCGACATCGGCGCCTCGGAGATCGCGCGGTATTTCCCGACGACGGAACTGGCCTACATCGGCGACGAGATCGCCGACGGTTCCTGGGCCTACAACCTCGACCGGCCGCGGCCGCTATCGCTGTTCGACGGGCTACGGACGGATTTCTCGCTGGCCAGGCTGACGCACTACACCGGCACGCCCGCCGAGCACGTGCAGCAGTATATCCTGTTCACCAACTACCACCGCTACGTCGACGAGTTCGTGCGCTGGGGCTGTCAGCAGCTGAAAGCCGGCGGGCCCTACACGGCGCTGTCCGCGGCCGGCAACGTGATCGTCACCGCCGACACGCCGGACCCGGAGGCGACGGTCAACGCCGCGGCCTGGCGGCGCCACCAGATGCCCGCCTACCACCTGATGGCCGAAGGCCGGGCCGGCGTGACCCTGGTCAACATCGGCGTCGGCCCCTCCAACGCCAAGACGATCTGCGACCACCTGGCGGTGCTGCGACCGCAGGCCTGGCTGATGATCGGCCACTGCGGCGGCCTGCGCGGCAGCCAGACGATCGGCGACTACGTCCTGGGCCATGCCTATCTGCGCGACGAACATGTGCTGGACGAGGTGCTGCCGCCGGAAATCCCGATCCCACCGATCGCCGAGATGCAGGTGGCGTTGAACCGGGCCGCCGAGATCGTCACCGGGGAGACCGGCGAGGTGCTGAAGCGGCGCCTGCGCACCGGCACCATCGTCACCACCGACGACCGCAACTGGGAGCTCCGCTATTCCTCAAGCGCGCTTCGGTTCAATCAGAGCCGGGCGGTCGCCATCGACATGGAAAGCGCCACCATCGCCGCCCAGGGCTATCGCTTCCGGGTGCCCTACGGGACGCTGCTCTGTGTCTCGGACAAGCCGCTGCACGGCGAGATCAAGCTGCCGGGCCAGGCCAACGCCTTCTACGACCGCGCCATCGGCCAGCACCTGCAGATCGGGGTGGTGACCATGGACCTGCTGCGCCAGGAGGGGCCGCGGCTGCACTCGCGCAAGCTCCGCAGCTTCGACGAGCCGCCGTTCCGATAAGGCCCGCGGGCACGTCGACCCTGGCGAGGCCGCGCTGAAGCCGGGCCTGGCGGACGCGCCGGGCCTCTAAACACGCCAGGGTTGATTTCGACTTTGGCGACGCGAGTCCGGAACGCCGGGCGGGACGGTCGCGAAGACCGCCTCGGCACGACCATCCGGCCGCTTCAGCGACGCCACGCTGGATGTGGCCGAAAGCGCACTGGGGCTGTGTGTGCGGTCAGATCGCCCCCTTACGAGGGCGCTGACGATATTTTACGATGTATCCTATGCAATTCGGGACCGATTTGTGCCGGATGGACCGTGCTTCGCGGGCCACACTATGACGGTTTGACGTTCCGTTTCTGATTTTCCTATGGCGCAGGCGGAGCGGCTTCGCCAACGGTCACGATCAACTAGAACACGAAACATGCTCGGCTACGGAGAGCATGCTCGACTACGGAGAGACTGAATGCGCATGAACGTCACCAATCGCGGTGTGCTGCTGGGTACGACGCTGCTTGCCGGACTGGCGATATCTGGAGGCGCCTGGGCTCAGGCGACGCAGGCTCCGCCGACCCAGGTGGGCGAACTGGTCGTCACCGGCTCGCGCATCCCGCGCCCGAACCTTGAGCAGCCGACCCCGGTCGCGGTGCTCTCCACGCAGGTGATCGAGAACGCCGGCCCGCAGAGCCTGGGCGACATCATCACCCAGCTTCCGCAGGTGGGCTTCGGCGGCACGCTGCGCGCCAACGCTAACAACTTCGGCAACGGCGCGGGCGTCAGCTCGATCGACCTGCGCAACCTCGGCCTCTCCCGCACCCTGGTGCTGGTGGATGGCCAGCGGCACGTGGCCGGCGACCTCACGACCAACGCCGTGGACATCAACTCCATTCCGCCGGCCCTGGTGGATCACGTCGAGGTGGTGACCGGCGGCGCGTCGGCCATCTACGGTTCGGACGCGGTCAGCGGCGTCGTCAACATCATCCTGAAGAAGAAGTTCGAGGGCATCGAGGCCGAGGCCCAGTACGGCACCAACGACGGCGACTTCGGCGCCAAGCGCAGCGCCTCGATCACGGCGGGCAAGACCTTCCTGGACGGACGGCTGAACGTCGCGGTCACCGGCTACTGGAGCAAGGAAGACGAAGTCAGGGCCAACCAGCTCAAGGCCGCGCACAACTACGGCCTGATCACCAACCCCAACGATATCAACCCGGCGACGCTCGATCCCTCATTCTATTCGAGCGGCACGTCGATCAAGAACGACGGCATTCCGGACAACCTCTATGTCCCCAACGTCGGCAGCGACCTGGTGACGCCCAACGGCGTGCTGCTGAACGCCAACACGTTCGCCCCGCAGTTCTCCTTCGACGCGGCGGGCCATCTGACCCCCATCCCGCAGCGGACCGGCTTCAACAGCTTCGCCTTCGCCCAGCTGCCGGCCAACTGCCAGGACTGCTACTTCGCCGACGACTTCACCCAGCTCGTCTCGCCCAACGAATCCAAAGGGGCCAACATCCGGGTGAACTTCGACGTCACCGATCACCTGCGCGCCTTCCTCGACGCAAAGTTCGTGCAGACCGACACCCGTAACGTGATCCAGCCGTCGTTCTCGTTCGGCGACTTCCAGCTGGCCCCGGACAACGCCTTCATTTCGCCGGAACTGCGCACCGCGCTGGCCGGCACGGATGCGGCCGACTATCCGTTCATCGGCAAGTTCCTGAATGCCGGCCGTGGCCAGGAGGCCCGGCGGCGGACCTACCGCGTGGTCGCCGGCCTCGGCGGTGACTTCGACGCCGGCTTCGCGACGATCAACTGGGACGGCGCGCTCAACTACGGCGAGACCGACACCCGGTTCACCAACGAGAGCCTGGAAATCACCGAGAACTTCAACGCGGCGTTGGATTCGGTGATCGACCCGGCGACCGGCCAGCCGGCCTGCCGCATCAATGTGCCCTCGGCGCCGCAGACGGGGAACGGGTCGGGTGCGATCAACCCAGGCGCCTGCGTTCCCTACAACCCCTTCGGCCTGCCCACCACGGCGAACAGCGCCGCGGCGCTGGCCTACTCCTTCGGGACGTTCAGGACCAACGACACGCTGACCCAACAGGTCGCCAACCTGAACGTCAATTTCGACACCAGCCGGTTCTTCAACCTGCAAGGCGGCCCGATCGGGTTCGCCCTCGGCGCCGAATACCGCCGGGAGCACACCAAGGAGACCAACGATCCGTTCGTGATCGCCGGCAACACCGAGAACCTGGCGAGCGATTCTCGCGGCGGCTACCACGTGTCGGAAGGCTACATCGAAGTGAGCCTGCCGGTGTTCAAGGACTTCGCGCCGCTGCTGAAGGAGCTGACGCTGGACGCCGCCTATCGCGGCGCGGACTACTCGACCGTCGGCCGTGTCGGCGCCTACAAGTTCAGCGGCGACTACAAGCCGGTGGACTGGCTGACCGTGCGCACCACCTATTCGCGCGCGATCCGGGCCCCGAACATCACCGAGGCCTTCCTGCCGGCCAGCTCGGGCTTCTTCAACATCACCGACCCGTGCTCGACCGAGAACATCGGCAGCAACGTCAACTATGCGGCGAACTGCGCGGCAGCCGGCATCCCGGCGGGCTTCAACGCCAACACCAACGCCTCGATCGTCGGTCAGTCATCGGGTAACCCGAACCTCGATCCGGAGAAGTCGATCAGTTACACCGGCGGCATCGTCTTCCAGCCGCCGATCGTTCCGGGCCTCGCGATCACGCTCGACTACTATTCGATCAAGATCAAAAACGCGATCAGCCTCATCGCGGCACAGGATGTGATCAACAACTGCTTCGGTTCGAGCGCCGGCCTCGACCCGAACTTCTGCAGCCTGCTGACCCGCGGCCCCGACCAGAACATCAACTTCGTCAACACGACCTACGTCAACGCCTCGAAGCTGTTCACCGACGGGTACACCCTGCAGGCGACCTACTCGACGGACGTCGCGCCGCTGACCCAGAACTGGAAGCTCACCCAGGGTCTGGACGGCCGGATGACGTTCAACCTGCAAGCCGACTACGTCGCGCACCTGCGGGACTTCCCGTTCCAGAACAACCCCAGCCAGGTGCACATCCTGGAAGGCCTGGTGGCGTCCTCGCCCAATGCGGTTTCCAATCCCGGCACGCCGCACCTGAAGGGCCTGGCGGACGTCACCTACCGGCAAGGCCCGCTCAGCCTGACGTGGCAGACCCGCTACATCGGCAAGGGTGCGCTGTTCAACCGCGACGCGACCGCCGCCGACCACTCGGAGTCGCGCAACGTCCCGTTCGCGGAGGCGACCTTCTACCACAACATCAGCGCCCGCTATAAGCTGAGCGGCGGTCTGGAAGGCGCGGAGATCTTCGGCGGCGTGAACAACGTCTTCGGCGAGGAGATCCCGTTCATGACGATCGGCGCGGGCACCGACGTGGCCTATGACCTGGGCCGCTTCGCCTTCATCGGCATCAAGTACCGCCACTAGTGTGCTGGTTTTGACCTAGTCACGGCGAGCACTCCAACGGTGAAGGGCGGTCCTCACGGGCCGCCCTTTGTCGTTCCGGCGGCCTCGATCTCGCCGCCGACTCCGGGTAGGGGAGGCCATGACACGACACATCGATTTCGACGGCATCGAGAATTTCCGCGACTTCGGCGGCTATGACACGGCCCTCGGCCGGCCCGTGAAGCGCGGCCTGCTCTACCGCTCCGCCAACCACGCCTACGCCACCGACGCGGATCTGGCGCGGATGGCCGACCTGGGCCTGGCGGCCATCGTCGACCTGCGCCGCACCGAGGAGCGGACGCGCGAGCCGTCGAAGCGCTGGCCCGGCTTCGGAGCGGCCGTGGTGGAGAACGACATCCTCTCCGACCACGCCGACTGGGCGCAATCCATGAAGGACGTGGAGGTCAACGCCCAGTGGTTCCTCGACGACGGCATGGGCTACTACCGCCGCGCGCCGTTCGAGCCCAGGCACATCGACCTCTACAGCCGCTACTTCCGCATGCTGGCGGACGCCGACGGGGCCATCGTCGTGCATTGCGTGGCGGGCAAGGACCGCACCGGCCTGATCTGCGCGCTCACCCACCATGTGCTGGGCGTACACCCCGACGACATCATGGCCGACTACCTGCTGACCAACGACGAGAGCCGCATCGCGCGCAAGATCAACTTCCTCGGGCCCTGGCTGCGCGACACCGTCGGAAAGACAGTGGACGAGGCGGGCCTGCGCGTGGCGGTGTCGGTCAACGCCGCCTACCTCGAAACCGCGCTCTCGGTGATCCGCGAGGCGCACGGTTCGCTCGACGGCTACCTGAGCGAGGCCTTGGGCGTCGACGCGGCCTTGCGCGAGCGGCTACAAGCGCGGCTCCTCGTCTAGTTTCAGGGTTCCCAGTCATGCAGAGCTTCCAACCGCCCCGGCGCATCCTGATGGGGCCGGGCCCCTCCGACGTCAGCCCCCGCGTGCTCGCCGCGCTCGCGCGGCCCACGATCGGCCACCTGGATCCGGAGTTCCAGGCGCTGATGGAGGAGATCAAGAGCGCGCTGCAACGGCTGTTCAACGCCCCCGACTACGCCTGCGTGCCGCTGCCCGCGCCCGGCACCGCCGGCATGGAGGCGGCGATGATGAACCTGCTGGAGCCAGGCGACCGCGCGGTGATCGCGGTCAACGGCGCCTTCGGCGGGCGGATGGCCGACATGGCCGGGCGCGCCGGCGCGACGGTCGTGACGGTCGACCACGACTGGGGCCAGCCGGTCGATCCGGCCCGCGTCGAGGCGGTGCTTGCCGAGGCGCCCACCAAGGTCCTGGCTTTCGTCCACGCCGAGACCTCGACCGGCGTGCGCAGCGATGCGGCCAGCCTCTGCGCCGTGGCCCGCAAGCATGGCGCGCTGTCGGTGGTCGATTGCGTGACCTCGCTGGGCGGCATTGTCGTCGACGTGGCCGGCTGGGACGCCGACGTCGTCTATTCAGGCACCCAGAAGTGCCTGTCGGCGCCGCCGGGCCTGGCGCCCATCGCGCTGTCCAAGCGGGCCCAGGCGGCGATCTCCGGCCGCAAGGAAAAGGTCCGCAACTGGCTTTTGGATTTCAACCTGCTGATGAGCTACTGGGGCGGCCCTGGTGGAAGTGGGGGCGGCGGCCGGACCTATCACCACACCGCCCCGATCAACGCCCTCTACGGCCTGCACGAGGCGCTGGTGGCGATCTTCGAGGAAGGCCAGCAGGCGGCGATCGTGCGCCATGCGCGCATGCACGACGCCTTCGTGGCGGGGATCGAGGCGGCCGGCCTGTCGATGCTGGCGGCGCCGGCGCACCGCCTGCCGCAGCTCAACACGGTGAGGGTCCCCGACGGCGTCGACGAGGCGGCGGTGCGCGCCCATGTGCTCAAGGCCTGGGACCTGGAGATCGGCGCGGGGCTGGGGCCGCTGAAGGGCCAGGTCTGGCGGATCGGCCTGATGGGCGCCTCGGCAAGCCCCTGGCACGTGCGGCTGTGCCTCATCGCGCTCTGCGAGGCGCTGGCGGCGCACGGGTTCGCGGCGGACGCCAAGGCCGCCCTGGCCGCGGCGGACGCGAAGCTCGGCTGACGCGTCGGCGGCTTCCACCGTCCCGGGGGGAAGACCCGTCGGTCAATTTTGCTTAGCGCCGCCGCGGAAAAGCCGGCAACGTCGTCCACACCGCGCGCAGACGCGGATGCATGGAAGGCGACCCCTTGACCGAATCCACCCCGCTTGAGGTCCATGGCGTGTCGTCGGTGGTCGATCCGCCGGCGGTCTCGGAGCTCGGGGGGGACGGCAAGCTCACGCGCGGCGGGGTCGCCTGGTCGGTCTTCGAGGGCGGGCGCGACCCCTACGTCATCCTGATGACGATCTATATCTTCATGCCCTACGTCGCCTCGACGATGGTCGGCGATCCGGTGAAGGGCCAGGAGCTGATCTCGCGGTTCCAGCAGTACGCGGGGTGGATCGTGATGGCGACGGCGCCCTTCCTCGGCGCCTCGATCGACAAGCTCGGCCCGCGCAAGGTCTGGCTGGCGGCGGCGGTGATCTGCATGGTCCCGCTGATCGCCTCGCTATGGTGGGCCAAGCCCGACCAGAGCGGCCTCACCATCATGACGACCATGTTCATCGCCATGGTGGTCAATGTGCTGTTCGCCTACTCCGAGGTGCTGCACAACTCGATGCTGATCCGCGCGGCGGGCCTGAAGGGCGCGCACAGCGCGTCCGGCCTGGCGCTCGCGCTGGGTAACGCCGCCTCGGTCCTGGCGCTGGCCTTCACGGCCTGGGCCTTCGCCCTTCCGGGGAAGGTCACCTGGAGCTGGGTGCCGCACGCGCCGCTGTTCGGCCTGGACCCCGCGACGCACGAGCCCGAGCGGGTGGTGGCGATCCTGGCGGCCGGCATCCTAGCGGCCGGCGCGATCCCGCTGCTGCTGTTCACCCCGGATGCGCCGAAGACGGGCATCCCCGCGACGCGAGCCTTCCGCGAGGGCGCGGCGGACCTGTGGGGCATGCTGAAGACCGTCTCGCACTACAAGGACGCAGCGATCTACCTGGGCTCGCGGATGCTGTTCGTGGACGGGATGAACGGCGTGCTGTTCTTCTTCGGCGTGCTGGCGGCGGGCGTCATGAAGTGGGGGCCCCTCGACCTGCTGCTGACCGGCATCATCCTCAGCGTGCTGGCGGTGTTCGGCGGTTTCGTCGGCCGCTGGCTGGACCAAAACATCGGGCCCAAGAACGCGCTGCGGGTCGAGATCTTCATGACCATCCTGGGGCTGATCGCCCTGCTCGGCATGGCGCCGGACCGCATCCTCTACTTCTGGGCCTACGACGCGGCGGCGCATCCACCGCTGTGGGACGGGCCGGTCTACCGCACCTTGCCCAGCCTGATCTTCCTGCTGATCGGCTTCTCCAACGCGGTGTTCATCACCGGGCAGTACGCGTCGAGCCGCACGGCGCTGACGCGGCTGACCCCGCCGGAGCGGACCGGCGCCTTCTTCGGCGTCTATGCCCTGGCCGGCGTGGCGACGGCGTGGCTCGCGCCCAGCCTGGTCAATATCGGCACGCGGGTGACGCACAGCCAGCAGGGCGGCTTCGCCACCATCGTGCTGCTGCTGGCGCTGGGCCTCGTCGGGCTGATGTTCGTGCGTGGCGGCGGCCGCGACCTGGGGCGCGATCCGGACCGCGGCTAGCAGGTCCCGCAGATCACCGCGCCGCCCTGCCGGGGCCTCAGGTAGTAGGTGTCCTTGAAGACCAGCGGCGCGGGGATGACGTACTGCAGCGGCGAGGTGAAGGTGTATTGCACGTCGGCCTGGATCACGCTGTCGCCGGCGGTCAGCAAATTGGCGGGGAAGCCGCTGACGGTCGAGGTCTTGGTGAGGGCCGTGAGGCCATGGCCCTGGCTCCAGGAGACCTTGGGGACGGCGTTGGAGTCGGCCGTCACGCTGGTGATCCGCATCTTCAGCGTCGAGGCGGGAAACGGCGCCATGATGGCGTCGCCGACGGAATAGATGTCGGTCAGGTCGGTGGTGCTGATCGTGCCCGACTGGGCGACCAGGTCGGCGACCACCGAGGCGGAGTGGGCGGCGCGGCGCTCGGCCATCATGGCGATGCTGAGCTCGGCCAGGCCGCAATAGGTCAAGATCATGACCGGGGCGATCAGGGCGAACTCGACCGCGGCCACGCCGCGCTGGTCGCAAAGGATGCGGCTCAGGCGCATTTCGCCCCCTGAGGCGGGTTGGAATTGTAGGGCTCGTTGCGGAACGCCGTAGTGCTGAGCAGCCGGCGCGTGCCGGCGCCGGTGTTGTCGAGGGCGACGTCCAGCAGGGGCGTGAACAGCTTCCAGTCGAAGAAGGCCCGCACCAGAACGATGTCGCCGGGCTGGCCGGGCGAGAAGCAGGGCGGCGTCGGGTGGGAGGGATCGAAGTAGGTCGCGGGCGGCGCCGGCGCGTTCGCCAGGCCGTTGAAGTTCGCGAAGGTCTGCACCTCCACGACCAGCTGGCTCGCGCACTGGCTGCTCAACCAGGTCATCTTGCCGCAGACCAGCGACTTGAAGCCGGCCGCCGTGACGTCCGGCTGGGTGAGCGAGGTCTGGAACCGCCCGGTGCGGATTTCGCGCGACGCGCCCTGGGTCGCGCCGTCCAGCGTGGTGATGACGAGCATTACGAGACCAAGCTCGAGAACGCCGAAGATCAGCATCAGCAGGGGCACGCTGATAAGGGCGAACTCCACCGCCGTGACGCCGCGCTCGGCGCGGGCGAAACGGCGCGCGAACCGCCGCAGGCGTGAAAGGAGGGCTGGGCGCACGGGATCCTCTGAGTTCTTGGAGAAGAAAATAGCCCGCCTTGGATAATCGACATTTAATCAACGAAAGAAATAACTCGACCGACAGTTGCTTTATATAGGTCTATAAATTTACCGAAATATAAGGTTAATTGCTGGTAACCGTCGAATGTCGATTCGTGAATACGTGTCGTTTACTGGCGATTAAGCGAGACGTGGCATTTTCATCGGGCATTTGGGGCGAGCAGGCGGAAAAGCTTGAGGCCCGCACCACTGTTCGCTCAACAAGGAGATCAAGATGTCCAATTTCGTTTCGCGCTTCCTGAAGGACGAATCCGGCGCCACGGCCATCGAATATGGCCTGATCGCCGCGCTCATCGCCGTCGTGCTGGTGACGGCGCTCGGCACGCTCGGCAGCAACCTGTCGGGCACGTTCAACAAGGTCGCGCTCAAGGTCGCGTAAGCGCGAACACATCTCGCGTAGAGAATGCGCCCCCCGACGGCTTCCGTCGGGGGGCTTTTTTTTGCTCGCGGACCTCGGCTTCCAGCCGATCTCCGGGAAGCGAATCCCGGGTCCCAGGTCGAGATCTCGAGAATGGCCGAAATCGTAAATATCCGTTCAGTATATCGATAAATTTTTGAGCGCAATTTCACGGCGCATTAAGCGAGAGTCGCTATTTTCTCTCCTGTAAACACGGGCGAACAGGCCAGCGCTTGGAGCCCAGAGCGCCAAGTTTGGCCAGAGGAGATGAACATGTCGAAGTTCGTAGCGCGTTTTATGAAGGATGAGTCCGGCGCGACCGCCATCGAGTATGGCCTGATCGCCGCCCTGATCGCCGTGGTGCTGGTGACGGCGCTCGGCACGCTCGGCAGCAACCTGTCCGGCACGTTCCAAAAGGTCGCCGGCGACCTGCCCGCGTAAGCCGAGGCAATCGCGTTTCTGCAAAGACCCCGGCGGCCAGTCCGTCGGGGTCTTTTCTTTGAGCTGGGGCCTGTGAACGCTCGATTCACCAGCCTCATTCATACTGACGCGCCACGGAGTTGCGCGATGTTTCACGCCCTGCAGACCCTGCTGCTGCTGATCTTCCCGGTGCTGGTGATCGTCGCCGGCCTGCGGGACGCGGCGACCTACACCATTCCCAACTGGATTTCCGTGGCGCTCGCGGTGGCGTTCCCCTTCGCGGCTGTGGCGCTCGACCTGCCGCTGCACACGATCTTCGTCCAGCTGGGCGTCGGCGCCCTGGCGCTGGTGGCCGGCGTCGCGATGTACTCGGTGAAGTGGATCGGCGGCGGCGACGCCAAGCTGTTCGCAGCCGCGGCGCTATGGATCGGCTGGCCCTCGACCATGCTGTTCCTGGCCATGACCGGCGTGGCCGGCGGCGTGCTCGCCGTGACCCTGCTGGGCCTGCGCTCGGCGATGATCCGGCCCTTCATGCCGGCCGGCCCCGGCTGGTTCGCGCGCCTGGTCGAGCCGGGCCAGAAGGTGCCCTACGGCATGGCCATCGCGGTGGGGGCCCTGGCGGCCTTCCCGCACGCGGCGCTCTTCGACCACTATTGATCGTCGGCTTGCGGCAGTTGCGGCGCGAGCGCGGATGCGACTAGGACAGGAGCGACACCTCTCCTCGTTCGCGAAGGCGCCCAGATGTCCGACGTGATCCTCGCCAGCGCCGCCGGCCCCGCCACTCCGATCCATGCCCTGACCGAGGGCGAACTGCCCGCGGCGCTGGACGGCGCGGCGCCGTTCGCGAAGGCCTTCGCCGGCCTCTCGGAGTTCAAGGCGAAGGCCGGCCAGGTGCTGGTCGTGCCGGACGGCGAGGGCGCCATCGGCGAGGTCTGGTTCGGCCTGGGCGCGACGCCCGAGGTCATGAGCTTCCGCACGCTCGCCGCCAAGCTTCCCGCCGGAACCTATCGGGTCGCGCGCGCGCCTCAGGGTCTGGAGCCGGAGCAGATCGCGCTCGCCTTCGCGCTCGGGAGCTACCGGTTCGACCGCTACAAGACCCACGGCGGAGAGCATGCGAAGCTGGTCGCCGAGGGTGTCGACGTCGCCGAGGTGCTGCAGGTGGCGCACGCCTGCGCGCTCGCCCGCGACATGGTCAACACGCCGGCCAACGACATGGGGCCGCTGCAAATCGAGACCATCGCGCGCGAGATCGCCGAGCAGCACGCGGCGCAGGTCACGGTCATCGCCGGCGACGGGCTGCTGGAGGCCAACTATCCGGCCGTACATGCGGTGGGCCGCGCCGCCGACCCGGCCCGCAGCCCGCGGATGATCGAGCTGACCTGGGGGAGCAAGGGCAGGCCGCTGGTCTGCCTGGTCGGCAAGGGCGTGGTGTTCGACACCGGCGGGCTCGACATCAAGCCCTCCGCGGGCATGCGGCAGATGAAGAAGGACATGGGCGGCGCGGCGCATGCGCTTGCGCTCGGCCGCATGATCATGGCCGCCAAGCTGCCGGTGCGCTTGGCGGTGCTGCTGCCGGTGGTGGAGAACGCGATCTCCGGCGACGCCATGCGCCCGGGCGACGTGCTCGCCTCGCGCAAGGGGCTCTCCATCGAAGTCGGCAACACCGATGCGGAAGGCCGGCTGATCCTGGCCGACGCGCTCACCCGCGCGGGCGAACTGGAGCCGGCGCTGACCATCGACATGGCGACCCTGACCGGCGCAGCGCGCGTGGCGCTGGGCCCCCAACTCCCGCCATTCTACACCGACGATGACGAGCTCGCCGCCGACATCGCGCGGGCCGCCACCGCCGCGTCGGACCCGTTGTGGCGCATGCCGCTCTGGAAGGGCTATGTGGACGCCCTCGACAGCGACGTGGCCGAGATCAAGAACGATCCGGACGGCTGGGCGCAGGCCGGTTCGGTGACCGCCGCGCTCTTCCTGCAGCGGTTCGCCCCATCCGGCCCCAAGTGCGGGCCGTGGGTCCACCTGGACATCTTCGCCTGGAACCCGCGCAATCGGCCGGGCTTTCCGGCCGGCGCTGAGGCGCAGGCCATCCGCGGCCTCTACCGCATGATCCGGGACCGCTTCGCATGACAGCCGTCCTGGCGCCCGCCGACCCGCGCGTGACGCCGTGGCGCGACGGCGTCGCCAGTCGCTCGCTTGAGGGCATCGTCCCCGCCGAGGTCTACCTGGACGCCAAGACGATGGCCTGCGCGGTCGCGGCCGCCGGCGTCCATCGTTCGCCCGACCTCGCCTCCGAACAGATGGACCAGATCCTGTTCGGGGAGGCCTTCGAGGCGATCGAGGAAGAGGCCGGCGGCTTCGTCTGGGGCCAGGCGCGGCGCGACGGCTATGTGGGATTCGTGGCGGCGGCGGCCTTGGCGGCGCCCGCGCCCGAGCCGACCCATCGGATCGCCGCGGTGCGCACCTACGCCTTCGCCGAGCCCAGCATCAAGAGCCGCGCCTCGGGGCCCTATTCGATGAACGCCCTGGTGACCGTCGAGGCGCAGGAAGGCCGGCTCTGCAAGGTCGCGGGGGCAGGCTGGATGGCGGCCGAGCACCTGGCGCCAGTCGGGGTCTTCGAGACCGACGTGGCGGCGGTCGCCGAGCGATTCGCCGGGACGCCCTACCTGTGGGGCGGGCGCGAGAGCCTGGGGCTCGATTGCTCCGGCCTGGTGCAGGCCGCGCTGTTCGCCTGCGGCCTGGCCTGCCCGCGCGACGCCGACCAGCAGGCCGGACTCGGCCACGAGATCGCGCGCGGGGACTTCCGGCGCGGCGACCTGGTGTTCTGGCGCGGCCACGTGGCCATCGGCCTCGACGACACCCGAATCGTACACGCCAACGGTCATCACATGATGGTCGCGATCGAACCGCTGGAAGCCGCGCTCGGGCGTATCGAGGCCGCCGGCGTGGGCAAGCCGACCGCGTTCCGCCGGCTCTAGTGTGCTGGTTTTGAAGTTCGCCTCATTCAGGGTCGTGCGCCGCAGCGAACTTCAAAGCCAAAAAAGCACACCAGAAAACAAGGGATTGCTAGTGTCCTTATCGATTCTGAAGTTCGCCAAAGCCCGCCACAAGCACTGGCGAACTTCGGAATCGGGACACTAGCGCCGGTGCGCCGCGCGTTCCTGCTCCTGGCGTTCGCATTGGCCGCCATGGCCGGGCCGGCCGCGGCGGAGGATGTGGCGCTGACCTTCGACGACCTGCCGACCATGGCTCTGTCGCCCAACACCGACTATGCGTCGGTGACCACCGCGCGGCTGCTGGCCGGCCTGCGCCGCCACCGGTTCCCAGCCATCGGCTTCGTCAACGAGAACAAGCTCGAGGCGCCCGACAAGCCGGCGCGGATCGCCCTGCTCAAGGCCTGGCTAGACGCCGGGATGGACCTCGGCAACCACACCTATTCGCATCCGCACTTCTCGACCGACGCCGCCGCCGAGATCGCCGACACCGCCCGCGGCGAGGTGGTGACCCGCGCCCTGCTGGCGCAGCGGCGGCGCGCGCCGCACTGGTTCCGCCACCCGTTCCTGGAGACCGGCGCGACGGACGCCGCGCGCGCGACCTTCGAAGCCTGGCTCTCCGCCCACGGCTATCGCGTGGCCCCGGTGTCGATGGAGAACTCAGACTGGCTGTTCGCCCTGCCCTACGACGAGGCGGTGCTGAAGGGCGACAAGGCCGAGGCGGCCCGGATCCGGCGCAGCTACCTCGATTTCACCGCACAGGTGGTCCCCTGGTACCGGCTGGCGGCGCTGCAGGTCCTGGGTCGGCGGCCGAAGTTCGTCTTCCTGCTGCACGCCACGCGGCTCAACGCCGATAGCCTCGACGCCCTGGCCGGCATCCTGAAGGCCAACGGCCTGATGCCAGTGACCCTGGCGCGGGCGATGACCGACCCGGCCTACGCCATGGCCGAGGACGCCACCGGCGCGAACGGCAACCAATGGGTCAGCCGCTGGGCGATCACCCTGAATAAGCCGATGCCGTGGAGCACCCTGCCCAGGCCGCCGGCCGACATCGCGGCGATCGACGCCAGGCTCGAGGGCGCGGTCGATCCGCCGGCGGCGCCGACGAAACCGGCGCCTTAAGGTTCGGCTATTTCGGCGCGGCGCCGGACGTCACGGTATGCGGCGCGGCGGGCGTGTTCCCGGTCGGGCCGCCGGCGCTCGCAGCGGGCGTGGCGGCGGAGCCGGTGGCGGCGGGCTTGCCAGCCTCCGCGGCGCCTGGCGCGGGCGCAGCGCCGGCGGCCGGGGCCGCAGCGGGCGCAGCCGCGGCGGGGTTCGGCGCCGGGATCGGCAGGGTCGAGCCCTGGGTGTGCAGGTAGGCGATGACGTTGATGCGGTCCTGCTGCTGCTTCAGGCCCACGAAGGTCATCTTGGTGCCGTTGATGTAGGCTTGCGGACCCTTGATGAACTCGTAGATGTGCTCGTAGTCCCAGATCGGCTGCTTGGCGGCGAAGGCCTTCATGGCGTCGGAATAGGAGAAGCCGGCCTCGCTGGCGGGCTTGCGGCCGACCACGCCCATCAGGTCGGGGCCGGTGCCGTTGGCGGTCAGACTGTGGCAGGACTGGCACTTGGCGAACACCGCCTGGCCGGCGGCCACGTCGGCGGTCTTCAGCACCGTGCCCCAGTCGGGCGGAACCTCGGGCGCCGCGGCGCCGCCGGTCTCTTCCTGAACCTCGACCTTGAAGCCGGGCTTGGCGACTTTTTCGTCACTGAACACGCCGCTGGAGAGCTGCACGAGCCCGGCGATAACGAAGCAGGTCGCCAGCACGGCGCCGGCGTACTTATTGAAGGTCAGGTCGCTCATCGTCCTGGAATCGGCCCTCTACACGGCCGGCTCGGACGGCCGGCGAAAGCGCGGGAATCCCGCCCCTTGTTGCGTCCGGCTCTCTTACACGCTACCGGCGCTCGCGCAACCGCCCAAGCGTCGCCAAAGCCTCGTCCAGACGATCAATGAACCCCATTGTCCTCATCCCCGCGCGCATGGCCGCCACGCGCCTGCCCGGCAAGCCGTTGGCGGACATCGGTGGCGTACCGATGATCGTCCGTGTTCTGCGGCAGGCTGAGGCCGCCGGCGTGGGTCCGGTGGCGGTCGCGGCGGGCGATTCCGAGATCGTCGCGGCGGTGGAGCAGGCGGGCGGCCGCGCCGTCCTGACCGACCCTGACCTGCCGTCCGGCTCCGACCGGATCGTGGCGGCGCTGGGCGAGCTGGACCCGCAGAGCCGCCACGACGTGGTGATCAACCTGCAGGGCGACATCCCCTTCGTGCGGCCCGACGCCGTGGCCGCCGTCGCGCGCCTGCTGGAGGCGCAGCCTAACTGCGACCTCTCCACCGTGATGGTGGCCGAGGCCGACCCTGCCGAGCGGACCAATCCCGACATTCCGAAGGTGGTAGCCACGATGCAGCCAGACGGGCGCTCGGGCCGCGCGCTCTACTTCACCCGCTCGGTGCTCTACGGCGAGGCCCCGGTCTGGCTGCACCACGGGATCTACGGCTTCCGCCGCGCGGCGCTGGAGCGGTTCTGCGCCGCCCCGCCGTCGCCGCTGGAGCGCCGCGAGCGGCTGGAGCAACTGCGGGCGCTGGAGCTCGGCATGTCGATATGGGCGGCGGTGATCGACGAGGCGCCGATCTCGGTGGACAACCCCGCCGACCTCGAGCGCGCCCGTCAGCACGCGAAGACTGCCCATGCGAAAGGACTGTCATGAGCCAGGGTCGCGCCAGTCAGGGCCGCATCGCGTTCCAGGGAGAGTTGGGCGCCAACAGCCACGAGGCCTGCATGGCCGCATACCCCGAACTGGAGCCCGTGCCGCACGCCACCTTCGAGGACGCCTTCGAGGCGGTGAAGTCGGGCGACTGCCAGCTCGGCATGATCCCGGTGGAGAACTCGGTGGCCGGCCGCGTGGCCGACGTACACCACCTCTTGCCGTCGTCGGGGCTGACGATCATCGGCGAGCGGTTCAAGGCGATCCACTTCCAGCTCATGGCCAACCCCGGCGCGACGCTGGACGGCGTCAAGACGGTCGCCAGCATGCCGATCGCGCTCGCCCAATGCCGCAAGACCGTCCGGCGCCTGAAGCTGAAGACCGAGGGCGTGGGCGACACGGCCGGCGCGGCGCGGATGCTGAGCCAGAACCCCGACCCGACGCGCGCGGCGATCTCGCCGGCGCTGGCGGCGGAGATCTACGGCCTGGAGATCCTCGCCCGCGACATCGAGGACGAGCACCACAACACGACCCGTTTCCTGATCATGACGGCGGAGAAGGATCCGCCGCCCGCGCCCTTCACCCAGCCCTGCATCACCAGCTTCGTGTTCCGCGTCCGTAACCTGCCGGCGGCGCTCTACAAGGCCATGGGCGGGTTCGCGACCAACGGCGTGAACATCTCCAAGCTGGAGAGCTACATGGAGAACGGCGCCTGGACGGCGACCTTCTTCTACGCCGAGGCCGACGGCCGGCCCGAGGACCGCGGCCTGGCGCTGGCCTTCGACGAGCTGAAGTTCTTCTCCGACGAGTTCAAGGTGCTGGGGGTGTACCCGGCGGACCCGTTCCGGACGCGGGGGTGATCTTCCCTCCCTTAATGGGGAGGGAAGGGCAGCGCTTAGCCTTCTTCCACCCAGGCTTTGATGAGCTGGTGGGCAATGGCCATGCGCTGGGGGGCGAAGGTTCCGTCGAGCTTGCCGGCGATCAGGTCGCGGGCTTCGTCGCGGGTGAACCAGCGGACCTCCGAAAGCTCGGTCTGGTCGGGCGCGCCTTCCTCGTCCTCCACCTCGGCGATCAGGCCGATCATCAGCGACGACGGATAGGGCCAGGGCTGGGTCGAGTGGTAGCGGACCTTGACCGCGTGCAGGCCGGCTTCCTCGTTGAGCTCGCGGGCGCAGGCCTCCTCGATGCTTTCGCCGGGCTCCAGGAAGCCGGCGAGCGCGGAGAACATGCCCTTGGGCCAGGCCTCCTGGCGGCCCAGCATGCAGCGGTCGCCGTGAAAGGGCAGCATGATGACGACCGGGTCGGTGCGCGGGAAATGCTCCGCCTCGCAGGCCGGGCACTTGCGCTTCCAGCCGCCGTCCATGGCCTGGGTGGGCTCTCCGCAGACCGCGCAGTGCGGATGGCGGCGGCGCCACTCGAACATCTGCTTGGCGGTGGCCACGATGGCCGCGTCGGTGGGCGGCAGCTTGAGCGCGACGGCGCGCAGGTCCTCGAAAGCGCCGAAGCCGTTCAGCGGACCATCGGTGGGATCCGCCGGGCCGTCCAGGTCGACCGCGAACACGGCGGTGTCCTTCCAGAGCCCCATGAACAGCAGGCGCTCGTCGCCGCCGGCCAGGTCGGCCACGAGCCTGGCCGGCAGGTAGGCGATCTGCACGGCCCCGGGGGTCGCCGCGTCCTTCACCGCCTCGACGAAGGGCTTGCCGTTCCAGATGGCGATGCCCAGCGAGTCCGGCGCGGCGAGCTGTTTGGCGATCCACTCGGGCTTGGCCCGCCGGTCGCTGGCGCGATCCAGGGGGTTGCCGGCGAAGGTGTTCTGGAAACTGTCGAGAGCCATGGCGGGCTTCTAGCGCGCTCGTGCGTCGGCGTCATGCCTATGGCGCGCCCGTGGTGGCCCCCTCGCCGCCCAGCGGCTAAGCTCGCACAAAATGGGAGGGATCATCATGAACCGCATGGCAGGCGCCGCGCTCGCCCTGGCCGCCGTGGCATTCGCGGCCGGGCCGTTCGCAACCGGGGCCGTGGCCCAGCCGTCCGCGCCGAAGCGGCCGGCGTTCGACATCCACGCGCCCATCGACCCATCACGCGGCGATGCGCTCTCCAATCCCAGCTACCACGGGCCGGAAGTGCTGGCGTTCGTGGGCGTGAAGCCCGGCTGGAAGATGGCCGACATCTTCCCCGGCCGCTTCACAACCGCCTTCGCCAAGGCCGTGGGGCCGAAGGGCAAGGTCTATGGCTTCATGCCCGACGAGATCGTCAAGGTGCATCCGGGCATCGCCGAGCTGAAGGCCGCCCGCGCCAAGGACCCGGCCTGGGCGGGCGTCACCCCGCTCGCCGCGCCGATGAACGACATGGCCCTGCCGAACGGCCTGGACGCGGTGTTCATCCGCCAGAACTACCATGACCTGCACGTGCGCTTCATGGGTCCGGCCGACGTGCCGGCGTTCAACCGCAAGGTCTTCGCCGCCCTGAAGCCCGGCGGTGTCTTCGTGATCATCGACCATGTGGCGCCGAACGGCATGGAGGAGACCGCCGCAACCAACCGCCTGCACCGCATCGACCCGGCCATGGTCAGGGCCGAGGTGGAGGCCGCGGGGTTCAAGTTCGACGGCGAGAGCAAGGCGCTGGCCGACCCGAGCGACGACCATACCCACATGGTCCTGGAGACCTCGATCCTCGGGAAGACCGACCAGTTCATGTACCGGTTCAGGAAGCCCAGGTAGGGATCGCCATTTTGTGCGACGGTGCCCTATCCAAAGGCGGCGCGCCCACCCAAATCGAAGCGACGTTCAAGTTGAACTGGAACCGGGAGCCGCTTGATGTCCGACGCCACCGCCTATGTCCCGCCCAAGGTCTGGACCTGGAACAAGGAGAACGGGGGCCGTTTCGCCAACATCAATCGCCCCATCGCCGGGCCCACGCACGACAAGGATCTGCCGGTCGGCCGCCATCCGCTGCAGCTCTATTCGCTGGGCACGCCCAACGGGGTGAAGGTGACGGTGATGCTGGAGGAGTTGCTGGCGCTGGGCCACACGGGCGCCGAGTACGACGCCTGGCTGATCAACATAGGCGCGGGCGACCAGTTCGGCTCCGGCTTCGTGGCGGTGAACCCGAACTCCAAGATCCCGGCCCTCCTGGACCGTAGCGGCCCCGAGCCGATCCGGGTGTTCGAGTCCGGCGCCATCCTGCTGCACCTGGCCGAGAAGTTCGGCGCGTTCCTGCCCACCGAGCCAGGGCCGCGCGCGGAGTGCCTGTCGTGGCTGATGTGGCTGATGGGCGCCGCGCCCTTCCTGGGCGGCGGGTTCGGCCACTTCTATGCCTACGCCCCGACCAAGATCGAATACGCCATCGACCGCTACGCCATGGAGGTGAAGCGCCAGCTCGACGTGCTGGACCGCCGGCTGGCGGAGAGCCGCTACCTGGCGGGCGACGACTATACCATCGCCGACATGGCGACCTGGCCCTGGTACGGCGCGCTGGTGAAGGGCGCGGTCTACGACGCGGGCGAGTTCTTGAGCGTGAAGGACTACAAGAACGTCCGGCGCTGGACCGACGAGGTCGGTGCGCGGCCGGCCGTGAAGCGCGGGCGCATGGTCAACCGCACCTTCGGCGATCCCGCGAGCCAGTTGCACGAGCGGCACGAAGCCAGCGACTTCGACACCAAGACGGCCGACAAGCTCGCGCCTGCCGCCGGCGGTTGAGTCGCGCGCCGGAGTGGCGCCCAGAGTCGCGCCATTGGGGACGGGCCTTCACTTTGCGCGCGGCGCAGGCCAAAGTCGCTCTGCTGGCGAAACGACGGGCGTCGGCGTGTGACATTGCCAGGCGCCCGAGAGTCCCACGATGCCGGAAGTCAACCTTTCCACCCTGCGCGACCGCGAGCTTCGCCAGTTGCTGGATTCGGCGCGCCAGCGGGGCCAAGCCTCGCTGTCCTATATGATCCTGCAGGAGATGGAGGCTCGCCGTACGCATGGCCGGCGAGAAAAACCGGCGCGGCGGCCGGCCGGGCCGCGGATCGCGGCCGTTGACCTGGGCGACGCGCTGGAGGAGGTCGACGACGCCTCGCCGATGGCCGGGCCGGATGCGCCGGCGGAACCGCATGGCGAGCCGCCGGCCGAGGCTCCAGATGAGCCGCCGCTGCGCTTCGCCCGCACGCGTCCGCCGCCGCCCGAGCGGCCCCGGTCGCGCAGTGGCTGGGGCGCGCTGCTGTTCGCCTGCGGCCTGGCGCTGGGCCTGGCCGGGGGCTGGAAGGCGGCCGAATATGCCTATGGGCCGAGGCTGGCGAAGGTAGCGGCCGCGGAGCCGCCCGCCGCGCCGCCGCAGGCCGCGGCGCAGCCCGCCGCTACGCCGGCGATCCCGCCTGCCGTCGTCCCGGAAGCCGCGGCTGCTGTCCCGGAGGCGCCACCGCCCGACACCGCCGCGCCGTCCCCGCAGGTGGCCGAGGCTGCGCCCGAAGCGCCCCCGCCGCCGCCCGCCGAGGCCGACGAGCAGCCGCAGGCGCCGGCCGCGGAGGAGGGGCGCTCGGCCCAGCCCGAAGCGATCCGCTGTTCGTCGGAGCCGACGCCGGCGGACCAGGCGATCTGCAGGAGCCCCAGGCTGCAGCGGTTGCAGCGCGACCTGCGGCGCGCCTACGCCGCAGCCCTGGAGGCGCACGAGGACCGCGCCCTGCTGCGCGAGCGCCAGCTGGCCTGGGCCGACGCCCGCGACGCCGTGGGCGACCCCGAGCGCCTGGCGCAGCTCTACGAAGAGCGCATTCGCAAGCTCAACGCCGCCACGGCCGAAGCGCTGCGCGAACGCTAACTCAGGCCGGGGCGCGTGCGCCGAAGCGCTGGGCGGCGCGGGCCTTGGCCTTCCGGGCCTCGGTTTCTCTGTCGCGGGGCAGGGCGTGGGTCTCCAGGCCATGCAGCAGGCGGTGGCCGGCCTCGAACACCTCGTCGATCGCGGTGTTGAACGCGGCCTCGTTGGCCTTCGACGGCGCGTTGAAGCCGGTCAGCTTGCGCACGAACTGCAAGGCGGCGGCGCGGATCTCCTCGTCGGTGGCCGGCGGGTCGAAATTGAACAGGGTCTTAATGTTGCGGCACATGGCGGCGGGCGTCTCCTAAAGCGGGCGCGGCCCCCGAAACATGAGGCGATCCGGCGGCGGCGCAAGGGGCCAGGTCCGTCGAACGTGAAGTCGCGCCCCTTGCCTCGGCATCCTCGATCCGCCATATCCCCGCGCGGAGATCGGCGGCGGACGGGCGCCTCGCCAACCTGGTCAGGGCCGGAAGGCAGCAGCCACAACGAATCACGCTCCGGGTCGTCGTTCGGTCTCCACCTTCCGCTTTCAACCTTCTGGTGAGCTCTCAACTTTCGCGTGGCGCGGAGGGTGACGGCGCCCTTACATGCGCTCATGGCCGACGAAGACGACCTTCCGAACGACGACGCGGCCCTGCCCGACGGGCCGCCCGCCATGGACATGTTCGGCGGCGGCAAGCCGACGCTGAGCGACGACGCCTCGGCGGCCTATACGGTCATCGCGCGCAAGTACCGGCCCAAGACCTTCGACGACCTCTATGGCCAGGAGGCCATGGTGCGGACGCTGAAGAACGCCTTCGCTTCCGGCCGCATCGCCCACGCCTTCATGCTGACCGGGGTGCGCGGCGTGGGGAAGACGACGACGGCGCGCCTGCTGGCCCGCGCGCTGAACTATGAGAGCGAGACGGTCCACGAGCCGACGCTCGACCTCTCCGTCGAAGGCATCCACTGCCGCGAGATCATCGAGGGGCGGCACATGGACGTGCTGGAGCTCGACGCGGCCTCCCGTACCAAGGTCGACGAGATGCGCGAGCTGCTGGACGGGGTGCGCTATGCGCCCGTCTCGGCGCGCTACAAGGTCTACATCATCGACGAAGTCCACATGCTGTCGACGCAGTCGTTCAACGCGCTCTTGAAGACGCTGGAAGAGCCGCCGCCGCACGCCAAGTTCATCTTCGCCACCACCGAGATCCGCAAGGTGCCGGTGACCATCCTGTCACGCACCCAGCGCTTCGACCTGCGCCGTGTCGAGCCGGAGGTCATCGTCAAGAACCTGGAGATGATCTCCGAGGCCGAGGGCGCGCGGGTGGAGGCCGACGGGCTGATGCTGGTGGCCCGCGCCGCCGAGGGCAGCGTGCGCGACGCCCAGTCGATGCTCGACCAGGCCATCGTCCAGGCCGAGCCCGGCCAGACGATCACAGCGGCCCAAATCCGCGACATGCTGGGGCTGGCCGATCGAGCCCAGACAATTTCCTTGTTCGAACAGGTGATGCGCGGTGAGGCGGGGCCGGCCATCGAAACCTTCCGCACGCTCTATGGCTATGGCGCGAACCCCGACCAGGTGATGCTGGACCTACTGGATCATTGCCACGGCGCCTCGGTCGCCAAGGCGATCGGGCCGCAGGCGCTGGTGATGCCGAAGGACCAGTCGGCGCGGCTGGCGGCGGTGGGCGCGGCGGTCTCGGCCGGGACGCTCTCGCGGCTCTGGCAGTTGACGCTCAAGGCCTATGAGGAGGTCCGGCGCGCGCCCGACGCGGCGGCGGCGACCGACATGGCGCTGATCCGCCTGGCCTACGCCGCCGATCTGCCGGGGCCCGAGGAGGCCCTGAAGCGGCTGCAGGGCGGCGATGCGCCGGCCGTGCCGGGTCTGGGCGGGCCGTCGGGCGGATCATCGGGCGGCAGCAGCGGGTCCGTGACCTCCGGCGGCGGGGCGACGTCGGCGGTGGCCCGCAGCTATTCCGCGCCGCAGCCCCAGGCCAGCCCCCAGGTTTCCGGCGAGCCGGTGGCGGTGCTGAACACCTTCGAGGACATGCTGGCGCTGATCGAGAAGAAGCGCGACATCGCACTGAAGCTCGACGTGGAGCGCTATGTGCGGCCGATCAGCTTCCGGCCGGGCGCGATCGAATACGAGCCCGCCCCGGGCGCGCCGCCGAATCTGGCGCAACGGCTGGTCGGACGGCTGAAGGACTGGACCGGCGAGCGCTGGCTGATCGCCGCGCAGGGCGGCGGCGGCGCAGAGAGCCTGTGGGAGCGCCAGAAGCGCGAGGAGCGCGAGGTCCGCGCCCAGGTCGAGCAGGACCCCTTCGTGCTGGCGGTGATGAAGACGTTCCCCGGGGCAGAGATCGTGGGCCTGCGGACCATTCCCCAAGCCGAGGCGCCCGAGGGCACGGCGGTCGAGCCGGAGGACGACGATGAAGATTAGGGCCGAAGGCCAGATGTTCACCGCCAAGGACGCCAAGCTCGCCAAGGTCGGCGCCAGCGCAGCCCTTGGCGTCCTTGGCGCGCTTGGCGGTTTGGTTATCGCCTGCGGCGCCCAGGCCCAGCCGCGGCCGCAACTGTTGCAGGAGCCGGTGGCGATCGCGCCGGGGTTCGACGCCCACATGCTGATCGTGGACCTGCCGCCGGCTGGCGACGGGCCGTTGACGACGGCGGGCCAGGCCGGGCATCGCCACCCCGCCTCGACCTACGCCTATGTGTCGAAGGGCGCGGTGATCTCGCGTCTGGGCGACGGGCCGGAGACGCGCTTCGAAACCGGCCAAGCCTGGTCGGAAACCCCGTTGCAGCCGCACTATATCGTCAATGCCAGCCGCACCGAGCCCGCCCAGCTTGTGGTGGTCCAGATCACCAAGGCCGGCGCGAAAGTGCTGACCGAGCCGCTGCCCAAGGGATTGGCGAAATGAAAGACCTCTCCTCGCTGATGAAGCAGGCCCAGGCCATGCAGGAGAAGCTTGGCGCGGCCCAGGCCGAGATCGAGCAGCTCGTACTGCTGGGCCAAGCCGGCGACGGGCTGGTCAAGGTGACGCTAAAGGGCACGGGGCAGATCACCCGCGTGGACATCGACGAGAGCCTGATGGCGCCGGGCGAGGCGGAGATGGTGGGCGACCTGGTGGCCGCGGCGCACGCCGATGCCAAGCGCCAGCTCGACGCGCGCCAGGCCGAACTGATGCAGAAGGCCGCCGGGCCGCTGGCCGGCATGCCCGGCATGCCGAAGTTCTGATGCGCCCCGTCGCCATCGCCGCCGGACTGATCCTGACGCTGAGCGCGTCCGCCGTCCCCTTGGCCGCTGCGGCCACTGCCCTGCCGCCCGACCTGGCCGCCGCCGCCAAGGCCTATGACCGGGCGCAGATGACGAACGACAGGGCCGAGCTGGAACGTCTGCTGGCGTCCGACTACCGGCTGTTCAACTCCAGCGGCCAGGCGCAGGACAAGGCGAGCTTCATCGCCGACTCCACAGCGCCGGGCTTCCACATGGAGCCGTTCCACGTCGAGGAGCCGCTGGAGAAGGTGATGGGCGACACCGCGCTGCTGGGCGGGGTGGCGACGCTGAAGGGCGTGGACGGTGGCAAGCCGTTCACCGCGCGGCTGCGGTTCATGGACGTCTGGGCCAAGCGCGGCGGCAAGTGGCAGGTGATCTTCACCCAGGCGACACGGGTCCCGGCGACTTAAAGAGCATGGCCGCCTCCGCCGGACCCGAGATCGAGCGGCTGATCGGCCTGCTCTCCAAGCTGCCGGGGCTGGGCCCGCGCTCGGCCAGGCGCGCGGCGCTGGCGCTGCTGAAACGGCGCGACCAGCTTCTCAGCCCGCTGGCCGACGCGCTGGCCGAGGCTGCGGCGCGGGTGAAGGTCTGCTCGACCTGTGGCTCGCTGGACACCCAGGACCCTTGCGCCATCTGTTCCGACGGCCATCGCGACCAGAGCCTGATCTGCGTGGTCGAGGAGGTGGGCGCGCTGTGGGCCATGGAGCGGGCGAGCGCCTTCCGCGGCCGCTACCACGTGCTGGGCGGGCTGCTCTCGGCGCTGGACGGGGTCGGGCCGGATGCGCTCAGGGTCAACGGCCTGGTGGGCCGGGCGTCGCAGGGGGAGGTGCGCGAGGTGATCCTGGCGCTGCCGGCCACGGTCGACGGCCAGACGACAGCCCACTACCTGGCCGACCGCCTGGCGCAGGCGAATGTGTCGGTCACCATGCTGGCCCGCGGCGTGCCGGTCGGCGGCGAGCTCGACTGGCTGGACGACGGCACGATAGCCCAGGCCATGCGCGCGCGCCGGCCAGCCTAGCCTCGACTCACCGTCTGCGCTAAGAACGCAACATGAACGGGTTGCTGCTCTTCGCCATCGTCTGCGCGTTCGGCGCGATCGTCGCCGTGGGTTGGGCGCTGAAGGAGCGCATGCGCGCGGCGGCCGCGGAACTGCGGGTCGCGATGCTACGCGAGCAGGCGGACCTGGTCAGCGCCCAGGTGGCGCAGTCGGCGACGGGCGTGGCCGAGGCGATCCTCAAGAAGAACGAAGAAGCGATCCACGGCCGCGAGCAGCTTGCCCAGGCCAGGCTGGAGGCGCAGCTCAAGCCGGTCGCCGAGACGCTGCAGAAGTTCCAGGAGCAGGTGGCGGCCGTCGAGAAGGCGCGGGCCGAGGAGACCGGGGGCCTGAAGGAGCAGATCGCCGCGATGCTGGCGGCCTCGACGGCGACGCAGGAGGAGGCGCGCAAGCTCTCCGCGGCGCTGCGGCGCGGGGCGGGCGTGCAGGGGCGCTGGGGCGAGCAGACGCTGCGCAACGTGCTGGAGGCCGCGGGCCTGTCGCACCGCTACGACTTCGACGAGCAAACTTCGACGGACACCGAAGAAGGCCGGCGGCGGCCCGACGTGACGGTGCGCCTACCCGGCGGCGGGGTGTTTGTCATCGACGCCAAGTGCTCACTGAACGCCTTCCTGGAAATGCAGGACGCCACCGAGGAGGCGAGCCGCGAGGCCTGCGGCCTGCGCCACGTGCAGAGCGTGCGCGGCCACGTCCAAGGGCTATCGGCCAAGGCCTACTGGGACCAGTTCGACAACTCGCCGGACTTCGTGGCGATGTTCGTGCCGCTGGACTCGGCCATGGCCGCCGCGCTCGACCGTGCGCCGGACCTGATGACCGAGGCGATGGATAAGCGGGTGGTGATCGTCACACCGACGACGCTGTTCGCGCTCTGCAAGGCGGTGGTCTACGGCTGGCGGGTCGAGGAGCAGGCGGCCAACGCTCAGAAGGTCGCCGAGCTGGGGCGCGAGCTCTATAAGCGCATCGCCGTGATGGGCGGCCACGCCGGCTCGGTCGGCAAGGCGCTGGAGCAGGCGGTGGCGCGCTACAACCAGTTCGTGGGCTCGCTGGAGACCCAGGTGCTGACCCAGGCGCGGCGCTTCGAGGAGCTGAAGGTCGACCACGAGGGCAGGAGGGTCGAGCCGCTGGAGCCGCTGGACACGGCGGTTAGGCCGTTGGCCAAGCTGTCGCCTGAAACCCCGCCGCAAGTGCGCCTGGTGGCCGGCGACGAGAGCTGAGACTCTTCGTCTCCTACCTTGACGCTCGGGTATTGCGACCCTAACTCCGCGCCATGGCCCTGAGAGACATCCTCGTCGTCCCCGATCCGCGCCTCAAGCAGGTGTCAGCGGCCGTCGACGCCGTCGACGACGGTCTGCGCGCCCTGATGGACGACATGCTCGAGACCATGTACGCGGCGCCCGGTATCGGCCTGGCCGCGATCCAGATCGGCGTGCCCAAGCGGGTGATCGTCATGGACATCGCCCGTCAGGACGAGCCCAAAGAGCCGCGCTATTTCGTCAATCCGGAAATCCTCTGGGCCTCGGAAGAGACCGCGCCCTACGAGGAGGGCTGCCTGTCGGTGCCGGAGATCTACGACGAGGTCGAGCGGCCCGCGCGGGTGAAGATCCGCTACCTGAACTACAGAGGCGAAGCGGTCGAGGAAGATGCCGAGGGCCTGTTCGCCGTCTGCATCCAGCACGAGATGGACCACCTGGACGGCGTGCTGTTCATCGACCATCTGTCACGGCTCAAGCGCGAGCAGGCGGTGAAGAAGGTCAAGAAGCAGGCCAAGGCGGCTTAGGTCCGCGCCACGGTGTCATCCCGGTTTTCGCGCAGCGAAAGACCGGGATCCATGAACGCGGATCGTGAAGGCGAGCCATAGCGCCGCGGCAAATCGGACAGCGTCGAGCCTATCGGTCCCGGACAGCCGCTGCGCGGCTTCCGGGATGACAGCCGCGCTTACTTCTCGGCCTTGTCCTTGGCCTTGTTGAGCGCGGCGTCGGTCTTGTCGCCGGCGTCCTTCGCGCCCGCCTTCAGCTTGTCGCCGGCGTCGGCGGCGCCCGCCTTCAGCTTCTCGCCCGCCTGGTCGGCGGCGATCTTGGTCTTGGCGGCGGCCTCGCTGGCGCCCTGCTTGATGTCCGAGCCCAGTTCCTTGACGGCGGACGTGCCGGCGACATCCTTGGCCGCCGCGCCCACCTCCGAGCCCACGGCCTTTAGGTCGGCGGAGGTCTTGTCCTGGGTCGGTTTCGAGCAGGCGGCGACGGCCAGCCAGACGCCGAGGATGATGGCGAGGTGGGAGTTGCGCATGGTGGGGTCCTCATAAGCCTCGTTAACCAACGGTTAAGCTTAACCCGAGTTCCCGGCCTTTGCGCGCCTTCTCCCCCGCAGGTAGAAGCCGCCCATGCGTCTCGCCTTCCTGGGAACCCCCGATTTCGCGCTCGCCGCGCTCCGCCGCCTCGTGGCGGCGGGCCACGAGATCGCCTGCGTCTATTCCCAGCCGCCGGCGCCGCGCGGGCGCGGGCACACCCTGCAGCCTTCGCCGGTGCATGCCTTCGCCCTGGAGCGGGGCCTGCCGGTGAGGACGCCCGCCTCGATGCGCGACCCCGGCGAGGTCTTCGCGTTCCAGGCCCTGGACCTGGAAGCCGCGGTGGTGGTGGCCTTCGGCCAGATCCTGCCGGCGGAGGTGCTGGAGGCGCCGCTGCTGGGCTCGTTCAACCTGCACGGCTCGCTGCTGCCGCGCTGGCGCGGCGCCGCGCCGATCCAGCGCGCGGTGATGGCCGGCGATCCGGTGACCGGGGTCGAGGTCATGCGGATGACTGCAGGCCTCGACGAAGGGCCCGTGCTGGCCAGCGAGACCCTGCGCATCGGCCCGCTTGACACCGCCGGCACGGTCCACGACCGGATGGCGGCGATCGGGGCGGAGCTCTTGGCGCGGACCCTGCCGCTGATCGAGGCGGGCACGGCGATCGAGACGCCGCAGGCGCAGGACGGCGCGACCTACGCCAAGAAGATCCGCCCGAGGGAGGCGCGGATCGGCTGGGACAAGCCGGGCGTGGAGATCGACCGCAAGATCCGCGGCCTGTCGCCGTTCCCAGGCGCCTGGTTCCAGCTCCCGGGCGACAAGGGGCCAGTGCGGGTGAAGGCCCTGCTCTCGGCGTTCGAGGACGTCGATGGGCCGCTGGGGAAGGTGCTGGACGACCGCCTGCTGGTGGGGACGGGCGCCGGCGCGGTGCGGCTGTTGCGCGTGCAGCGGGAGGGCCGCGGGCCACAGGAGGCCGAGGCCTTCCTGCGCGGCCAGCCGGTGGCGGCCGGAACGATGCTGGGCTGATGCCGCGCTATCGCCTGACCCTGGAATATGACGGCGGCCCCTACAACGGCTTCCAGGCGCAGGCCGGCCAGCCGACGGTGCAGGGCTCGCTGGAGCGTGCGGTGAAGGCGTTCTGCGGGCAGACGCTGCGGGTGGCGGCCGCCGGGCGCACCGACACCGGCGTCCACGCCACGGGCCAGGTGGCGCACATCGACCTGGAAAAGGACTGGCCGGCGGAGACGGTCCGCAATGCGCTGAACGCGCATCTGCGAGGCGAGCCGATCGTGGTGCTGGCGGCCGAGGTCGCGCCGGAGGGCTGGCACGCGCGCTTCTCCGCTGTGGAGCGACGCTACCGCTACAGGATCCTCAACCGGGCGAGCCCGCCCGGCCTGGAACGAGGCCACGTCTGGCATGTGAAGACGCCGCTGGACGCGCAGGCCATGCACGCCGCGGCCCAGGCGCTGGTCGGGCGGCACGACTTCACGACCTTCCGCGACGCCGCCTGCCAGGCGAAGTCCCCGGTGAAGACGCTCGCCGTGGCGCGGGTGAGCCGTGAAGGCGACGAGGTGGTGCTGGTGTTCGAGGCGCGCTCGTTCCTGCACCGCCAGGTGCGCTCGATGACCGGCTCCATCGCCGAGGTGGGGCTGGGCCGCTGGACCGCCGCCGACCTCAAGGTCGCGCTGGACGCCGCAGATCGTAGGGCCTGTGGGACGGTGGCGCCGGCGGACGGCCTCTATCTGACCGGCGTGAGCTATCCGGATGGGCGGTGAGGGCGGTCGCTCAGCTTTAATGGCCACGGAAAACACGGAAAGAGCACGGAAGGAGGTCGCCACCTCGCACCTTGCCGGAAATGAGCGCGCGCCAAAGGCGCGCAATTTCAATCGATCCGCCGCGCCCGCAACTACGCCTTCCGTGCTCTTTCCGTGTTTTCCGTGGCCATTTCTTGCGGCGGCGCGGCCGCCAAGGCGTCTGCGGCCTATTCCACTGGGAAGGTCTGGAAGTAGCGCTCGATCAGGCGTTCGTAGACGGCCTGAAGTTGCAGGATTTCGGCCACCGGGGCGGCTTCGTCGACCTGGTGCATGGTCTTGCCGACCAGGCCGAGCTCGACCACCGGGCACAGCACCCGGATGAACCGGGCGTCCGAGGTGCCGCCGGAGGTGGAAAGCTCGGGCGCGCGGCCGGCCGTTTCGTAGATCGCGCCGGCCACTAGGTCGGTGAAGGGGCCTGGTTCCGTCAGGAACGCCTCGCCGCTGATGTGGCACTCCACCGCGATGCTCCCGCCGAAGCTCCGCGAGGCCGCCTCCGCCTCCTCGGCGATCCAGTCCGCCAGGTCGCGGCCGGTGTGGTGCGGATTGAAGCGGATGTTGAGCCTGGCCCTGGCCGTTCCGGGAATGACGTTGGTGGCGGTGTTGGGCACGTCGATCTGGGTGATCTCCAGGTTCGACGGCTGGAACTCCGGATAGCCGCGGTCGAGCACGCGGTCCTCCAGCCGCAGCAGGAGCTGCAGCAGGACCGGCACCGGATTGGCCGCGCGATGCGGGTAGGCGACGTGCCCCTGCACGCCCTGGACGGTGATCTCGGCGTTGATCGAGCCGCGGCGGCCCACCTTGATCATGTCGCCGAACACCTCGCTGGACGTGGGCTCGCCGACCACGCAGTGGTCGATGACCTCATCCTCTATGCCCAGCGCCTCGACGACCATGCGGGTGCCGTGGGTGGCCACGCCCTCCTCGTCGCCGGTGATCAGGAAGGAGAGCGAGCCGGTAACGTGGCCGGCCGCTATGGCCCTGGCGGCTGCCGCGGCGAAGGCGGCGATGGCGGACTTCATGTCCACGGCCCCGCGACCCACGAGCAGGCCGTCGACGACCTCGGCTTCGAAGGCGTCGCGGCTCCAGGCGTCGGCATCGCCGACCGGCACGACGTCGGTGTGGCCCGCGAAGCAGAGGTTGGGCGCGGAGGTCCCATAGCGGGCGTAGAGGTTCTCGATCACCCCGAACTTCATGCGCCGGCACGAAAAGCCGAGATCCCTGAGCGCGGCCTCGACGAGGTCCATGGCTCCGGCGTCGGCCGGGGTGACCGACGGCCGGCGGATCAGGTCCCGCGTCAGGTCGATCGCGTCGATCAAGCTCGCCCCCGAAATCCGCTCTCGCTAAATTCTTCCACCGTCCTAGACCGGAATGAGCCCATGCCCAAGATCGACATCGAAAGCGCCGTCCTGCGGAGCGGGTCCAGCTACCCCGCGCCCTTCGACCAGCCGTGCCTCGCGCGGGCGCGCCGCAAGCTGGGCGATGTCCACGGCCTGACCCAGTTCGGGGTAAACCTTCTAAGCCTTCCGCCGGGCGCCTGGTCGTCGCAGCGCCATTGGCATAGCGCGGAGGACGAGTTCATCTGGGTGGTGGAAGGCGAGGTCGTGCTGGCGGACGACGAGGGCGAACACCTGCTGCGGGCCGGCGACTGCGCGGGTTTCAAGGCCGGCGTCGCCAATGGCCACCACCTGATCAACCGCTCCGATCGGGAGGCGACGGTGCTTGAGGTGGGCGGGCGCGAGCCTGACCATGACCTCTGCGACTATCCCGACGTCGACATGACGGCGGGCCCGGACGGCTATCGTCACCGGGACGGCGCGCCCTATGCGGACCCGAGCGCCGCACCTGGCCGCTGAGGGTCAGATCGCCTCGGCGCGGTCGTAGGCGAAGAGCTGCTGGGCGACCTGGTTGAAGCGCCAGGGCGCGTCGGGGCCATCGCGGTCGAGGATCCACACGATGTCGAAGCGGTCGTCGGGCCAGTCCCTGGGGCAGGCGATGTCGTGGCCGGCGATGGTGAGCGTCAGCCGGATGAGGTGGCTGTGGTGCCAGGAGATCAGGACCGGGCCCGGGGCCGGCAGCACAGCGGAGACGAGCGCCTTCTCCTCTCCGTCGGCGTGCTCGTGGTTGATCTCGAGGCCGAGCAGGGCGGCCAGGGGCTCGACCGTGTGCTGTGCGCGCAGGCTCGGGCTCTTGGGCGTCGCGGCCGAGGCGAAGATCGACCTGGGCGTGGAAATCGGCGAACCGGGCGGCAGGCCGCCGACGGGCGCGAAGTAGCGGACCAGGGCGCCGGCCCGCTGCCAGCCGCGCACGGTCAGGTGATGCTTGGCATGGGAGCCGTCGGGCGCGACGCTGCGGTCGGGGCTGCCGTCGTGATGCTTCTCGGCGTGCCGGATGAGCATGATCCTCTGCATGTCGCCGGCGCCGTCCCTCCCCGATGATCCGCCCACGTGCTGAACCGCAATCCGTTGATGGCCGATTTCGCGGCCCGGCGCCATCGTCAGCCTTGCGACGGTGGAGCGTTGACATAGCGCGGGTCAACATGTCCGATCGGCCACGCTTGGGGGGCCAGATATTGGGCCGGCTGTTGGTGCGGCTTGGGATTTTAGCGGCGACGCTCGTGCTGGCGCTGCCCGGCTGCGCCTCCGCGCAGCCGCCGCCCGGCGCGACCGTCCATCGCATCGTGGCCGTGGGGGACCTGCACGGGGACTTCGCCGCCTGGCGCGCCATCGCCCGGGCCGCGGGCCTCACCGACGCTCGCGGCCGCTGGACCGGCGGGGCGACCGTCTTCGTTCAGACCGGCGACGTGGTCGACCGCGGCCCGGACGGGCTGAAGATCATCAAGGACCTGATGCGGCTGCAGCGCGAGGCGCCTCGGGCGGACGGCCGGGTGGTGACGCTGGTGGGCAACCACGAAGCCATGAACATGACCGGCGACCTGCGCTACGTCTCGGCGGCCGACTTCGCGGCCTATGCCGACGCCAATTCGGAACGGGTGCGCCAGCAGACCTACGCCGCCAACAAGGCGCAGCTCGAGGCCATCTACCGCCAGAAGGACCCCACGATGACGAGCGAGGCCATCAAGGCGGCCTGGCTCGCGGCGACGCCGCCAGGGGCTCTGGAGCACCAGGCCGCCTGGCGCCCGGACGGATCGATAGGCCGCTGGATCGTGAGCAATCCGGCGGTGGCGCTCGTCGACGGCAACCTCTTCGTGCATGGCGGGATCAGCCCGGCCTACGCGCATGTGCCGCTGGACGAGATCAACCGCCAGGTGGCTGCGGCGCTCACGGCCCAGGCCACGGCGCCCGAGGCGATCATCAACGACCCGGCCGGACCGCTCTGGTATCGGGGCCTGGCGGTGCGCGAAGACGCCTCGCCGCCCGCGGACGACACGGCGGCGGCCACGCCCGCCGCGCCGACGGTCGCCGAGCAGCTCGACGTTCTGCTGCCCGCCTTCGGCGCCCGGCGCATCGTGATCGGGCACACACCGCGCCTCTCGGGCATCGCGATCGAGGAAGGCGGACGGCTGGCGCGCATCGACACCGGCATCTCCTCCGCCTACGGCGGGACGCTCAGCTATCTGGAAATCCTCGACGGAAACCTTTCGCCGCACGCTGTCGCGCGGCCGGAGCCGGCGCAGAAGGGAACGAAATGAAGCCGATGATCCTGGCCGCCGCCTTTGCGGCCGCGGCCCTGCTGACGACGGCCGGCCCCGCCGCGGCGGCCAAGCCGACGCCGCTGTTCGCCGGCGCCGAACCCATCCACCTGACGATCAAGGGCCCGGTCGGCAAGCTGCCGCGCGGCGGATCCGGCGAGCAGGCGCAGGCGGGCTCGCTCACGGTGCAGGGCGCAGCGCCCGAGACCCTGGCGATCAAGCTCTCCACGCGCGGGATCACGCGCCGCCAGGCCGACGTCTGCAGCTTCCCGCCGCTTCGGGTCGAGTTCACCGACAAGCCTGCGGCGACATCGCTCTTCAAGGGCCAGAAACGCCTGAAGCTGGTCACGCACTGCCGGCCACAGGCGAGCTTCCAGCAGTATTTGCTGCTCGAGTACGCAGCCTACCGGATGTACAACCTGCTGACCCCGGTCAGCTTCAATGTGCGCCTGGCGACGATCGACTATGTGGACCCCGCGGGCCGCCCGGTCGTCACGCGGCTGGGCTTCTTCCTTGAGGACATCGACGACGTCGCCAAGCGCAACGACCTCAAGCGGCTGAAGACCAAGGAGCGGCTGCAGATCGCCCAGCTCAACGCGCACGACGCCGAGCGCTTCGCCTTCTTCCAGTACATGATCGGCAACCTGGACTGGGCGATGACCGCGGGGCCGGCCGGCACGGACTGCTGCCACAACTCCCGCCCGCTCGGCCGGGAGGGCGCGACGACGAACCTGACGCCGACGCCCTATGATTTCGACTTCTCCGGCATGGTCGACGCGCCCTACGCCACGCCGCCGGCGAGCATCAAGCTCCCCAACGTGCGGGTGCGGAAGTATCGCGGCTACTGCCGCCTCAACGCCGAAGCCCCGGGGGTCGCCGCGGAGTTTGCGGCGCACAAGGCCGCGATCCTGGGCGTGCTCGACCAGACGCCGCAGCTCGACGAAGCCAGCCGCAAGAAGGCCGGCGCCTATCTCGGCTCGTTCTTCGACCAGATCGGCGCCCCGCAGGAGCTCGCCAAGATCACCCAGGGCTGCCTGGGCTGAGGCGGTGGGCCGGCTTGCTAACCGCCGGGGTCGCGTCCACGCTGCGCAAGGGATCGGGAGCGTGACATGAAGCCGCTGTGGGCTGTTCTGGCGCTGGTGTTGCTGACGCCGGGCGTGGCCTGGGCGCAGACTCAGGGGCTGTTCGACGCCTCGGGCGGCAAGCTGGACGCCGTGGGCTGGGCGGGTTTCCGCGACACCAAGTTCATCAGCGAGTCGGTGGGCGCACTGGTGCTCGCCATCGCGCTGGGCGCAGTGATCGGCTTCCACCCGACGACGCGGCGCACGGTCGACCGGCTGAGCGAGACCGACATGCCGAAGGTGTTCATCATGTACGCCTTCATCGCCGCGGTGATCGGGGTCACGGTCCGCGAGTTCGGCATGGTGATCGGCGTGGTGGTGTTCGGCATCGGCGGGCTGATCCGCTTCCGCACCGACACCGGCTCGACGCGCGACACCGGCCGGCTGATCGTCGTCACCCTGACCGGCCTGGTGGCGGGCCTGGGGCTGCCGCACTTCGCGGTGATCACCACGGTCTTCGCTTTCCTGCTGATCTTCTTCTTCGACTCCGCGCCGGCCTGCCGGGTGAAGATCGACCAGCTGCCGGCCGGCCGGCTGCACGAAAGCGCCGACGCCTACCGCGCGGTGCTGCACGCCCACCGCTGCAAGCTGATCGCCGAGCACAGGTCGACGGTGAAGGAACGTCTCGAGTTCGTGTTCCGCCTGCACCGCAGCGTCACCCGCGACCGCCTGCACGCCGCGCTCAGCGAACTGCCGGTCGAACTGCGCGGCGACATCGACTGGGAGATCGAGTAGCGCCTCAGTCCCGCAGGAGCTCGTTGATCGAGGTCTTGGAACGGGTGCGTTCGTCGACGGTCTTCATGATCACCGCACAGTAGGTGGAGGGCATGCCCTCGTGCGGGCTGGGCCGGGAGCCGGACATGATCACCGAATAGGGCGGCACCTCGCCGGTGATCACCGCGCCGGTCTTGCGGTCGACGATGGGCGTGGTGGAGGTCAGGTAGACGCCCATGGAGAGCACGCTGCCCTCGCGGACGATCACGCCCTCGGCGACCTCGGAGCGGGCGCCGATGAAGCAGTTGTCCTCGATGATCGTGGGGTTGGCCTGCAGCGGCTCCAGCACCCCGCCGATGCCGGCGCCGCCGGAGATGTGGCAGTGGCTGCCGATCTGGGCGCAGGAGCCGACCGTGGCCCAGGTGTCGACCATGGCGCCCTCGCCGACGTAGGCGCCGATGTTGACGAAGGAGGGCGTCAGCACCGCGCCCCGGGCGATGAAGCTTCCCTTGCGGACCACTGTGCCGGGCAGGCAACGGAAGCCCGCGGCCTCGAAGCGGACGGCGTCCCAGCCGGTGAACTTCAGCGGGATCTTGTCCCAGTACGGACCCGGCGCGTCGGCCTGCATGAGTGCGTTGGGCGTCAGGCGGAAGTAGAGCAGGATGGCCTGCTTTGCCCACTGATGGGTGATCCAGGTCCCGTCCGCCTCGCGGGTTGCGACGCGCAGGGCGCCGGCGTCGAGACGCTCGATGGTTTCCAGCACCGCTTCGCGCACGGCGCCGGTGGTCTGATGGGTGATCGAGTCGCGATCCTCCCAGGCGGCCTCGATGACGCGTTGCAGGTCTTGAGTCATCAGGCGGTTTCCCGAAGAAGGGCGCCGTTCAGGAATGACGCCAGGTTGTCGGTCTTGTAGCGGACGAAGGGGGCGCTCGAGGCCGGCGCATTGGGGCCGACCAGGACGGTGGTCATGCCGAGCTCGGCGGCGGGCTCGAGGTTGCGCTCGCTGTCCTCGAAGAAGGCGGTCGAGGCCGGCTCGATGCCGTGGGCGGCGTCGATGGCCTCGAAGGCGACGCGGCTGGGCTTGGGAACATAGGCCGAGAGCGCGATGTGGAAGACGTCGTCGAAGAGGTGCGCCAGGCCCAGCCGCGCCAGCACGCGCTCGGCATGGACGTCATTGGCGTTGGTGAAGATCAGGCGGCGGCCCGGCAAGCGCTCGATGGCCGCGATGAGCACGGGGTTCTCAGCCAGGCTCTCCAGCGGCAGGTCGTCGAACATCGCGTGGTATTCGGCCGGATCGACGCCGTGATGCTGGATAAGGCCGCTCAGCGTCAGGCCGTATTCCGCCAGGTACTTCTTCTGCAGCCGGTAGGCCTCGTCGCGCGGCAGGCCGGTGAGGCGCTCGACGTAAGAGGTCATCCGCCGCTCGATCTCGCCCATGAAGCCCGAGCTCGTCGGATAGAGGGTGTTGTCCAGGTCGAAGAGCCAGGTGTCGACGTGAGTGAGGTCAGCGGTCATTCGTAGATGAGCGTCCCCGCCCCGTGCTCGGTGAAGAGCTCGACCAGCATGGCGTGCGGCCGGCGGCCGTCCAGGATGACCACGGCCCCGACTCCGGCCTCGACCGCGGCGATGGCCGTCTGCAGCTTGGGGATCATGCCGCCGGTGGCGACGCCGTCCTTGATCGCCGCGCGGGCCTCGGCGACGGTCATCTGGCGGATCAGCTCGCCCTTTCTGTCCAGCACGCCCGCCACGTCGGTGAGGAGCAGCATGCGCTTGGCGTTCAACGCGCCGGCCAGTGCGCCGGCCACGGTATCGGCGTTGATGTTGTAGGTCTGGCCGTCCTCGGCGACGCCGATCGGGGCCACCACCGGGATGTAGTCCTCGTCGGCGAAGATCAGAGCCTCGATCAGCTTCGGATCGACCCGCTTGGGGTCGCCCACGAAGCCTAGGTCGACCATCTTCTCGATCTCGCTGTCCGGGTCCTTCTTGGTGCGCTTGACCTTCTCGACGGTGATCAGCCGTGCATCCTTGCCGGACAGGCCCACGCCGCGCACGTCGGCTTCCTGGCCGGCCAGGGTGATCCAGTTGGCGATCTCCTTGTTGATCGCCCCGGAGAGGACCATCTCGGCCACCTCCATGGTCGCCTCGTCGGTGACCCGCAGGCCGTCGATGAAGGTCGACTTGACGCCCGCGCGCTCCAGCATGGCGGAGATCTGCGGGCCGCCGCCGTGGACGATCACCGGATGGACGCCCAGCATCTTGAGCAGCACCGCGTCCGCGGCGAACAGCTTGGCGACCTCTTCCTCGCCCATGGCGTGGCCGCCGTACTTGATGACCACGGTCTCGCGGTCGTAGCGCTGGATGTAGGGCAGGGCCTCGGCGAGCGTCTTGGCCGTCGCCCATCCCTGGCCTTGAGTCTCGCCCTTGTCGGAAGAGTTTGGGGTCACGGCGCGTCAGCTCTCGATCGTTCGGAGCGCTCCGATAGCGGAGAGTGCGCCCCCTGTCACCTTCGCGTGGGCCTTGCTAAGCCTGCCGCCAGGGCTTTGGGCCGGGGGAGCGGCATGCGGATTTCAGGTGTTGTGACGGCGGCGCTCGGCGCCCTTCTGCTGGATGTCGGGGCGATGGCGCAGGCGGCTCAGGCCGCCACCGTGGCGGTGAGCGCAGAACGCCTGCTGGACGTGGCCACGGGCAAGTACCTCGAAAAGCCGCTGGTGGTGATCGTCGACGGGCGGATCAGTGCGGTGGAGCATCAGGGTGAGGCGGTCCCGGCCGGCGCGACGCGGGTCGACCTGCCTGGCGTGACCCTGCTGCCCGGCCTGATCGACATGCACGTGCACCTGACGTCCTCGCCGCTCTACGGCGGCTACAACTACCTGCAATTCACCGACAGCTTCTGGCCGGTGATCGCCACGCGGCACGCCAAGGACACGCTCGAGGCCGGCTTCACGACGGTGCGCAACGTGGGCTCCGACCGCTTCGACGACGTGGGCCTGCGCCAGGGCATCGAGGAAGGTTTCGTCGAGGGCCCGCGCATCGTCACCGCCACCTATGCCATCGGCTCGACCGGCGGCCACTGCGACTCGACCTTCTTCCCGCCCTCGATGAAGCAGAAGGGCGACGCGGTCATCGACACCCCCGACGAGGGCCGCCAGATGGTCCGCCAGCTCCACAAGTACGGCGCCCAGGTGATCAAGATCTGCGCCACCGGCGGCGTCTTCAGCCACGGCGACACGCCCGGCGCACAGCAACTCACGCTCGAAGAGATCAAGGCCATCGTCGACGAGGCCCACCGCACGGGCCTGCGCGTGGCGGCCCATGCCCACGGCGCCGACGGGATCAAGGCCGCGATCCTGGGTGGCGTGGACACCATCGAGCATGCCAGCTTGGTGGACGACGAGGGGATCAAGCTCGCCATCCAGCACGGCGCCTGGTTCGGCATGGACATCTACAACACCGACTACACCCAGGCCGAGGGCAAGAAGAACGGGGTGCTGGAAGAGAACCTGCAGAAGGACCGCGACATCGGCGAGATCCAGCGGCAGAACTTCAGGAAGGCGCTGAAGGCCGGCGTGAAGATGATCTTCTCCACCGACGCCGGGGTCTATCCGCACGGGACCAACGCGCGGCAGTTCGCGGTGATGGTGCGCTATGGGGCGACGCCCTTGCAGGCCATCCAGACCGCGACCCTGAACGCCGCCCAGGCGCTGGACCAGGTCAAGGACGTGGGTCAGGCGACGCCCGGCCACTTCGGCGACCTGGTGGGCGTGAAGGGCGATCCGCTCGCCGACGTCACGGTGCTGGAGCGCCCGGTGTTCGTGATGAAGGGCGGAGCGGTGGTGGTGAAGCGGTAGGCTCACGCTTACGGTGTCATCCCGGAAGCCGCATCGGGGCTGTCCGGGACCCATGGACCCATGGACTCAGGGGTCGCACCTCTCGACGGAGGCGCCCCGCGAACCCGGCATCAGAGGCGTTTATGGGTCCCGGTCTTTTGCTACGCAAAAACCGGGACGACAGTTGGGACGCTCAGATCGAGCGGGCCACGACTTCCTTCATGATCTCCGACGTGCCGCCATAGATGCGCTGGACGCGGGCGTCGCGCCAGAGGCGGGCGATCGGGTACTCGTTCATGTAGCCGGCGCCGCCATGCAGTTGCAGGGCCGCGTCGCAGACTTCCCACTGCAGCTCGGTGTGGAAGAGCTTGGCGGCGCTGGCCTCGGCGGCGGTGAGCTTCTTTTCCAGGTGGCGGGCCATGCACCAGTCGAGGTGCGCCCAGCCGGCCTGCAGCTTGGCCTTGAGGCCCGCCAGGGTGAAGCGGGTGTTCTGGAAGTCGAAGACCGTCTGCTTGAAGGCCTTGCGCTCCTTGGTGAACTTCACCGCCTCGTCGAAGGCGCGCTGGGCGCCCGCCTGGCCGGCGATGGCGATCTGGAGGCGCTCCTGCGGGAGCTGGTTCATCAGGTAGGCGAAGCCCTTGCCCTCCTCGCCCAGGCAGTTGGTGATCGGCACGCGCACGTCCTCGAAGAACAGCTCGGAGGTGTCGGCGGAGTTCTGGCCCACCTTGTCGAGGTTGCGCCCGCGCTTGAACCCGGCCCGGTCACCCTCCACCAGGATCAGCGAGATGCCCCTGGAGCCCTGGGTTGGGTCGGTCTTGGCGACGACGACGATGAGGTCGGCGCTCTGGCCGTTGGTGATGTAGGTCTTCGAGCCGGAGACGACGTAGTGGTTGCCGTCGCGGATCGCGGTGGTGCGCACGCCCTGCAGGTCGGAGCCGGCGCCCGGCTCGGTCATGGCGATGGCGGTGATCACCTCGCCGGAGACCATGCCTGGCAGCCAGCGCTTCTTCTGCTCCTCGGAGCCGTAGTTGATGATGTAGTCGACGACGATGTCGGACTGCAGCGTGATGCCGGCGGACGATCCCGCGTAGGAGAGCTCCTCGCCGACCACGGCGTTGTAGCGATAGTCCGCGCCCAGGCCGCCGTACGCCTCCGGCACCTGCGGGCAGAGCAGGCCCGCCTCGCCCGCCGCCAGCCAGAAGCCGCGATCGACGACGCCGTCTTCCTCCCAGCGGTCGAGATTGGGGATCAGCGCCTTGTCGTAGAATTTCCGCACCTGGTCGCGGAACAGGTTCAGGTCGGCGTCGTAGATGGTGCGGGTGTCGGTCTGGAGCATGGCGTGGCTTTAGCCCGCCGCGCGGCGTTTCGCAAAATGGAACGGGAGGCGCGCCCTTCCGGGAGCGTCTCCCGCGGATCGGGCCGGGAAGTTCCGGTTGGGGTTCAGTTCCCCCCGGGCCCAACCTGGATCGCCGCCTGGGCGAAGCGGGCGCCGTTGTAGACGGCGGCGAGTTGCTGGCGGGCGCTGTCCCACGCGGACTGGCGGCACTTGCGATAGATTTCCGCGCCCCTCAGATCGAGCCGGCTCGGCTGCGCCTGGCAGACCCGGCCCACCGCCCAGTCGATGCGGTGCTCGAGCACGGCCCGGCCGCTGGCGCGGGACAGGTCGAGGTCGGCGTAGCTGACGGAGGTCTTCAGGGGGAGGTCCGTCTGGGCGCAGGCCTGACCGGCGGCCAGCGCGGCCAGGGCGGCGGCGATGGCGATGAACGTGCGCATGATGTCTTCTCCTGGAATTCGCTCAAGCGACGGGGCGCCGCTTCGATGCGTTCAGGAGACAGGCCCGCCGTGTCCGCCGCTGGAGGTTTTCCCGAGCTTCGCCTGAGGAAGGTCTGATCTTTCTCCGATGACGGGCGCTTGCGAGGCCACGGCGGGCGATCCAGCCGTGCCTTGCCGCGTCAGATCGCGCAGGCCGCGACGATCTCGGCGCGCAGTTCGGGGATGCCGGCGCCCTTTTCGGCGGAGGTGGCGAGCACGCGGGGAAAGGCGGCGGGGCGTTTGGCGATGGCGGCGAGCGTCCTGGCGGTGACGGCCTCGACCTCGGAGGCCTTCAGCTTGTCGGCCTTGGTGAGCACGATCTGGTAGGAGACGGCGGCGGTGTCGAAGGCGTCCAGCGCCTCCTTGTCGACGTCCTTCAGGCCGTGGCGGCTGTCGATCAGCAGGTAGGCGCGCTTCAGGTTCGGACGGCCGCGCAGGTAGTCGCGGCCGAGGTTCTGGAACTTCTTCACGTCGCCGCGCGAGGCGCGGGCGAAGCCGTAGCCGGGCAGGTCGACGAGGCGCAGCTTTCCGTCGGCGACGAAGAAGTTCACCTCGCGAGTGCGGCCCGGCGAATTGGAGGCGCGTGCGAGGTGCAGCCGCCCGGCCACCGCATTGATCAATGTGCTTTTGCCCACGTTGGAGCGGCCGGCGAAGGCCACCTCCGGCAGGTCGGCGGGCGGCAGGCCGGCGATGTTCACCGCGCCCATCATGAAGCTGACCTCGTGGGCGAAGAGGACGCGGGCCGCCTCCAGGGCGTCGGCGTCGAAGGGTTCGCTCACGCTTGCCCGCTCACGTGGGAGCCTTCCCCGTCACCCGCGCGATGAGTTGGTCGATCGGATTGTCGACCTTGAAGCGGCGCATCATCACGTACTGCTGGATGGTCGTCAGCACGTTGGACCAGGTCCAGTAGATCAGCAGGCCCGCAGCGAAGGGGGCCATGATGAACATGAAGATCCAGGGCATGAACTGGAAGATCTTCTGCTGGGTCGGATCGATGCCGGTCTGCGGGCTCATCGAGGTGGTGAGCCACATGGTGATCCCGTAGCAGAGCGGCAGGACGCCCAGGTGCAGGGTGCCGTCCAGGATCGGGCCGATCATCGGGGCGTGGGCCGGGTTCCAGGGGATCAGGCCGAACAGGTTCCAGATGGTGGTCGGATCGCGTGCGCTGAGGTCGTTGATCCAGCCCAGGAACGAGGCGTGGCGCATCTCGATGGTCACCGAGAGGACCTTGTAGAGCGAGAAGAACACCGGGATCTGCAGCAGGATCGGAAGGCAACCGGCCAGCGGATTGACCTTCTCGCGCTGGTAGAGGGCCATGATCTCCTGTTGCTGCTTGGCCGGGTCGTCCTTGAAGCGCTTGCGCACCTCCTCCATCAGCGGCTGGACCTTCTTCATCTTGGTCATCGACTCGTACTGCTTCTGGGCGATCGGGAAGAAGGCCAGGCGCACGCAGACGGTGAGCAGCAGGATGGCGATGCCGAAGCTGCCCACGTAGTGGTAGATGAAGTCGAGGAAGGCGAAGATCGGCCGGGTGAAGAACCAGAACATCCCCCAGTCGACCGCATCGTCGAAGTGGGCGATGCCGAGCTTGTCCTGGTAGGCCTTGAGCAGCGGCACGGTCTTGGCGCCGGCGAAGAGGTGCTGGGTCGTCGTCATCTGGCGACCCGGAGCTACGGTCAGCGGAGCGCCGGTGTAGTTGGCCTCGTAGACGTCCACGCCCTGGGCCTTGGCGTCGCGGTAGACGGCGTGGATCCGCTCACCCGGATTGGGGATCAGGGCGGCCAGCCAGTATTGGTCGGTGATGCCGGTCCAGGCGCCAGCGGAGTCGAACTGCTCGGTGACGCCGCCGCCCTTCTGCAGGTCCTTGTATTTGAAGGCGCGCACGCGGCCGTCGAGCCAGCCGATCGTGCCCTCGTGCACGATGCCCGACTTCCCGACGTGAGGGGGCGCGCCCTGGCGCTGCACCGAGCCATAGGGCGCCAGGGTGACCGGGACCGTCCCGGTGTTGGCCACCGTGTCGGTGAGCGTGAACATGTAGTTGTCGTCCACCGCGATCCGCCGCGTGAACGTCAGGCCCTGGCCGTTGGCGTAGGTCAGCACCAGCGGCTGGCCGGGCGACAGCGTCGAGCCCTGCGTCAGGGTCCACTCCGTCGTGGGGCCCGGCAGACCCGGCACGTTCTGGCCGACCCAGCCGAAGTCGACGAACCAGGGGAAGGCGGTTCCTTCGGGCCGCAGCATCTCGACCGGCGGGGAGTTCTTGTCGGTGGTCTGGCGGTACTTGACGAGGAAGAGGTCGTCGAGGCGCGCGCCGCGCAGCGAGAGCGAGCCTTTCAGCGCCGGCGTCGCCACAGGCACCCGCACGCTGGCGGCGAGCGCCGCGGCGCGGGTCACCGCCGGTGGGGCGGTGAGGGCCGGTGTCGCGGCCTGGTGGGCCGCGGCGGCCGCGGGCGGGTGGGCCCTCAGCTCGGCCTGGCGGCGCTTGGCAGCGGGATCGACCACCCACACCTGGTAGATGACGAACAGGATCGCGGCGCAGACGCCGAAGATCAGCAGGTTGCGGTTTTCTTCGGACATTCGCGGGCGGCGGCTCAATCTGAGGAAGTCGGGGCGTGTGCAGGGTCGCGCATGCGACCATCGCCGTCGGCGGCGAGCCTTAACAGCGCGCTTTTCACATCGTCAAGCAAACGCGGCCAGGGGCGGGCGGTCACACCGCCGCGGGCGACGAACACATAGTCGAAACCTGGGGAGGCCAGAGCCGGAAGCAAGAGGCGGGCGGCTTCGCGCAGCCGGCGCTTGGCGCGGTTGCGCTCGACGGCTCCGCCAATGCGTTTGGTGGCGGTGAAGCCGACGCGGACGAGAGGCGCATCGTCGCGCCGACGCGCCTGGACGAGCACGGCGCCGCGCGCGCAATGGGCGGCTTGCGCGCAGGCCAGGAAGTCCGGGCGCTTCTTGACGCGTTCAATTTTCAGAGGGGCGTCGGACACGCCGACACCATAGACCGATCCGGCGGCTCAGGCGCTCAGGCGCTTGCGGCCCTTGGCGCGGCGGCGAGCCAGCACCTTCTGCCCGTTCTTGGTGGACATGCGCAGACGGAAGCCGTGGCGACGGGCGCGGACGAGACGGGAAGGTTGGAAAGTCCGCTTCACGGAAGGCTCCGGGGGTCGAAAATCGAGCGGCGGTGGATAGGGGAAGCAGGCGGCGGTGTCAACCTTGGGGGCTCTACTCCGTCAGCGTCAGCACCACCGGTCCACGCTTCGTCGCCACGAGGGTATGCTCGTACTGCACCGTGGGCGTGCCGTGCGTGGGGCGCAGTGTCCAGCCGTCGCCGGTCTCGTCCACCCAGTCGTCGCCGAGCGACAGGAAGGGTTCGATGGTGAAGACCAGGCCCTCGCCGATGCGGCGGCGGTCGCCGGGTTCGAACCAGGTCGGGATTTCCTTCGGCTCCTCGTGCAGGGCCGCGCCGACGCCGTGGCTCGCGAGGTTCCGGATCAGGCTGTAGCCGTTACGGTCGGCGAAGGCCTCGATACTGCGGCCGATCGCGCCGAGCTCGCCGCCCGCCTTCACGGCGCGGATGCCGGTCCAGAGCGCGCGGCGGCCGTCGCGGCAGAGGCGCTCGACCTTGGGCGCCACCGGCGGCACAGCGAAGCTCGCGCCCGTATCGCCGAAGAAGCCGTCGATTTCGGCGGACACGTCGATATTGATGAGATCGCCGGCCGCGATCCGACGGTCGTCCGGAATGCCATGCGCGACGTCGGGGCCTACGGAGATGCAGGTGGCGCCCGGGAAGCCATAGGTCAGCTCCGGAGCCGAGCGCGCACCGTCCAGCTCGAGCAGGCGCCGACCAATGGCGTCCAGCTCCCAGGTGGTGATCCCAGGCTCCAGAGCCTCGCCCATGGCTTTTAGGGTCTTGGCGACCACGCGCCCGGCGAGCTTCAGCTTTTCGAGTTCGTCGTCACTGCCGATCGTCACCTATCCGAGCTCCTTGAGGCGAGCATCGTCAGATGTCTCCCGCCCATTGATGTCACGGATGATGGGAGCCTTGGGGCCTGGGCAAGTCAAGGAGCGGCCCCTGGCCGCCCGCTTGGCGGCGCGCTTTCAGCGCGTCCTTGAGTTGCCCAGACCCAAAGGCAAGCTCGCCGTCATGAAATCAATGCCGAGATGTGGCGGTCCATTCAAAGTGTCACCCCGGTTTCGCGGCGCGCGAAGGCCGGGACCCATAGACACCGGCGGAGGCGGCTTGAGCCCGGTCGCGACGCCGCGCCCGTGACAGCGTGACCTGTGTCCAGGGGTCTCGGCTATGGCTTTGCCATTCCGGGATGACACCAGGGTCAGGCGACGCAAAGGGGCTTAGAGGTCCGGCCGGACCACCGTCTTGCCGATCACCTTGCGGTCGGCCAAGGAGTCGAAGGCGGCGCGCCAGTCGGCGAGCGGGTATTCCGCGTCGACGCGGGGTTTCACCTTGCCCTCTTCGGCGAGTTTCCAGATGGCCTCGTGGTTCTCGCGGCCCTTCTGCGGGAACTGGCGGCCGTATTCGCCGGCGCGGACGCCCATCACCGAGAAGCCCTTGATGAGCGCGATGTTGACCGGCAGCACGGGCAGGCGGCCTGACGTGAAGCCGATGGAGAGGATGCGGCCGCCGAAGGCGATGCAGCGGATGCTCTCGTCGAAGACGTCGCCGCCGACGGGATCGTAGATCACGTCCGCGCCCTTGCCGCCGGTGAGTTCCTTCACCCGCTCGCGGAAGCCGTTCGAGACGTTGACCGTGGCGTCCGGCGCGTACTCGGCGGCGATCACGGCCAGCTTGTGGTCGGACGCGGAGGCCGCGATCACCCTGGCCCCCATGATCTGCGCTAGGTCCACGGCGGCCAGGCCGACGCCGCCGGCCGCGCCGTGGATCAGCGTCCACTCGCCGGGCTGCAGGCGCGCGCAGCGCTCGAAGGCGACGTAGGCGGTGAGGTAGGCCACCGCGTAGCCGGCGGCCTGGCTGAAGGTCAGGGTGTCGGGCTTGCGCCGCAGGCCCGCCGCCGGGAGGACAGCATATTCCGCCATGCCGCCGCGCCCGCCGCCGGCGACCGCGTCGCCGACCTTGAAGGCCGTGACGCCTTCGCCCAGGGCGTCGATCTCGCCGGTCAGCTCCATGCCCGGAGTGAACGGGACCGCAGGCTTGTGCTGGTGCTCGCCGCGCGTCTGCATCAGGTCGGGGAAGTTCACGGCGGCGGCGCGAACGCGGATGCGCACCTCGCCGGGGCCGGGCTCCGGAACCGGGATTTGCTTGACCACGCAACCCGCGTAGTCGGGGGCCAGGCGTTCCACCACCAGCGCGCGCATCAGGCGATCCGCCCTTCGAAGCCTTCACGCACCAGGCCCGCGATCTCGCGGCAGGCCACGTCGGCGCAAGGGACCGCGCCGGTGAAGGCGGTGAAGGCGTGGGCCAGGCTGTCGTAGCAGCGGTAAACGGTCGGCACGCCGGCCTCTTTCAGCCGTCGCGCATAGGCCTCGCCCTGGTCGAGCAGCGGATCGAAGCCGGCGGTGACGACGATGGCGGGCGCCAGGCCGGCCAGGCTTTCCGCGCGCAGCGGCGAGATGCGCGGGTCCGCGGGGTTGTCGCCCGGTCCGATGTAGTGGCCCATCGACCAGTCCATGACCGCCTTGCTGAGCGGAAATGCGTCCGCGTAGATGGTCACCGAGGCGCTCTCGCAGGCGACGTCCGTGCCGGGATAGATCAAGAGCTGCAACACCGGCTGGGGCTCGCCAGCGCGCTTCAGATCCTGACAGACGACGGCGGCGAGGTTGCCGCCCCAGGAATCGCCGCCGATCGCCGCTTGGGCTATGGGCGCGCCGAAGCGCTCGGCGTTGTCGCGGCCGTAGCGGTAGGCCGCCAGCATGTCCTCCAGCCCGGCCGGGAAACGGTGTTCGGGCGCCAGGCGATAGTCGACGGAGAGCATCGGCCCGCGGCCCGTCGCGGCCAGGATGGTGCAGAAGGTGTGGCAGGTCTCGAGATCGCCCAGCACCCCGCCGCCGAAATGGGCGTAGATCATCACGGGCGCGTCGGGGTCCTGGTCCTTCGGCCGGTAGAGGCGCGCCGGGATCACCCCATCAGGCCCGGGAATGGCCAGGGGCTCCGTGCTCACCCCAGGCTCCGGGACGCCGGTCAGCAGGGCGCCAAGGCGAGCAGAAGCGCGGCGGGCGTCCTCCGGCGCGAGCGTCGGAAGCGGCGGCTCGCGGCGGGCCTGGGCGGCCACGAATTGCAGCCGCGGATCGAGCGTGCGCCCGCCCTGGTAGACCACCCCGCCGCCGGACATCAGGCGCAGCACCGGCGCGGGCAGGCTCAGCAGCTTCGACAGCACCATGCGCTGCGTGGCCACGCTCGACATGTCAGGCCGGCGCCTTGGGCAGGCCCTTCAGGCCGCTGAGGATCATGGTGACGGCGAACTGCGTCGCGGCCGCAGTATCGACGGGCCGGCGCTCCAGCATCTTGTCGCCGACGTCGCGGGCGATGGCGATGCAGGCGGCGGCCATATAGTCGGGGTCCGCGAAGGGACCCTTGCGTTCGGCGATGTCCTCGGACATGGCGTCGCGGATCTCAGCGAAGACGGCGGCCATCTCGGGGGTCTCGCCCTGGACGTGCAGGTGCGGCTCGCCGGCCGGGCGGCGTGCGGCCCAGTTGCGGTGCTCGTCGGCGATGAAGTCGAAATAGGCGCTGATCGCGCGGTGGACGAACTCCTCGAAGGTATAGCCCTTGCCGCGCAGGCTCTTGAGGATGGGGCCGAACCGCCGCGCCCCGTCGTCGGCCAGGGCGGCGAACACCTCCTCCTTGGAGCGGTAGTAGTTGTAGAAAGTGCCGGCCGCGAGGCCCGTGCGGCGAATGATGTCGCGCACGGTGGCCGTCTCATAGCCCAGCTCCCCGAACACCTCCCGGGCCGCATCGAGGATCGCCTGGCGATTGGCGACCTTGGTCTGCTCGCGCTTGCCGGAACTGAGGTCGGCGACTTCGGACATTTAAACTCTGCGACGGACTCAAAAAGTGACACGCGTCACTCTAGAGCCGCCGCGGCGGAAAGCAAACTACGGTCAAGCCGGACTACACCGTTCTTTGCGCGCGGTCCTTTTCGTTGGCGGAGCGGATGGCGCCTCGGGCCGCTTCCCATTCGGCGTCGCCCCACTCGGCCAGGCGGTTGAAGCCGCCGCCGCTCTTCAGGTGTGAGCCGCCGTCGATGG
>Ga0207690_10000115_pt1 | contig 65817 bp, 62 predicted proteins | sample KBSC23metaG_FD_184315 | JGI IMG/M metagenome (GOLD analysis project Ga0207690, IMG submission 184315) | Corn rhizosphere microbial communities from Kellogg Biological Station, Michigan, USA - KBS C2-3 metaG (SPAdes) (version 2) | ecosystem: Host-associated > Plants > Roots > Rhizosphere > Soil ... | reverse complement strand
GATCGTCGACCTGGAAGGCCTGCGGCAAATCTGATCGCGCCGCCTGGCTCCGTCGAGGAGATCAACCGCGCATGCCCAGCACGGCGGCGCCCGACACGCGCCCGCTGCGCAAGTCGTCGAGTGCGCGGTTGGCATCGGTCAGCGCATAGCGCACGGCCTCGACCTGCAGTGGCATCGCGTCCGCGATCCGCATGAATTCGACTGCATCCGCACGCGTCAGGTTGGCCACCGACGCGATACGGCGCTCACCCCACAGCCACGCGTACGGAAAGGCCGGGATGTCGCTCATGTGAATGCCGCCGCATACGACGATCCCGCCCTTGTCGACCGCCCGCAGCGCGGCCGGCACCAGCGCACCGACCGGCGCGAAGATCAGCGCGGCATCGAGCGGCTCGGGCGGCGCTTCGTCGCTGCCGCCGGCCCACGCGGCGCCCAGCGATAGCGCGAGCTGCTGCGCCACGGTGTCGCCGGGCTTCGTGAACGCAAACACCTTGCGTCCTTCGCGATGCGCGACCTGGGCGACGAGATGGGCCGCGGCGCCGAAGCCGTAGATTCCGATGCGGCGAGCGTCGCCCGCCATGCGCAAGGTTCGATAACCGATCAGCCCGGCGCACAGTAGCGGAGCGGCTTCCAGGTCGGAATAGCGCCGCGGCAGATGCACGCAATACCGATGGTCGGCGACGGTGCGCTCGGCATAGCCGCCGTCGATCGTATAGCCGGTGAAGCCCGGGCTGTCGCACAGGTTTTCGCGGCCCGATGTGCAATACGCGCAATGCCCGCAGGTCGAGCCGAGCCACGGTACGCCCACCCCGTCGCCGACGGAGAAACCCGTCACGCCCTCGCCGAGCGCGCGCACCGTTCCGACGATTTCGTGCCCCGGAATCAGCGGCAGCTTCGGATGCGCGAGTTCGCCGTCGACGACGTGCAGGTCGGTTCGGCAGACACCGCACGCATGGACATCGATCAGGAGCTGACCGGCAGCAGGCGACGGGGCCGGCATGCGCGCTTCGCGCAAATGCGGTGTCGTGCCGTCAAACATCATCGCGAGCATGCTCGCCTCCCCACCGCGCGATCGTGTTCGCGCGCTTCGTATTTCAAGGCTACTCGTCGCGCATTGCGTCCGCACGACCCGGTGACGGGCGCTTGATGTGGGTCAACGGCCGGCGGGCGGTGCGACGCTCGCGAAGGCGTACGGCAGGCCGCTACGGACGAGGCCGGATGCCACGGTCGGCAACGACGCCCCGTAGTGCGCGCCGGCACGCTTCGATGCGCTTCCGACGCGGCGCGCCGTGCAGGAACCAACCGATCACATCGGCACGATTCCTTGCGGAGCTTCAGCCGCTGCTGTCACGTATCTGCCATCGTCGACCGGTAGCGTTCGAGGCTGCTCACGCTTTCGACAGACGAATCCGCCATGCAGCGCACCGCGCGCGCCACGCCCCACGTTTATGCGGCCACCTCCCGCGCCCTCGCCGCCAGTCTCGCGATCAACCTGCTGTTGCTTGCGGCCGAAGCGGTCGCGGCGTGGTCCGCGCATTCGTCCGGCCTGCTTGCGGACGTCGCGCATGCGGCGATCGATCTCGCGGCCGACGCGCTGATCCTCGTCGCGTGCCGGCTCGACGCGCGGCTGCCGCCCGAGCGGCGCCCGACCTACGAACCGCTCGCGCTGGCAGGCCTCGGCGCGCTGCTCTTCGCCACAGGCGTGCAGATGATCTGGCACGCGGCAAACCGGTTCGATGCGCCGCCGGTCGTGCAGCCCGGCGCGCTGACGCTCGCGCTCGTCGTCGTCACGCTGACCGGCAAGGCCGCGCTGTCGCGCTGGATGCTGCGCAAGGCGCACGAAACCGGCTCCGCGCTGCTCGAGGCGAGCGGCTGGCATGTGCGCACCGACGCGCTGTCCGCGTTGCTGGCGGCGATGGCGATGTGCGCGGCGTGGGTCGGCCTCGGCCGTCTCGACGATCTCGCCGCGCTTGCGATCGGCGCGATCGTGATCCGTACGGGCGCGGGATTCATCCGGCGCGGTGGCGCGCAATGGCCGGCATTGGCGGCGTGGGCGAACCGTTCGACGCGCGGGTCGTGACGAGGTTCGCCGTCTCTTCCCGGGCGATGAGCTGAAGCATTCGAACCCCGCCTTCGATGGCGTACGAAACGCGTGCGACGCCGTGCGCTGGGCCGCCGCCAGTGAGCGCGATCTCGGTGCGCGCGCCGTGGCCGGCGCCAGCGCGGGCGGCAACCTGGCCGCGGTCGCCGCGCTGCAGTTGCGCGGGTCGGGCATCGCGATCGCGCACCAATTGCTGCTGTATCCGGTTGTCGACTGCGCGACCAAGCATCCGTCCTACGCATCGCTCGGCGTTGCATCGATCCGTCAGTTTCCGCCTGACAGGCTATCGTTTGTTTTTCTGAAATACAGTCTCGGGTTTGTATTTTGACGATACATACCATAGACTGTATTTTTCGATTACAAGCGATCGCCTGTCATATCGCGGAGAGCCCATGGCATTCCCTGTCCAGACCTTGAGCCAGTTGCGCCCGATCCTCGTCGGCTTCCGGAAGTCGGCGGGGTTCACGCAGGCGCAACTCGCCGCCCGCCTCGGCGTCACGCAGCAGTCGTATGCGCAGCTCGAAGCCAATCCGTCCGCGGTCAGCATCGAACGGTTTTTCAAGGTGCTGAACGTGCTCGGGGTGCACCTGACGCTGGATCCGGGCACGCCGGACGACGCAGCGGCGCCGGACGTCGCCGCGCCCGCGCCTGTGTCCAGGCGTGCTGCGGCCGCGCGCGGTCGCAAGTCAGGTTCGTCCGGCTCGGCCGCCTTATCCGATAAACCAGTCCGACCGCCGGCCGCCGCGAAGGCGCCCTCCGCCGCCGCGCGGAAACGGCCTGCCGCCGCGACACCCGCCAAGCCCCGCAACCCCAAGCGGGAGGACTGGTGACGATGGCCCGCCGCCCCCGCCACGACCGCCTCGACCTGTGGATGAACGGCATCCCGGTCGGATACTGGGAAGTCCGGCGCGGCGTCGAGCGCCTCGTCTACCTGCCGGCGTGGATCGACGATCCGCAGGGGCGTCCGCTGTCGCTGTCCCTGCCGTTCACGCCCGGCAACCAGCCGCACCAGGGCGCGATCGTCGCCGACTACTTCGACAATCTGCTGCCGGACAGCCAGCCGATCCGCCGCCGCATCGCGCAGCGCTACCGGCTCGGCTCGACGGCGCCGTTCGAACTGCTCGCGTCGATCGGCCGCGATTGCGTCGGTGCGCTGCAGTTGCTGCCGCCCGACGAGACGCCGGTCGACCTGCAGGCGATCGCCGGCACCGCGCTTGACGACGCAGCCGTCGCCGACGTGCTGCGCCACGCAACCGCCGCGCCGCTGCCCGGCCATGCGGAACCGGACGGCGAATTGCGTCTGTCGATCGCCGGCGCGCAGGAAAAGACCGCGCTGCTGCGCCACGGCAACCGCTGGCTGCTGCCGGCGGGCAGCACGCCCACCACGCATATCTTCAAGCTGCCGCTGGGACGCGTCGGGAACATGCAGGCCGACATGCGCACGTCGGTCGAGAACGAATGGCTGTGCTCGAAGATCGTCGCCGCATACGGGCTGCCGGTGGCCGCGTGCGACATCGGCCGGTTCGACGACCAGAAGGCGCTGATCGTCGAGCGCTTCGACCGCCGCCCGTCGCGCGACGGCACGTGGATCCTGCGGCTGCCGCAGGAGGACATGTGCCAGGCGACCGGCACGCCGTCGGGCGCGAAATACGAATCCGACGGCGGCCCGGGCATCGCGACGATCATGGGCATCCTCGCGAATTCCGCCGAGGCCGCGCAGGACCGGAACAACTTCTTCGTCACGCAGCTCGTGTTCTGGGTACTCGCAGCCATCGACGGCCATGCGAAGAATTTCAGCATCGCGCATCTGCCCGGCAACACGTATCGGAGCACGCCGCTGTACGACGTGCTGTCCGCGCATCCAATCATCGGCACGCGACGCAACCAGCTGCCGCCGCGACGCGCGCGGCTGGCCATGGCCGTATGCGGGAAGAATCGCCATTACGTGATCGCCGACATCCAGCCGCGCCACTGGATCGCGCAAGGCGCGCGTGTCGGTCTGACCGAAGACGAGGTCCGCGCGGCGATGGCCGCCGTGGCCGCTCGCACCGAACCGGCGATCGCCAACGTCGCGTCGCGCATTCCCGCGGACTTCCCGGCAGACGTGGCCGATGCGATCTTCGACGGGATGCGCCGCCAGGCGCGCAAGCTCGGCGCGGCCGACTAGGCGGTGCGGGCGCGGCTGCGCTACGTTGGCAGGTCGTCCACCTGGACGATGCGGAGCCGAACCGCGTGCCGGCGGTGGGGGTTTGAGGTCGAGCCGCGGCTGACCCCGCGATCGCGGCTACCGACACGCCCCTCGGCCGTTCAGCCGTTCAGCCCGCGTCGCGGGCGCGGGCCAGCGCCGCGAGGTTCCCTTCCCCGAATCCGTGGTGCCCTCGCCGCTGCACGATCTCGAAGAAGATCTCGCCGGGCCGGCGCTTGACGAAGGTCTGGAAGAACAGCCGCGGCACGCCATCGCTGCCGATTTCGCCGTCGACCAGCACCGCGCGGCGGCGCAGCGCGTCGAGATCGACGCCGTGCCCGCGCAGCCGCGCATCGACTTCGTCGTAATAGCGCGCCGGCGGCTCGATGAATTCGACGCCGTTCGCGCGCAGCGCATCGACGCTCGCCAGGATGTCGTCGGTCGACAGCGCAACGTGCTGGACGCCTTCGCCGGGATGGTCCGGCAGATACGCGTGCATCAGCTCGGTGCGCCGCGTGCCTTCCTCGTACACGGGAATCCGCACCGCGCCGCACGGCGACACCATCACGCGCGATTCTTCCGATACATGCCAGTGCGCATCGATTTCATGGATTTCGCGGAAGTGCAGCAGGTCATGGTAGAAGTCGAGCCATTCGCGCATGCGCCCCGCGCCGACCGTCTGCGTGAAGTGGTCGACTTGCTGCAGGCCCGTGCCCACGCAATCGTGATCGGTATGGGCGGTCGCGATGTCGATCGGCCGGAAATCGATGTCGAAAATCGAGATGTCGCCGACGCCGCCGCGCTGGCCATCCCGCCCGCGCCAGCGGTCGACGAAATAGAGATGCGAATCGCCGATGCCCTGGATCGCGGGAATCTTCAGCTCGCCGACGCCGATCCGCTCGCCCTCGAACGCCCACGCGCCCAGTTCGATCGCCCGCTCGAACGCGCGCCGCGCGCTCGCCACGCGCAGCCCGATCGCGCAGACGCCCATCCCGTATTCCTCCGCATAGCGCGCCGCGAACGATTCGGGCTCGGCGTTGATCAGGAATTGCATCTGCCCTTGCCGGTACAGCGTGACGTTCTTGCTCACATGGCGCGCGATCGCCTTGAACCCGAGCTGCTCGAAGCGTTGCGCGAGCGCGTCCGGCACCGGCGCCGCGAACTCGACGAATTCGAGCCCGGCCATCCCGAGCGGATTGGCGGCCGGATCGGCGACGGGCGGCGTATCGCTGGACAGGGGGTGGGGATTGCCGGGCATTCCAGTCTCCGGGGGCGGTCGATGGGGATGACGCCAGGTTCGCGCGGCACGCCCGGCCGATGCGAGGGCCGGACATCCGCCCGATCCGGGCGACGTTTTGATGGTCCAGATTTTAACCAGTTCGTTCACGGCGGCACACCCTGGCCAAACGGGATATCGGTGCCTCGCCTAGTGCAAACCCGAAAAGCGTTCGATAATCGCACAGAATAGAACGATAATCGCGCATTTTGACCGATCGGCTCATTGCCGTGACAGCGCGCACACCCTATTCTCCGCTCACCCCATCGACTTAATGCAGCATCGGACGCGGCGCCGCCACGATTCCACGATGCGCCGTGCCAGGAGACTTCGCCATGACCCCAACCTTCGACACCCTCGACGCCGCCGCCGGCGCCCGCGCGCGCAGCCAGGCCCGCAAGGCCGCGATCGGCAGCTTTGTCGGCGCCGTCGTCGACTGGTACGACTTCCTGCTGTACGGGATCGTCGCCGCGCTCGTATTCAATTCCGAATTCTTCCCGAAGATCAGCCCGACCATGGGCACGCTCGCGGCATTCGCGACCTTCGGCGTCGGCTTCCTGTTCCGTCCGCTCGGCGGGGTCGTGTTCGGCCATTTCGGCGACCGGCTCGGCCGCAAGCGGATGCTCGTGCTGACCGTGATGCTGATGGGGCTGTCGACCGTCGCGATCGGCCTGCTGCCGGGTTTCGCGACGATCGGCTGGTGGGCGCCCGTGCTGCTGGTGCTGATGCGTGCGATCCAGGGCTTCGCGGTGGGCGGCGAATGGGGCGGCGCGGCGCTGATGGCAGTCGAGAGCGCGCCGAAGCAGAAGAAGGCGTTCTACAGCAGCGGCGTGCAGGTCGGCTACGGCGTCGGGCTCGTGCTGGCGACGGGGATCGTGTCGATCCTCAGCCATACGCTCGGCGAGGCCGCGTTCAAGTCGTGGGGCTGGCGCCTGCCGTTCGTGTTCAGCATCGTGCTGGTGCTGATCGGGCTGTGGGTCCGCAAGAGCATGGACGAGTCGCAGGAGTTCGTCGAGAAGGTCGAGCACGGCAACCGCAAGCTGCGCCTGCCGGTGCTCGAAGCGCTGACGCGCCATCCGAAGGCATTCCTGCTGATCGTCGCGCTGCGGCTCGCAGAGCTGTTCACGATGTATATCGTCACGGCATTCGCGCTCAGCTATTCGACGTCGAACCTGGGCCTGTCGCGCGACCTGTTCCTGAACATCGGCCTGCTGGTCGGCGCGGTGAGCTGCGTGACGATCCCGTGCTTCGCCTGGCTCGCCGACCGCTTCGGCCTGCGCCGCATCTACCTCATCGGCGCGGTGATCGGCCTCGTGTCGGCGGTGCCGTTCTTCGTCGCGCTGGAGTCGCGCTCGATCGCGTGGATCGTCGTGTTCTCGATCCTGTTGGCCAATGCCGCGCACGACATGGTCGTGAGCGTCCAGCAGCCCCTCTTCACCGAGCTGTTCGGCGCGGAATACCGCTACAGCGGCGCGGGCGTCGGTTATCAGTTCGCGAGTGTGGTCGGCGGCGGGTTCACCCCGTTCATCGCGGTGGCGCTGGTCAGCATGGCCGGCGGTTCGTGGCACTTCGTCGCCGCTTATCTCGCGGTGGGCTGCCTGATCTCGCTGGTGGTCGCCGCGCGGATGCGGGCGGCGCAATGACGCAATGACCGCATGGCCGGCCCGCTACGCGGCCGGCCATTTCGCACCGGCTTCCGTCTGCCGGCAGTCGGGCGCAACCCGCGCACGCCCAACGTCAAACACGGTCAATCCCGCACGCAGAAGCCCCTTTTCCCCGCTGAACATTCCACGCCGCGCGCCGACCAATGGCATCATATGGGCCTACGTCAGTCACCGATACGCCCCCATATCATGTCGAATCTCATCGTCCACGGCGGCACTCCGCTGCGCGGGGACATCCAGCCGTCCGCGAACAAGAACGCCGTCCTGCCGATTCTGTGCGCGAGCCTGTTGACCGATCAGCCGCTGCGCCTCGTCGGCGTGCCGGACATCACCGACGTGCGCAAGATCCTCGACATCTTCCGCACGCTCGGCAGCGACGTGTCGGTCGATTTCACGACGGGCATCCTCGAGCTCCACCATCGCAACACCACGTTCGACCCGGCCATTCACCGCCTGCCCGAGGCGATGCGCTCGTCGATCATGCTGATTCCGCCGCTGCTCGCGCGCTTCGGCGTCGCGCGCCTCGAGAACGACGTGAAAGGCTGCACGCTCGGCGTGCGCGAGATCGATCCGCACGTCGAGGTGTTCGAGCGCTTCGGCGCGCATATCGAGCGCACGCCCGATTCGCTGATCGTCCGTGCCGACGGCCCGCTGACGGCCAACCATCACTGGTTCGACTACGCGTCGGTCACCACCACCGAAAACTTCGCGCTGTGCGCGACTGCAGCAAGCGGCACGTCGACGCTGATGAATGCGGCGTCCGAGCCGCACGTGCAGGAGTTCTGCCAGTTCCTCGCGATGATCGGCGTTTCGATCGAGGGCATCGGCACGTCGCGTCTGTGCGTGGCGGGCGGCGGCAAGCTCGGCGGCGGCGAATTCCGCTTCGCCGAGGATTTCCACGAAATCGCGACGTTCCTCGCGCTCGGCGCGATCACGGGCGGCGACATCACCGTGCGCAACTCGTCGCCGGAGCATTTCCCGCTGATCGACCGCACGTTCGCGAAATTCGGCGTGACCGTCACGCACCGCGACGGCTGGTCCCGCGCGGAACGCGACGGCCCGCTGCGCGTGCGCCGGCCGTTCACGCAGAACATCCTGACCAAGGTCGAAGCCGCGCCGTGGCCGTACGTGCCGGTCGACCTGCTGCCAATCTTCATCGCGCTCGGCGTGCGCGCGGAAGGTAGCGCGATGTTCTGGAACAAGGTGTACGACGGCGCGCTCGGCTGGTCCGGCGAACTGTCGAAGTTCGGCGCGCACGTGCTGCTGTCGGATCCGCACCGGCTGATCACGTTCGGCGGACTGCAACTGACGCCGGCGCGCGTCGAGAGCCCGTACATCATCCGCGTCGCGATCGCGCTGCTGATGGTGGCCGCGAGCATCGAAGGCCGCTCGGAAATCATGAACGCGCTGCCGATCCGCCGCGCGCACCCGCACTTCGTCGAAAACCTGCGTTCGGTCGGCGCGAACGTCGAGTGGACGAGCGGCGAGTAAGGTTGGTACGGATGCGGCGCGCATAGTGGTCGCGCCGCATCCGGTTCGCCTGATTTTCATGTTTGAGCGGCGGCATCGACGCGCGGCCGCTCCCCGCCCTCCTTCCGTTTCGCCGCCAGTGACATCGCTCATGCTGGCCTGATCGAGGCGACCACACCGAACGGCCCCCTTCGTCGCCCGGGATGACTCCGCAGCGTGCCCGAAATCGTCGGCGCTCAGGCAAACGGATTTCGCAACACCGGACCACCCTCCACGCGCAAGCCGTCGTGCACGTCCTCCGTGTACAGGTATTCGCAGCCCTCGGTCGAAGCGGTTGCCACGATGCATGCGTCGTAGAAAGAGAAACCGTGCCGCTCCGCCAGCCTTCGCGCCAGGTCATGCGTGTCCACCGTGATCGGGACGACCTGGCACAAACTCCTGATCGGCTCCAGAAACTGCCCTATGTCGCTCCACGGCATGCGCAATTTGCGGCTGCAAACGCTGGCAACTTCGTTGAGTACCTGAACGCTGATGGTAGGCCGCCGAAGGAACAGCGCCTCCGCACGATTCGCCTTGGTCTCGTCCTCGGACAGCAGATAAAGCACGACAGTGCTGTCGACGAACGATTTCGCCGGCTCAATCCCGCTCATTTGCGTCGTCCCGGCCGAACTTGAAGTCAGCGGGCAGCTTGCCCCGGAAACGCCTCAACCGCTGCAGAAGTTCGTCGGGCCGCGGCTTGCGGCTCACCGCGAAAACGCGGGGGCTGTCAACCACGATTTCGATGTCGTCTCCCTCGCGGAGCTCGAGTGCATCGACCACGCTGGCCGGCAGGCGGACCGCCAGGCTATTGCCCCACTTTGCAACCTGCATATTAACCTCCATGGATATACATAAATGATTGTATATCCTCGCCGCAAGTTCGCCCAGCTAGCCAAATGGAGAACGCGGCACGTCGCGGCGCCCCGCACTTCGCGCGATAATCGCCCAAATCTGCGCGAACACCGCGCACCCACCTTTGCCCCCGCCGATGAAAAAAACGGACCTCGACCGACGCGACTGGATCGCCGGCCTCGAAAAAGGCCTGGCGATCCTGGAAGCGTTCGACAGCCAGCACGCGCGGATGACGCCAACCCAGGCCGCCGCCCGCACCGGGCTCACGCGCACGGCCGCGCGGCGCTACCTGCTGACGCTCGAATCGCTCGGCTACGTGTACACCGATGGCAAGCTGTACGGCCTCACGCCGCGCGTGCTGCGGGTCGGCTGGTCGTACTTCGATTCGGCGCGGCTGCCGCGCACGGTCCAGCCCTATCTGCAGCAACTGAGCGCGTCGCTGAACGAGTCGGCGTACGTGAGCGTGCTCGATGGCTGGGAACTCGTGTTCATTGCCCGCAACGGCGTGTCGCGCGTGATGACGACCGGCTTCGTGCTCGGCGCACGCGTGCCGGCGCCGCTGACGTCGCCCGGAGTGGTGCTGCTTGCGCATCATCCGGATCGGGAGGCCGTCCGCGCGTGGCTCGCCGACGCCGAACTCGCGCCGTTCACGCCGCACACGATCACCAACAAGGCACGACTGCTCGAACAGGTCGACCACGCGCGCGACGCGGGCTTCGCGGTCATCGAGCAGCAACTGCAGGTCGGCGTGCGCGGCGTCGCGGTGCCGTTGAAGAACCGTCACGGCGAAGTCGTCGCCGCGCTGAGCACGAACATGCCGATCGGCACGGAATCAACGGATGCGGCCGTGCGGCGCGTGCTGCCGCATCTGCAGGAAGCCGCGCTCGCGATGCTCAACGTGCTGTAGGGATTGGGCGCAAGCGCGCACGCCATACGCCCCTGACGGTCACCCGATCCGCCACCAGCGCGGCAGCAGATCGCGCACCTCCCGCCGCCGGTAACGATCGTCGATCAGGTGCACGACGCCCTCGTCGTGCTCGGTGCGGATCACGCGCCCGGCAGCCTGCACGACCTTCTGCAGGCCCGGGTACAGATACATGTAGTCGTAGCCGTTGCCGAAACGCGCCTCCATCGCGCGCCGCATCTGTTCGTTGACGTCGTTGACCTGCGGGAGCCCGAGCGTCGCGATGAACGCACCGATCAGCCGCTCGCCGACGAGATCCACACCTTCCGAGAACGCACCGCCCAGCACCGCGAAGCCGACACCGCGCCCGCCCGCGTCGAAGCGCGCGAGAAACGCGTCGCGCTCGCTTTCGGCCATGCCGGGCGCCTGCGCCCACACGGGCACGTCCGGATGGCGCGTCTGCATCAGCGCGACGACGCGGCCGAGATAGTCGAAGCTGCTGAGAAAACCGAGGTAGTTGCCCGGTCGCGTCGCATACTGCGCGGCGATCAGGTCCGCGATCGGTTCGAGCGAACGGTCGCGGTCGCGCCAGCGGGTCGACACATGGCTCGCGACGCGCACGGTCAGTTGCTCGGCGCGAAACGGCCCGTCGACGTCGAGCCAGCCCGTGTCGGCCGGCAGCCCGAGCGTGTCGCGATAAAAATGAAACGGACTCAGCGTGCCGGAAAACAGCACGGTCGCGCGCGCGGCTTCGTAGCGCGGCGCAAGAAAGGCGGCCGGAATCACGTTGCGCACGCACAGCGTCGACTGGATGCGGCGCTGGCGGCCGGCCGGCGCGACGCCGTCGAGCCCCGACTGGCGCGGCAGCGGCTCGCCGTGCAGCGTCGCGTCGAAGATCGACGCGCTGTCGAACGCGTCGGCGAGCACGCCGAACTGGATCGCCTCGAAATGAAACCGCAGCAGCGCGTCGTCGTTCGCGCGCGGCGCATCGGTCAGGTGTTCGCCGATCGCCGCGACGAGGTTCTGCACGGCCGACACGATCGGCCCCGGAATGTCCGGATAGGCCGCATAGCGCTCGGCCTGTGCGCGATTGACCGTGCCCCACGCGCGCGCGAGCCGGTCGAACGCCTTGCGCAGCGCCGCCGGCGCCGCCTCGCGCGCGGCCGCGAATGCGAACGGGTCGAGCGACGCGCTGTACATCCTGCGGGCGCGATCGAGCAGGTTGTGCGCTTCGTCGACGAGCACGCCGACACGCCACTGGTTCTGCTGCGCAAGCGTATGCAGCATCGCGCTGCCGTCGTAGTAGTAGTTGTAGTCGCCGATCACCATGTCCGACCAGCGCGCCAGCTCCTGCGCGAGGTAATACGGACAGACGTCGTGCGCGAGCGCAGCGTCGCGCACGGTGGCGCGATCGAGCAGCCCGGCGCCGATCGCCGCGTCGCGCGCGGCCGGCAGCCGGTCGTAAAAGCCTTGCGCGAGCGGGCACGATTCGCCGTGACACGCGCGGTCCGGATGCTCGCACGCCTTGTCGCGGGCGACGAGCTCCAGCACGCGCAGCGGCAGCGCCGGCGTGCCGGCGCCGAGCGTCGTCGCCGCCTCGAGCGCGAGCGCGCGGCCGGGCGTCTTCGCGGTCAGGAAGAACACGTGATCGAGCTCGCCCTCGCCGCACGCCTTCAGCAGCGGGAAGACCGTGCCGAGCGTCTTGCCGATGCCGGTCGGCGCCTGCGCCATCAGGCAGCGTTCGTCGCGCGCCGCCCGATAGACGGACACCGCCAGCTCGCGCTGACCGCTGCGGAATTGCCCGTGCGGAAACGCCAGCGCACGCAGCGCGGCATCGCGGGCCGCACGATGCGCGGTCTCGCGCTCGGCCCAGCCGACGAAGCACGCGCACTGCTCGGCAAAGAACGCGGCGAGCATGCTCGCGCTCAGCGTTTCCGTCAGCACGGTCTCGCGCTCGGACACGATGTCGAAATACACGAGCGCGACGTTAATTTCCGCGAGGCCGCGTGCGTCGCACATCAGGTGCGCATAGACCTTCGCCTGCGCCCAGTGCAGCGCGCGGTGGTTGGCCGGCATCGCATCGAGGCTGCCGCGGTAGGTCTTGATCTCCTCGAGCCGGTTCGCGACCGGATCGTAACCGTCCGCGCGCCCGCGCACGGTCAGCGTGCCCCACGTGCCGGTCAGCGCGATCTCTGTTTCGTAGCGCGCGCCGCGCTTCGACGTGACCGCGCCGTGACCGGCGATGCCTTCGAGCGCGGTCGGCGCGGGCGTGAAGCGCAGGTCGAGATCGCCGCGTCGCGCGGTGAACTCGCACATTGCCCGCACGGCGACGACATAGCTCATGCGGACAGCCCCGCCGCCTCGGCCTGCGTGACGTCGGCGCCCGCCCATTCGACATCGACGACACGCACCGGAATGCCGTGCGCGACGCAGTACGCGAGCCAGCGCGTCTGGTTGTCCTGCAGGCGGTCGCCGGGGCCCTTCACCTCGATCAGCTCGTAGCGCCGTTCGCCGGGCCAGAAACGCACGAGGTCGGGCAGCCCCGAACGGTTGCTGCGGATGTCCGCGAGCAGGCGCGTGAACCACAACCGCAGGTGCTCGGGCGGCAGGCAGGCCAGGGCCTCGTCGAGCAGTTCGTCGGTCAGCACGCCCCAGAACACGAACGGCGATTGCAGCCCTGTTTTCGTCGCATGATGCCGGCGGATCGTGTCGCGGTACGCGCCCGAGTCGAGCTGCGCGAAACAGGCGGCGAACGCGTCCGTGCGGCGCACCGCGAAATCGGGCGCGTGCAGGTCGGCCGGGCCGCGCTGGAACGGGTGAAAGAACGCGCCGGGCACGGCCGCGAACACGGGCTCCCAGCACAGCAGCCCGAACAGCGAATTGATCAGCGTGTTCTCGACGTAATGAACCGGCGCGTGGGGCTGCGCAAGATGGTCGCGCACCGCGAATTCGACGCTGACGAACGCGTCGGGACGCGCGAGCACGAGCGTTTCGCGCGGCACGTCGTGCGCGCGGCCCGCGCGGTCGACCCGCTGCCCGAGACGCCGCTGCAGGCGCGGCAGCATCCGCTCGACGCGCTGACGTTCCTCGTCGCTTTCGAAACCGCCGCGCGCGTCGAGCGCCAGCGCGAGTGCGTCGTCATCGCGTCCGCAGCGCTCGAGCACGCGAATGCGCCGATGCCGGCTGCCCGGCCACGCGCTGCGCGCATACGCGTCGAGCGCGGCGTCCCAGTCGGCGCGCCGCTCGCACGCTTGTCCGAGCGAGAACAGCAGCTTCGAGCGGCGGGTCGCAAGCCACGGCTGCGCGCAGCCGACCGCTTCGATCGCGTGCAGCAGGTCGTCGAAGGGGAGGTCCGCCGGCCATGCGTCGAGGGCTTCGCGGCAGGTCTGCAGCGCGAGATACGCATCGACGTCGGCGCGCTGCTGGAACGCACGCGAGGACGGCGCGAACGGCACGCTTTCGTACTGGAACACGCCGAGATCGGCGAGCACGAATTCGCTCCAGTCCTGATGAAGATTGCCGAAGAACATCAGCCGCAGCCGGTCGCATAGCGCGCCGACCGTCACGCGCAGCACGCAATCATCGGCCTGCGCGCACCACGCGTCGAGCGGCTGCGCGACGTCGTGCACGAGCCGCAGCCGCTCGAGCCAGTCGGGCTTGCGCTCGCCCGCGTGCGCGGCGAGCGACGGGAACGCCTTCAGTAGATCGGCCTTGGTCGACAGCGCGAACAGCTCGTCGAGCGTGAGCGCGGGCGCCGGATCGATCCAGCCGAGTGCGACGAGCGGCGCCGCTGCGTCGAGCGTGCTGCCGATTTCGTCGTACACGAGCTTGCTCGCCCGGAAGTCGGATCCGCTGCGCATCAGCATCCGCACGAGCAACGCGCGCGACGCCTTCGGCAGTTGCGCGAACTGCCGGAGAAACGCGTGTTCGTGCGCGTCGAGGAGGTCGTCGTAACGCTCGCCGAGCCAGGCCAGCGCGCGTTCGAAATTGGTCAGGTAGTAAAACGCCGGAGGCGTCGATGCAGGCGTCACGGGGGTCGATCACTGTACGTTTGTACAGGTACCAATCATATCAAATCTGACGACAAATGCCGCACGCCGATGCGCCGCCCGGCCGGCCGACGCCCATCCGGTCAGAACTGGTAATTCACCGACATGTCGAACACACCGTTTGTCGACTGCTGCGTGATCGGGCTGCGCCGTGCGCGGCCGACGAGTTGCTCGATCGCGCCGTCCACCGTGACGAACCAGTGCTTGTTGACGAACCAGACCATCGTCACGCCGGCGCCGAACGACTTCATCCCCGCACCCGGCGAATAGGTCCGCAGCCCCGAACGCGCGGAGGCCCCCTGATTCACGCCGAACCAGCCGTTCATGTAGCGCGAATCGGCGAACGACACGGTCGGGCCGGCGAACCAGAAGAAGTGTTCGTTGCTGCCCGGCATCGGCATGTACGCGGAGAAATCGCCGACCCAGCCGTTCGAGCCGCCGATGCTGCGCCGGACATCCGCGCGCAGCACGAGCGGGAACTCCTTCGAGATCACGTAATCGGCCGCGAGCTTCATCACCGGCGCCGCGTTGATGTTGTCGAGCCCGTTCAGGTGGTCGAGATCGTCGGCCGAGCGGCGCCCGAGGTCATAGCCGACCGACAGGCTCACGCGCCAGTTGGGCCCGCGCAGCACGTTCGCGCCGAGCCCGTCACCTGTCGACAGGAAGAACAGGTCGCGATAGCGCACGTCGAAATTCGGTCCGCCCATCACGCGGTAGCGGTCGGAACCCGCATAGCGCGGCTGCAGCGTCATCGCGGCGCCCACGCTGACCTGCCACGTGGGAACGGTCGGATTGAACAGCTTCTGCAGCGGCACCCCCGCCGAGTATTGCCATTCGCCGAGCGGCGAAGGCGTCTGGGCCGACGCGTCGCGGGCGCCGGCCGCCGCGAGCGCGGCGAAGGCCGACAGGCCGGACACGAGCCGCCGGGTGGCGGGTGACAACAACGGGCGAGCAACGGTCATCAAGGCGGTCTCCGTCGGTTGCGCGAAACGAACCTGCAGGAAAGCGCGTCGCGCTTGTCCGGCTGCCAGGGCAGGCAGCTGACAGCGCGAACGTAGCGTGCGCTGAATTAACGAACATCCTACGCGAGGCGCAGCGAACCCGCAAAGCGCCCGTTGAGCACGGGCACTTTGCCGGTTTCCGGCACGAGCAGGCGGATGGTTGCGGAATCAGAAACGCTCGACGTGGTAGTCGCCGGCGAGCGCGGCCGGGCTGCGCTTGGACATCATGCGCGAGAACCCATCGGCGAGCCGCCCGAGCGCGAGCTGCTTCTGGCTTGCGTCCCAGTGCGTGTAGGTGTCGTAGGCGGAATCGTCGAACGACACGGTGACGGCGACCGGGCGGCCGCTGGCGCGAAAACCGATATGCAGCACGCCGCCCGGCAACTCCTCGATGTGATAACGCAACGAGCGCGACTCGAAATAGCGGCCCAGCACCTGGGCGATCGCGCGCTTGTCCGGCGATTGCACGTGAATGTCCATGATGGTCCTCCTTTCAGTAATCGCGCGGCCGGCCGCGTTACGCTGCGTCCGTCCGGCATCCGCATCGGTGGCGGCTGCGACGGCGGATCGCCATGCGGCGGCCCCAAGGGCACGGGCGGATCGACCGGATCGTCGTGCTCGGGCCGCGTCGGGTCGGGATCGACGTCGGGTGTCGGTTCGGGACGGTGCAGCATGGATGGCGTGTTCATGTCACTCCTGCGCGGCGGCTCGCGCGTGTCGATTGGCGCGGCGACCGGACGCAAGCAGCGTGCCCGCGCATCGTCGCCGACACGCGCGGCGTCATCCGGCGTAAGCTCCAATCACCAGCGACACGATGCGCCCTTCGGCGGCGAGCTTGACCACGAGCGCGAACGGATCGCACGCCGCGCATCGCGCGACCAGCGTCCCGCCGCCGCGCGCTCCCCGGCCCGCGTAGGCGGCGTGGTTCAACCACCAACGAGCGGCCGATGTGTCTACCACTCCGGCCGGCTCAATGAGCCGCGAGCGTCATGCCGCCCCACCCCCGCACGGGTACGGCGCTTGCGCTTTTCGTTACGTGTAAGGAGGTTCGATCATGACCGCTCATGCCCCCGGCCGCCGCGATGCCGTGTCCCCGGCTGCCGGCATAGTCTCGCTCGCCGCGTCGCGCAAGCCGTCCAATGACAAGACGGAGGAGCGCATCGACGAAGGGCTCGAGGAGAGTTTCCCGGCCAGCGATCCGCCCGCCGTTGGCGGCGCGACCCGTATCGACCCCGCGAAGCCGTCCGGCCCACGCGAACGTCGCGCGCCCGACGCCCCACCACCGCCCCGCGATCACGGCTGACGGCGGCACCCCGGCCCGCCCTGCGCGGTAGCGTAGCGCGGGACCGGCAGAACCGGAGTGAAGTGATGAAACGGATCGAACGTGCGTGGAACGAAGTCAGCGGCGCCGCGGGCGTCGCGGCACTGGCCGCAATCGAGAGCGCGGTGGTGCTCGCCATCGTCGTGATGACGGGGGTCGGCCACTGATCGCCGGTTGCGCGCCGGCTGCGGCCGCCGCCGTGGAAGATGTACAAGCTGGCTGGCAAATTTCTCCGTGGCCCGGGCGCGCTGCGCGCGCGGGTGCCGATTGAACGCGGCACGCGTTCTGCTTCCGGTTCGTCTCGCTCACGAAGGAGGCGTTCATGTATCGCGTCAACGAGATCATGTCGCGCGACGTAGTGTGCGTCGCGCCGACCGACACGATTCGCCATGCAGCCCAATTGATGCAGCGCTTCGACATCGGCGTGCTGCCGGTCTGCGACGGCAACGAACTCGTCGCGGTCGTGACGGACCGCGACCTCGCGGTGCGCGCACTGTCGCACGGGCATTCGCCCGACACGCCCGTGAAGGCCGTCGCCTCCGGGCCCGTGCAGTGGTGTGTCGAGGATGACGGCGTCGGCGATGTCCAGCAACGGATGGCGGACCTGCAACTGCACCGGATGCCGGTGCTCGATGCGAAGCACCAGATCGTCGGCATCGTGTCGCTCGGCGACATCGCGACGCGCGCGGGCGGCCCGGCCCGCGACGAGCTGGCGAACACGCTCGAGGACGTATCCCTGCCGCGCCGCCGCTAACGCGGCCGGCCCTTCCCTGCGCGGCTGCGAGCCACTGCGCCGCACCGCTTCGACCAGGAGAAAAGCGATGACAACGGACAGACCTTCGCCCACGCATGCGCGCATCGTCGGAGACACCGGCCGTTCGGCCGGCGGGCCGGGGCCGGACGTGATGGCCGCCGGTACGCTGGAGGGCGATCACGTCCTGACGATTGACGGCGACGACATTGGCAAGGTCACGAACATCATGCTCGACGTCCGCTCCGGCCGGATCGCTTACGCGGTCGTGTCGTCGGGCGGCTTTCTCGGGATCGGCGGCAAGCTGCTCGCGGTGCCGTGGAATGTGCTGACGCTCGATGCCGAGCGGCACTGCTTCGTGCTGGCCGTGTCGACCGAGCGCGTGCGCGAAGCCCCCGGCTTCGACAAGGACCACTGGCCGACGATGGCCGATTCGATCTGGGCCGAGGCGCTGCACACGTACTACGGTGCGTCGCCGTACTGGCTGATCGAGGAAGGCGAAACACCGCTCGACGCGCCGCCTTACGAGGCGTCGCCGGGCGGCCCTGAGAACGGTACGCGGCGGCACTGACCAACGCTCAACCGGTTGGCCGCGCGGATCAGTGCGCCGCCGCGATCGAATTCTCGAGCTGGCGCGCGGCGTTCAGGTGCGCCTTCAGCGTCGGCAGCGAGCCGGCCGCGAACGCGCGAATCTGCGGGTCGCGCCCGTTGCGCGCTTCCGCCTCGTAAAGCCTGATCGCCGCCTCGTGCGCGTTCGGCCCCACCAGCGCGACATAACTCTTGTCGAAGGCGAGGCCGTTCTTGGTCCGCAGCGCCGTCACCTCCGGATCGACGACCATGCGCGCCTGCACGGGCACGCCCTTTTGCGCGCCGAGGCGCCGCAGCTGCGTGGCCATGTGGTCGTGATCGTCGATCATCCGCCGCGCGAAGGCCTTCACGTGCGGATTCGACGACCGATCGAGCGCAAGCTCGCTGGCCTGCGACGCTGTCTTGCCGATGATGCCGGCCTTGTCGACGAATTCGGCGTCGATGCCGCTCGGCCGCCGCGTCATCTCCGCTTCGTCGGGGGTCTCGCCCGGCCGAACGACGCCCGGCGCGACATGAATGGACGATGCCGGCGGTGCTTGCGCATGCACCGGCGTCAATGCCGGCGGGCCGAGCACCGCGAGCATCGCCGATACCAGCATGCACGCAGTGGCGGCAAGCACGACGCCTCGGTGCGGGTTACTGTCGTTCACGTTCATCCGGACCTCCGGATTCGTCGACGGACCGGCCGCGCCGAACGCTGCGGCCCATCCGTCATGCGGGACGATGCGCGGAAATGAATAAATCGGTCCACGCACCGTCGCTCGATGCACCCTCGATGCGCTCAGTGGCGCCGCCCGGTGCCGCCCGTCGCGTCGGCGGGCGATACGTCGACGATCACGCTGGCCAGCGTCGGAACGTCGACCGGCTTGCACAGATACGCGTCGAAGCCGGCGGCCATCACGCGGCTGCGGTCCGCCGTGCCCGCATGCGCGGTCACCGCGACGACGGGCAGGCGCCCGCCGCCGTCCGGCAAATCGCGAATGTGGTCGAGCAGCCAGAAGCCGTCGCCGTCCGGCATCGCGAGATCGGACAGCACGACGCTCGGGTGCTGCTGCGCGACCACGTCGAGCGCGTCGTGTCCCGATTGCGCGGTCGACACCTCGGCGCCCAGCGTTTCGAGCGCGGCCGCGAGGCTGGCGCGCGACGTCGCGTCGTCGTCGACCACCAGCACGCGCCGGCCGTCGAGCGCGACCGCCGTCGACGCCCCGCTCGGCCGTACCGGGTGGCCGGTCGGATCGTCGGCACCCAGGTCCGCCGGCAGCATGACGGTCACGGTCGTACCGCGGCCGGCGCCTTCGCTCGCCGCCGCGACTTCGCCGCCGTGCAGCCGCGCGATGTTGCGCACGATCGACAGGCCGAGTCCTAAGCCGCGTTTCGGCAACGCGGGCGCGCCTTCCGGCCGGCTGAACGTGTCGAACAGGTGCGGCAGGCGTTCCGCGGAAATACCTTGCCCCGTATCGGCGACCGATAGCCGCACGCGCGCGCCGGCCGGATTCAACGACACCTTGATGCGTCCGCCCGGCGGCGTGAACTTGATCGCATTCGACAACAGGTTCGACAGCAACTGGCGCAGGCGCTCGGCGTCCGCGGCGATCACGCAGCTGGGCATCGCGCACTCGATCGACAAATCGAGGCCGTTCGCCTCCGCGGTCTCGCCGATTTCGCGCACGGACTCCTGCACGATCCGCACGAGGTCCACCGGCGTGCGTTCGAGCCGCACCCGGCCCGTCGCGAGCGATGACGCGTCGAGCAGGTCGCCGACCATCCGCGACAGCGATCGCGCGCTGCGATCGATCGCGTCGATCGCCTGATGCGCGAAGCCCTGCCCCTCGCCGCTGCGCAGCACCTCGACCCATCCGTAGATCACGTTCAACGGGGTGCGCAGTTCATGCGATACGGTAGCCAGCAGCTCGTCCTTCATCCGGTTCGACTCGTCGGCCTGCACGCGCGCGTCGCGCGCGCCGCGCAACATGCGCAGATCGCGCTGCTCGCAGCGGCGGCGTTCGCGCGCCTCGCGCAGCGTCATCGACAGGCCGGTGCAATTGCCTTGCGCGTCGATGATCGGGGACGCCGTGAAGGTCGCGCGAAAACGGCTGCCGTCGCGGCGCAGGCACAGGATGTCGAGCGGGCCGGCCGGCGCGCCCGCGTCCGCGAACGATGCGGGAACGGGATGCAACCGCAGCCAGCGCGGCGCGATCAGCGTCGTGACGTCGTGCCCGATCGCCGCCGCCGCGTCGATGCCGAAGAGACGCCGCGCGGCCGGGTTCCAGCTCGTGATCCGGCGTGCGACATCGACGCCGACGATCGCGTCGGGCGATGCATCGACCACGCGGCGCAGCACTGTGTCATCGACCGAGCGCGCCAGGCTTCCAGGTTCAGGTTCGCGGCGCGATGTGCGCGCGTCGCCCTCTTCCGCATCCTCGGCGCCGCGCAAGCGGTCGTTGGCGAGCAGCGGCTTGACGGCCATCACGAGCACGCACTCGACGAAGCTGATCGCGACGAAAGCGCCGGCCTGGGAGAGGAGATCGGGCAGCGACATATTGCGCCACCACAGACCGCCGATCACGGCCAGGCTCACGGCGCTCGCGGCGACGCCGCCGGCAAACGACGTCAGCCAGGCCGCAGCCGCGACACCGGCGTAGAAAGGCAGCGGCGCGAACGGTTCATGCATGCCGATGACGTGGATCGCCCACGCCTGCAGCACGGCCGCCACCCCGACGGCCAGCACGACCCATATGCCCTGCCGAAACAGCTCACGGTTAAAGGTCCTCATCGTTTCCCTGCATCGCACCGGCAACCGTCGCTCGACGGCATGCTGACTCGGCGGTCGGCATCCGTCACGCGTGCCGGGGCGAGCTACTTGGCGCAGCAACACGCATGCCCGATTGCGACGTTGCGCGCCATCGCCGCGTAATCCGCGTGAGGCCCGACTGTCCTGGCGCTCGGCCTTCTGCCGCCTTTGGTGATGCCGAACGCGCGCTTGCAAGTGCCTTTCGCATTTTCATTCAGCAGGTGTAAAAAGGCACCAATGGCTCGCAAGGTTGCCACATGCCGGCATCGCGATGCTGCAATCACCTATTTCTTCCGGTATCGCACCGGACATTGGAAATTTCTATGTGGCGGCACCTTTTGGTCCGTTCCGCTGTCGATGATAAATATTGCAACGAGGGAAACGGGCAATGCCGATTTTCAAAGCGGCCCGCTGACGCCTATGGCTGAAACCGCAAACCGTCCGAAGCAACGCGCCGATGCACGCCAGCTGTCCGGCCGCTCCGCGGCGATGCGCACGTTGCTCGACCGTATCGAGAAAATCGCGCCGACCCGCGCGAGCGTGATGATTGCCGGCGAAAGCGGGGTCGGCAAGGACATCGTCGCGCGGCGGCTGCACGACCTGAGCGCGCGCCGCGACGGGCCGTTCGTGCCCGTCAACTGCGGCGCGATTCCGGCCGACATCGCCGAAGCGCAATTGTTCGGCCACGAGAAAGGGAGTTTCACCGGCGCGATCGCGCAGCGCGAGGGGTTCTTCGAAGCCGCGTGCGGCGGCACGCTGCTCCTCGACGAGATCGCGGAAATGCCTGCGGCGCTGCAGGTGAAGCTGCTGCGGGCGCTCGAATCGAACACGATCGTGCGCGTCGGCGGCACCGAGTCGATTCCGCTCGACGTACGCATCGTGTCGGCGACCCGCCACAATCCGGCCGATGCCGTCCGGGACGGCCGGCTGCGCGAAGATCTGTTCTACCGACTCGCCGCGTTTGCGCTGTATGTGCCGCCGCTGCGCCAGCGCAACGGCGACGTCGAGGCGATCGCACACGAGTTCGTCGACGCGCTCAACGAGCGGCACCGCTCGCACAAGCGGCTGACCGACGCTGCGATCGCCGCGCTGCGCGCGTATTCATGGCCCGGCAACGTGCGCGAGCTGCACAACACGATCGAGCGCGCGTACATCCTCGCGGACGACGGCATCGACGTCGCGCTGCCGCAGCCGACGCTGCTGCCCGACCAAACGTCGGACGACGCAATGGCGCTGCCGCTCGGCGCGACCCTTCACTACGCGCAGCAGCGCTTCATCGCGGCCACGCTGGACCACTTCGACGGCAACAAGCCGCAAGCGGCGAAAGCGCTCGGCATCAGCTTGAAGACGCTCTACAACCGGCTTGCGCTGATGCGCGACGGCGGCCCCGCCTGAGCGTCGCCGCGCGGCGGCTCGACCTGCGTCGCTCGGCGCGGGTCATGCGACCTTGAACTGCCCGACCGTCGTCGCGAGTGCGTTCGCCTGCGTCTGAAGTGCGGTCGCGGCCGCGGTCGACTGTTCGACGAGGGCGGCGTTCTGCTGCACCATCTCGTCGAGCTGCGTGACCGCGCGATTCACTTCCTGGATGCCGCGCGTCTGCTCGTTCGCTGCGTGCGTGATCTCGGAGATGATCGTCGTCACGTTGGCGACGTTCGACACGATCTCGCGCATCGTGTCGCCGGCCTGGCGCACCTGCCCCGACCCGGCCGACACGCTCGCCACCGTCGACTCGACCAGCACCTTCACCTCCCGTGCGGCTTGCGCGCTGCGTTGCGCGAGGCTGCGCACTTCCTGCGCGACGACCGCGAAACCGCGGCCCTGCTCGCCGGCGCGCGCCGCTTCGACGGCCGCGTTCAGCGCGAGGATGTTGGTCTGGAACGCGATGCCGTCGATCACGCCGATGATGTCGCCGATCCGGCCCGACGCCTCCTCGATCTTCCCCATCGTCGCCACCACGTCCGACACGACCACGCCGCCGTGCGACGCGATCCGCGACGCCGCGGCCGCGCGTTCGTCGGCCTGGCCGGCAGCCGCCGCAGACTGACCGACCGTCGCGGTGATCTCTTCCATCGACGCGGCCGTTTCCTCTAGGCTCGCCGCCGCCGATTCGGTGCGCGACGACAGGTCCTGGTTGCCCGCGGCGATTTCGTTCGCGGCCGTGCGCACCGATTCGCTCGCGTCGCGGATCTGCCGCATCACGTCGTTCAGCTTGTCGACGAAGCTGTTGAACGAGCGCGCGATATCGGCCACCTCGTCGCTGCCTTCCGCCGGCAGGCGCTGCGTCAGGTCGCCCGTGCCCGAGCCGATCGACGCCATCGCCTGACGCACCTGCGACAGGCGGCGGAATGCGGTCGTGGTGATCGCGCCGATGATCAGCGACGCGACGCCGACGATCACGACCAGCGTGACCAGCGACGCGGTCAGCAGCGAGCGCATGCCGGCCGTCGCTTCCGATTTGTCGAGCAGCACCAGCGCATACCAGTCGGTGCCCGGCACGGCCTGCGCGCGCGCGAGCTTCGCGTCGTCGCCGACGTGCACTTCGACCGGCGCGGTGGCCGCGGCCAGCGACGCGGCGCTCATGCCGCCGAGGTCGGGCGACACGTCCGCCACCGGCTTCAGCGTGAGCTTCGCGTCGGGATGCGCGACGACGTGGCCGTTGCTGTCGATCAGCATGCCGAAGCTCGCGGGCGTCGGGTGGATCGACTTCACGTTCGCGATCACGCTATCCATCGCGACGTCGGCCGCCACGACACCCTTCAGCGCCCCGTCGCGCAGGATCGGCACCGCGAACGTGACGACCAGGTTGCCGGTGCCCGCATCGACGTAAGGCGGCGTGACGACCGGCTTGCCGGCCTGCGCGGCCTGCTTGTACCACGGGCGGCCGGTCGGATCGTAGTCGGGCGGGATGCCCGTCGGATCGGAGAAATGGAACACCTTGTCCGCGTAGCCCGCGTACACGTTCGTGAAGCCGCCGGCCGCGGCCATCTGCTTGAACACCGGCAGTGGATCCGGCGACAGCGCGGCGTCCTGCAGCGATGCGATCATCCGGCTCCTGGTTGCGACCCAGTCGCCGATGCCGACCACGTGGCCGCTCGCGACGGAGGTCAGGTTGCGGTCGATCGCGTCCTCGTTGTACGAGCGTGCGATGAAATAGTTGATCAGCGTGGTGGCGACGAGCGCGAAGACGACGATGGCGACGCACGCGGCAAGAATGCGGGTCCGGATGGACGAAAACATGGCAACGACTCGGTAAGGAAGCGGGACCGCCCGGTGGACGGATTCACCGGGTAAACGGCATCCGCGCCACTTACTTGAGGCCGTTGCGGCAATTCAATGAAACATGTGAAGAAACGCGCTGCCGGCGCGCAAGCGCGTTGTAGGCGCGCGGGCGGCGGTTTGCGCTGCGAGATGGCGAGCGTTCGAACGCCGGCCGCGGCCCGAGTGCACCAGTGACGTTGATCGCGGCGAGCGTCCGTCACAGACGGCGATCGGCACGCGTGTCCGGCTCCTTGTGCTGCGTACCGGACGAGGTGTCGCGCTCGAGGTCGTCCTGTCTGCGCATCCGTTCGCGCAGGTGACGAATCGCGAACACGTGGATGTAGTCGTGCACACGGGCATCGGACGACAACGCACGCACTTCGTCGTCGAGCATCGTGCGCAGCTGGTCGTCGCCGATCTCGCGCTGTTCGGCGACGGCCTTCAAGGCTTCAAGCATGGTGTCCTGTTGTGACATCGACGGGCTCCTGACGGTCGAGGAACGAAAGGAAAAAAAGACGCTACCGGAAGATTAAGGACTGAATGGCCACCCGGCGTACGATGCGCCGAAGCGTGTTTGCGCGCGATCAACGACACCTTGCGTGCCGCCGCGCCGATCGATTGCCGGATCGGCCCGCGCGCGGGATTCGCGGTACGCATGGCCCGCGAACGACTGGAAGGATTGCCACGCCACCCCGAGGCGCGGCACCGCCGCTCGCGCAGACGAGGAACCGTCGCGTGACGCCGATGCAGTGAGCAACTTAGACCGGTCGAAATCCTGCGTCAAGCAAAGCGCGCCGGCCGCGATTCATCTGTTTTTATACACCGCCTCGCCGCGCCGCACATGGCGTGCCGCGGCCCGCGCATCGCGCCGCGGCGGTCGAACGCCGGTGCCGTTTGTCAGCGGATTCCGATACGCCGCACGTAATGTCTGACAACGAGTTCAGCGCGCGCCGATTGGCAACGAGGTATCGGTGACGGATACTGATGTCATGAACGATACGTTCATATCCGGTCATCGCTCAGCCGGCCGTTGAGTCGGCATGCGGGGTCCGGCGCAGGAGACCAATCATGGGACATCGCAATTTCCCGGCCCGGGACGGACGGCGGCACACGCTGTCCGCACCCGCCGCGCCGGCCGGTATCCAGCCGCCCGACGATCTCGACGCGTTGCTCGCGATCGCGCGCGAAGCGGGCTTGCTCGTGATGCTCGACGGGCAGATCGGCCGCGAAAAATACCAGAGCGTCGCGGGGTCGGTGCTCGCGCTGCAGCGGTTCGCCGCTGCGCTGCGTGCGCGGGGCGACGCCAACACACCGGCCGTTGCCGTCGCGGAGCCACGCCGCAAGGGACGACCCGGCTGGCCGCGGTTGCGCAATCGCACACCGGGCGGACGAGGACGTCCGCATGGCGTGCGTCGCGGCGCCTGCGTATGCCGCATCACCCGCCGCGGGCGCGACCAGCGAGCGATGCGCTACGTATGAGAGCCTGAACGCAGCAGGCGCGGCATGGGGTCGCGCGATGGCTGCGTCGACTGCTACACCCATTCGGCAGCGAGCGCTGCGCGCCTCGCTTGCCGTCATCCGCGCCGCTCCGCCGTCGCGCGATCGCGTGTCACCACACGCCGTTCCACTCGGCGATATCGACGAAGACAATACCTGCGAGGAAAGTAGTCTGCACGGGGCCAGGAAGCGGACGGGGTGAGATACACCCCGTCCGTCGTTCCAAGGCAGCCGTTAGCTGCCTACCCTCGTGCCGGAGAGTTCTTGATCGGCTCACGCGCCACGCGAGGCGCGGCACGGCTCCGGAAATCGGTTGATCGCAACGATCTCGGACATGCGTGCGTTCGGCGTCCGTTCGCGCGGCTCGGACTCGACGCGTCCAATCGCAACGTCACGTACGGACGACAGCCGGTCCGCCACGCCGGACGTTGTGTCACTGTCTCACGCGCGGCGCACGGCGTTTCTGATGCAGGTCAACGAAAGCCCGCTTCACCTGCATCGCGCTGCGGTCTTCACGCGTCGCCACGCACGAGCAGCACCGGCACCTGCGCGAGATGCGCGACGCGGCGCGCGACGCTGCCGATCAGCCAGGCGGCGATGCCGCGCCGGCCGTGCGTGCCGACCACCAGCAGTTCCGCATGCCAGTGCACCGCGTCGCGCATCAGTGCATGGGCGACGTCGTCACTGGTCGGACGGGTTTCGACGATGCCGCGCTTGGCCGGGTTCCCCGCCGCATGGAACAGCGGGCCGATCCGGGCCAGCGCATCCTCGCCTTCCGCGCGATAGGCGTCCTCGAGCGCGCGCACCGGCACGAGATCCGTCAGACGCACCGCGCGATCGACGACATAGGCCGCGTACAGCAGCGTCGTCGGCGCCGCGAAGCCGAGCCCGACGCGTACCGCGTGCAGCGACGGCTCGCTGCCGTCGACCGCGAACATCAGGCGCTGCAGCGGCCCGTCGGCCGGCCGCGCATAGTCGGCCGGCACGATCAGCAGCGCGCAGCGTGCGCGCGCGGCCAACGTGTCGGACATCGCGCCTTCGACGAGCCGCAACAGCCCGTGGTGCGGATTCGCGCCGACCACGAGCACGTCGGCATGCCATCCCGACGTCTCGTTCGCGAGTGCATCCGCAACCGTACCGCCCGTGACCGACGTATCGAGGATCACCTGCTCGACGGCCACGCCGCTGCCGGCGAACAGTGCGGCGGTGCGTTCGAGTGTCGCCTGCGCTTCGTGCATCATTTCCTCGCGCGCCGATGTCAGCAGCGCGTCGACGCGCGGGATGTCGGGCAGCACGAGGCGCGGATTGTCGATCGCGCAGACGATGCGCACCTGCATGCCGGGGCGCAGCAGCGTTCGCGTATAGCGCGCGGCGGACAGTGACTCGGGCGTCAGATCGACGGCCAGCGCGATGCGCGCGAGCGGTGGGATGGTCGAGGTGGTCGGGGTGGTTTGCATGGCGAAGGCCTCTGTGGACGCGTCGTCGCGGACGACGACCGGATCTTCGCGCGGCAGCGGCCCACGGCGGGCGGAAGGCCGGCGTGGCGCGGGATCGGTGGATGGCCACGCGAAGCGCGGACAAGCGATTCCGACAGGATATGACGTCCTGCCGGGGCTTGCATGATCGGGATCAATGCGCGTGCGGGCCGAAACGCGTTGCGTGCGCGTGTACGGCCCGCGGCGCGGTGGATTTTCGCCGGTTCGCTTACGGGATCAGGGGTTTCGTGCCAACCGAGTTTCGCGCGAACGAGAAGCGGGAAACCGGTGGCGGAATCGGAACGTGCGCGGTATTGCGCGCACGATTCACTTCGACAACGTCGCCCGCACCGTATATTCGCCCTCGAGCGGCGCGGCGTGGGCCGGCCGCACGAAATACCGCGACGCATCGGCATCGGCCGGCATCGGTTCGACCGGATAACCGTGCTTCTCCCACGCATCGAGCCCGCCCTTCAGCGCCCTGATGTTGTGGAGCATCTTCTTGCGCTGCATCTTCGCGATCAGACGCTTCGCGGTCGCCTCGTTCGGGCACACGCAATACACGACGATCGGCCGCTTCAGCAGTTCCGGATCGAGCAGGTCCGGCGAATCGAGATCGACCGGCACCGCACCGGCGATCCGGTACGGCTCCCGTTCGCGAATCGCGCGCGGCCGCGCATCGAAGATCAGCGGCGGTTCATTCGACGTCATCATCTCGACGAGCTGCGGCGGCGAGATGCGCAACTGCGCGAGGTAGCGGCGGAATTGGACGCGGCGCACCCAGCGGTACAACACGAACGTGATGAAGATCGCGAGAAACGCGTCGAGGATCGTACCGCCGCTCGAGCGCACCCACAGCACGAACTGGACGATCTGGTCATGCACGGCCGCGCCGCCGACGAGCCAGACCGCGGCCCACAACGACGCTCCTGCCAGATCCCAGAACAGGAACACGCCGACGCCGATCGCGGTCGTGCCGAGCAGCGGCGCCGACACGAGGCCGAGACCCGGCAGGAATTTGGAGATGACGAGGAGCGGCGCGCCGTATCTTTCGAATACATTACGCGCGAAGCGCAGCGTCGTGTCGAGCGACAGCGAGAAGCGCACGAGCCCGTTCAGCAAGCGCCGCCCGCGCGTGCGGCCCATGAAGAACCACAGCGAATCGGCAAGCATCGTCGCACCGATCGCCGCCGCGAACATGCTCGTCCAGGACGCCTGCCCCATCGCCGCCATCGTACCGCCGAGAATCAGCATCGGCACAGCTGGCACCGGCACGCCGAGCTGCGTGATGAGTACGCTCGCGAACACGGCCCACGGGCCGAGCGACGAGGGAATTGCAATGGGAAAGTGCCACACGGCGGCGCTCCTGGAAGACATGCGGACCGTGCGACGGAGGCGGCCGTCGATACGGCTGGCAGCGATCGCCGCGGCAGGTCCGCGGCCGACCCTGCACCACGCTGCATTCTAAACGGGTTTGGCCAGGGCCGCGCGGAACGGCTGCCGTCGGCGGCAGCCCGCACGCTCACGCGTCAGGGCGCTGCGCGAGCCCCGCGACGTATTCCGCGTATTCGGGAAACGCGGCGGCCAGTGCGGTCGCATCCGCGAGCTCGAATTCCGCGAACTCGAACCCCGGCGCGACCGTGCAGCCGACGAGCGCGACGTGCTCCGGCGACGCGCAGCGCGCGCCGAACCAGCGTCCGGCCGGCACGACGGCCTGGAACACGGTGCCCGGATGCGTGAGCGGGTTGCCGAGCCGATGGATCGTCAGGCCGTCGTGCTCGTCGAGCACCCACACTTCGAGCGGATCGCCCGCGTAGAAATGCCAGACCTCGTCGGAACGGATCCGATGCCACGACGAATACGCGCCGTCGCACAACAGGTAGTAGATCGCGGTCGACGCCGCGCGCGGCGCGCCGTCGGCAGGACGCACGACGGTATCGGCCGCGCGGTAGGTTTCGCGGAAATAGCCGCCCTCGGGATGCGGCTGAAGATCGAACTGGTGAATCAGGTCGGCGGCGGAAATCGGCATGGCGGATGACGTCGGTAAGGTAGGAAACCGGGCACGCGACGCACCGCGCAGGCCGATCGCATATGCAATCTCCCGCACCTTCGCGTGCCGCTGCGTCGATCGCCGCGGCCATGCACGCGGCGACTGGATCGCGCTTGAACCTGCGCGACGATGAAGCGGACACCGGTCGATGCTGCCAGAAGTGCCGGTCACGATGCAACCGGGGCGATGCGATCACGCCCCTGTGTGGCCGCGCATGCACGGCCCGTTGATCGATGTGCCAGACGCGTGACCGACAACGCGGTCACGCCGTCACGCCGCCATCCGCCCGGCCGCCCTCTGCCGCCCGCGCCTCAACGCCCCATCACAGTCATCGCGCGGTCGCCACCGCGGCCGGCTCGTCGTGCCGCACCAGCAGCACCGGCCGGTCGGCCGAGCGCAGCAGCGATTCCGCGACACTGCCGAGCAGCAGCCGGCGCAGGCCGTGCCGCCCGCTCGTCCCCATCACGATCAAATCGGCACCGACCTCGGCCGCCGTGCGCATCAGCACCGCGGCGACGTCCTCGCCATATGCATCGAGCGCGCGCACGGTGCCCGGCACATGCTGCTGCGCGAGCACCGCTCGCGCGTCGTCGAGCACGGGCGTCGCCGCGGCGGTTGCCGCCGCGTCGCGGTCGCGTTCGGCCGCAAAACCCGCATCGACGTCGACGAGCTGCGGCCGATGCTCGACGACATACGCGCACGTCACCTCGCCGCCGGATGCCAGCGCGATCCGGATCGCCTCGTTCAGCGCGAGCCGCGCGCTTGGGCCGCCGTCGAGCCCGACGAAAATTCGCTTGTACATGGTCCGCCCTCCGACCGGGCACGCGCCGCGCATCGCGCAACCACGCGCCCGTCACCGCGAGCCGGCCCGATGCCGGCTCGCCTGCCGAACAGTCTGCCCCCACCTGCCGACGCGCCCGTTGACGCGCGTCAATCGCCGCCGGAACGTCCGCTGCACCGCCCCGCTACCGCGTTTTCAGCTGGCCCTATTACAAAAAACCAATAAAACGCGCACAATTTCAGCTTGAAAACAAAAGTAGCACGCGGCGGGTGCGAGTTTTTCCCGGTTTTGCCGCACCGCCCGGCGCGCCACGGGCGGCCCCAACACCAGAATGGCCAATCGAATGACCGCCAGTGGCACCCCGTCGCGTGACGCCCGAGGGCCCACGCGCCTTCCGACCATGTTACGCCAGCCACTCGTGGCTGGCGTCGCTGCACTGTTCGCCGGTGCGGCGCTGTCGCTCGGCGTCGCGCTGCTGGTGCGCGAGCAGTGGCAAGGCGCCGTGCATACGCGCTTCGAACGCCGCACGTCGCACGTGACGGCGATGCTGCGCCACGAGTTGCAGACCGGCGCCGCCGTGCTCGAAAGCGCGCGCGGCGCGTTCCTGCTCGCGCCGCAGATGACACCCGAGCAATGGCGCCGGTATGCCGACACGCTCGAGCTCGACAACGGCCGTTCGCCGGTCCGGCAGCTCGGCTATGCGCCGCTGTCGTCCGCGACACGCAGCGCGCTCGCCGGCGACGCGCCGCTGCCGGCCGGCCCGTTCGCGGTCGCGACGCTCAGCGCGCCGCTGTCGAGCACGGCCGGCGCGCGCTTCGGCGCACCGGATCAGGCGCCGCTGGCACGCGCGCTGCGCACCGGCAATGTCGCGCTCGGCATCCATCCGGCCGACGACGATACGTCCCGCGATACCCGCATCCTCATGCTGTTCGTGCCGGCGACGCCTTCATCGCGCACGCCCGTCACGCCAGCCGGCGCCCATGACACGGCTGCCGGCGGCGTGCTGTTCGCGGAACTCAGCCCGAATCGCGTGGTGGAGCGCGCGCTCGACGCGGAACGGGGGCTCGACCTGCGGATGAGCGCCGGCGACGATCCGCATCCGATCGCGAGCGCGGAGACGACGACCGACGAGGCCTCCACGTCGCCCGACCTGATGCGCCGCACCGACCAGCTGAATTTCGGCGGCACCGTGCTGACGCTCGCCTATTCCGCGGACGGCCGCCCGAGCGCGACCGGCGCGCAGCGCGCGGCGGGCACGGTGCTCGCCGCCGGGCTGATCGCGTCGTTCGCGTTCGCGGCACTCATCCATGCACTGCTGCGCGGCCGCGCCGGGACGGCCGATACCGGCGCCAGCAGCCGCGGCATCCTCAACGAGGCGCGGATGATGGGCATCATCCGTTCGTCGATGGAAGCGATCATCACGATCGACGAGAAGCAGACGGTTGTCATCTTCAATCCGATGGCCGAACAGGTATTCGGCGTGTCGGCGATGGAGGCGATCGGCGCGCCGCTGTCGCGCTTCATCCCCGAGCGGTTTCGCGCCGCGCATGCGAAGCATGTCGACCAGTTCGGCGTGACCGGCGTGTCCGAGCGGCAGATGGGCCGCCAGCGCGTGCTGTTCGGGCTGCGCGGCAACGGCGAGGAATTTCCGATCGAGGCGTCGATCTCGCAGATCCGCGATGCGTCGGGCAAGCTCTATACGGTGATGCTGCGCGACATCACCGAGCGGCAGCGCGCGGAGAACGCGCTGAAGCAGTCGCGCGAGGAATTGCGCGAACTGTCGGCGAACCTGCAGAACGTACGCGAAGAGGAAAAGACCCGCATCGCGCGCGAGCTGCACGACGATCTCGGCCAGCAACTGACCGCGCTGAAGATGGATCTGTCGGTGATCGAGCAGCAACTGCGCGCGCCGGGCCGTGCGCAACCCAACGACGACGTGCTGTCACACCTGCAGGGCATGCGCCGCCTGATCGACGCGACCGTCGCGTCGGTGCGGCGCATCGCAGCCGACCTGCGTCCGGTGATGCTCGACGATCTCGGCCTCGTGCCCGCGATCGAGTGGCTGGCGAACGACTTCACGAACCGCTACGGCATCGACGTCGAACGCCACATCGAAACGGGCGGGCTCACGTTCACCAGCGCGGGGGCGACCACGCTGTTCCGGATCGTCCAGGAAGCGCTGACGAACGTCGCGCGCCACGCCGATGCGACCCGCGTCGCGCTGCGGCTCGACATCGAGGAAGGCTTCTGCGTACTGCGCGTCGCGGACAACGGCCGCGGCGCGGCGCCGGGCGGCAGCGCCCACGAGGATAAATCGTTCGGGCTGATCGGCATTCGCGAACGCGCACACATGCTGGGCGGCAACGTGACGATCGACACCGCGCTCGCGCGCGGCTTCTCGATCACCGTCGCCTTCCCGCTCGGCACAGTTCAACAGGAAACCACCCTCACATGATCAAGGTGCTCATCGCCGACGACCATACGCTCGTGCGCGACGGTCTGCGGCACATCCTCCAGAACGCCACCGGATTCGAGGTGGCCGGCGAAGCGTGCGACGGCCCGTCGACGATCGCGCTGGTTCGTTCGACGCCCGCGCAGGTGCTGGTGCTCGACCTGTCAATGCCGGGCCGCAACGGCGTCGAGCTGATCAAGCAGATCAAGGACGAGAAGCCCGCGCTGCGGGTGCTCGTGCTGACCATGCACGCGGAACAGCAATACGCGGTACGCGCGTTCCGCGCCGGTGCATCGGGCTATCTGACCAAGGAAAGCGCGAGCGCCGAACTGGTCGGCGCGGTGACCAAGGTTGCGTCGGGCGGCGTCTACGTGAGCCTCGCGATGGCCGAGCAGTTCGCGCAGAGCCTGAACGAGCCGGCCGAGACGCTGCCGCACCAGCGGTTGTCCGACCGCGAATTCGACGTGTTCCGCCGGATCGCCGCCGGACAGACACTGACCGAGATCGCGCAGGCGCTGTGCGTTAGCGCGAAGACGGTCAGCACCTACAAGACCCGGATCCTGGAAAAGATGCAGATGCCCCACGAAGCGGCGCTGGTCCGCTATGCGATGCGGCACAAGCTGCTCGACGAAACGGACGATGTCTAGCGCCTGTTCACGCCAATCACGGGCTTGCGCCGGCCGCGCAACGTGCGGACCGCCGGCGGGTGGGACGCCGCGCGGCTTTTACTTCGCCGGCACCGGGCACGCGAGATCGCCTTCCTCGCAGGACAGATACCCCTTCAGCGTCTCGTTGCGGATCTTCGTCAGATCGTCGAGGCAGGTCGACACGACCATCGAATACGCGCTGCCGCCTTCGGCGTTCGCGCTGGAGAAGTTGCATTCGGCATCGCGGTAGGCGATCCACGTGCGCTGCGCACTCACGAGTTTCTCGGCGAGCGGCTTCGCATCGCGCAGGCGCGCGGTGACGGCCTGGTAAGTGCGATTCAGCTCCGCGTCGGATTTCTTGTACGCGCGATCGGCACACGCCGTCATCGCCGCCTGATCCGTCGCCTCCGCACAATTCGCCTGCGCATGGGCAAGGTTCGCCGTCAGCGCGAGCGCGCACAGCAGACCGGTCAAGACACGCATGGATGCTCCTGTTTGTTTTCGTTGATTGGTGGAACCTCGTGCTGGGCTTGCCGCCGCGCCTCGGTGCGCGGCGTCGCCGACGAGCCGGCGCCACGCCATCCGCCACGGCTGCCGTGGCGTGGCGATGCCGACCGCGATGCTAGCGCACGCGCGGCGGATTGTCAGCCGGCGCCACGCGTGCGGCGGACGCAAAAAAGCCTGCACTCGACACGAGTGCAGGCCTTTTGATATAGCGTTGCCGGCGGCCCGCAGGCCACGCAGCGAATGGCTTAGTGACCGAAGTACACCGACGAACGGTCGGCCGCGGCCGGCACCGTCACGCGCTGGCCCGACTGCGACGTCGCGACCGGGTTCGAGCCGTAGCCCGTGGCGTCAGCCTGCGCGCCGGTGTTCTGGGCTGCTGCGATCTTTGCCTGTGCGGCCTGGATGTTTTCCGGATAGTTCATCCAGTCGTTCGGGTTGTAGCCGGCCTTCTCGAGCTGGACCAGCTCGGCACGCACTTGCGCGCGCGTCAGCGGCTGCTGGTTCGATTGTGCGAACGATACGATCGGTGCGGCCACCAGTGCGGCCAGTGCAACTGCCTTGATCAGCGATTTCATGATGCGTTACCTCCAGATTGTTTTGTCAGGCGCTTCGGACTGGGTAGTCGTTGCGCATGAGTGAAAGTCTAGGCGGCTCGGCTATCAGGGTAAATACTTAAATCGCGAATTCACTGTTGACCGAATTCCGTACAATTTCCGCGCATTCGGTCAAATCATCAGAGGATTAACGTCACATCCGCACCCAATTAAACTGCGGCGCGCTGTGGCAGGCCGCGCCTGGGCCGACCAATCCAGCCGGCCATGGACGGCGACCCCACGTCAGCGGACGTGATCGGCCTCCGTGCTTTCCACCGACAGGTCGAACAGCAACGCCTTCAGGCGGATCCGGTCGGCCGCGGCGATTTCGCTGAATGCTGCGTGATGAAGCGTCCAGCCCGGTGTCGCGGGCTCCGCGTGCACCGCGCGCACCGTGGCGTCGAGCGCCAGCAATGCGATACGGTCTCCGTCCATGTACGGCAGCTGCACGCGAAACGGCTCGCCGGCAGCGGCGATCGGCCGGTCGACCGCGATCGACAATCCGTTCAGGCTCAGATCGTGAACGATCCCGATGCCGTCGGCCTGTGCCGCCCCGCCGGTGCAGCAGGCCGCGATCCGTACCGGCACGCGCGGCTCGACGCGCGTGCGCAACCGGTCCACGAAGCCCGGCGGCGACAGCACCATGAACGGCGCGCCGCCTACGGTCTGCACCGCCTCGACCGTCGCACCGAAGCGCGACACCGCCGAGCGGCCGATCGCGACCGCCTCGACGTCGTCGCCGCGGGCAAAATCGAACACGGCCGACGGCCGCGGTTCGACGAACAGCACGCCCGATGCGCCGACCCCGATCAACCGGCAGCGTTGCAGCACGCGGGCCGCACCGACGCGCCGGCGGATGCCGATCGCGGCGCCGGCCGACAGTCCCATGTGCGCGGCCGCTGGCACCGTGTCGCCGTCGGACGCTCCGGGTCCGGCGTCATCGCGCCTGCGAACGGGCCGGAAGTGATCGAACAGGAAGTCGTGCTGCGCGGGATCGCGCAGCGTGGCGCCGGCGGGCAGCAGCGCGGCGCCGCCCGCATCGTAGAGATCGAAGCCGAGCGGGACGCCGGCGGCGACGTCATCGCGCGCGAGCACGATGTAATCGGTGATGAGCGGCATCGGAATGGCGCGGAGCGGCCGCGCGAGCTGTCGTGACAACGTGATTACGGCAGCATCGCGCGAAATCTGAACGGCTCGTTACTCCGAACCGCTGGTCGCGTCGGGTGAAGCGGGCGCCGGTGCCGGTGAAGGTGCCGGCACGGCGGAAGGCGCGTTGGCCGGTGCGGAGCCGAGGCCGGCGCCACCGGTATTGCCCGAACTCGCCGCGCTGCCTCCCGCCGCCGCCGGCGGCGGCTGCACGGGCTGCGATTGCGACGCGCCGGCCGACAACGCGGCAGCCGACGCCGCCACCTCCGACGCCGGGATCCACTCCTCGACGATGCCGCCCGATGCCGGCCCGGGCGCCGACGCGGCGGACGCCGCCGACGCCTCGTCTGTGTCCTCGTCGGGCTGACGCTCGATACGCTGGGTCCTCACGGGCGCCGGCTCCTGCTTCGATTCCGGGCCGAACCACCCGTCGAACAGGTCCGTCACCCGTTCGCGCGCCGACGCGAACCAGCCGGGCGACGGCTCGGTGTCGAATTTCAGCTTCGTGTCGACGATCCGGGCGCGCTGCGCGCGCTGGAAGAAGTCGCCGACGATCGGCAGCGCGCTGTGCGCGCCTTGCCCCCAGTAGTCGCTGCGCAGCGTCACGCGGCCGTCGTCGAAGCCGACCCACGCGCCCGCGACCAGCCCCGGCTGCATCAGGATGAACCAGCCGTCCGCGTTGTCCTGCGTGGTGCCGGTCTTGCCGGCCACGTCGCCGCGAATCCCGAAGCGCGTGCGGATGCTGCCGCCGGTGCCGCGCGTGACGACGTCGCGCATCACGTCGAGCAGCGTCTTGTCGGTTTCGGCGTCGAGCGCGCGCTCGGGCGGCGCCGGCGCGTATTCGGCGAGCACGTCGCCTTGGCGGGTCTCGATGCGCGTGACCATCTGCGGCTCGACGTACAGCCCGCCGTTCGCGATCGTCGCGTACGACGCGACCATCTCCTTCAGCGTCACGGGGCTCGTGCCGAGCGCGAGCGATGGCACGCGCTCGAGCGGGCTCTCGCGCACGCCCATGTCGCGCGCGAGCCGCGCGACGGCCGCCGGGCCGACCTTCTCCATCACCTGCGCGGTGATCCGGTTGCGCGACAGCGCGACCGCGTCGCGCAGCGTCATCGGCTTGCCGGTGGGCGGCGCGTCGTCATTCGGCCGCCAGATCTCGCCGCCCTTCAGCGGAATCTCGATTGCCTGGTCGACGAACGTGTCCTCCGGCTTCATCCCGTTCGCGAACGCGACGCCATAGACGAACGGCTTGAAGGTCGAACCCGGCTGGCGCCGTGCCTGCGACACGTGGTCGAACGGCTCGTTCGTGAAGTCGCGGCTGCCGACCCACGCGCGGATCTGCCCGTCGCGCGGATCGATCGCGACGAAGCCGGCCTGCACGTCGGTCTTCGCCTTGCACAGCGCGCGCATGAAGCCTCGGTCGGCGGCGAGCTGCTTCATCGCGGCCGCATCGTCCTTGCCGGCGTCCTGCGCGGCCTTGTATTCGGGGGACTCGCGCATGAAGGTGCGGAACACCTCGTTGTCGGTGCCGCAGCCGTCGCGGCCGCTCCACGCGTTGTTCGCGATCCCCTGCAGCTGGTTCGCCTGCTGCGTGAGCGCCTGAGTCGCCATCTGCTGCAGCCGCGAATCGATCGTGGTGCGCACGATCAGTCCGTCCGAATAGATGTTGTAGTCGTTGCGGTCGGCCCAGCCGATCAGCCATTTGCGCAACTGCTGCGCGAAATGCGGCGCGGGCCCCGGCGGCTCCTTCTGGCGCTCGAAGTCGACACGCAGCGGCCGGCGCTGCAGCTGCGCGAACTGCGCCGGCGACAGCTTCCCGTACTTCACCATCTGGCCGAGCACCGTATTGCGCCGCTGCAGCGCGCGCTCGGGGTTCAGCACCGGGTTGTAGTAGCTGTTGCCCTTGAGCATCCCGACGAGCGTCGCGCTGTCGAGCACGTCGAGCTGGTCGGCCGACTTGTCGAAATAGGTGCGCGCGGCCATCTCGACGCCGTACGCGTTGTACAGGAACGGCACCGTGTTCAGGTAGGTCTCGAGGATCTGGGGCTTGCTGTAGATGGCCTCGATCTTCAGCGCGGTGATCGCCTCCTTCACCTTGCGCGTGAGCGTCGGCGCGCGGCCGATCTCGTCCGGATACAGGTTGCGCGCGAGCTGCTGCGTGATCGTCGAGCCGCCCTGGCGGTTGCCGGAGAACGTATGGAGCGCGGCCGACGCCGTGCGCTTCCAGTCGAGGCCGTGGTGCTCGTAGAAGCGGTGGTCCTCCGTCGCGATCAGCGCATCGACCATGTGCGGCGAAATCTGCTTGAGCGGCACCCATTCGCGGTTCGACGGCTTGAATTCCGCCAGCAGCTTGCCGTCGGCGGACAGCACCTGCGCGGGCTGGTCGACGCGCGCCTTGCGGATGTCGCCGATGCCGGGCGTGAACGGAATCAGCGCCAGCACGTACAGCAGGAACAGCACCGGCACGGCGGCGGCCGCGAGCAGCACGCCGCGGCGCGTCGGACGACGGAGACGGCGCCAGGCGGTGGCCAGCACACGCTTGACGGGCACGGCGGCAGCGGCCGCGACGGGTTGGGCGCGCGCGACCCATTTGGCACAGAGATCACGCACTGACGACACGTTTCGGCGATTCACGCGGGTGGGGGATCGGCTGGAAAGGCAGCATCGTACCAAAACTCGCGCGGCCCACCGGCCGGCGGCCGGCCGGCGCCTGTGCGAATGGCCTCCGCTCGCGCCTTTTCACAACAAAAAAGGCGCGCTCCCCGCAAGGGGACCGCGCGCCAAGCCTGGTACAACCGGATGCCGTGCGCCGGCGTTCAGCGCACGAGGAAACCGTAGGTCAGCGGATCGCGTTCGTCGACGATCCAGTTCGCGAACCCGCAGATGTGCGCGCTGCCCTCCACTTCCGGGATCACGGCCGGGATGTCGCCGACCGTCGTCTCGCGCAGCACGCGCCCCTTGAACACCGTACCGACGATCGACTCGTTGACGAGCGTGTCGCCGGCCGCGAGCAGGCCGCGCTGGTACAACTGCGCGACACGTCCGCCGGTGCCGGAGCCGGTCGGCGAGCGGTCGACTTCGCGATCCGCGAACACGCAGCAGTTCGCCTGCGTCGAGCCCGGATGGCGCGGCGCATTCGCGATGATCGTGCCGTAGATATGGTTGATTTCCGGAATCTCCGGATGCACGACCGGATACTTCGCGTTCGCGGCGGCCTTCACTTCGGCGCCGAAGCGGATCAGCCTCTCCACCGCCGCTTCGCGCACCGGCAGGTCGAACGGCGCACCGTCGACGTAGAAGTAGAACGCGCCGCCGTACGCGATGTCGCCGGTCACGGTGCCGAACGACGGCGTGTCGACCGACACGTCGCGCCGCCAGATGAACGACGGCACGTTGACGAAGCGCACGGGCCCCGCGTGCTCGCCGTTCCATTGCACGAACGCCTCGATGAAGCCGCACGGCGCATCGATACCGACGCGCGTCTCCGGCGCCGTGCGCTGCACCCAGCCGAGTTCGACCGCGGCGGTCGACAGCGCGATCACGCCGTGCCCGCAATGGTCGCTATAGCCCTCGTTGTGCAGGAAGATCACGCCGAAATCCGCGTTCGGCGACACCGGCTCGGTCAGGTAGCCGCCGTACATGTCGGCGTGGCCGCGCGGCTCGAACATCAGCGCACGGCGGATCTCGTCGGCGTTCGCCTTGAGCCACGCGCGGCGCTGGACGATCGTGTCACCCGGCAGGCGCGGCAGCCCGCTCGTGACGATGCGAAAGGCTTCGCCGCCGGTATGGACTTCGACGGTCGAAAGGGATCGGGAAATTTTCATGGGGATCGAAAGCGGGAAGACGAAGGACGGCGCCGCGGCGCCGTCCGGTGGCGGTTACTTCGCGTACGGCTCGGGCAGCCCGTTACGGATCACGTAGACAGTGGTCGGCGCGCCCTTCAGGTCGCCGTGTTCGTCGAACGAATAGGTGCCCGCGACACCCGCGTAGTTCGATTTCGCCAGTTGCGCGATCAGCTTCGCCTTGTCGGTGGTCGTGCCGGCCTTGACCATCGCGTCGGCGAGCAGCTTCATGCCGTCGTAGTAGTTGACGCCGTAGACCTGCGTCTCCGTGTGATAGGTGTCGTGGTACTTCTTCAGGAATGCGCGGCCGGCCGAGGTTTTCTCGAGCGCGACGCCGCCCTGCGCGCAATAGACGATCGACGCGGCCTCGCCCGCGACCTTGCCCATGTCGGCCGAGCAGATGCCGTCGCCGCCGAGCAGCTTCGCTCGCAAGCCGCGCTGCTTCATCTGCTTCGCCATCGGCGCGCCCTGCGCCGCATAGCCGCCGAAGAAGATCACGTCGGGATTGCTGGCCTTGATCTTGGTGAGAATGCCGAGGAAATCGGTCGCCGACGAGCTCGTGTACTCCTGGTCGACGATCTTGATCCCGTTGGCCTTCGCGACGTTCGCGAACTGCTCGGCGACCCCCTGCCCGTACGCGGTGCGATCGTCGATGACCACGGCGGTCTTCGCGTTCAGCGTCTTCGCTGCGAAGGTCGCCATCGTGCCGCCGAGCTGCTCGTCGCTCGCGCCGATCCGGAAGATGTTCTTGAAGCCCTGGCGCGTGAGCGCGGGGTTCGACGCGACCGGCAGCATCGGCACGCCGGCATTGGCGTACACGCGCGACGCGGGAATCGCGACGCCCGAGTTGTACGGGCCGAGCACCGCGACGACGCCCTTGTCGACCAGGCTCTGCGCGACCTGCACACCCGCCTTCGGGTCGGCCTGATCGTCGTCGGACACCAGCTTGAACGTGACCGTCTTGCCGGCCACTTTCACACCCGCCTTGTTGAGCTCGTCGACGGCGAGGCGCGCGCCGTTTTCATTGTCCTTGCCGTTCGCGGCCTGCGGGCCGGTCAGCGGCGCCGAGTGGCCGATCGTCACGACCTCCTGCGCGTGCGCGGAAGTCAGCGCGCCGGCGGCAACGGCCACCGAGAGCGCGGTAATGAGGTGTCGCATGGTGTCTCCTGATTGGTTTTGTGTGAAACCAATGTAGGACACGCATGGTCACGATGCAAGCAATTTCAAAATACTATTTACGATTCTGGTCATATTTCAGACCAGAATGCCGCGGCGTGCGTTACTTCGGCGTGATGTCGCGCCGCACGCGGAGAATGTGCTGCTCGACGTAGAACGCGGCCGCGTCGGCGTCGCCGGACACGATCGCCTCGTAGATCAGCCGGTGCTCGGACACATAGAGCCGGATCCGGCCCGCGTCGTAGATGCCGTCGTCCTTCAACCGTTTCCACAGCGGCTGGTCCATCGTCTTCGCGACTTCGTCCGCGATCTTCACGATCAGCGCATCGCCGGTCATCAGCGCGAGCTGCCGGTGGAACAGCCGGTCGCTCTCGTTCCACAGCGCGCGCTGCCGCGGGTCGTCGACATCGGTGATGGTTTCCATCTGCGCGAGATAGCCTTCGGCGATTGGATCGGCCCGGCCATGCGCGGCCGCGAGACGCGCGATCGCGGGCTCGAGGATGAGCCGCACGTCGAGCGTCGACGTCGGGCTGAAGTCGGCATCCGGCGCGCTGCGCGTGTCGCCGCGCTGCGCGAGCACGTCGAGCGGTGCCGGCACGACGTAGGTGCCCGAATTGCGCTTCGTGAACACCAGCCCTTCGTTCTGCAACGCGCCGAGCGCCTCGCGCACCGCCGGCCGGCCGACCTGGAACAGTGCCGCGAGTTCGCGCTCGGACGGCAGCCTCGAATCGGCCGGATAGCGCCCCGCGCGGATCTCGTCGCGGATCTTCTCGGCGACCTGCTCGTAGATCTGCAGCGGCCGGAAACCGGCTTCAAGGGATTCGGGACGCGCGGACATCATCTGGGGCTCCTGCCAGGTCGGGGCGTGGTTCGGGAATGGGGCGCACGATACCGCAGCGCAGCGGGCCGGCACGTGCGACGGCCCATCTGGACGGATATTAGAACCAAAATCGGTAATCTGCCTGATTTTACGGATTGCAAGGCGGCCATCAACTGGTATAGATTTGATCCAGACCGCCTGCCGTGGCTATTTCCGGCAGCTTTCGTGGCGAGCGCGCGATGCGCCCGTCGTCCACGCTCACCGATCCAACCGACCGACACGATGACCGCCCTCTCCCGGATTCCCGCTTTCGATGCCGCCGAAACGGCCGCGCTACTCGACTACCCGGCGCTGCTCGCCACGCTCACGCACACCGTCGCCGAATACGCGGCGGGCGAGATCGTCAGCCCCGAACGGCTCGTCGTGCCGCTGCAGGGTGGCGGCGTGATGCTGTCGATGCCGTCGAGCGCGCGCGACCTCGCGAGCCACAAGCTCGTGAACGTGTGCCCCGGCAACGCCGCGCGCGGCCTCCCGACGATCCTCGGCCAGGTGAGCGCGTACGACGCGACGACGGGCGAGATGCGCTTCGTGCTCGACGGCCCGACCGTCACCGGGCGCCGCACGGCGGCCATCACCGCGCTCGGCATCCAGGCGCTGCACGGCGCCGCGCCGCGCGACATCCTGCTGATCGGCACCGGCAAGCAGGCGGCCAATCACGCGGAAGCGCTGGCGGCGATCTTTCCGGACGCGCGCCTGCATGTGCGCGGCTCGCGCGCCGACAGCGCGGCCGCGTTCTGCGCCGCGCACCGCGCGCAGGCGCCGCGGCTCGCGCCGCTCGACGGCGACGCGATTCCCGATGCGATCGATGTCGTGGTCACGCTGACGACGAGCCGCACGCCCGTCTATCGCGAAGCGGCGCGCGAAGGCCGCCTCGTGGTCGGCGTCGGCGCGTTCACCGCGGACGCCGCCGAGATCGACGCCGACACCGTGCGCCACAGCCGGCTCGTCGTCGACGACCCGGCCGGCGCGCGCCACGAGGCCGGCGACCTGATCGTCGCGCAGGTCGACTGGCAACAAGTCGCGTCGCTCGCCGACGTCCTGCGCGGCGCATTCGAGCGGAGCGGACCGCTGCTGTTCAAGACCGTCGGATGTGCCGCATGGGATCTGGCCGCGTGCCGCACGGCACGCGATGCGCTGGACGCGCGCCTGGGCGGCTGATTCCACGGCGGCGGCGGCCGACATCCGCCTGCGCGCCCCACGCCTGGCGGCCCGCCCCGCGCGCCGCCGCCGCTTTCGCCCACGCTTGTAGGAATCGCCCTACAACGCGTCGAACCGGCCTACACAAACTTCCAATTCGGCCGATTTCATTTTCGGCGGCGCAACACGATACTGCGGGCATGAATGCCAGCCTGTCACCCGCCGTCGCGCTCAGGGTGTTCCTCGTCGATCACGCCGTCGCCGTGCGGCAACGCATCGCGCTGCTCGTCGGCGCGATCGGCGGCGTCGTGGTCGTCGGCGAAGCGGAGGACGGCCAGGACGCGTGGACGCACATCCGCAGCAGCCGCGCGGACGTCGTGATCGTCGACCTGCGGCTCGCGGACGGCAGCGGTCTCGAGCTGATCGGGATGCTGTCGAAGGCCGCGCCGCCCGTCGTCACGATCGTGCTGACGAACCACTCGGCGCTTGCATTCAGAGAGGCATGCGCGGCGGCCGGAGCCGATTATTTCTTCGACAAGACCGCCGAATTCGACGCCGCATGCCGCGTCATCGAATCCCTGGTGCGCGCTCGCGCGCACCGCCCCTGATCGAGCCGGAGTGATTCATGTCTACCGCCACCGCCTTCGCCACCGCCCCGCCCGTCGCGGCTCGGCCACCGATGCCGCTTCACGCGGTCGCACGCACCGATACCGCCAAACATCCGGCCGCGCGCTGCTCCGTCTGCGCGATGCGCTCGATGTGCCTGCCGCCCGACCTGACCGCGGACGAATACGGCCGCCTCGACGCGATCATCTGCTCGACCCGGCACGTTCGCCAGGGCGACTCGCTGTTCCGTACCGACGACCCGTTCCAGAGCATCTATGCGGTGCGCGCGGGCTCGTTCAAGACGGTGATGATGTATCGCGACGGCCGCGAGCACGTGAACGGCTTCCAGATCGCCGGCGAAACGCTCGGCATGGACGGCATCGGCAGCGGCCGGCACTGTTGCGACGCGATCGCGCTCGAGGACAGCGTCGTGTGCATCATCCCGTTCGTCGCGCTCGAAGCGGCGTGCCGCGAAATGAAATCGATGCAGCATTTTCTCTATCAGATGCTGAGCAGCGAGATCGTCCGCGAATCGAGCCAGATGCTGCTGCTCGGCACGATGTCGGCCGAGCAGCGCGTCGCGCAGTTCCTGCTGAACCTGTCGTCGCGCTTCGAGGCGCGCGGTTATTCGGCATCGGAATTCAACCTGCGGATGACGCGCGAGGAAATCGGCTGCTATCTCGGCATGAAGCTCGAGACGGTGAGCCGGATGTTCTCGCGGTTCCATCGGGAGTCGCTCGTCGAAACGCGCGGCAAGCGCGTGCGGATCATCGACGCGCAGGCGCTCGCCCAGGTCTGACGGCAGCGCGTGCGGCCGGCATCATTGCGCGGCGGCGCCCGTCTTGACCTGACGTAACGCGACGGCTTCGGATTCGTCCGCGTGCCACGCGGACAGCGCCTGTTCGGCATGCGCGAACGCGCGGCGCATCGTGTCGTTCACGTCGTGGCCGGTGCTCGACGGCAGCGATGCCGGCGCGCGATCGCGCATCAGCAGTTCGAGCCGCACGTCGTAGGTCCGGTCGCCGTCGTCGCTCGTGCGCGACTCGATCGTCAGCCGGCAATCGGCGAGCCGTGCGCGGAATCGTTCGAGCCGCACCAGCTGCGCCCCCGCCTCGGCTTCGAGTGCGGCGTACCCCGTGAATCCGACGCAGACGATCTGCATGCCCACGCCCATGGGGCGCCTCCTGACGAGATCGGTGCCCGTCGACCGCGTACCTGTCACTGTGTATCCCTGTCCCGTACGCGGCGCGATGACCGACGCGGCGTTCACTGCCCGTGGCAGCCCCACCTGCGCGCAACCATCGGCGCGAGAGAATTCATACGCTGAATGTCTGCGACGCCTTCATTTCGATCCACGTCATCCCGGCCCGCAGCCCTTCGATCGCCGCCTCGTGCTCGGTCGGATACGCGTGACTGTGTTCGAACGTGTGATGAAAACGCGCCGCCCCCGTGCCATGCTCGACGGACACACGACAGCGGAACTCGCCGGATTCGCACGGTCGCGTCTCGATTTCGACCGACCAGTCGCGTTCATGAATCGTACCTTGCAGTGTCATGCGCCCTCCTGCGGGATCAGTCGTCCTCGAGCCGGAAATGACCGCTATGCAGCAGCACCGGCCGTCCGCCGATTTCTTCGAGCATCCGTCGTGCCATCGCATCGATCGCCGACCGATGCGCTTCGAACGCAGCAAGCAGATCCCGCTCGAGCAGCGACGGCGCGCCGAAATGATCTTCCAGCGCTTCGGCCGTGATCGCGCACTGCACACAGCGACCATCGACCAGCGCCGAAAATGCGACGACCAGATCGCGTCCGCAATATTCGGGCGGTTCCGGTGGAAAGGCAATCTGCATCTGTCCGCCTGTCATCGTCGTGACGATCCCATGACATGAGCATAGCCGCCTGCACGGCCGCACGCTTGACCCACGTCAACGGCTTCGCTGCGCCGCACGATGCGGCGCCCTTCGCTTGGCGTGGAGCGGCGTTCAGCCCGCGTCCGCGTCGATTGCCGCACCGCGCTCGGCCAGCAGTTCGCGCAGCACGCCGCGATGGCAGCGGCGTTCGTCCTCGCAGTAGCAGCCGATCGAGAACGCGCTCGTCGCCGACAGCGCCGCCAGCAGGTCCAGCACCTTCGGCGCGTCGCCATGCGCCATTTCCGCGCGAAAGCGGCGCGTGAACGCGCGCCATTCGGCGTCGGTTTCGGCCGCCAGCGCCTGCGCGACGAGCTCGGGACTCGGCGACAGCGTCGGCAACCATACATCATAGTAGTTGCGCGATGCGAATTCCGCCTTGGGTACGCCGCGCGGCGGTCGCCGCACCGTGCCGATCCTCAGGCCCTCGCCGGCCGCGCGCGGCGTGCCGAGCCGTACGATTCGAATTGCCATGCCGCTCCTTCGTCCTGCGTTCGAGCTTCCATCGTAGCGCCGCGCCGCCGCCGCGCAACAAAAAACCGGCTGACTCCACGAAGGAGGCAGCCGGTTTCGGCGCAACGATCGGGCGCCCGGAGGCGTGCGGTCAGACGCCGCTCTTCAGCACCTTGCCGATCGCTTCCGCGACGATGCCGACGTTCGAATCGTTCAAGCCCGCGACGCACATGCGGCCCGAACGCAGGATGTACACGCCGTGCACTTCGCGCAGTGCGTCCACCTGCGATTCGGTCAGGCCCGTGTACGTGAACATCCCGCGCTGCTTCACGTAACGCGTGAGCGCTTCGCCGCCGACGTGGTCGCGCAGGCCGTCGTGGATCGACTGACGCATCCGCGCGATGCGGCGGCACATCGCCGCGAGCTCTTCTTCCCACTGCTGGCGCAGCGCCGGCGTGTCGAGCACCGTCGCCACGACCTTCGCGCCGTAGGTTTGCGGGTTGCTGTAGTTCGAGCGCACCGCGCCGGCCAGTTGGCCCAGCACGCGCTCGGCCGCGGCCGCATCCTCGCAGACGACGCTCAGGCCGCCGACGCGCTCGCCGTACAGCGAGAAATTCTTCGAGAACGAGTTCGCGACGAGCGCCGGCACGCCGCGGCGGGCCAGTTCGCGCACCGCGAACGCATCCGCGTCGAGGCCCGCGCCGAAGCCTTGATACGCCATGTCGACGAACGGCAGCAGCCCGCGCGCTTCGATCACGTCGATCAGCTTCTCCCACTGGCCTTCGTCGAGATCGACGCCGGTCGGGTTATGGCAGCACGCGTGCAGCAGCACGATGCTGCGCGCCGGCAGCGCGTCGATCGCCGCGAGCATCGCGTCGAACTTCAGGCCGCCCGTCGCTTCGTCGTAGTACGGGTACGTGTTCACCGTGAAGCCGGCGCGCTCGAAGATGAAGCGGTGGTTTTCCCAGCTCGGATCGCTGAGCCACACCTGAGCGTCCGGGAAGTAGCGCTTCAGGAAATCGGCGCCCACCTTCAGCGCGCCGGAGCCGCCGAGCGTCTGCACGGTCGCGATGCGGCCGGCCGCACGCGCCGGGTGATCGGCGCCGAACACGAGCGCCTGCACGGCGTCGCGGTACGCGGCGAGGCCGACCATCGGCAGGTAGGGTTTCGGGCCGAGGTCGCGCTGCAGCGCGGTTTCGGCTTCGCGCACGGCACCCATCACGGGAATCCGGCCTTCGGCATCGAAATAGATGCCGATGCTCAGGTTGACCTTCTGATCGCGCGGATCTTTCTGGAAGTTCTCGTTGAGCGTCAGGATCGGATCGCCCGGGTACGCGTCGATGTGTTCGAACATGGCTATGTCGGTCTCGTCTGGAAGGATGGTCGTGGTGCCCGTGTCAGCGCGCGGACGCGCCGTCGCGCATCGCGTAGCCCGCATTCTTCTGACGGAAGCGATACCCGATCGCGAGCACCGCGAGCCATACGGGGATCAGGTACACCGACAGACGGAGATCCGGCGTCAGGTACATCACGACGAGAATGCCGGCCATGAACACCAGGCACAGGTAATTCGTGAAAGGATAGCCCAGACTGCGGAACGAAGTCTGCTCTCCGGCGATGCGCTTGGCCTGGCGGAACTTCAGGTGGATCAGCGTGATCATCGCCCAGTTGATGATCAGCGCCGACACGACGAGGCCCATCAGCACCTCGAACGCCTTGCCCGGCATGAAGTAGTTGACCAGCACGCACGCGCCGGTCGCGAGCGCCGACGCGCCGAGGGCGGCGAGCGGAATGCCGCGCTTGTTCACCGAGCACAGCACCTTCGGCGCATTGCCCTGCTTCGCGAGGCCGAACAGCATCCGGCTGTTGCTGTACACGCCGCTGTTGTAGACCGACAGCGCGGCCGTCAGCACGACCACGTTCAGCACGTTCGCGACCAGGTTGCTGCTCAGCGCATGGAAGATCAGCACGAACGGGCTGCCGCCGGTGACGACCTTTTCCCACGGATACAGCGACAGCAGCACCGCCAGCGCGCCGATGTAGAAAATCAGGATCCGGTAGATCACCTGGTTGGTCGCACGCGGAATGCTGTGCTTCGGATCGTCGGCCTCGGCCGCGGTGATGCCGATCAGCTCCAGCCCGCCGAACGAGAACATGATCGCCGCCATCGACATCACGAGCCCCGACACGCCGTTCGGGAAGAAGCCGCCGTGCTGCCAGAGGTTCGCGATGCCCGCCTCCGGCCCCGCGTGGCCGCTCGCGAGCAGCCAGCCGCCGAAGCCGATCATCCCGACGATCGCGGCGACCTTGATGATCGAGAACCAGAATTCCGTCTCGCCGTACGACTTCACGCTCGCCAGGTTCAGCAGGTTGATCGCGACGAAGAACACCAGCGCGGACACCCAGGTCGGCACGCCGGGCCACCAGTACTGCACGTAGATCCCGACGGCCGACAGCTCGGCCATGCTCACGAGGATGTACAGCACCCAGTAGTTCCAGCCGGACAGGAAGCCGGTGAAGTGACCGACGTATTTGTCCGCGAAGTAGCTGAAAGAGCCGGCCACCGGCTCGTCGACGACCATCTCGCCGAGCTGGCGCATGATGAAGAACGCAACGACGCCGGCCACTGCGTAGCCGAGCAGCACGGACGGCCCGGCCATCTTGATCGTCTGCGCGATGCCGAGGAACAGCCCCGTGCCGAGCGCGCCGCCGAGCGCGATCAGCTGGATGTGCCGGTTCTTCAGCCCCCGCTTCAGGCCGTCCTTCTCGTTTCCAGAAACCATGTCTTCTCCATGTTGCCCGCCTCCGCCGGAAGCGGTGCGGCACGCCTCGGTGTGCCGGGCGTTGTTTTGCTGTGCCGGCGGCCGTTCGTGGAGCCGCCGGGTTGGGGACTGCGATCTTCGCGTGGTGACGCCCGATTCCCGTCGGCAGGCCCGCCAGCCCGGCCGCCGACCGTCGTCCTCGCCCACGTCGCCGCGGCCGCGCACGAAAATCCGGCGTCAGTTTAGCGTCGCGACGGCGAAATCGGGTTGCGTAACCCGCTCATGCAAACCCTACATTATGAGATAAAATTGCACCCCGGAGACAGACGAGGAAACAAAAATGCCTGAACCGGTTCTCGATCGCATCGATCGCCACTTGCTGTCGGTATTGCAGGAGAACGGCCGCGCGTCGAACCTCGACCTGGCCAAGGCCGTCGGCCTGTCGCCCGCGCAGACGCTGCGGCGCCACCGCCGGCTCGAGGAAATCGGCGCGATCCGCCGCTACGAGACCCGTCTGTGCCCCGATACGCTCGGCTTCGGTGTCACTGCGTTCGTGCACGTGACGATGGAGCGCGGGCATATCCGCGACCTGTCGAAGTTCCAGAAACTCGTGTCGGATCTCGCGCAGATCCAGGAATGTTTCTCGGTGACGGGCGATATCGACTACGTGCTGAAGGTGGTCGCGCATGACTTGAAGGGGCTGTCCACGTTCCTGCTCGAAACGCTGATGCGCATTCCTGGCGTGAGCGGCGTGCATTCGAGCGTGTGTCTCGATGAAATCAAGTGCACGAGTGCGATGCCGTTGGAAAGTTGATCGGCGGCCGCGCGCTGCTGCGGGCAGCGGGTTCGCCCGTCGGGCTCACCGTACCGCGTTGAACGCGCTGATCAGCAGCGCCCCGCAAGCAATCACCAGACACCCGCCCGCGCGACGCGGCGTCAGCCGCTCGCCGAGATACACACCCGCGATCAGCGCCGCGAACACCACGCTCGTTTCGCGCAGCGCCGACACCGGCCCCATCGGCGCGCGATCCATCGCCCAGATCACGATTCCGTACGCGAGCGCCGCGAACACGCCGCCGCCCGCGGCCTTCGCCGTCTCGCCGATATCCTGCGTAAGCCGCAGCGGCCCCGCCCGCAGCCGGTAATACGCGGCCATGAGCAGCCCGGTCAGCACGAACATCCACCCCGTATAGCCGACCGTGCTGCCGCTTTCCCGCACGCCGATCCCGTCGACCACGCTGTACGCGGCGATCGATACGCCGGTCGCGAACGCGGTAAGCAACACGGGCGCCATCCGGTGTGGCGCGCCCCGCCCGCGCTCGAGCCCGATCGCCAGAATGCCGGCGCAGATCAGCACGAGTCCGCATTGCGCGCCCACGTTCAGGCGCTCGCCCGCGAACACTGCCGCGCCCAGCGTGACGAGCAGCGGCGCGGTGCCGCGCGCGACCGGATACGCGACGCTCAGGTCGCCATGCTCGTACGCGCGCACCAGCAGCAACGTATAGACGACGTGAAGCACCGCCGACGCGACGACGCAGGCCCAGCTCGCGGGCGTGATCGGCGCGGCGCCCGGCAGGAACAGCAGCGCGAACAGCCCGATCGCGATCTGCAGCACCGTGGCCGAGCGCAGCCGGTCGCCGCTGCTGCGCACGAGCGCATTCCACGACGCATGCAGGAACGCGGCACACAGGACGGCAAGCAGAACGGGGATCGGCACGTTGAATACTCGCTGACGGCCGGCAACGCGAAATCGTTGCCGGGGCCGATCATCGTATGAATGTGTCACCGGATTGTCAAAAAAGCCGCTGCACGACCTCGCGGCCCGCCCGGCGCGGCATAGACGGCGACGACCGCGCCCGCCGCCGAATGTGTCGCGCCGGTTGCATCGGCCCGTGCCTTTCCACTGTCTTTCGCGCCGCGTCGCGCCGTAATGGAATCGATACCGCGGCGCAACCCTGGCGAAACCGCTTCGCCCCCATATCTTCATACCGGGCTGTTTCAATGCCGGTGCTCCATCACGAGCCCCGCGCCGAACCGAGACGACGACGGGGCCGCTCTCCACCATCGACCACCTCACCTGGAGTTTCCCGATGTTCCGTCAAGCCTTGCTCGTCACCGCCTGTGCAGCCGCAGCGCTTGCGCTGTTCGCCTGCGGCGGCAGCGACGATCCGACGTCGACGCCCGCGGTGTCGTCGCAGGATGCGCTGCAGACCGCCACGCCGATCAAGCACGTCGTCGTGATCTACGGCGAAAACGTGTCGTTCGACCACTACTTCGGCACCTACCCGAACGCGTCGAACCCGTCCGGCGAACCGGCCTTCACCGCCAAGCCCGGCACGCCGACGATCAACGGGCTGACGGGCACGCTGCTCACCGCGAACCCGAACTTCACGAACACGGCCAACGGCACCGACGCCGCGAACCCGTTCCGCCTCGACCGCACGCAGGCCGCGACGGCCGACCAGAACCACGCGTACACGGCCGAGCAGCAGGCCGAGGACAACGGCCTCGCCGACCTGTTCCCGAAATACACCGGCAAGGGCTCGTCCGGCGGCGCCGGCGCATTCGGCACGAAGGGCCAGGTGATGGGCTACTTCGACGGCAACACCGTCACCGCGCTGTGGAACTACGCGCAGCGCTTCGCGATGAGCGACAACGCGTATACGACGGTCTACGGCCCGTCGACGCCGGGCGCGCTGAACGTCGTGTCGGGGCAGACCAACGGGATGCAGATCGTCAAGACGTCGAAGCAGCCGTCGACGCTCGCCGCCACCTCGTACTACATCAACGACGGCCAGGGCGGCTTCACGATGATCAACGACGTCGACCCTGGCTTCGACGTGTGCTCGAGCACGACCGACCAGGCGATGATGACCGGCAAGAACATCGGCGACCTGCTGAACGCCGCGAAGATCACGTGGGGCGGCTTCATGGGCGGCTTCAACCTGTCGACGACCAACGGCAACGGCACGACCGGCTGTAACCGCAGCACGGTCGCCACCGCCGTGAACGCCGCGACGGCCGACTACATCCCGCACCACAACTGGTTCCAGTACTACGCATCGACCGCGAACCCGCAGCACACGAGGCCGAGCAGCGTCGCGGCGATCGGTTCGAGCGTCCAGGCCGACGGCAAGACGGCCGAGCCGGCGAACCACCAGTACGACAGCGACGACTTCTTCGCGGCCGTGAAGGCCGGCAACTTCCCGTCGGTCAGCTTCCTCAAGGCGCCGGCCGCGCAGGATGCGCACGCGGGCTACTCGGATCCGCTCGACGAGCAGGCGTTCGTGACGAAGGTCGTCAACTTCCTGCAGCAGCAGCCCGACTGGAAGAACACGGCCGTGATCGTCACCTATGACGACTCCGACGGCTGGTACGACCACGCGTACACGGCGCCGACCCACGCGTCGTCCGATGCGGTCGACCAGGTGAACGGCAACGGCGCATGCGGCTCGGGCGGCACCACCGGCGTGAACGGCGGCACCGTGAACGGCCGCTGCGGTCCGGGTGTGCGCATCCCGCTGGTCGTGATCTCGCCGTACGCGAAGCAGAACTATGTCGACCACACGATGATCGACCAGGCGTCCGTCGTGCGCTTCATCGAGGACAACTGGCTCGGCGGCCAGCGCATCGGCGGCGGTTCGTTCGATGCGACGGCGGGCGACCTGCGCGGGCTGTTCGACTTCGCGTCGAAGCCGAATACGGCGCCGCTGTATCTCGATCCGACGCAAGGCACCGTGCTGAGCGCGGCGCCGTCGATCTGACCGGTATTGCCTGACCGGTAGCAGCTACAGCAAGCAGCAACAGGCCGGCGCATCGTGCGCCGGCCGTTTCCATTCAACGCGCCGCCTTTACGCCGCGCCCGACTTTCGACCGCCAGCATGACAGCTCGTCCCGCGTTCCCGTCTCCCGACGCATCCGGCGCCGCCGCGCCGCGTTCCCCTGCCCGCGTGCTGCGCCGTGCGGCGTTCGTGCTCGGCGCGGCCGTGCTCGGGTACGGCGCGTTCGCGATCGCGTTTCCGGCCCGCACGCCGGCGGCGATCGGCGACGTCGTCGCCGACTGGACGGGCGCGAATCCGCATCCGGTCGTGCTGCAGCGCCCGGCCGCGCAGCCGCTGTCCGCGGTCGCGCAGCTCGGTCGTGCACTGTTCGCCGATCCGTCGCTGTCGGCCTCCGGCAAGCAGTCGTGCGCGTCGTGCCACAGCCCCGACCATGCATACGGGCCGCCGAACGGGCTCGACGTGCAGCCGGGCGGCCTCGCGATGACGCAGCAGGGTTATCGTCCGCCGCCGTCGCTGATGTACCTGTACCGCCAGCCGAATTTCAGCATCGGCCCCGATGCGGGCGAAAACGACGCCGCGCCGAGCGTCGCGCAGCAGGCCGCCTCCGCGGCCGGCGTCGTCAAGGCGCAGAAGGTGGCCGGCACGTCGGCCGCGCCGCAGCTCGTGCCGCAGGGCGGGATGTTCTGGGATGGCCGCGCCGATACGCTGCAGCAGCAGGCGTTCGGACCGCTGCTGAATCCGGTCGAGATGGCGAATGCGAGCGTCGACGACGTCGCGCGCAAGCTCGCGCAGTCGCCGCATCGCGCGCAGTTCGAGCAGTTGTTCGGCGCGCGCGTGTTCTCCAGCCCGCAGCTTCTGGTGTCGGAGGCGATGTTCGCGATCGCCCGGTATCAGGTCGAGGATCCGTCGTTCCATCCGTACAACAGCAAGTACGATCGCTGGCTCGAGGGCCGCGCGCGCCTGACGCAAGCCGAGTTGCGCGGGCTGAGGCTCTTCAACGATCCTGACAACGCGAATTGCGCGGGCTGCCATCTGTCCAGGCCCGGCAAGGACGGCCTGCCGCCGATGTTTACCGACTACCAGTACGAGGCGCTGGGCGCGCCGCGCAACCGGGCGCTCGCGCAGAACCGCAACCCGGCGTTCCACGATCTCGGCGTGTGCGGGCCGTTCCGCGAGGACCTGAAGGACCAGACGCAGTATTGCGGGATGTTCCTCACGCCGACGCTGCGCAACGCGGTGACGCGCCAGGTGTTCTTCCACAACGGCGTGTTCCATACGCTCGACCAGGTCATGGCGTTCTACAACGAGCGCAGCATCTCGCCGCAGAAGTTCTATTCGCGCGGCGCGGACGGCAAGGTCGACGAGTACGACGATATTCCGCCGCAGTACCGCGCGAACGTCGACGTGACCGATGCGCCGTTCGACCGCAAGCCGGGCGACAAGCCCGCGATGACCGAGCAGGACATCAAGGATATCGTCGCGTTTCTCGGCACGCTGACCGACGAGCCGGCTCGCTGAGCAGTCGCCGTTGCACTAGCGGAGCAGCGCAACGTTCTCGTCGATCCGACGCTGAATGTGCATCAGGGTCTCGTCGGTGATGGCCCGCTGATAGTCGCGCGTCGCAATGGCCGACCATCGGCTGGCCACCGAGCACATGCGGTCGATCATGTCGCCGGCCGCCGCGGGGGAAATCTCCGCCTCCTTTGCCAGCCCGAGCAAGGCCGCTCGGTCGATCTGCAGGGCCTCGCCCATGACGTCCATCTGGTGATAACCGCCCGGTCCCTCGCAGAATGTCACGTCATAAGCCGGCGCGAGCTTCCACTCGCCGGATCGCGCCATGATGTACGCGAAGTTCTTGGGATGATCGTCCCGGTTGTTGAATGCGACGTTGAAGACCGCCCGCTCGAACGCCCGCGCCTTTTCCCGGACGTCGTTGGTGCACATGTGGGTCGCACGCAGGAAATTCACGTAATCCAGCGCACCCGGCGTTTTGTAATCGGCACCGGTAAACGCGGCAACGCTTTGCATGGGTACGCGCAGACCGTCCCGTCGATCGAAACGCCTGGACGCAAATGCCGCCATCCCGCCAGGCAAATCGAAATGCAATGTGTCGGGGGTTTCGATGCCGCACATGCGCAAGCACTCGGCGTAGACCATCTCGATGGCGCACACCTCCGGATGCTCTTGCCGCGCCGGAAACTTGACCAGCCACGCTTCAAAACCGGCCGCGGCGGCCGTGGTAAAGACGCCGGAGCGCGGATCGCGATAGACCAGCGCCTTCGGCCTTGCGCCTTGCGGAGAACCGCCGACCTGCAGCAACTGATGAAGGAACGCTCCGCCTTCACCATCGAGCACTTCCTGTACCTCGGCCGCGAGCCGATCCAGAGGAATATTCGGCTGCGGCTCCTGGATCTCGGGCGCGACGGGTTCGAACGACATGGCTCCCATCGCATGGCTGCCAATGTAAGCCAGACGCTCCAGCGGCCCGATGCGTGCCGCGTTGAGGCCGCGGCGTTTGAACAACCGATCCATCAGCAACATGCCCCACCCGTCGGGCAGCGCGTCGTAGACAGGCCCGGGTAGCCCTAGCTGATGGGACGGAAAATCCTTGCGCAGCCTGCTCCCATGCACGGGGAGTGCATAAGCCGACAGCTCGAGCCCTCTCTTGCGTGCGTCATCGCTATATTCGAATACGACCAACGGGCGCCCCGTGATGGCCGTCGTCGAGACCAGCGATCCCCACAGCCAGTGCTCCCCCCAGCCATCGTAGTAGACATCGACCCGCTCAATCATTTCTCGTCGTCCTCTTGACGCGCTGACGTTTGGCGCTCTTTTCATACCGGTGAACGTCTTCCAGGCTATCGAGCTTCGGCAGGAACAGCGCTTCGAGTTCCTTGCTTCGTCCAAGAACCATGGCGACACGAATGACGGTTTCGAGGCTCACATTGCGTCCGGCTTCCAGGTTGGACACGGTATTGGCGCCGACGCCGGCACGCGCGGCCACGTCGGCCTGGGTGAGTTGCAACGCCAAACGCTCCGTGCGAAGCCGCTCGCAAAGGAGTGTGACGATTTCAGCGGGCTTGCGAAAGCTTAATTCCAACATAGTGTGTTTTGTGGCGCCGTAGGGCACATAACTCACAATATTATAGAGTTAACGCGTTAGCATGCTCAAGAACTCTAATTCCCTGATATTAAGCGTTATAGGCGTATATCCAGTCACTAACACCAGTGAAGCGGAATTAACTCCTGATGGACGGATGCCCCGTCACATCGCGCCGCGTTCTTGATGGCACGGGCGACACGCCGCTTCGCGCCCCGCGTTTTCCCCTACTTCGAACACCTTGACGCCACCCGCCCCATCGACAACACTTTGCACATCTCAAGTGTGATCACAGATCGCAGATCAAACCCAGGAGAACCCCGGCCTTGGCACCCCGTATCGTCCCGCCCGCACTGAAAGTCATCGAATCGGAAACGATGGCAGACAAGGTCTACCAGCAACTGCGCGAAGCGCTGATGAGCGGCCGTTTCGCGCCCGGCCAGGCGCTGAGCCTGCGCAGCGTCGCCGAGGCGGTCGGCTCGTCGACGATGCCCGTGCGCGCCGCGCTCACGCGATTGCGCGCCGAACGCGCGCTGGTCGACGGTCCGAACCGCGCGCTCGTCGTGCCACCGATGACGCTCGACATGCTCGACGAACTGCGCGACGTGCGGATCGCGCTCGAAGGATGCATCGCCGAACGCGCGTGCGCGCGGATGACCGACGCGCAGATTGCCGCCGTGCGCAAGACCTGTGAAACGATGCAGGCGCAGGTCGAGGCCGGCCGTTCGCGCGCCTACCTGCAGAGCAATTTCGCGTTCCACAGCGCGATCTATGCGCACGGCGCGAGCGAAAGCACGCTCGCGATCGTCGAGAACCTGTGGATGCGCGTCGGGCCGTTCCTCAACATGGTCGCGCTCGATATCCCGCACATGCGGCGCTCGATGGATGCGCACCGCGCGATCGTCGACGCGCTCGAACGGCGCGACGGCACCGGCGTACGTGCCGGCATCGCGCTCGACATCGGCGGCGCCGCGCACGATCTCGCCGAAACGCTGCGCGCCGAGCACACGCCGCGGCGCGCGAACGCGAAGCCGTAGCGGCCACCTTCCGCGGCAAGCAGCCCACGACGCGCGCCGCACCCGATAACTTCAACGATGGAGACAACCCGGCATGACAGCTTCCGACCTGCTGAAACCCTATGACGGCCTGCGCGTGCTCGTGACGGGCGGCGCGTCGGGCATCGGTCTCGAGATCGCCGACGCGTTCGCCGAATGCGGTGCGCGCGTCCACGTGTGCGATGCGTCGCAAGCCGCGATCGCGGCGCTGGCGGACCGGCCGTCGCGCGCCGCGATCAGTGCGACGCTGGCCGACGTATCCGATCCGGCCGCGGTCGAGCGCGTGTTCGCGGACATAGCGACGACGCTCGGCGGCCTCGACGTGCTCGTCAACAACGCAGGCATTGCCGGCCCCACGGGCGGCATCGACGAAATCGATCCCGTGCAGTGGGAGCAAACGATCGCGATCAACCTGAACGCGCAATTCCAGTTCGCGCGGCGCGCGGTGCCGCTCCTGCGTGACGCGAAGCACGGTGGCGCGATCATCGCGCTGTCGTCGGTCGCGGGGCGGCTCGGCTACGCGTTCCGCACGCCCTATGCGGCGACCAAGTGGGCCGTCGTCGGTCTCGTGAAAAGCCTCGCGATCGAGCTCGGGCCGCTCGGCATCCGCGTGAACGCAATCCAGCCCGGCATCGTACGCGGGCCGCGGATGCGCCGCGTGATCGAAGCACGCGCGCAGCAGCTCGGCATCGGCTACGACGAGATGGAGAAGCGCTATCTCGAGAAGATCTCGCTGCGACGCATGACGGATCCGGCCGAAATCGCCGCGACCGCGCTGTTTCTGTGCTCGCCCGGCGGGCACGGCATCACCGGGCAGGCGATTTCCGTCTGCGGCAACGTCGAAGTGCTCTGACGTCTCCTGCGTCGCTCATCGTAAGGAATCCTCTCGTGGCAAACGCTCGCAAAGTCATCATCACCTGCGCGCCGACCGGCGCGATCCACACGCCGTCGATGTCGCCGTACCTGCCCGTCACGCCGCATCAGATCGAGACGGCCGCCGTCGCGGCCGCGCAGGCCGGCGCCGCGATCCTGCATCTGCACGCGCGCAACCCGTCGGACGGCAAGCCGACGCAGGACCCGGCCGTGTTCGCCGAATTTCTGCCGCGCATCAAGGCGCAGACCGACGCGGTGATCAATCTCACGTCGGGTGGCAGCCCGCACATGACCGTCGACGAACGGCTGCAGCCCGCGCTGCATTTCCAGCCCGAAATCGCATCGCTGAACATGGGTTCGATGAACTTCGGACTCTATCCGATGCTCGAGCGCTTTCGCGAACTGAAGCATCCGTGGGAACGCGAACATCTCGAGAAGAGCCGCGACCTGGTGTTCAAGAACACGTTCGCCGACATCGAGACGATCCTCACGCGCTGCGGCGCGAACGGTACGCGGTTCGAGTTCGAGTGCTACGACATCTCGCACCTGTACAACCTCGCGCACTTCGTCGACCGCGGGCTCGCGAAGCCGCCGTTCTTCGTGCAGAGCGTGTTCGGCCTGCTCGGCGGCATCGGCGCGCATCCTGAAGACCTGATGCACATGCGCCGCACGGCAGACCGCCTGTTCGGCCAGGACTACGTGTGGTCGATTCTCGGCGCGGGCCGCAACCAGATTCCGCTCGCGACGATCGGCGCCGCCCAGGGCGCGAACGTGCGGGTCGGACTCGAGGACTCGCTGTGGATCGCGCCCGGCCAGCTCGCCGAATCGAGCGCCGCGCAGGTACTGAAGATGCGGCAGGTGCTCGAGGGGCTGTCGCTGGAGATCGCGACGCCGGCCGAGGCGCGCGCAATGCTCGATCTCAAGGGTGGCGACGCGGTCCGGTTCTGACCGCCGGGTCGCGCCCGATACCCGCCCAACACCAGGACCCGCAAGCGCAGAGACAAGGCGCCGGCCCGAGCCGGCCGGCGCCAGGACGCCCTTGATCGCCCCGCTCCCGCCCGAGCGCCGCCGGCGCGGCTCCGTCGTCTGCCCCTCCGCTGCGCGCGACGCAGCGGCCTCTGCCGAACGCAGCGCGCCGTGCTTGCCGTGTGCGCCCGTTCGCCTTTACCGGAGTCGTCCGCATGTCCACTCAACACGTCCAGATCCTGCCTTCCGCGGCCGGCGACGCAAGCGCGTCGCTGAACCGGCTGCTGTTCCGCAAGCTCATGCCGCTGCTGATCGCCGCCTACGTCATTAGCTTCCTCGACCGCACCAACATCGCCTTCGCGAAGCACTCGATGGGCGTCGATCTCGGCATTTCATCCGCGGCCTACGGGCTCGGTGCCGGCCTGTTCTTCCTGACCTACGCGCTGTTCGAGATCCCGAGCAACCTGATCATGCATCGCGTCGGCGCGCGCTTCTGGATCACGCGGATCATGATCACGTGGGGCGCGTTGTCGGTCGCGATGGCGTTCGTCGGCGGCCCGACGTCGTTCTACGTGATGCGCCTGCTGCTCGGCGCCGCCGAAGCCGGACTGTTTCCGGGGGTGATGCTGTACCTCACGTACTGGTTCGGTCGCGAGGAGCGTGCGCGGGCGACCGGATATTTCCTGCTCGGCGTGTGCATCGCGAACATCGTCGGCGGGCCGCTGGCCGGTGCGCTGATCGAACTCGACGGCACGCTCGGCTTCCACGGCTGGCAATGGCTGTTCGTCGTCGAAGGGATTCCGGCGATCCTGCTCGCCTTCGTCGTGTGGACACGCCTGCCGGACCGCCCGAGCCGCGCGCCGTGGCTCGCCCCCGAAACCGGCCGCGCACTCGAACGTGCGCTGGCAGCCGAACAGGATGCCGGGGTCGCCGCCCACGGCGGCCACCGGTTCGGCGCCGCGCTGCGCGATCCGCAGATCTGGCTCGCGATCTTCGTGTACTTCTGCCATCAACTGACGATCTACACGGTGATCTTCTTCCTGCCGGGCATCATCGGCGCATCGGGGCACTTTTCGCCGTTCGCGGTCGGGTTGCTGACCGCATTGCCCTGGCTCGCCGCCGCACTCGGCGCCGCAACCCTGCCGCGCTTCGCGCGCGAGTCGCATCATTCGCGCCGGATCCTGTGCGTCGGCCTCATCGTGATGGCGGCCGGATTGGTGGGCGCCGCACAGGCGTCGCCGGTGGCCGGCCTCGCCTGCGTATGCGTCGCCGCGTCGATGTTCTTCGTCGTGCAGTCGATCGTGTTCACGTTTCCTGCGTCGCGACTCGCCGGCAGCGCGCTGGCCGGCGGTCTCGGTCTGGTGAACACGTGCGGCCTGCTCGGCGGCTTCGTCGGCCCGACCGTCGTCGGCGCGATCGAACAAGCGACCGGGAATGCGAAAAACGGACTGACGCTGCTCACCGCGGCGCTCGTCGTCGCCGCGTTCGCGAGTCTCGCGCTGCGCCACGGGCACGAGCGGCCCGCCGCGCGATCGCAAGGCTGAGCGCGCGCGCGATTCGAGCCGGCGCGATGTGGCGGGCCGCCCCGCCTGCCTCGCGCCGCGCTCGATCAGAACAGATACATCCCTGCGACGAACACCACGCCCGAGAACAGCAGCGTCGTCACGCAGTACCCCATGATGTCGCGCACGCCGAGCCCCGCGATCGCGAGGGCGGGCAGCGCCCAGAACGGCTGCGCCATGTTGGTCCACGCCTCGCCGTAGGCGATCGCCATCGCGGCCTTGCCGAGATCGGCGCCGAGCGCCTGCGCGGCCGGCATCACGAACGGGCCCTGCACGACCCAGTGGCCGCCGCCCGACGGCACCGCGAAATTGATCACGGCCGAACTGAGGAATGCAAGCAGCGGAAACGTGTGCACGTTCGCGATATCGACGAACCACTTCGTGATCACGCCCGCGAGCCCCGAGTGATCCATCAGCGCCTGGATGCCCGCGTAAAAGGGAAACTGGATCATGATTCCCGATGCACCGCGCGCCGCGCCGGCCACCGCGCGCGCATAGGCCATCGGCGTACGGTGCAGCAGGATGCCGGCCGCGAGGAACGCGAGGTTCACGGTGTCGATGTCGAGCGCGAAGCCCTTCTGGATGAAACGCAGCACGAGGAACGCCGCGCAAAGCGCCGCAACGAAGACCGACAGCGCGCGGCTCTCTTCCATCCGTTCCGCGAACGTCGCGTCGGGCCCGAGCTGGCGCTCGACGCTCGGCGGTTCCGCGAGCAGCGCCGGATCGACGCTGACGACGTCGCCGGGCTTCGGCATCATCATCCACGCGAGAAACGGCAGCATCACGATCAGCCCGATCGTGATGAACGCGTTGTAGCCGGTGAAGATCGTGTCCGACACCGGAATCAGCCCGATGGTCTTTTCCATCGGATTGCCCTTCGTCGCGGCGACGAGCGGGACCGAACCCGACAGCCCGCCGTGCCAGCTCAGGAAACCCATGTACGCGGACGCGACGAGCAGCCGGTAGTCGCTGCCGGCCACGCGGCGCGCGACTTCGCGCGCGAGCATCGCGCCGAGCACGAGGCCGAAGCCCCAGTTGATCGCGCAGGCGAGCGCGCCGACGAACGCGACGAGCATCACGCCCTGCCCCGGCGTGCGCGCGGTGCTTGCGAGCGCAACGAGCAGGCGGCGCACGGGCGGCGAACTCGCGAGCGCGTGGCCGGTGACGAGGATCATCACCATCTGCATCGAAAACGCGAGGAGGTTCCAGAAACCTGAACCCCACATCGTCGTGAGTTGAACCGGCGTGGTCGGCGTGAGGCCGAAGGCGAGCGCAAACGTGACGATCGTCAGCAGGATCGCGAAAATCAACGGGTCAGGCAGCACGCGGTGGACCACCTGCGTGAAAAAGCGGGAAATGCGTTGGACCAACTTGAGCTCCTCGTTTCCTGATAGGGACATCCGCGCGCGTATGGTTCGTTGTTCGGTGGCGCGGAAACGCGCGGATTTTTGCACAGAACCGCAGGACGCGCTTTGGGGTGCGCACTATCGTGATCAGGCAACGATACGCACGAGAACAGGCGAGGAAACGGGAAGGAAAACGACCGCAGGCAGCCGGGGGGGCCGCCCGTGCGAATGACTTCGGTTGACCGATGACGGCGCGGATCAGCGGATCAGCGAATCGCCGCCGCCGTCTCCTGCGTGCCGACCGTCGCGATCGCATTCGCGCGGCGCTCGGCCAGTTGCTGCGCGAAGCGATACGCGACGAGCGACCCGGCCACGGCCAGCAGCATCGGCACGAGACTGTCGTGATTCACGCGCGTGAATTCGAGCAGCAGCACGACGGCCGTGATCGGCATCTGCATCGACGCGGCAAGAAACGCGGTCGCGCCGATCAGCGCGCATCCGCCGATCGACGCGCCCGGCCACACGAGGCCCCACACCCCGCCGAGCACGACGCCCAGCAGCGCACCGTTCGCGAGGCCCGGCGTCAGCAGCCCGCCCTCCGCGCCCGCACGCAGGCTGCCCGCCTCGATCAGCACCTTCAGCGCGAGCAGCGTCGCCGCGACGCCGATCGTCAGCGAGCCGTCGAAACCCAGCGAAGCCGGCCCCTTGCCATTGCCGAGCAGTTGCGGAAACCGCATCGCGAGCACACCGATCGTCGCGAAGTTGGCCAGCGCGAGCACGGGCAGCAGCCGGCCCTTCGGCGCATCCGTCCGCGCCCGGGTCGTGAGCCGCACGAAACCGTATGCGGCGAAACCGAACAGCGGCCCGCAGACGATCGACCATGCGACCAGCGGCGTGCTCAGCACGAACGCAGGCACCGTGTACTGATGCTCGTTGCCGAGGCCGATCCACGCGACGGCCGCCGCGATCGCCGACGTGACGACGGCCACCACCAGCGCGCGCAATTCGAACGTGCCGAGCAGTACTTCGAGCACGAACACGGCGCCGCCGAGCGGCACGTTGTAGACAGCCGCGAGGCCGGCGCCCGCGCCGCACGCGACCATCAGCCGGCAGTCGGCGGACGTGAGCCCCGCACGGTGCGCGAGCTGCCCGGCGAGCAGCGAGCCGATCTCGCGCGGTGCGACTTCGCGACCGAGCGGCGAACCGAGCGCGACGGTGACGATCTGCAGCAGCGCGTGAACCGTCGTGCTGACGAACGGCATCCGCGGATCGGACGCACGCACTGCCCGGCGGATGCTGACGAGCGGCCGGCCATACCGGTAGAGCGCCCACCAGCCGCCGCCCGCGACGAGCCCGCAGACCACGAGCACCGCGAGCCGGCGCAACGGGTCGGCCAGCGTCACGCCCGTGAGGAAGCTCTGGGTGCCGACCACGTGCGACAGGCTGTAGCCGTAGGCGACATGCTGGATCGCGTGCAACAGCAGCGCGAGCAGCATCCCGCCGAGGCCCGCGCCGATGCCGGTCAGGACGGTGACGACCGCCATCCGCGCGAACGGGCTGGCGGACGGCGAAGAAGACGCGGGAGCGGATGGAAGGTCGAGGCGCATGAGGTCGGCGAACGAGGATCGACAAGGCGGCGCGCACCATGCACGCCTCCGTCAGGTCCGAATCGTAGGCTTGGCCCGCTCATGAGACAAACGTATTTTTCTGATTAACTCATGCATATCACGAATGAACGAGCGAATGCGCCACGCGGCGGCGCGCCGCCCCCGTCACTCGGGATATGTGACGCGCTCCGGTTCCCGCCGCATGATCAACTTCCCGTGGCGAACCGACAGCGTGGCCTTCGCCTGCCTGCGCACCGCTTCGTAGTCGCTGTCCGCGTCGAGCACGACCAGGTTCGCCGGCCGCCCGACCGCGATCCCGTAACCGTCGCCGAGATGCATCGTCGTCGCGCTGTGATCGGTCACGAAGTCGAGGCAGCGCTGCAGGTCCTCATAGCCCATCATGTGGCAAATATGGAGGCCGGCGTCGAGCACGCGCAGGATATTGCCGTTGCCGAGCGGATACCACGGATCCTTGATCGAATCCTGCCCGAAGCACACGTTCAGGCCCGCGCGATCGAGCTCGGCGACGCGCGTGACGCCGCGCCGCTTCGGAAACGTGTCGAAACGCCCCTGCAGGTGGATGCTCTCGGTCGGACACGACACGAAGTTCAGCCCGGCACGCTTGAGCAGCCGGAACAGCTTCGAGCAGTACGCGTTGTCGTACGAGCCCATCGCGGTGGTGTGGCTCGCCGTCACGCGCGCGCCCATCCCGCGCACGCGCGCTTCTTCCGCGAGCACTTCGAGAAAGCGCGAATGCGGATCGTCGGTCTCGTCGCAATGCACGTCGACGAGGCAGCCGGTACGCTCGGCCAGTTCCATCAGGAAGCGGATCGAGCTGACGCCCTGCTCGCGCGTGTTCTCGAAATGCGGAATCCCGCCGACGACGTCCGCGCCGAGATCGATCGCCTGCTCCATCAGCGCGCGGCCGCCGTCGAACGACTCGATGCCTTCCTGCGGAAACGCGACGATCTGCAGGTCGATCAGCCCGCGCGCCTCGTCCTTCACTTCGAGCATCGCCTTCAGCGCGGCGAGCGTCGGATCGGTGACGTCGACGTGGGTGCGCACGTGCTGGATGCCGTGATCGCGCAGCATGCCGATCGCCGCATGCGCGCGCGTCTTGGTGTCCTCGTGCGTGATCGTCGCCTTGCGCTCGGACCAGCGCTCGATTCCCTCGAACAGCGTGCCGCTCATGTTCCAGGCCGGCTCGCCGGCCGTGAGCACCGCATCGAGATGGATATGTGGCTCGACGAGCGGCGGGATCGCGACACGGCCGGCGGCATCGATATCGTCGGCGCCGGCGGGCGCGACCGGCGCGGTTTGCGCGTCGATCCGCGCGATCCTGTCGCCGTCGATACCGATCGTGAAGAGCCCGTCGCGACCGCGCAGGCGTGCATTGAAGAGATTCATGTTGGTCCAGGCGTCATGCGGCGTCAGCGCGCCGCGTGGTGGGGAAAACCGGCTCGTTCAGCGGTCCGGCATTCAGCGGAAATCGTCGATCTTCAGGCCGGTGGCCGCGCTCATCTCGTCGTTCGTCACGTCGCGCACGTGCTTGCCGAACGTCCACACGTGCCGGCCGGGGTCGCGCGCGCGATACATGCGATCGCCGTAGAACTGGTCGGCCGGCGCCTGCAGGATCTCCGCGCCGGCCGCGCGTGCGCGTTCGCAGTGCGCGTCGATGTCCGCGTCGTCGGGCAGGTGCACGTGGACGTGCTGGGTATTGCGGTCGCCGGTGTCTTCCGGCGACGCGATGAAATCGGCCCACGCGCCGCCGATCATCACGAGACCGTCACCGAATTTCATTTCCGCATGGGCGATGTCGCCTTCCGGCGTGGTGACGACGAGCGAGCGTTCGAAACCGAATGCACGTTCCAGCCATGCGAGCGCGGCTTTCGGGTCGCGGTAGCAGAGCGCGGCACTGAAGGACGGACGGTGATGCGTAGTCATCGATGTCTCCTTGTCCCGGCATGGGATGGCTCATTCTCCTCGCGCACGGTGCGGCGAGCAACTCCCGCGCCGGCGACGCGCGTGTTGTCAATGCGCGACACGGCAGGCGCGGCAATCGCACATCACGCAGCGCGCCTTCCGCGAAAACGCCCGGCATCCGGCGGCGGCATCGGTTTGTGAACACCGTATGACGCACTCTTGCGCGGCTCGCAACGGTGCGCTCGCGCGCCGGCCGCCGGAATCGAACGGACGCGCCCCTACACTTGCGCCGAACTTCGATCACCGTCCCACACGCAGGAGCAGTTACTTGACGTCCTCACCCGCCTAAAGGCAGGTGATTCCCACACCTGGCGATGCACGTCCGCATCGGAGAATGTTCAGCGCAGCGTTGGTATCTCGATCATGCACGACACCACATCCACTGCAGGCCCACTCTCTTACTCGCAGTCCCGCGATACCTTTCGGCCGCGTCGTGCTGTCTTTCGATCCGCACGCCGAACAGGACTGGGTAGAACCGCTTTCGTCGACTTCCTCGAACGTGGCCCCGTGCGCGATCGCTTTGTAGCGGAGCTTGTTTCGGAAGGACGACCAGGATGCGTCGTAGACGCTCTTCGCCATCCTGGTTCTGGCAAGTTTGACGGCAGACACGTTGCCGACCGCGAGGTAATCGAAACGCCGCACCAGATCGAGCGCGAGCTTGTGCTGGAAATCGGCGCGGGCATTCGCCACCTTGGCGTGCAGCTTCGCGATATGTCGCTTGTGCTTGCGCGCCCGTTGCGCTTTCTCAAGCTTCTCGGCCGCGCATCGACCGAACCGATCGTTAGGCAGCTTCTCGCCCGTCGAAAGTGTGGAGAAGTCTTTCAGGCCGAGATCGATGCCGACACCGGAACGGATCGGGCGGGCCTGAACATCGGGCATCTCGATCACGATGTTGAGAAACCAATTGCCGCGTGCATCCTGTGCAAAGTTGGTCCCATCCTTGATCTTGCCTTCGGGAAGCGCCCGGCTGTGGAATACCCGAAACGTGTTACCGGCAAAACGAAACGCATCGCCTTCGCGCTTCAGGTAACGCCCCTTCAGCGGTACCCAGCCCAGCGATTTCCTGCCGCGATAGCGCACGTAGGGACGTCGGTGCTGGCTGCGCGACTTCGCATATTGCTCGCACGTCGCGTTGATCGTGCCGGAGTGGATGCCGAGTTCCTTGCTGCTCCCCGTCGTCAGCACGTTCAGATCGAATCCCGTCGGCCATTTCTTGCTCCACTTGAGCGCGTGCTTCTGCGTGTCATTGCAGAAGTTCCAGACGTAGTTCACCGCACGGCTCTGCTTGTTGAGCAGTCCGTTGAGCGACTTCACGCGGTAGCGGTAGACAAGAATCATGCCGGTGATCCTAACCCGTGGAAGAAGCTGCCTGTCAACAGCA
>Ga0207690_10000114_pt1 | contig 66039 bp, 66 predicted proteins | sample KBSC23metaG_FD_184315 | JGI IMG/M metagenome (GOLD analysis project Ga0207690, IMG submission 184315) | Corn rhizosphere microbial communities from Kellogg Biological Station, Michigan, USA - KBS C2-3 metaG (SPAdes) (version 2) | ecosystem: Host-associated > Plants > Roots > Rhizosphere > Soil ... | reverse complement strand
GAGGACCGTGAAGTGCAGCGGCCCGCTGTGCCAGGGCGTGTAGGCCATCCGGTACGTGTGCCGGGTGGTGCTGCAGCCGTAGCCGTTGCCGTCCACCGGCTTCCACGCCGGGTCGCGATGGCCGACGCCGAGGTGGAACACGACGTCCGCCCACTGACCGGCTTCCGGCACGCTGCGTTCCCAGGTCGTCGTGACTTCGCCGTCGGTCCAGTGCCGCTGCTGCGAGCAGCCGGCGTCGGCGTACACGGGAGTGCCGTCGTGAGCTGTCCGGTAGGTGTAGACGCCGGTGACGGTCAGCACGTAGTGGTGGCCGCCGGTCAGCGAGAACGGCGAGACGTTGTCGTCCTGGTAGGAGCGGACCGCGACCGCGCGCGGCAGCCGCGCGTCGGACAGCAACGGTGGCGCGCCCGGCGGCAGCGACGTGCTCGTGCCGCCGCCGTAGCTGCCCCCGCCGTAGCTGCCGTCGCCGCCGGCTCCGCCGGTGCCGCCGCCGGTGCTGCCGGGGACGTCGGCGACCTGGCGGGTCCAGAACGACGTCAGCGCCTTGGCGCCGGGCCAGTTGAAGCTGAAGTGCACGTGGTCCTGGTGGCAGCCGGTGACGCCGGAGCAGGAGTAGGGACGCCAGCCGGACGAGGCGGCGTAGGCGCCCCAGATCCGCTTGTTCCAGATGATGTACATGATCCCGAGCCGGCGGGCCATCGCGTAGCGGTTGCCGTGCGCGTCGGTCGCGAACAGCCAGGCGAACAGCGCGTTGACCTGGGCGACCTGGGTGCTGCTCTTCACGCTGACCCGCCAGTCCCAGGCGCGGCCTTCCTTGTGCTCGCTCGTCCCGCCGACCGAGCACGCCCGGACGATGCCGGAGTCGCCGGTCCCCTTGTAGGTCGCGAGCACCAGCGAGCGGAACTTCACGACCCCGGGCCGCGCGATCGGTGCGCACGTGGTCTGCGGCTGGTACGGCGAAAGCCGCTCGATCGCGTTCGGGAGCTTGGTCGGCACCTTCGGCGCAACCGCATAGACGGGCGCGGCCAGCGCGGCGAGCACGCCGGAGGCAAGAACGGTCGCCGTGGCCAGCGCGGTGGCGCGCGTGGCCGTGCGAGGAGAGCGCATCGGGAGTCCCCCGTGATTCGGACGAAATCACTCGGTCTTTGGGGTCCTCGTCCCGAAGCTGCTCCACATGGAGGGTCCGCCTGGGTGATGTGGCCCTGGCGATACGTGGACGAATCCTTGCCAATCCAGCGAAATCGGACCGTCGGTGGTCAAACGGCGCGCGCGCTCGTCTCGGCGAGCAGGCCCAGCGTCGTCTCCACGAGCGCCAGGAAGGTGCGCGCGTCGCGGAGCAGGTCGTCGGCTTCCCGTGCGGTGACGGCGGTCCGCAGCCCGGCCAGCGCCGCGGCCCGCTTGCCGGCACCGTTGGCGAAGTAGGCCGCCCACTCCCCCAGCTCGGGCGCCACCGAGCTCAGCAGCACCCATGCGCTGGTCGGCCGCCGGGATCGCGGGTCGTTGGGGCGGGCCCGGTCCGCGAGCACGGCCGCAGCCGCGCGCAGCGCCGCGAGGTGCGCGGTCGCGTAGCGCTCGGCCGGTGTCTCGGCCCGGTCGGCCTCGCGCAGCGCCGCGCGGGCGGCGGCGAGCAGCCGCAGCGTCGGCGCGGCCAGCCGGGTCCCGTTCATGCCCACGTCACCTCCTCCGGCGCGCCGTGCTGCTGAACCGGGGCCCGGCCGCGGCGGCCGCGCTTCCCTGGCGGTCTAACCCCACCGCGGCCGGGCTCCGCCTCTCGAACATATGTTCGAGAGGCGTCGGTGTCAAGGGGCGCAATAGGCTCCCCCGCGATGACCGAGCTGCCCCCGCTGACCAACCGGGCGAACGCGCGGGTCGTCGACGCGCTGACCGCCGCCGGCGCGCACGACGCCGCCGCGGGCGCCCGGCGCCTCGACGAGTCCACCCACACCGCCGCCGCGGCCGCCGCCGTCCTGGGCGTGCCGGTCGGCGCGATCGTGAAATCGCTCGTCTTCACCGCGGACGGCGAGCCCCTGCTCGTCCTCGCCAGCGGCGACCATCTGGTCGACACCGGCAAGGTCGCCGCGGCGCTCGGTGTCGCGGAGGTGCGCCGCGCCGACCCGGAGACGGTCCGCGCGGCGAGCGGGTTCGCGATAGGCGGGGTCGCTCCGGTCGGCCACCCCGCCCCGCTGCGCACCGTCGTCGACGAGCACCTGTCGACGTACCCGCGACTGTGGGCGGCGGCCGGTACGCCCGACTCGATCTTCCCCACCGACTACGACGAACTGCTCCGGATCACCGCGGGTGTCGCGCTGGACGTCGCCGCGACGTGACCGACGCATTGGTGACCCTCGAGGTGTGCCGGGTCCGCGGCCGCGACGTCGCCGGCCTCGTCGCCGCCGGCCGGCGCACCCTGCGCCGCCGGCGCGCCGACTCCGGCGTCGTACTCGCGAAGCTGCTCGCCACGACCGGCCGGCGGTTCGTGCCCCGCGACGTGCGGCCGACCCGGTGGGCGCTGCTGACGTGCCGCGCCGACGGGCAGCGGGCCGAGTCGTGGTCGCCGGCGGGTGCGGTCGAATCGGCGACGCTGCACCTGCGCCCGCTCGCCAGCCGCGGCCGGTGGGACGGCGTCGACCCGTTTCCCGACCTCGAGGCCGCCGGCGGCGCCGGCCCGGTCGCGGTGCTGACCCGGGCGAGCCTGCGCCCCCGCGACGTGCGCCGCTTCTATGCCGCGGTGCCGGCGATCGCGGCCGAGGTCGGCGCCGACCTCGCGTTCGGCTTCGGCGAGGCGCCGCTGCTGCGGCAAGGGACGTTCAGCATGTGGGGCTCCGCCGCCGCGCTCGCGTCCTTTCGCCGCGACGCGCCCGCGCACGCCGCGGCGATGCGCCGTACCCCGGAGATCGGTTGGTACGCCGAGGAACTGTTCGCGCGGTTCGCGATCGTCGACGCGACCGGATCGATCGACGGGCGCCCGCTGTGACCGACGTGCGCCTTCTCGACAGCGACGCGTTCGAACCGCTCGTCGTCATGGCCGCGCACATCTACGGCGAAGCCATGCGGCGACCGCCCGAACTGGTCGTGCAACGGCGCGAAATCATGCAGTCGCATCTGCACCGCAGCGGCTTCCGCGCGGTCGCCGCGTACGTCGGTGACGAGTTCGTCGGCTTCGGCTACGGCTACCGCGGGCGGGCCGGCGAGTGGTGGCACGACATCGTCACGAAAGCCTTGGGTCGCGAGGCGGCGACCGACTGGCTGGCCGACGCGTTCGAGCTCGCCGAGTTGCATCTGTCTCCCGCGCACCACGGCGCGGGCATCGGGCGCACGATGCTCACCACGTTGCTCGACGGAGTCACCACCCGCACGGTCGTGCTCTCGACACACGACCACGAGACACCTGCGCGGTCGCTGTACCGATCCGCGGGGTTCGAGGATCTGTTGACCCGCTTCGTTTTTCCGGGCAGCGCCGAGGTGTACGCCGTCATGGGCCGGCGGCAGCCGACGCGACCGTGACCCGCTCCACTCGCGACGTTGTCGTCGTCGGCGGCGGGCACAACGGTCTGGTCGCGGCGTGCTACCTCGCCCGCGCCGGCCTCGACGTCGAGGTCGTCGAACGCGACGAGGTCCTCGGCGGTGCGGTGTCGACCGTCGAGCGCTGGCCGGGCGTGCACGTCGACCGCGGCTCGTCGTTGCACGTGATGATCCGGCACACCGGCATCGTCGAAGACCTCGACCTCACCAGTTGCGGGCTCGACTACGTCGACGTCGATCCGTGGGCGGCCTCGTGGCACGACGGCGGCGCGCTGCGCTTCGCCGTCGACGTCGGCGAGACGTGCGCGAGCATCGCGGCCTTGTGCGGCGACGCGACCGCGGACGCGTATGCGACGTTCGTCGACGACTGGTCGCCGCGCGTCGATGCGCTGCTCAACGCGTTTCACCGACCACCGTCGGTCGGCGCGCTCGGCCGCGCGTTCTGGCCGTTGGGACGTGCGGCGGGGCGGGCCGGTGCCGAGCTCGCCCGCGACTTCCTGCAACCCGCGGACTCGTTGCTCGACGCTCGGTTCGCCGACGAGCGACTCAAGGCGGCGCTCGCCTGGTGGGCCGCGCAGGCCGGCCCGCCGCCACACGAGCCGGGCACCGCGCCGATGCTCGCGACAGCGCTGCTCATGCATCGTCGCGCGCCTGGCCGGCCGCGCGGCGGAAGCGGCATGCTGACCGTCGCGCTGGCCCGGCGGTTCGGGCAGCTCGGCGGGGTCGTGCGCACCGGCGACGCCGTGGTTTCGTTGCGACGGCAGGAAAACGAGTGGGTGCTGTCGACCGCGTCCGGCGACCACCTCCGCGCCCGCCGGGTGCTGAGTGCATGTCACGTCGCCACGCTCCTCGACGTACTCGGAGACGGGCAGCGACGGTCACAGCTGCGGATCGGCACCGGGATGGGCATGGTGCTGCGGGTGCTGACCGACCGGCTGCCCGCGTACTCCACTCCGGTGGCCGGCGCGCACCACGGGATGCAGCTCCTCGCCCCGACCCGGCAGGTGTTGCGGTCGGCGTACGGCGAGTTCCTGCGCGGCGACGCACCGGCGCAGCCGCCGTTGCTGTTGCTGACGCCGACCGCCACCGATACCGGGCTCGCGCCGGCGGACCGGCATGTCGTCACGGTCTGGACGCAGTGGCAGCCGCGGCATCTTCGCGACGGCACGTCGTGGGACGACGTACGCAAGCGCGAGACCGATCGGCTGGTCGACGGCGTCGATCGTCACGCACCAGGATTCGCCGCGAGTGTCGTCGACACGTTCCTCCAGACACCGGCCGATCTCGAACGCGAGCTCGCCTTGCCGGCAGGCAACGTGATGCATCTCGAGATGACTCTCGACGCGATGTTCGGGTTGCGTCCGCTGCCGGGCTGGTCGGGATACCGCGCGCCGCTGCCCGGGCTGTATCTCTGCGGTGCGTCGACGCATCCCGGCGGCGGTGTGTCCGGCGCGAGCGGCCGGAGCGCCGCGCAGGTGTTGCTGAAAGACCTGCGCCGGCGGTGGCGCCGGTGATCCCCGCGCTCATCGTCATCGCGTTGCAACTGCCCTACCCGCTCGTGCACGGCGATGCGCGCGACGTGCTCACCGTCGTCACGGTCGTCGTGTTCGCCGCGGTGTCGCTGGGTTACGCGTTGGCGTATCGCGGCCGGTCGTACGCGATCGCACTCGCGCTCGTCGCCGGCCTCGGCGGCTTCGGCGTCGAGGTGCTCGGCGTGCACACCGGGATTCCGTTCGGCCGCTACCGCTACGACGGCGGGCTCGGGCCGGCGGTGTCCGGCGTACCGGTGGTCATCGGGTTGGCGTGGCTGATGATGGCCCACCCGTGTGTGGTCGTCGCCGAGCGAATCGCGACGAACCAGATAGCACGAGTGGCGGCCGCGGCGATCGGTCTCGCCGGCTGGGACGTCTTCCTGGATCCGCAGATGGTCGATGCGCGGCACTGGCACTGGGCGGATCCGTCGCCGCACCTGCCGGGCATCGACCGGGTTCCGTTGTCGAACCTCGGCGGTTGGTTGCTCGTCGCGACCGTGATGGCGGCCGCGCTCGTCGCGGTGCCGGTGCGATCCGATCCGGTCGGCGAACGACCGCTCGTCGTGCTCTGGGTCTGGGTGTGGTTGTCGTCGGCATTGGCGGCACTGGTGTTCTTCGGGCATCCGGCGGTCGCCGGGTGGGGGTTGCTCGCGATGGGCGTCGTCGGCCTGCCGTTGCTGGTGCGCCGATGACCGCACTGGCGATCTGCCTCGACGTCGTGACGGTCGCGATCCTGTTGCACACCGCTGTCAACGCGATCCTGTTGCGCCGGTTGCCCAAACGCTGGCGGATCACCGGCGAGCCGGTGTCGTTGCTGGTGCCGATGCGCGACGAAGCCCACCATGCCGCGAGCTGCCTGCGCGCCTTGTTGCGGCAGCGCGACCTGGCCGACGTCGAGGTCCTCGTCTACGACGACGCCTCCACCGACGGGACCGCCGACGTGATCCGCGGCGTCGGTGGCGACCCGGTGCGGTTGCTCACCGGCCCACCACCGTCGGCCGGCGAGCTCGGCAAGCCGGTCGCCTGCGCGCGGCTCGCGGCGGCCGCGCGCGGCAGCGTGCTCGTGTTCGTCGACGCCGACGTCGTGCTCGCTCCGGACGCGGTCGCTCGCTCCATAGCGCTGCTGCGATCCGCGGGGCTGCAGTTCGTCTCGCCGTACCCGAGGCAACTCGCGGTCTCGACGCTCGAACGGCTGATCCAGCCGTTGCTGCAGTGGTCGTGGCTGGCGTTCCTGCCGCTGCGGGTCGCGGAGCGATCGCCACGAGCCTCGCTCGCCGCCGCGAACGGGCAGTTCCTCGTCGTCGACCGCGCCGCGTACGACGCCAGCGGCGGCCACGCCCGGGTCACCGGCGAGGTGCTCGACGACATCGCACTCGCGCGGACGCTGCGGGCGACCGGCGCGCGCGGTGGGTTCGTCGACGGCACCGACGTCGCGAGCTGCCGGATGTACGACGGGCCGCACGCGTTGGTCGACGGCTACGCGAAGTCGCTCTGGCAGGCATTCGGATCCGCGACCGGCGCGGTCGTGGTGGCGACGTTGCTGGTCGTCCTGTTCGTCGCGCCGTACGGACTCGTCGCGGTGACGTGGTGGGCGTGGCCGGCCGCCGCCGCGGGGCCGCTCGGCCGGCTCGTCGCCGCGGCCCGGACGGGTGACCGCACCGTCGTCGATCCCGCACTGCATCCGGTGTCGATACTGGTCTTCGTCGCGCTCGTCGCCGTCTCGTTCCGTCGCCGCCACCGCGGCGAGATCACGTGGAAAGGCCGGGGGATCCCGTGAGTCGGATCGTCGTCGTCGGTGCCGGTCTCGGCGGCCTCGCCGCGGCTGCGCGACTGGCCCGGCTGCGTCACGACGTCACGGTGGTCGAACGGTCGAACGCGTTGGGCGGCAAGGCCGGATCCTTCGGCCGCGACGCCTTCCGGTTCGACACCGGGCCGTCGTTGATCACCTTGCCGGCGACCATCCGCGACCTGTTCATCAAGACCGGCAAGCCCGTCGAGTCGGTGCTGGAGCTGCGCCCGCTCGACCAGCTCGCGCGCTACCGGTTCGCCGACGGCACGACCGTCGACGTACCCAACAGTGGCGTCCACGACGTCGCCGTCGCGTTCCAGGACGCGCTCGGCGGCCGGGCCGGTGCGCAGTGGCGGCGGTTCTACGACCGCGCCGAGCACACCTGGGAGGTCGTCCGGACCCCGTTCGTCGAGTCCGCGCTCGACGGCCCGGCGCCGCTGTTACGGCTGGCCGCGAGCCGGCCGCGCGACATCGCTCAGGTCGCGCCGTGGCGAACGCTGCGAGCACTCGGGCGTCGTTCGTTCGACGACCCGCGGCTGCAGGTGTGGCTGGACCGCTACGCGACGTACTCGGGCTCGGACCCGCGCAAGTCGCCGTCGGTGCTGGCCGTCGTCCCGTACGTCGAGCACGCGTTCCGCGGCTGGGAAGTGGTCGGCGGGGTGCGCCGGCTGGTCGACGCGATGTACGAGCGCGCGGTCGATCGCGGCGCGCGGATCCGGACCAGCACCGAGGTCGTCGCGATCACGACCGACGCCGGCCGGGTGAACGGCGTACGGCTCGCCGACGGGACCACGCTGCCGGCCGACATCGTGGTGAGCAACGCCGACGCGACGGTGCTCTACGCCGAGTTGCTCGATCCGCCGCGTCGCGAGGTCGTCCGGCGGTTGCGGAGGGCGACGCCGAGCTCGTCGGGGTTCGTGCTGCTGCTCGGTGTCCAGGGCCGGACGCCGGACCTGCGCCGGCACACCGTGTTGTTCGGCGACGATCCGGACGCCGAGTTCGACGCGGTCTTCGGCTCGTCCGCGCGTCCGCCGGAACGCCCGACCGTCTACGTCAGCGCCACCGCCGACGACGCACCGCCCGGCTGCGAGGCGTGGTTCGTGCTCGTCAACGCACCGCGGCACGGCACCGGGCCGGGCGCGATCGACTGGACCGAGCCGGGGCTCGCCGACCGCTACGCCGACGACGTCCTCGCCGCGATGGCGGCTCGCGGTCTCGACGTCCGCGACCGGCTGGCGTTCCGCGAGATCGGCACCCCCGCCGACCTGGAGACCGCGACCGGGAGCCCTGGTGGGGCGATCTACGGCACCAGCAGCAACGGCTGGCGAGCCGCGACGCTGCGCCCGGCGAACCGCTCGCCGGTGCCAGGGCTTTTCCTCGTCGGCGGCTCGGCGCATCCGGGCGGCGGCATCCCGCTGGTGCTCATGTCCGCGGCGCTCGTCACCGAGATGATCGGCCGCGCGTAGATCGCTGCGGCTAGCCGTCGGCGGCGGCGCGCAGGGCGGCGATGTCGAGCCGCTGCATCTTCATCATCGCGGCCATCGCGCGGTTCGCGCGCTCGGGATCCGGATCGTTGAGGAGTTCGATCATCGCCTCCGGCACGACCTGCCACGACAACCCGAACCGATCCTTCACCCAGCCGCACGGCCCCTCTTCACCGCCGTTCGCGGTGAGGCTGTCGGCGTAGTGGTCGACCTCGGCCTGGTCCTTGCAACTGATCTGGAACGACACCGCTTCGTTGAACCGGAACTCCGGCCCGCCGTTGAGCGCGGTGAACCCCTTGCCGTCGAGCTCGAACTCGACGGTCAGCACGGTCCCCGCCGGCATCGGGCCGGCCTCGGTGTAGTGACTGGTGTTGACGATTCGAGAGTTCGGAAACACGGAGGTGTAGAACTTCGCGGCCTCCTCGGCATCGGTGTCGAACCACAGACACGGGGTGATCGAAGGCATCGAACCGGTCCTCTCTGCGTGAGTGCGAATCGGCGTACGTACTGAAGACGTCCCGCCCACGCCGAACTCATCGGTCCCGACGCTCACCGTACAGCGCGAGCGCGCCGGCGAGCGTCGTACCGGCGACGGCGAGCGCACCGGCCGATGGCGACGACGCCAGGCCGAGCGCGACGTAGCCGACGCGGAACGGCCGCTCCCCCGGCGTCACGACAGTGACCGGATCGCGGCGCCGGCGCGCGAGCGCGCGTTGCAATTCGAGGAGCCCGATCCCGATCGCCGCGGCGGCGACGAACGATCGCCGCGCGCCAGCCCGCGCGAGCGCGCGCAGGAACAGCGCGTCGGTGATCCGATCCGCGGTCGCGTCGACCAACGCACCGTGTTTCGAGGTCGCGCCGCGGCGCCGGGCGACCGCACCGTCGACCCCGTCCAGGACGCCGGTCGTCACCACGAGGCCGGCGCCGACTCGGGCCGGTACGACGGCGGCACTCGTCGCGGTGAGCACGCCGGCCATCGACACGACGTCCGGCGGAACGCGAGCCACTGGCGCCGACAGCGCCGACATGGTTCGGAGCCAACCGCGAACGACTCGGGATCGTGCGACGTCGTAGTCGCCGTGCCGGCGCGACCACTCGCCGAACCCGTCAGTCATCCTTCGTCGCGCGCCCGAGCCCCAAGTGTTGGTAGATCTCGCGGGTCGCGGTCGACCGGTTGAGCGTGAAGAAGTGCAGGCCGGGCGCGCCCTCCGCGAGCAGCCGCTCGCACATCTCCGCCGCGACCTCCACCCCGATCGCGCGGACCGCCGCCGCATCGTCCTCGACCGCATGGAACCGCTCGGCCAGCTCGGCCGGGAAGGCGGCGCCGGACAGCTGCGCGGATCGCTCGATCGACCGGACGTTCGTGATCGGCATGATCCCCGGGATGATCGGCACCGCGCAGCCGCGAGCCGCGACGCGATCCCGCAACCGCAGGTAGTCCTCGGCCCGGAAGAACATCTGCGTGATCGCGAAGTCCGCACCGGCGGCGCACTTCGCGACGAAGTTGTCGACGTCGGCGTCGACGTCCAGCGACCGCGGATGCTTCTCCGGGAACGCCGCGACGCCGACGCAGAAGTCGCCCGACGTCCGGACCAGCGCGACCAGCTCGGCGGCGTACGCGAGCCCTTCCGGGTGCGCGGCCCACGCCGCGAGCGGATCGCCGGGCGGGTCGCCGCGCAGGGCGAGCACGTTGCGGACGCCGGCGGCGGCGTAGGCACCGATGACGTGCCGCAGCTCGGCGATCGAATGTTCGACCGCCGTGAGGTGACCGACCGGCGTGAGCGTCGTCTCGGTCGCGATCCGCTCCGTGATCCGCACAGTGGTGTCGCGCGTCGACCCGCCGGCGCCGTAGGTCACCGACACAAAGGTCGGCTGCAAGGCCTCCAGCTCGCGGATCGCCTGCCAGAGATGACGTTCGCCGTCGGCGGTCTTCGGCGGGAAGAACTTGAACGAGTACGACGAACCGCCCGCCGCCAGCAGCTCCTTGATCGTCGACACCCGCGTGGCCGGCGCGCGATCGGCGAGGCGTGCGGTCGGGCTGACGGGCATGGGTCAAGGCTACGGAATACTCGAACGATGACCTCGCCGGCCGACGTGCTGCGCGCCGGCACGTTGCGCGAGCGGGTCGACAAGGCGCTGCACGAGTGGATCCACGCGGCCCGGCCGGCGGTCGCGTCGATGTCGCCGGACCTGGAGCCGTTCGTCGACACGCTGGCCGCGTTCGTGCTCGACGGCGGGAAGCGGTTGCGGCCGGCGTTCTGCTACTGGGGCTACCGCGCGGCCGGCGGGATCGACAGCGACGAGGTCGTCCGGGCCGCGGCCGCGCTGGAGCTCGTGCAGGCGTGCGCGCTGATCCACGACGACGTCCTCGACCGCAGCGACACCCGCCGCGGCGCGCCGTCGGTGCACCGCCGGTTCGCGCTCGCGCACCGGACCGAGAACCGGGCCGGCGACGCCGAGGCCTTCGGCAACGCGGCCGCGATCCTGCTCGGCGATCTCGCCCTCGTCTGGGCCGACACGATGCTCGCCGGCAGCGGCCTCCCCGCGGACGCGTTGCTCCGCGCGCTGCCGGTGTGGAACGCGATGCGGGTCGAGGTCATGTGCGGCCAGTACCTCGACGTCGTCGAGCAGGCCCGCGGTGGCGGATCGGTCGAGCGCGCGCTGCGGGTCGCGCGGTTCAAAGCCGCGAAGTACACCGTCGAGCGCCCGCTGCATCTCGGTGCGGCGATCGGCGGTGGTGGCACCGAGCTCCTCGACGGGTTGTCGGCGTACGGCCTGCCGCTGGGCGAGGCGTTCCAGCTGCGCGACGACCTGCTCGGGGTGTTCGGCGATCCGCAGCTGACCGGCAAGCCGGCCGGCGACGACCTGCGCGAGGGCAAGCGCACGGTGCTCGTCGCGTACGCCGCGGAGCATGCGGACGGCGCGCAACGCGCGCTGCTCGACGCGCGGATCGGCGACCCCGAGCTCGACGCGGCCGGGGTCGAGGAGCTGCGCGGCGTCATCGCGTCGACCGGCGCGGTGGCGGCCGTCGAGGAGTTGATCTCGGCGCGGGCCGAGGCCGCGCTCGCCGCGCTGGATCGCACCGCGATGGCCGACGACGCGCGCACCGAGCTCGCCGCGCTCGCGACGCTCGCGACCCGACGGCTCCGCTGATGCGCACGGTCACCGGACCGACCGACCACGTCGTCGTGGTCGGCGCCGGCCTCGGCGGGCTGTCGGCGGCGTTGCGGCTCGCCGGAGCGGGGCGCCGGGTGACGGTGCTCGAACGGGCCGGACAACCGGGCGGCCGGGCGGGCCTACTCGAACTCGACGGCTACCGGTTCGACACCGGGCCGACGGTGCTGACGATGCCGTCGCTGATCGCCGACGCGCTCGGCTGCGTCGACGAAGAGCTCGACGACTGGCTCGAGCTCCGGCCGCTCGATCCGGCGTACCGCGCGTTCTTCCCGGACGGATCGCAGCTCGACGTCGTCGCCGATATCGACCGCATGACCGAGCAGGTTCGCACCCTGTGCGGCGACAAGGACGCTGCCGGCTACCGGCGGTTCGCGGCGTTCGCGGAGCGAGTGTTCCGGTTGGAGCGCAACGACTTCATCGACCGCAACCTCGACTCGCCGCTGTCGTTGCTGACCCCGTCGCTGGCCCGGCTCGTCGCGCTGGGCGGGTTCCGGCGGCTCGCACCCGTGGTCGCGTCGTACGTCGACGATCCGCGGTTGCGCCGGGTGCTGTCGTTCCAGTCGCTCTACGCCGGGGTGACACCGGAAGCGGCGCTCGCGATCTACGCGTCGATCGCCTATCTCGACAGCGTCGCCGGCGTCTCGTTCCCGATCGGTGGCATGCACGCGGTTCCGCGCGCGCTCGCCGGCGCGGCGGTGAAGCACGGCGTCGAGGTGCGCTACGACACCGAGGTCAGCGCGGTCGAGATGCGCGGATCGCGCGCGGTCGCCGTCCGCACGCAGGACGGCGATCGCATCGCAGCGGACGCGGTCGTCGTCAACGCCGACCTGCCGGCCGCGTGGGATCTCCTCGGCGTGCCACGCCGGCGGCTGCGCTGGTCGCCGTCGTGCGTGCTCTTGCTCGCCGGTGCCGACGCGCGGTGGCAACGCGCGGCGCATCACAACCTGCACTTCGGCCGGTCGTGGCGCGCGACCATGCGCGAGATCCGCCGTGGCGAGCTGACCGGCGATCCGTCGCTGCTGGTCTCTGCGCCCACGGTCACCGACCCGGAGCTGGCACCGGCCGGCCGCACCAGCCTCGCCGTCGTCGCGCTGGTCCCGAACCTCGAGACCAGGATCGACTGGAGCGTTGTCGGGCCGCGGTTCCGCGACGAGTTGGTCAGCCGGCTGGAAGCGTTCGGCTACGCCGGTCTCGGCGACGCGATCGAGGTCGAGCGGATGACGACGCCGGCGGGGTGGGCGGCGCAAGGCTTCGCGGCCGGCACGCCGTTCTCGGCGGCGCACGTGTTCCGCCAGACCGGCCCGTTCCGGCCGGGAAATCTCGTCGGCGCCAACGTCGTGCTCGCCGGCTGCGGCACGCATCCCGGCATCGGTGTGCCGATGGTGTTGCTCTCCGGCCGGCTGGCCGCCGAACGCATCGTCGGGCCGACCCGATGAGCGCCGACCGCACCGCGGCGTACGAGGAATGCCGACGGATCAGCGCGCGGCACGGCCGCTCGTACTACCTCGCGACGCTGTTGCTGCCGGCGGGCAAGCGACCGGCGATCCACGCGCTGTATGCACTCGCCCGGGTCGCCGACGACATCGTCGACCACCCCGGCGCCGATCCGGCGGCCGCGCTCGACGACCTGCAGCAACGGCTGCGCACGGGCGACGGCAGCGACCCGGTCGTCACCGCGGCCCGCGACACGATCGCGCGCTGGCGGATCCCGTGGTCGCTGTTCGACGACTTCTTCGACGCGATGCGCATGGACCTGCGGGTCTCGTCGTACGAGACGTGGGCGGACCTGCTCGGTTACATGCACGGGTCGGCGGCGGTGATCGGGCTGCAGACGCTGCCGATCCTCGGCGCGCTTCCCGGGTTGGCAGATGTCGCGGCGCCGTACGCGCGCGACCTCGGCCTCGGCTTTCAGCTGACGAACTTTCTCCGCGACGTCGGCGAGGATCTCGACCGCGGGCGCGTCTACCTGCCGCAGGAAGATCTCGAGCGGTTCGGCGTCACCGCCGAGCAACTGCGGGCTCGCATCGTCGACGACCGGTTCCGCGCGTTGCTGCGCTACGAGATCGACCGGGCCCGCGGGCTCTTGGCGACCGCGAGCCTCGGCATCCGGCTGCTCGAACCGAGCAGCCGCGACTGCGTCCGCACCGCGCTGTTGCTCTACGGCGGGATCCTCGTCGAGATCGAGCGGGCCGGCTACCGGGTGCTGGATCGACGCGTCTCGGTCGGTCCCGGCCGGCGCGCCGCACTCGCCGCCGGCGGGCTCGGCCGGGCCTGGCTCGCCCGCCGGCCCCACCACACCCACCAGGCGAGCGTCTGCAGCACCAGCGAGAAGCCGAACGCAACGTCCTCGACGGGTGCGTAGAACAGCCGCGGCCCGAAGATGTCGGGCTCCGAATACACCACCAATCGCTGGCCGGTGAACACGCCGTTCACCACGAGCTGGAAGCAGAGCACGATCGCGTACGCCGTCCAGAAAGCCTTGCGCCGCAACAACTTCGTCCGCAGCAGGGCGAGATCGAGGACAAGAGCGAACACCAAGCCGAGCGCGGCCGCCGAGGTGTAGGTCACCGCTGCTCGTCGCCGATCCGCCAACCCGGCCGGCGCCGCCGTACGGCTTCCAGCGTGAGCACGGCGCACACCGGTACGACGACGAAGAACGCGACCTCCTCGACCGGGACGTTGCCGACGCGCAGGCCGAGCAGGTGGCGGTAGTGCCAGTGCCGCGCGTGAATCGCGAACGCGTCCCAGGTGAGGAAGACGGCCAGCACCGGGACGAGCGCCGCCAGTAGCCGCAACGGCTGCCGGTAGACCCGCGTGCCGAGCACCAGTTCGAGCGGCAGCGTCGCGACGAGGCAGCCGAGCAGGACGGCGGGATAGATCCAGCTCATTTGGCGAGCTTCGCGTGATCCCAGCTGACGCGGCGTTCGACCTCCAGCCGGAGCACCGCCTGCTTGCTCGCGTAGTCGCGCAACGCATCGCGGTCGAGACCGTCGACGCCTTGGTATTTCCGCGCCAGGCCCTCGACGACGTCGAGCACTTCCTCGACGTCGCGCGACAACGCGATCCGGCCGGTGAGCTGCAGGCCGCGCAACGTGTCGTAGGTCTCGCCGTCCTCGATGAGTACGGCGACCCGCGGATCGCGTTCGAGGTTGCGCACCTTCTGCGACTTCGCATACGTCCGCATGACGACGTCGCCGCCGTCGTTGACGAACCACATCGCGGTCGGATCGGGTACGCCGTCCGGCCCGATCGTCACGAGGATCGCGGTCCGCGCGGTGTCGAGCATCGCGGCCTGCTCGGCCGGCGTCAGCTCGATCTCGGCGCGACGGTTCGGCATGGCTAGAACGCCAGCAACTGGGCGCGCCGCTTCACCGCGGTGTGCCGGCCGGCGGCCATGAGGTCGACCGGCCGCCCCGGGATGGCCGGGTCGTCGGTCAGCAGCCAGCGCAGTGCTTCCTCGTCGGTGTAGCCGGCGTCCCGAAGCACGGTCAGCGCACCGGCGAGACCTTTCAGCAGCTCGCCGTCGTGCACGAGCTCGGCCGGCACCTGCTTCACGGGCGGCGAGCCGCGGGCGATCACCACGAGCTTGCCCTCGCGGACGAGCTGGCGCACCTTCGGCAGCGGTACGTCGATGAGATCGGCGAGGTCCGGGAGGGTCAGCCAGCCGGAGACCAGGCTGTCGAGATCCACGGCCACACCCTAAGCTCCCGCCCATGGCTTCGGACGAGTCGGACGCGATCACCAGCTACAACCTCGACGATCCCCACGATGACGATCTCCCCGCGCGGTCGTACTGGTGGTCGCTGCACCGGCCCGAGACCTATGCCATCGCGGCGTTGGGTCTTGCGCTCGTGACGTTGATGTCGTTGGCGCCGTCCCAGGAGCTCGCCCAGTCGATCCTCGTCGCGGTCCACTCGCCGAGTGGCGAGAAGGACTACCTGTACGCGCTCGCCGGCATCCGGCTCGGTCTCGCGCTGATCGCGATCGTCACGGCGATGCTGTCCGTCCGGGCCGAGGACGAGGACACGACGTGGAGCCCGCCGCTTGCCCGCGCCGCGCTGCTCCTCGCCATCCTCAGCGCACTGCTGTCCGTCGCCGCGCTGATCACGACCGCGACCGTCTCGGACAACCAGGACAGCGGGTTCTAGCGAGGCTGCGCGAAGCACGCGTCGAGCACGGCCGCGGTCGCCCGTGACTCGGCGAGCGGCAGCACCCAACCCGCACCGCCGCCGATCACCGACGACATCTCCTCGACCATGACCTGGTAGGCGTCGGCCGCGGCGACCGGGATGCGCCGGGTTCCGGTGCCGTCCGACAGCAGCAGCACGGTCTCGTCGGCCACCCACGACGTGTACGCCGCGCCCGGCAGCTCGATCTCGCCGCCGTCACCGGTGATGACCAGCCACTGCTTCGGCGGCTCGTCGATGCCGGCCCGGATCTCCGCGTCGCCGGCGTCGAACGACAGCACCGCCTCGGCAGCGAGGTCGACGCCGGTCGGCCCCATCCGCCGCCGCGCGACGACGTCGCGGACCGGTGCCCCGCCGAACGCCCACAGCGCCGCCGACACCGCGTAGCAGCCGACGTCGTAGAGCGCGCCACCGCCGCGCGCCGGATCCAGCCGGTAGTTGCCGTCGAGCTGCCCGTCGAACGTGAAGCCGGCCGCGACGTGCCGCACCGCACCGATCGCACCGTCGCGCAGCAACGACGCGGCGAGCCGCACCCGCGGGTGCCAGCGGTACCACGACGCCTCGACCAGCAGCCGCCCGGCAGCAGCCGCCGCCGCGGCCATCGCGTCGACCTCCGCGGCCGTCATCGCGAGCGGTTTCTCGCAGAGCACGTGCTTGCCCGCCGCCAGCGCCGCGGTCGACCACCGCGCGTGCACCTCGTTGGTCAGCGAGACGTAGACCGCGTCGACGTCCGGGTCGGCGAGCAGCGCGGCGTAGTCGTCGTACACCGGTCCCGACGGCCCGAGCGAACGGCCGCGCTCGGCATCGCGGGACGCGACGGCGTACAGCTCCGCTCCGGACGCCGCATGTACGGCGGGCGCCAGCGCGCGCCCCGCGATCCAGCCGGCGCCGAGGAAGCCCCAGCGAACGGTCAGAGCGGGATCACCGGCCGGCCGCCGTCGCGGGCCGACACCGTCGCCGCCTCCATGACGGAGATGTTGCGGCGCGAACCGGCCGCGGTCACCGACATCGGCGCGCCGGACAGCAACTGGTCGGCCAGCTCGCGGTGGAACGGCACCCGCGGCGCCGGGGCGACCGCGACGTCGGTGACCGATCCGTCCGCGGCATGCAGCACGATCCGCGCCGGTGACTCGGAGGCCGCGAGCGGATCCTCGACCAGGGTGCCGATCGCGCTCCGGCTCACCACCCGCTCGTGCCGCCAGTGCCCGACGATCGCGCCCTCGGTGCCGAGCACGTACCACTTCGGCTTCATCGCGGCGGCCAGATCCGAGTGCACGAACTCCGCCTCCGCACCGTCGGCGAACGCGATCGTCACCCGCGAGTGGTCCGCGTTGGTGACGTCGTACCAACGTCTCTTGTGCGCGGCGGCGGTGACGTACGCGACGGGCTGCGGCAGCAGGTCGAGGATCCAGTCGAGGAAGTGCGAGCCCCAGTCGTAGACGGCACCGCCACTGACTTCTTCGTCGGAGTGCCAGAAGTTGCACGGGTGGCCGTAGCCGCCGACGAACGACTCGTAGTGGAAGACGTCGCCGATCGCGCCGGACCGGACCAGCCGCTTCACGGTGAGGTAGTCGGCGTCCCAGCGCCGGTTCTGGTAGACGGTGATCGACCGGCCGGCGGCCGACGCCGCGCCGATCATCTCGTCGGCCTCGGCGGTGGTCAGGCAGAACGGCTTCTCGACGACGACGTGCTTGCCCGCGTCGATCGCCCGCAGCGCCCACTCGGCGTGCGTGTTGGGCGGTGTCGACACGACGACGAGGTCGACGTCGGGCGCCGCTAGCAGCGCGTCGCCGTCGTCGTACGCCGTCACGTCCGGCGCGAGCGCGCGCGCCGCCGCCACTCGCTCGGGGCTCTTGTCGCAGACGCCCGCGAGCACCAGGCCGTCGACCGCGGCGATCGCGTCGCTGTGCTCGTGGCCGATCGCGCCGTAGCCGAGGATGCCGACGCGTACGGCGGGCCCGTCGCCGGCATCCAGCGCGCGGCGCACCCAACGATGGATCAGCCGCTGGACGGCGGGGTCCCGCAACGTCGCGGCATCGGTGGCCGTCGTGAGCAAACCGACGCCGGTCGCCGGGCGCCACGTCATGACCGGGTGCGACGTGAGGCCGGTCATCGCGGTCGCGAGCACGTCGACGTCGTCGAGCGTCTTGTCGAGCTCGAGCCAGCGGTCGGTCACGAGGATGTCGCCGTCGAAGCGGTGGGCCACCTCGCCCGCAGCAGGCCCGGGCCGCAGCCGGCACTCGTGCCGCGGCGTGCTCCGGCCGGCGACGACGCCGGCGGCGTCGACCAGCGCGGCGCGGTCGAGATGGGTCTCGAGGGTCGCGCCGCCGAGCAGCACCGGGACGCCGGCCGCGGCGCGCGCGAGCAGCTCGGCGACGGCGTCGTCCGGCAGCGGCTGGTCGGCCCAGACCAGGATCGCGTCGGCCTCCCGAAGCGACCCGGTCGCCGGGAGCCCGCACCGGGCGAGATGCGCGAGCACGCCGTCGACGGCGGCGCCGAGGTCAGGGGTGCGCGACGCGGTGATCGCCGCGAGCCGGCTCATTGCCCCACCCTACGTTTGCCGACCGGCCGGTCGGCGCACGACAGGGGTATGCCGACCACTACTGCGCCGGTCACCGAAGTCGTCGACCGGCTCGAACGCACCTCCGCTCTCGACCCGATCGTCAAGGGGCTCCGCTCCGCCACGCAGAAAGCGCTCGCGCCGCAGCGCCTCCGCGACGCCTTGAACGGCGTCTGGCTCGGGCACCCCTTGCACCCGGTGCTGACCGACATCCCGATCGGCGCGTGGTCCGCCGCGGCGGTCCTCGACGTGATGCCCGGCACCGGCATCGGCGCCGGCGCGCTGATCGCGACCGGTTGCGCGGCGGCCGTGCCGACCGCGGTCACCGGGCTCGCCGACTGGTCCGACCTGCACGGGCCGCAGCAGCGCGTCGGTGTCATCCACGCCGCTGCCAACGTGGTCGCGCTCGGGCTCTACACCGCGTCCCTCGGCGCCCGGATGCGCGGCCGCAAGGTCCGCGGCAAGGCCCTCGCGTTCGCCGGCCTCGCGGCCATGTCGGCCGGCGGCTACCTCGGCGGTCACCTCGTCTTCCGGCAGGGAGCCGGCGCGAACCACGGCGCCGACATCCCCGACCTGTTCCCCGGCGGCTGGCACGACCTCGGCCGGCTCGACGAGTTCCCGGACGGCGCACCGGCCAAGCGCACGATCGAGGGCGTCGACCTCCTCGTCGTACGGCGGGGGCAGCACGTCGACGTGCTGTCGGACAAGTGCTCGCACATGTCCGGCCCGCTGTCCGACGGCGAGTTCACCGTCGACGCGGGCCAGGGCTGCATCGTGTGCCCGTGGCACGGGTCGACGTTCCGGCTCTCCGACGGCGGCGTGCAGCACGGCCCCGCGACCTCGCCGCAGCACCGGTTCGAGACCCGGGTGGCGGACGGCCGGCTGGAAGTCAGTCTCGGCGGCGAATAACGGGATCCACGCCGTTGACGACGTGCAGCACCGGCTCGCCGGAGACCGCGCGCCGGACGTTGTCGATCACCAGCGAGATGAGCCGCCCCTGCGCCTCGCGCGACGCGCCCGCGGCGTGCGGCGACAGCAGGATGCGGTCGTCGTCGCGCAGCGGCGACTCGGCGGGCAGCGGCTCGGTCGCGTAGACGTCGAGCGCCGCACCCGCCAGGTGGCCTGAGCCGAGCGCGCCGAGCAGCGCGGTCTCGTCGAGGACACCGCCGCGCGCCGCGTTGACGAGGTACGCACCCTGCGGCAGCCGGGCGAGCGCGTCCGCGTCGATGAGCCCGCGCGTCTCCGGCGCGAGCGCGATCACCAGGACGAGCAGCTGGCTGTGCGCGAGCAGGTCGGGCAGCGCCAGCCAGCGCGCGCCGCCGGCCTCCTCGGCGCTGCGTTGCCGGCGGCTCCAGTGCGCCACGTCGGCGCCGAGCGCGGCGAACCGCGTCGCGCACGCGCGGCCGATGTCGCCCATCCCGACGATGCCGACCCGGCGGCCGGCGAGCTCGCCGCCGCCGCGCTGGCTGATCGTGAGCTGCGGCCATTCGCCGAGCCGCATCTGGGCGTCGGCCCACGCGAGCGACCGCAGCCCGGCGAACGCCGCCCCGACGCACCATTCGGCAACGCTGATCGCGTTGGCGCCGGCGGCGTTGGACGCGGGTACGCCGGCTCGGCCGAGCGCCTCCGGATCGAGGGAGTCCATCCCGACGCTGGGCTGCTGCACGAACGCCAGCCGGCTCGCCGCGGCGACCTGCTCCGGCCCGACGCCGAGCCGGCCGGACCAGTCGCCGACGACGATCTCCGCCGTACCGATCGCCTCGGTCACCGCGGCCGGCGTGCGGTCCGCGGGCGTGGTGACGGTCACCGGCAGGTCGGCGAACAGGGCCGCGAGCAGCGATTCGTCGAGCGGCGGCAGCGCGAGCAGGGACCAGGGGGTCGGCACGGTCCCCGATCGTGCCAGACGGCCCGCCGCGGCTCCGCAACCGGACAAAATTCACATTCGCACCACAAGTCCCTCTTGTCACACCAGCCACACGCGTCTACCGTGGATCCTCGTGCGTCCACACCGGCTACCCGTCGCGGTGCTGCTGCTCGCGGTCGTCGCGACCGCGTCGACCAGCGGCGCGTCGCTCTACCGGATCAAGTCCGGGGACACGCTGAGCGAGATCGCCGAGCACTACCACATGAGCCTGCACCGGCTGGTCGCGTTCAACCACCTGCCGGGCTCGGGCGCGACGATCTACGCCGGCGCCTACCTGCGCATCCCCACCGGCGCGCCGCGCGCCACCTCGTCGCACCACGGCAGCGCCGCGCGCACCCGCACGGTGGTGTCGACGTACATCGTCAAACCGGGCGACAACCTCACCACGATCGCGCGGCGGTTCCACGCCAGCGCGCACCGGATCGCCGCCTGGAGCCACCTGCGCAACACCAGCATGATCTACGTCGGGCAGCGGCTGCGGATCCCGCACGACGTCCGCACGCGCGGCGGCAGCACCTCCTCGACCAGCCACGGCGGCGCCTACCAGGTCGGCGGGCCGTCGCCGTCGAAGGCGACCGTCGCCGCGGTACTGCGGGCGACCGCGCAACGCTGGCACCTCGACCCGCGGCTCGCGCTCGCGATCGGCTGGCAGGAGTCCGGGTTCAACCAGCGCTGGGTGTCGCGGACCGGTGCCGTCGGCGCGATGCAGATCGAGCCGTACACCGGCGAGTTCGTCTCCCGGTACGTCGTCCGGCGCCCGCTCGACCTGCACAAGATCTCCGACAACGCGACCGCCGGCGTCGCGCTGCTCACGGTGCTGCTGCGCGAGACGCACGGCAACGTCGCGAAGGCCGTCGCCGGCTACTACCAGGGCCTCGCCTCGGTGCAGAGCCGCGGGATGTACGACGACACGAAGCGCTACGTCGCGAACGTCTTGGCTCTGCGTAACCGGTTCTAGCCCGCGGTGGCGCCTAGACTCGGCGTGATGGATACGACGCTGAGCGACCCCATGGTCGATCGGCTGCTCGACGGGCGCTACGCCGTCGAGTCGCGGCTCGCGCGCGGCGGCATGGCCAGCGTCTACCTCGCCACCGACACCCGGCTCGACCGCCGGGTCGCGGTCAAGGTCATGCACCCCGGCCTCGCCGAGGACCCCGACTTCGTCGCCCGGTTCAACCGGGAGGCGCGGGCGAGCGCCCGGCTGTCGCACCCCGACATCGTCGCCGTCTACGACCAGGGCGAGGACGACGGGCAGGCGTTCCTCGTCATGGAGTACGTCCCCGGCGCGACGCTGCGGGCGGTGCTGCGGGACCGCGGCCGGCTGGCGACCGGCGAGGCGCTGGCGGTCATGGATCACGTGCTCGCCGCGCTCGCCGCCGCCCACGACGCCGGGCTCGTGCATCGCGACGTGAAGCCGGAGAACGTGCTCGTCACCGCCGACGGCCGGGTCAAGGTCGCCGACTTCGGCCTCGCCCGGGCGATCAGCGGCAACCACCTCACGGTCGCCGACGGCGCGTTGCTCGGCTCGCCGGCGTACCTCGCGCCGGAGCAGGTGCGCGACGGTACGGCGGACGCCCGCACCGACGTCTACGCCGCCGGCATCATGCTGTTCGAGTTGCTGACCGGGCGGACGCCGTACGCCGGCGAGCACGCCGTCGCGGTCGCGAACCAGCGGCTCTCGGAGGACGTGCCGGCGCCGTCGTCACTGGCGTCCGGCATCCCGGCGGAGATCGACGCGCTGGTGCTGGCCGCGACCGCGCGGGATCCGGATCGACGGCCCGCGGATGCCGGCGCGCTGCACCGATCGCTGATCGACGTACGCAACCGGCTCGGGCTGCACGGCGCGGTGCCCGCGTTGCCGGCCGCTGCGACGACCGTCGTGTCGGCGGGCCGGCAGGACACCCTCGTCGTGGAGCCGGTCGCCGACGAACCGCCGGCGCCGCCGAAGCGACGACGCCGGCGGCGGCGCGGGCTGATCGCGCTCGCGGTCGTGCTGGTGCTGGCGTTGCTCGCGTCGGGCGCCGGTTGGTACCTCGCGATGGAGCGCTACGTGAAAACCCCCGGCGTGCTCGATATGAGCCACGACGCGGCGGCGGCGAAGCTGCGGCACGCCGGCCTCAAGGTGCAATGGCTGACGCCGGTGTTCAGCAGCACGGTGCCGAACGGCCTCGTCGCGGTCGAGCAGCCCGGCCCCGGCAAGGACGTGCGCAAGGGCGCCACCGTGTCGCTGGCGCTCTCGCGCGGGCCGGACCACGTGCCGAACGTGCGGCGGATGACGGTCGCCGAAGCGACCGCCGCGTTGCAGGAGGCGCAGCTCAAGCTCGGCGAGACGACCCGCGAGTACTCGTCGACCGTCGCGGCCAACCGGGTCGTCGAGTCGAACCCGGGCGCCGGCAGCGAGATCGCGCCCGGCACCGCGGTGTCGCTGGTCGTCAGCAAGGGCCCGCCGCCGGTGACGGTGCCCGACGTGCACGGCAAGCAGGTCGCCGACGCGAAGGCTCAACTTGCCGCGCTCGGGCTGCAGGTGACGACGACCGAGACGTTCAGCGACACGGTCAAGTCGGGGATCGTGATCTCGAGCAGTCCCGGACCCGGGGTGACGGTGAGCAAGGGCGCGACGGTCAACCTCGTGGTGTCGAAGGGACGGGAGCTGTTCCAGGTCCCCGACGTGACCGGGATGAAGATCGACCGCGCGATCCAGATCATCGAGAAGGCCGGCTTCAAAGCCCAGCCGCGGCAGGCCTACCCGGGCGGGCCGGGCAAGGTGTTCCGCCAGTCGCCGACCGGCAAGCAACCCAAGGGCACGGTCATCGAGCTCGACTACTTCTAGGTGGTCCGGGCTCGCTCGCCGATCGGCGCACACGTCTTCGTCGGCACCGGCTTGGCGAAGCGCGCGCTGCCGTACGCCGAGTCGATCGGCGCGGAAGCGATGCAGGTGTTCGTCTCCAATCCGCGCGGCTGGGCGCAGTCGGCCGGCGATCCTGCCGGCGACGCCGCGTTCGCGGAACTGTGCCGTGACCGGTCGATGCCGGTGTACGTGCACGCGCCGTACCTGGTGAACTTCGGCTCGCCCACGGAGCTCACCCGCGAGCGGTCGGCCGCGGCCGTCGCGCATTCGGTACGGCGGGGAGCGCTCATCGGCGCGGCCGGCGTCGTCGTACACGCCGGGTCGGCCGTCGACGCCGCGCATCGGGATCGCGCGTTGTCGTTGCTGCGCGAGCACCTGTTGCCGATCCTCGACGGCTTGCGTGACAGCGACCCTCTTGTGCTGGTCGAACCGACGGCGGGTGGCGGTCAGCCGCTGGCCGCGACGGTCGGCGATCTCGCGCCGTTGTTCGAGGCAGTCGAGTGGCACCCGCGGCTCGGCTTGTGTCTCGACACGTGTCATGCGTTCGCGGCCGGGCACGACGTGTCGACGGCCGCCGGGATGCGGCGGCTGCTCGACGGCGTCGTGTCGTCGATCGGCGCGGACCGGTTGCGGCTCGTGCATGCTAACGACAGCAAGGATCCGTGCGGGTCGGGGCGCGACCGGCATGCCGCGATCGGCACCGGGCTGATCGGGTTGGACGCGTTCGGCGCGCTGTTGCGGCATCCCGCGGTGCGCGGCGTGCCGGTGCTGATCGAGACCGCGCCGGACGACGTCCCGCACGCCGAGCAGATCGCGTTGCTGCGCGACCGGCTGCCGAAGTAGGACCGCCGGCGCCGCCGCTCGGTCACGTCCGGTAGCAATCGCGCAGTGGTTCGCTTCTAGGCGAACGAGCGCGCGATTGCCTTGCGCATACCCGGGCAAATCGGCACGATGTGCCGCATGCGTACTCGCGTCGTTCTCGGTGCGGTCGGCCTCGCGGTCGTCGCCGGCACCGTCGCCCCTGCCCTTGCGTCACCCGACCCGGTGCCCACCGGCCCGTGCCCGATCCGCCCGACGATCAGCGTCACCAACGTCGACACCCGCGTGACGGTGGCGTGTACGACGGTCGTCGTCCCGGTCGTGCTGCCGCACCCGGCGCTCGGGGCCGCGCCGACGTGCCTGCCCAACGCGTGGATCTCCGGCAGCTACCTCTACGTACAGGTCAACTGCAAGCCGCCGATCGCCATCCCGATCCCGATCACCGGCCCGCCGCCCGGCGCCTGACCGCGTCCCGCGGACTTGTCAGCAGGTGGTGTGGCCATAGCCACATGTGCTGCTGACAAGTCGTTGGAGCTCACCGAACCACTCCAGCAGCCGGCAGCCGGGAACGCCGGAATTCCTGCCGCCTTGCCGTTACGCTGCTCCGAAGGATTGGGTGCGCTCGACCGGGGCGCGATGCTCGTTGGCCGCGCTGGGACACGGGGGGTCGAATTGCGCAGGGTCTGGACGTCTGCCGTCGTCGCGTTCTCCGTCGCGGTCTGCGGGCTGGTCGCTGCGACGCCGGCGGCAGCGATCGGGGTGTCCCTCCCGATCCCGCACTACGCCGACATGCTGGTCGACGAGGCACATGGCCATCTGTTCTTCACCGCCGGCGCGGGTTCCTCGAGCGTTTGGGTGACCGACCTCACCGGTCACTCGGTGGCGACGCTCGCGTCGCTCGGCGGCGCCACCGGGCTGGCGATGTCGGCCGACGGCACAACGGTCTATGTCGCGGAGGCCGGCGCGAACGCGATCGCCGGCATCGACACGACGTCGCTCGCGGTCTCGTCCGTACTGGCCGATGCGCCGTGCGCCACCTGGCTCGCCTACGCGGCAGCACGGCTCTGGTACTCCTACGGGTGCGATAACAACGGCGGGGCTGTTGCAAGCTTCGACCCGACGGCGAGCCCCATCACAACGAGCGCGCTGCCGTCTCCCGGTGTTTCGTACATCTCGCCACCCCACCTCGCCGCCGGCGGACCGACCGCGTCCGTTCTCATCGTGACGTCCGGTCAATACGTGTACAGCTACGACGTCTCGACTGCGCCCGGACAGGAAACGGCGAGCAACGGCTCGGACTGCCCCGGCACCTACGGCGGTGTCGCCGTCACGCCTGACGGCGCGAGCGTCGTGGTGGCCTGCGGGTATCCCAACAACGTCGTCACACTCGCGAAGACCTCGGACCTCAGCACCATCGCGACGTACGCAGCAGGCCGGGACTACGCCGCCAAAGGCATCTCCGATCCCGCCGCGGTGGCGTTCTCCGCGGACGGTCAGTTTCTGAGTCTCGGCATCAGCGAGCTCACGCCCGACATCGTGACCTTCCCGACCGGAGACACCTCCGCCCCGAACTTCACGGCAAGCACGGGGGTCGCCTACAACTGGCTGGCCCGGGACGGCCTCCGCTACGGGCCGAGTGGGAATCTGTACGCCGTCGTGCCGACCACCACCCAGGAAACGGCGTACACCCTCGTCGTCTACAAGGACACGACCAAGTACCCGTCGGTGACGGCCCTCAGCGCGCCGACATCCGCCCCGCGGGCGCAGCCGCTCACGCTGACCGGCCACATCAGCGGCCGGGGGCCCGCGATCGCCGGCGGGCAGTCGGTCACCGTTCGCCGCACCGATCTCGCAGGCACGAAGACGCTCGCCGGCGCGACCACCGCCGACGACGGAACGTTCCAGATCGTTGACACGCCTCCGGTTGGCGGCACCGTCACCTACACCGCGTCATGGGCCGGCGACGATGCTCGCCGAGGCAGTACGAGCACGGCCAAGGTGAACGTCTCGCGCATCGCGCCGACCCTGACGATCGGCGTCAACAGCACCAACTTCCCGTACGGCGGGAAAGCCATCGTGACCGCGCATCTCGGCCCGACGTACAACTCGCGGAAGGTCACGCTTTATGCGGTTCCGTATGGCTCGACGCGACGCAATCTCGTGACCGCGAACGTCGACAGCCACGGCAACCTCCAGACGTCGGTGAACGTTTACGCGCGGATCTCGTTCGGGGTGGCGTTCGCGGGCGACTACCGGTACGCGCCCAAGGCCGTCTCGCGGTCGGTCGCCGTTCACGGCAAGCTCGTGAGCTGGATCACCGGCTATTACGGTCGCAGCGGCGCGTACTACCTGCTCCGGCATAGCGCGGACGCGCAGTTCAAAGCCCAGTTGTCTCCCGCGTGGTCGAGCCTCCCACTGACGTTCGGGGTGCAGAGCTATTACGCCGGCGCGTGGCATCTCGTCGGAAGCACGTACGTGGTGACGTACGGCGGTTTTGCAGAGCGGACCTTCGAGCCGTCGCACGTAGCCGGCGCGCTGTACCGCCTGCGCGCAGGGTGGGGCGGCAACTACAGCCTTGCGTCGGCGACGAGTAACTGGGTCTATATCCGGCTCACATAGCAGCGCTGGCGTGACGGCCAAGTAGCGTCCCTGTCTTGTGAGCACACGGCGACAGGAACGACTAGCAGCTGTCGTTCTTGTCAGTGTTTGTGTCTTGTGGGGCTCGACGTTCGTCGTCGTCAAGGACGCGATCGAACGCATGCCGGTCATGGACTTCCTCGCCTGGCGGTTCGCGATCGCGGCTCTCGTGATGGCGGCGCTCCGGCCGCGCGCCGTTGCCGCGCTCTCCCCCGCCGCCCGCCGCCGCGGCGTGATTCTCGGGCTCGCCCTCGCGGCCGGGTACGTCGCGCAGACGTACGGTCTCGAGCGCACCCCGGCGACGGTGTCCGGCTTCATCACCGGGCTGTTCGTCGTGTTCACGCCGCTGTGCTCCGGGCTGCTGCTGCGGCAACGCGTCGACCGCGTCTCGTGGGCCGGCGTCGGGCTCGCCACCGTCGGGCTCGCATTGCTGTCGCTGCACGGCCTGTCGGTCGGTACCGGCGAGGCGATCACGCTGCTGTGCGCCGTCTCGTTCGCGCTGCACATCGTCGGGCTCGGCCAGTGGTCGACGCCGGGCGATGCCTACGGGCTCGCCGTCGTACAGCTCGCCACCGTCGCGATCGTGTCCATCCCCGCGGCCGCACCCGAGTCGCTCGCGCCGCCGCCGGACGCCGGGGTCTGGGGCGCGGTGTTGCTGACGTCGCTCGCCGCGACCGCGTTCGGGTTCTTCGGCCAGACGTGGGCGCAGGCACATCTCGCGCCGGCCCGCGCCGCGGTCGTCATGACGATGGAACCGGTGTTCGCCGGCATCTTCGGCGTCACCGTCGGCACCGACCACATCGGGCCGCGCACCGTCGTCGGATCGCTGGTCGTCCTCGTGGCGATGCTGCTGGTCGAGCTCGGCCCGCGGCAGGGACGCGACGCGGCCGTCGAACGCCTCGAGACCTAGAACACTGCTACGTGCGGCACACAATCGTGACTCACGTGGCGACGTTCGCCGGCGGCGACGCCTCTGGAGCCCCGGCGGCACCAATTGTGTGCTGATGGGAGCATGAAGGCGTGGTGATCGTCATGGCGCCGGGCGCGACGACCGAGCAGCTCGACGCGGTCGTCGAGACCGTGCGAGCCGCCGGCGGCTCGGCGTTCGTCAGCCGCGGCGTGCATCGCACGATCGTCGGCCTCGTCGGCGACATCGAGCAGTTCCAGAGCCTCAACCTGCAGACCTTCGCGGGAGTGGCGGACGTCGTCCGCATCTCCACGCCGTACAAGCTGGTCAGCCGCGACAACCATCCGGCGACGTCGACGGTCAACGTCGCGGGCGTCGACATCGGTCCCGCGACGTTCACCCTCATCGCCGGGCCGTGCGCGGTCGAGACCGCCGAGCAGACCCTCGCCGCCGCGCACATGGCGAAGAACGCCGGCGCCGCGCTGCTCCGCGGCGGCGCCTACAAGCCGCGCACCTCGCCGTACGCGTTCCAGGGCCTCGGCGAGAAAGGCCTGCGAATCCTCGCCGAAGTGCGCGACGAGGTCGGCCTGCCGGTCGTCACCGAGGTCGTCGACGCGCACGACGTCGACACGGTCGCGAGTTACGCCGACATGCTCCAGGTCGGCACCCGCAACATGCAGAACTTCGGCCTGCTGCAGGCCGTCGGCAGCGTCGGCAAGCCGGTGATGCTCAAGCGCGGCATGAACGCGACCATCGAGGAGTGGCTCATGGCCGCTGAGTACGTCGCGCAGCGCGGCAACCTCGACATCGTGTTGTGCGAGCGCGGCATCCGGACGTTCGAGACCGCGACCCGCAACACGCTCGACATCAGCGCGGTGCCGGTCGTGCACCAGCTCTCGCACCTGCCGGTCGTCATTGATCCGTCGCACTCTGGCGGCCGCCGCGACCTCGTCGTACCGCTCTCGCGCGCGGCCATCGCCGCCGGCGCGGACGCCGTCATCGTCGACGTGCACCCGCACCCGGAGCAGGCGCTGTGCGACGGCCCGCAAGCCCTCGTCGACGACGACCTCGACCAGCTCGCGGCGGCCGTTCGCGACCTGCCGCCGCTGCTCGGGCGGCGCCTGTCTAGCCCGCCAGCGCGGGCCTGAGGACGTCGAGCGCGCGGTCGATCGCCGCGTCGTCGACGTCGAGGTGCGTCACCAACCGCACCCGGCGCGGACCGACGGCCGAGACCAGCACGCCGGACGCGCGGCACTGCGCCGCGAGCGTCGCCGCATCGAGGTCCGTCACCGACAAGTCGAGCGGCACGATGTTGGTCTCGACGCCTGACGGGTCCACGAGACCCGGCCGTACGGCGGCAAGCTCGGTCGCCAACCGGCGCGCGCGGGCGTGGTCTTCCGCCAGCCGCTCGACGTTGTGCGACAGCGCATAAATCCCAGCAGCGGCAAGGATTCCGGCCTGCCGCATCCCGCCGCCGAGCCGGCGCCGGATGGCCCGCGCCGGCGCCACCATCGATGCATCGCTCATCACGACGACCGAACCGACCGGCGCACCGAGACCTTTCGACAGGCACGCCGACAAGGTGTCGAACAGCGCGCCGTACTCCCCCAGCGGTACGCCGCTCGCGACGTGCGCGTTCCAGATCCGCGCGCCGTCGCAGTGCAACCGCACCCCGTACGACGACGTCAACGCGCGGATGTCCTTGAGCGACGCGACCGAGTAGACCGCGCCGCCGCCGCGGTTGTGCGTCTGCTCGACGGCGACCGCGCGGGTCGGCACGGTGTGGTAGCCCTCCGGCCGCAGCTGCGGCTCGAGCGCCTCGATCGTCAACAGGCCGCGGTCCGCGACGAGCGTGCGGGTCTGCAACCCGCCGTGCTGCGCGGCGCCGCCGCCCTCGTAGGAGACGACGTGCGCGTCGGCGTCGCAGATGATCTCGTCGGCGGGCGGGCAGATCAGGCGCATCGCGATCTGGTTGCCCATCGTCCCGCTCGGCACGAACAACGCCGCGGGGTGGCCGAACAGCGCGGCAACCTGCTCTTCGAGGGCGGTGATGGTGGGGTCTTCGCCGTACACGTCGTCGCCGACCTCGGCGCCGGCCATCGCCTGCCGCATGCCGGCGGAAGGACGGGTGACGGTGTCGCTACGCAGGTCGACGAGGCTCACGGCCCTAAGGTAACCAAGTGCCTCGCGAGGTCGTCGCCCTCGTCTCGGCGGACGACGCCGTCGCCGCGGTCCGCGTGCACGCCGACCGCGTCCACGACCTGCTCCGGCGCAGCGGCTGCGGCGCCGAGGAGTCCGTCGAGGTCACCGAGTCCTACGCGTTCGGCCTGCTCGACGCGCTCGTCAACCGCCCGGAGACCGTCGGCGACATGGCCGGCTGGTGGTTCGGCCGGGCGCTCGAGCTCAGCCGCCGGCTCGGCGACGCGGCCGCCGAGCCCACCGACGACGAGTCGGCCAGCGTCCTCGCCGGGACCAGCGGCGAGGCGCAGGTGCGCGCGGCGCTGGCCACCCTCCCGGAGAGCGAACGGGCCGCGGTCATGCTCCGCGACGCCTACGACCTGCCCATCCAGGCCGTCGCCGTCGCGCTGCGGCGCGACGAACCGGCCGCCGCGGAGCTCGTCGGCGTCGGGCGCCTGCATTTGCTGAGCCGGTACGACGACCGGCCGGCACCGGATCTGGCCGGGCACAGCGGCCGAGCGCCGGCCGATCTGGCGATGCTCACGGGGCTCGCGGACGGCGCCCTGCCGGCGGCCCGCGCGGTCCCGCTGCGACGGCATCTCGGCACCTGCCCGGCCTGCGAGGACGTGGTCGACGCGCTGGCCAAGGCACGGCGCCTCACCGCCGCGCTCCCGATCATCGCGATGCCCGACGAGGCCCGGGAGCCGATGCTCGAACGGGTCGCGGTCCGCGCCGCCGCGGCCTTGCCGTCGGTCGACGAGGTGCTCGCGGCGGTCGAGCAGGACGACGACACGAGGCCGGCGATCGCGCCGCTCGCGGTCGTCCTCGTGATCGTGCTCGCGCTGGTGCTCGGTGTCGCGGTCGCCGCGATCACCCAGTCGGGGCCCGGCGGCCGGGCGAGCGACCAACTGCCGCCGGTCGCGACCGCGCCGACGGAGGCGCCGTCGTTCTCGGTGTCGGCGACGCCCAGTGCGAGGGCGACGGCAACGGCGACCCGCACCGCGCGGCCGTCCACGACACCGACCGCATCCCTATCCGCGTCCGCGGGTCCGACGTCGACGCAGGGCACGACGGTCGCCGAGATCACGCTGTCGCCGACGCAGGGTCCGCGCGGCACGGTCATCAACGTCGACGGCACGGGCTGGACTCCGGGCGACCTCGTGACGATCGTCTACTCCGGACCGATCTCGCAGTCGCGCACGGCGGTGACCGTCCAGGCGGACGGCTCGTTCAGTACGACGGTGACGGCGAACGGCCTGGTGCCCGGCGACTACACGGTGCAGGCGACCGGCAGCGACGCGACCGCCTCGGCGCCCTTCCGCCAGACGAGCTAACGGATCGAGTGGTGATCAGCGTGCGGCTGGCAAGGCCGCAGGAGCCGCCGCGGGCCAAGACCCGCAAGGCGACGAGAACGCAGCCAGGCGCGGGCTGATCACCGCTCGCGCAGCATCTCCGCGACCAGGAAGGCAAGCTCGATCGCCTGGCCGGTGTTGAGGCGCGGATCGCAGGCGGTCTCGTAGCGGCCGGCGAGGTCGTCGTCGGCGAGGTCGTGCGCGCCGCCGAGGCATTCGGTGACGTCGTCGCCGGTGAGCTCGACGTGCACCCCACCCGGATAGGTGCCGAGCGCGTGATGGACCTCGAAGAACCCGCGGACCTCGTCGATGACGTCGTCGAAGTGCCGGGTCTTGTAGCCGCTCGACGTCGTGATGGTGTTGCCGTGCATCGGATCGCAGACCCACGTGACGGCGAGCCCTTCGGCGCGCGCCTTCTCGACCAGCGCCGGCAGCACGTCGCGGACCCGTTGCGCACCGGCGCGCGTGATGAACGTCAGCCGGCCCGGAATTCGTTGCGGATCAAGGCGTTCGGCGAGAGCGACCGCGTCGTCGGGCGTGACACTCGGGCCGAGCTTCACGCCGATCGGGTTCGCGATCTCGGCCGCGAACGCGACGTGCGCGCCGTCGAGCGCGCGGGTGCGCTCGCCGATCCACACCATGTGCGCGGACAGGTCGTAACTCGCCGCGCGCTCGTCGTCGTACCGGGTCAGCGGCGTCTCGTAGTCGAGCAGCAACGCCTCGTGGCTGGCGAAGAACTCGACCCCGTGCATCGACTGCTCGCGATCGAGGTCGATGCCGCAGGCGCGCATGAACGCGAGCGCCTTGTCGATCTCGCGGGCGACGCGCTCGTACCGTTGCCCGGCCGGCGAGCGTCGTACGAAGTCCTGGTTCCAGTCGTGCACGGCGCGCAGGTCGGCGAGGCCACCGCGGGTGTAGGCGCGGACGAGGTTGAGCGTCATCGCGCTGGCGGCGTACGCACGCAGCATCCGGGTCGGGTCGGGCACCCGCGCGTCTTCGGCCGCAGTGAGCTCGTTGACGGCGTCGCCGCGGTACGACGGCAGGCCGGTGATGGCCTCGACGTCGGCGCTGCGCGGCTTGGCGTACTGGCCGGCCATCCGGCCGACCTTCACGACCGGAACGCTCGCGGCGTAGGTGAGGACGACCGCCATCTGCAGGATCGTCCGCAGCTTGTCGCGGACCTGGCCGGCCGAGACACCGGCGAAGGTCTCCGCGCAGTCGCCCCCCTGGAGCAGGAAGGCCTCGCCGCGACTGACCGCGGCCAGCCGGTCGCGCAACGTGTCGCACTCGTCGGGCACGACGAGGCCGGGCGAGCCGGCGAGCTCGGCGACGACCCGCTCCAGCGCCGCCTCGTCCGGCCAGTGCGGCTGCTGCGCGGCGGGCAGCGCGCGCCACGCGGTGGGGGTGGCCATGGCTCAAGCGTAAGGTTGCCCGCCCAGCCGCCGGGTAGGTGCAGTGACCATCCACGTCGTTTTTCTCACGAAGGAGCTCTCATGGGTCAGAGTGGATCCCCGGCCTCCAACCTCGTGTACGACCTCGTGTCGATCCAGTACCACGCGCTCAAGGGCGCGCAGGTGTACGACCAGTTCCTGAAGGACGCGAGCGGCAACGACAAGGTCGCGAAGTTCATCGAGCAGGTGAAGGACGAGGACGCGAAGCGCGCCCAGACCTGCCACGAGCTGCTCACCGAGATCACCAAGGACGGCGGCATCGCCGCCGACGCCTACCCGACCGACACCAAGCAGACGGCGAAGGTCTAGCCCAACGGCGAAAGGGCTCGAGCCCGCGACTTCGGAGGGCTGGTGACCAACTTTGTCGACTTTCGTCGGCGTGTCGTGGTCACCAGCCCTCCGAAGTGCGAACCGGCGGCTGAGCTACGCCGTACGGCGTCGCGCGAACATTGCCCGCCGTAGCCGCGCGACGACCCAGTCGGGCCGCCGCCAGATGTCGTCCCACGTCCAGCGCACGACTTGGTAACCGTGCCCTTCGAGCGCCTCCTGCCGAAGCTTCTCGGCGCGCAACGCCAGCGGGTCTCCGTCGTACTTGAGCATTCCGTCGGCCTCGCCGACGACACCGAACTCGTCCCACAGGAAGTCCACGATGCCGTCGGGCCACTCGGGATCGCCGATCGGGACCTGAAGTCTGGGTGGCGGCAAGCCGGCGTCCGCGAAGGCGACGCGGCTGACGCTTTCGAGCGGTGACGCAGCCAAGCCGTCGGCGAACGCGACGACAGCACGCGCGCGTCGGACTCCCGGCCAACGGGTGCAGTCGGATAGCACCGCTTCCAGATCGGCGCGGGGCACACCAGATCTCAACGCCGAGTCGGCAACAACGACTCCGCTGCGACGGCTCACCCAGCGGCTGAGGTCGATGACCGTCCGGGCGGCCGTCGTCGAGGGGATGCCGTCGACGGTCGTCATGTGCCGCGCCGGAAGCCCGCACACCAGCACCGCGACATCGGCATCTCGCCACGGACCGCCTCGGTTCCGGTACAGCCTGACCCGTTGCGGGTCACGACCTAGCCGAGAAAATCCGTGCAACAGCGCCGCTGAGCCGAGGCCGGCGACGACCGGCGGCCCCGGCACGCCGAGCACGGCGGCCTGGAGGCGCAAGACATGAGAGTCAAGTGTCGAGCGGGCGAGTTGCAGGCGGCGCCGTCCGACGAACACGCCGCGGCGCATCGTGACCAGCTCCCCCGCGCGCAGCGCGCGACGGATCTGAGCGGCAGTGAGATCAGTCGTGCCCCGACGAAACGGCGGCATTCCGGCGATATCCACGCGACGAGGTTGGCCGCGCGGAGGGTCGCGTCACGACCAGGAATTGCAACGTGTGGACGCCTCCTCCACTTCGGAGATCTGGTGACCACGACACGCCGATAGAAGTCGACAAAGTTGGTCACCAGCCCTCCGAAGTGGGGCTAGCCGAAGAAGACTTCTACCTCTTCGTAGCGCTCTAGTGGCACCGTCTTGAGCGTCTGCGTGGCGTCGGACAAGGGCACGCGGACGATCTCGGTGCCGCGCAACGCGACCATCACTCCGGACTCGCCCTCGTGCACCGCGTCGATCGCGTGCAGGCCGAAGCGCGTCGCCAGCACCCGGTCGTACGCCGTCGGCGTACCGCCGCGCTGCACGTGCCCGAGCACCGTCTGCCGCGACTCGTAACCGGTCCGGGCTTGGATCTCGCGTTCGAGCACCTGCCCGATGCCGCCGAGGCGCACGTGCCCGAACGCGTCGAGCTCGCCGGCCTGCAACTCCATCGTGCCTTCCTTCGGCTGCGCGCCCTCGGCGACCACCACGATCGGTGAGTAGTGCGACGCGAACCGGTGCTCGATGTAGGCGCACACCTGGTCGATGTCGAACGGCCGCTCCGGGATCAGGATCACGTTCGCGCCGCCGGCGAGCCCGGAGTGCAACGCGATCCACCCCGCGTGCCGGCCCATCACCTCGACGATCAGCACCCGGTGGTGCGACTCGGCCGTCGTGTGCAACCGGTCGATCGCGTCGACCGCGATCTGCACCGCGGTGTCGAAGCCGAACGTGTAGTCGGTCGCGCCGAGGTCGTTGTCGATCGTCTTCGGTACGCCGACGACCGCGACGCCCGCGGCGGCCAGCGCCGTCGCGACGCCCAGCGTGTCTTCGCCGCCGATCGCGATCAGCGCGTCGACGCCGAGCGACGCAAGGTTCGCCTGAATCCGGGCGACGCCGCCGTCGACCTTCAACGGGTTGGTCCGCGACGAGCCGAGGATCGTCCCGCCGCGCGGCAGGATGCCGCGCGTCGTACGCACGTCGAGCGGCATCGTCACGCCTTCGAGCGGGCCTTTCCAGCCGTCCCGGAAGCCGACGAACTCGTGCCCGTAGATCTCGCTGCCCTTGCGGACCGCTGCCCGGATCACCGCGTTGAGACCGGGGCAGTCGCCGCCACCCGTGAGGACGCCGATACGCATGGCGGAGACCCTAGTGCGGGCCGTTAGCATCCCGGCACGTGACGTTCTCCATCGTCGCGACCGACGGCAGCGCGTGGGGTGTCGCGGTCGCGAGCAAGTTCCTCGGCGTCGGTGCGGCGGTGCCCGCCGCGGCAGCCGGGGTCGGCGCGATCGCGACTCAGTCGTGGGCCAACCTCGCGTACCGCCCCGACGGGCTGGCGATGTTGCGGGCCGGCAAGAGCGCCTCGGAGACGCTCGACGCACTCACCGCCGCCGACGAGCACCGCGACCAGCGGCAGGCCGGCATCGTCGACCGCGACGGCAACGCCGCGACGTTCACCGGCACCGGCTGCAACCCGTGGGCCGGCGGCGTGACCGGCGACTGCTACGCCATCCAGGGCAACATCCTCGTCGGCCCGGAGGTGGTCGAGGCGATGGAACGCGCCTGGCTCGCCAGCCCCCCCGGCGCGCCGCTGACCCGCCGGCTGCTCGCGGCGCTGCAGGCCGGGGACGCCGCCGGCGGCGACCGGCGTGGCCGGCAGAGCGCGGCGCTGCTCGTCGTCACGCCCGACGGCGGCTACGGCGGCGGCAGCGACGTGTTCGCAGACCTGCGCGTCGACGACCATCCGCAGCCGGCGCACGAGCTCGAGCGGCTGCTCGACCTGCACGACATCTACTTCGGCAAGCCCGATCCCGCGACCCTGCTGCCGCTCGACGGCGATCTCGCCGGCGAGGTGCGGGCCAAACTCGGCGCGCTCGGGCACACCGACGCCGACCTCGACACGGCACTCGCCGAATGGGCCGGCATCGAGAACTACGAAGAACGCCTGGTGCCGGGCCACATCGACCCGGTCGTGCTCGGCAAGCTGCGCGAGGCATGACCGTCCTCGCCATCGACGCCGGCACCACCGGCGTCACCGCTCTGGTCGTCACCGAGGACGGCCGGATCGCGTCCCGCGGCTACCAGGAGTTCGCGCAGCACTTCCCGCGACCCGGCTGGGTCGAGCACGAGCCGGAGGAGATCTGGCAGGCGACGTTGCGGTCGTGCCGCGACGCGCTCGACGGCCAGCCCACGCCGGCCGCCATCGGCATCACCAACCAACGCGAGACCGCGGTGCTCTGGGATCGCGACAGCCTGGCGGCGCCGCGGCGCGCGATCGTCTGGCAGGACCGCCGTACGACGGAGATCTGCGACCGGCTCCGTGACGAAGGCCACGAAGGACGAGTCGCCGAGCTGACCGGCCTCCGCCTCGATCCGTACTTCACCGGCACGAAGCTCACCTGGATCCGCGAGAACGATCCGGCCGCGTGGCACGACGGCGTCGCGGTCGGGACGGTCGACTCCTATCTCGTCGCCCGGCTCACCGCGGGCAAGGTCCACGCGACCGATCCGAGCAACGCCAGCCGCACCCTGCTCGCCGACATCTCGACCGGCACCTGGAGCGACGAGCTCGGCGGCCTGCTCGGCGTGCCGACGGCCGCGCTGCCGGAGATCAGGCCCTCGTCGGGCGACTTCGGCCGCACCGACCCGAACGTCTTCCTCGGGCTCGACGTACCCATCGCGGGGATCGCCGGCGACCAGCAGGCGGCGCTGTTCGGCCAGGCGTGTTTCGACCCGGGGCAGAGCAAGTGCACCTACGGGACCGGCTCGTTCGTCCTCGCCAACACCGGGACGACACCGGTGCGGTCCGACGCAGGGCTGCTGACGACCGTCGCCTGGGACATCGGCGACGGCCTCGTGTACGCGCTCGAAGGCGCGGTGTTCGTCACCGGTGCGGCGGTGCAGTGGCTGCGCGACGGGCTCGGCATCGTCGGGACCGCGGCGGAGACCGAGCCGCTCGCCCGCACGGTGCCCGACAGTGGCGGCGTCGTCTTCGTGCCCGCGCTCACCGGGCTCGGCGCACCGCACTGGGACCCGGACGCGCGCGGCGCGATCTTCGGCATCACTCGCGGCACCACCCGCGCGCACCTGGCCCGGGCGACGTTGGACGCGATCGCGTTCGAGGTCCGCGACGTCGTCGACGTCATGACCCGCGACGCCGGCATCGCCGTACCGGAGCTGTCCGTCGACGGCGGCGCGGCCGCGAACGACCTGTTGTGCGAGCTGCAGGCGACGGCACTTCAAGTGCCGGTACGGCGGCCTCAGGTCGCGGAGACGACGGCACTCGGGGCGGCGTTCCTGGCCGGCTTGGCGACCGGCGTCTGGGCGTCGACCGACGAGCTCAGGGACACCTGGCGGCTGGACCGCCGGTTCGAGCCCGGCGAGCCTGACGAGACGTCGTACCAGAAATGGCAGCGCGCAGTCGCCGCCACCCGTTCAATTGCGCGGGGGGGCTAGCTGGCTTTGCTGCCGCTGCCGACCAGGACGCGGTCGGCTTCCAGCGCCTCGTTGGCCTGCCGCTGCCGCGCCTCGGCCAGGTCGGCCTTGGCCTTCGTCGCGTAGGTGTCGACGTACTCCTGGCCGGACAGCTGCATCAGCTCGTACATGATCTCGTCGGTGATCGAGCGGAGCACGAACCGGTCGCCGGACATGCCCTCGTAGCGCGAGAAGTCGAGCGGCTCGCCGATCTTGATGCCGACCCGCATGATGTTCGGCAGCACCTTGCCCGGCGGCTGGATGTCGAACGTGTTGATCATCGCGACCGGGATGACCGGCACCCCCGCTTCGAGCGCCATCCGGGCGATGCCCGTCTTGCCGCGGTAGAGCCGGCCGTCCGGCGAGCGGGTGCCCTCGGGGTAGATGCCGAGCAGGTCGCCGTTGCGCAGCACTTCGAGGCCCTTGTTGATGGCGTCTTCGCTGGCCCGCCCGCCGCTGCGGTCGATCGGCACCTGGCCGACCCCGGCGAAGAAGCCCTTCTTCAGCTTGCCCTTGATGCCGCGCTCGGTGAAGTACTCCGCCTTGGCGAGGAACGTGATCCGCCGCGGCGCCATCAGCGGCAGGAAGATCGAGTCGGAGAAGCTCAGGTGGTTGCTGGCGAGAATCGCCGGTCCGCGAGCAGGAATGTTGTCCATGCCCTCGACCCACGGCCGGAACAGCAGCTTGAGCGGCGGCCCCAGCACGAAGTACTTCAGCAACTGATAGAGCACCCGACCTCCTCCCGAGCCTGTCGCCCGTCCCCTAGAGAGGCCAACCCTAGAGAGGGCGCCCCACGATCGCAATGGTTCGTCCCGGCCACACCTGCCTGGCCGATTTGGGACCCAGTTTAGCGATTCGTCCCGATGCCGGACAGCGCAGCGCCACCGGCCGCGCTCATGCGACCATGGCCCGATGACCCTGCGTCCCGAAGCCGAGCCGTTCGCCGCCGACGGCGGGCCGGTCGGCGCCGTCCTGTGCCATGGCTTCACCGGCATGCCCGGCAGCATGCTCGACTGGGGTCAGGCGCTCGCTACGGCCGGGTTAACAGTGCGTATCCCCCGGCTGCCCGGGCACGGCACCCGCTGGCAGGACGCCAACGCCACGACCTGGCGGGACTGGTACGACGAGCTCGAACGCGCCTTCGACGACGTCCGTCGGCGCTGCGAGCGCACCTACGTCATGGGCCTGTCGATGGGCGGCACCCTCGCGCTCCGGCTCGCCGAAGAGCGCGGCGCCGACCTGGCCGGCGTCGTCGTGGTCAACCCGTCGCTGTTCACCCTGCGCAAGGACGCGAAGCTGCTGCCGTTGCTGCGGCTGTTCCTGCCGTCGTTCCCGCCGATCGCCAGCGACGTGAAGAAGCCGGGCATCGTCGAACCGGCGTACGACCGGCTGCCGCTCAAGGGGACGTACCAGCTGTCGCTGCTCTGGAAGGTCACCAACGCCGACCTCGCCCGGCTCACCCAGCCGTTGCTGGTGTTCACCAGCCGCGACGACCACGTCGTCGAGCCGGTCAACTCCACGCGGCTGATGGAAGGCGCGGGTACGGCGGACAAGCGGCAGATCGTGCTCGATGACAGCTACCACGTCGCGACCATGGACAACGACCTGCCGCGCATCGTCGAGGAGACGCTCGCGTTCATCGCCGCGCACGACCGCTCCGCTGTCGATGAGCGCTGACAGCTTCAGCCGCGGCATCCGCGACAACGGGTTGCGTTGTGCGGGGTACCAACCGGTCGCCGATCTCGATCCCCGGATCGCCGACGCGATGCTCGTGACCTTGCGCGCCGCCGGCATCGCGGCGTACGCGGCACCGACGCCGGCCGCCTCCGGCGGGTACGGCGAACTGCGGCTGCCGTCGCTGCCGACCGACCGGCTCTGGGCCGACAGCGAGCAGCTCGAACGGGCCCGTGAACTGCTCGCCGAGCAGACCAGCGAACCGGCGGCGGCGATGGCGACCGAGCCGGCAACCGGCCCGAGCCCGATGCCGGACCCGGGCCTGCCGGCGCCGGCGCCGACCGTCGACTTCGACGCGGCCTGGCAGCAGGTGCTGACGTCGTTGCGCTCGCCGTCGGTGCGTGAGCCGGACCCGCGCTGGCCGGCCGCGGAGGCCGTCGCCGTGGGCGCCGACGAGGACACCGATCTCGACCGGGTCGCCGAAGACCTCGACGGCGCGTTCGAAGGCGCCGACCCGGCCGACCATGAGCACTACGTCCCGCCGCCACCGCCGCCGCTCCCCCGGCTGCGCTCGGTCACGATCGGTGCGGTGCTGGCGATCGGCCTGGGGTTGTTCGCGCTCATGGTCGACCTCGACGGCGGCACCTTCCGGATCCCGGCGTTCCTCGCGATCATCGGCGGCGCGGTGAGCCTGGTCTGGAACATGCGCCAGGGCCCGCCGGCCGACAGCGGCTGGGACGACGGCGCGGTCGTGTAAGCCGGGCGGCGACCTCGCCGCCCCAGCGCCACTTCGGAGACCTGGCGACCAACTTTGTCGACTTTCATCGGCGTGTCGTGGTCACCAGGTCTCCGACGTGGGCGGAAGTGGGCGGGGCGGGACGTGGCGGCGGGTCGATAGCCTGTCGCCCGTGCAGGTCAGCGAGACGGTCGAGATCACCGGCCACCTGATGGACACCGGCGTCCTCGCCAAGGTTCTCGACGACGTGCTCGACTACGGCGGCGACTACACGATCGAGCGCCTCGACGTCGGCAAGACGCACGAGGACGAGTCCTACGCGCGCATCGTCGTACTCAGTGACGGCAACGAAGACCTGCAGCGGTTGCTCATGCGGCTGCAGACGCACGGCGTCAACCAGGTCGACCCGGGCGCGGCGGTGCTGCGACCGGCGCCGGCCGACGGCGTGTTCCCGGAGGACTTCTACTCGACGACGAACCTCGAGACCGTCGTCCGGCTCGGCACCGACTGGGTGCCGGTCGAGAACCCCGAGATGGACTGCGGCCTGGTCGTCGACGGCAACCGCGTGCACACGGTGCCGGTGAGCGACGTCGTCGCCGGGCAGCAGATCGTGTGCGGCGCGGGTGGCATCAAGGTCGTGCTGCCGCCGCGCGAACACAAGGCGATCGGCGACGACTTCGAGTTCATGTCGTCGTCGGTGTCGAGCGAGAAGCCACAGGCGTTGCTGGTCCGGCAGATCGCCGAGCGGATGCGCGAGGTCAAGGGCGACGGCGGCCGGGTGCTCTGGGTGGCCGGTCCGGCGGTCGTGCACACCGGCGCGTCGATGCCGATGGCGGCGCTGGTCGAACACGGTTGGGTCGACGTGCTGTTCAGCGGCAACGCGCTCGCGACGCACGACATCGAGTCGGCGTTTTACGGCACGTCGCTGGGCGTCGACCTGGCGCACGGTCAAGGTGTCGAGCACGGCCACGAACACCACATCCGCGCGATCAACCGGGTACGCGCGGCCGGCTCGATCGCCGCCGCCGTCGAGCAGGGCGTGCTGACCTCGGGCGTGATGCACGCGATGGTGAAGGCCAACAAGCCGTTCGTCCTCGTCGGCTCGGTCCGCGACGACGGCCCGCTCCCCGACGTCTACACCGATGTCATCGACGGCCAGCGCGCGATGCGCGCGCAACTCAAAGGTGTCGGCTTCGCCATCATGGTCGCGACGATGTTGCACTCCATCGCGACCGGCAACATCCTGCCCGCGTCGATCCCGCTGGTCGCGGTCGACATCAACCCGGCGACGGTCACGAAGCTCGCCGATCGCGGCAGTGCACAGGCCGTTGGGATCGTCACCGACATCGGCCTGTTCCTGGAGCAGTTGGCCTACGAGCTAGTCCCCGAGTACAAGCGGCCGTAACAGCGCGAGCACCGGCAGGTGGTCGCTCGCGATCTCCACCCCGGGTACGTCGTCGACGGCGCGGCACTCGACGATCTCGAACGCCGGACCGGCGAAGATGCCGTCGATGCGTTTGTGTGGCGACCGCGCGCTGAAGGTGTGCCCGGCGCCGGTGCCGGCCACGGCCCATGCATCGCGCAACGTCGTAGCCAACTGTTGCCAGACGGGGCCGTCGGGGCCTTCGTTGACGTCGCCCGCGACGACGAGCGACCCATGCTCCGACGGCAACGCGGACCACACGTCGGGCAGGTGCCGCTGCCGCTCGTCGCCGTCGAGCGACAGGTGCACCGACGCGACGTCCATCGACACGCCGCCGATCCGCACCGACGCAGCGCACACCGCCCGCTGATGCAGGTCGGGCGACTTCGGCAGCAACCGGAACGACGTCGACACCACCTGGGTGCGCATCGACACGAGGATCATCAGCCCCGCCGGCCGGTCCGCGGTCGCGACGACGAGCCCGGCCTTGCGCGCGATCGCGGCCCGCTTGCTCCGCCACCGGAGGAACCGCGGTGCTTCCTGCACGCACACGACATCGGGAGCGCAGGCGCGCATCACTGCCGACACCGCTTCGGCGTCGTCGCGCAGCGCGCGGACGTTGTAGGACAGCACTCTGATCTCGGTCATGGCAGGAACGCCGTACCTGCCGCACCGAACACCGCGTCGGCCGCGTCGTCCAGCGCGGCGATCACCGCGCGCGACCCACCGGCGTCGAGGAACGACAGGCATGCCGTGACCTTCGGCCCCATCGAGCCTTCCGGGAACTCGCCGGCGGCCAGCAGCTCGCGCGCCTCCGCGGCCGAGACCGTATCGAGCGCGCGCGCCGACTTCGTGCCGAACCCCACCTGGACCCGCGGCACCGCAGTGAGGATCAAGAGCAGGTCGGCGTGCACCAGCGTCGCCAGCCGGGCCGCGGTCAGGTCCTTGTCGACGACCGCCTCGACACCGCGCAGCTCGCGCCGGTGCTCGACGACCGGTACGCCACCCCCGCCGGCCGCTACGACGACATGGCCCGCGTCGATGATCTGCACCAGGGGTTGTTCCTCCACGATCCGCAGCGGCGCCGGCGACGCCACCACCCGCCGCCAGCGCCGGTCCGGCATGATCCGGAACACGTGGCCGGTCTCGTGCGCGATCCGCTGCGCCTCCGGCCGTTCGTACGACGGGCCGACCGGCTTCGTCGGCCGCCGGAACGCCGGGTCGCGCCCGTCGACGACGACCTGCGTCACGAGGCACAGCGCGCGCGTCGGCACGCCACGGCGCCGCAGCGCACTGTCCAGCGACTGCGCGAGCAGGTACCCGATCTGTCCCTGACTCTGCGCGCCGCACACATCCATCGGCATCGCCGGCACGTGCTCGGCGGCGTACTCCTGCTGCAGCAGGATCCGCCCGACCTGCGGGCCGTTGCCGTGCGTGATGACGAGGCTGACGCCGCGCTCGACGAGGTCGGCCAACGCCTCGCTGGTGCGGGCGAGCGCCGCCCGCATCTCGTCAGCGGTGCCGGTCCCACCGGCCGGACTGAGCGCGTTGCCGCCGAGCGCGACAACGACGCGCATCAGCCTGACCGGGCGAGGTCGGCCGCGCCGATGATCCCCGCATCCGCCCCGAGCAGTGCCGGTACGACGTCGGCCACCGGGCGGTGGCCGCGGCCGGACAGCGAAACCGTGAACGTGTCGCGGGCCGGCTTGAGCAGCAGCTCCCCCGCCTCCGCGACGCCGCCGCCGACGACGAACCGGCCTGGATCGAGCACCGCGGCGATGTCGGCGAGGCCCTGGCCGAGCCAGCGGCCGATCTCGTCGAAGCAGTCCAGTGCCGCCGGATCGCCTTCTTGCGCGGCGCGCATCACGACGGTGCCGTCGATGCTCTCCACGTCGCCGGCCATCTGCAGCAGCCGGCGAGCGTCGTCGCGGCGTTCGGTCGCGACCTCGCGCGCGGCCCGAACCAGCGCGGTACCGCTCGCGTACTGCTCCCAGCAGCCGAGGTTGCCGCAGCCGCACTGCCGGCCGCCGGGCACGACTCGCATGTGCCCGGGCTCGCCGCCGATGCCGAAATGGCCGCGGTAGAGATGGCCGCCGATGATCAGGCCGCCGCCTATGCCGGTGCCGACGGTGATGACGACGACGTCCGGCTGGTTCTCGCCGGCGCCGTAGCGGAGCTCGCCCCACGCGGCCGCGTTCGCGTCGTTCTCGATCAGCACCTCGGTGTCGAGCCGTTGCGAGATCTCGGCACGCAACGGAGTGTTGCGCCACGCGAGGTTCGGCGAGAAGAGCACCGTCGACCGCTCGGCGTCGATGTAACCCGCCGCACCGACCCCGATGGCACTCGTGTCGTGCTCGCTGCGCAACTGCCGGACGATCTCGACGACGACGTCGACGAGATGCTCCGGATCGCGGCTCGGCGTACGGCGGCGGGCCCGCGCGAGCACGTTGCCCTCGGCATCGACGACACCCGCGGCGACTTTCGTGCCGCCGATGTCCACGCCGATCGCCAACGTCACCGCGCGACTCCGCTGTGCTCGTCGTCGAAGCCGGCATCGTCGAGGTCGATGCGCTCGACGCCGCCGCGCTCGGCGCCGTGGTGCGCGCCGTGGTTATCGACGACGGTGCGCAGCGCCGCGACCAGCGACGACGCGGCGTCGGTCAGGTGGGCGAACGTCTCCGGCCGGGTCTGCCGGGCGACCGACAGCAGCTGGCACAACGGGCAGACCCGGCACTCCGCCGAGTCGGTCGCGAGCGGCAGGTCGGCCGCGCCGGTACGCGCCCACTGCGCGAGCGCCTCGACGAGACGGGCGGCCTCGACGCCGAGCGATCCCGGTTGAGTGGTCACGGGCGCATCCAAACATCCGGGTCCGGCCGGAAGCGCACCCGCAGCGCACCGTCGCGCAACGCCGCCCCGTCGACGAGGCACCGCCGCAGCACGCTCGGCAACGCGAGCACCCGCCGGTGCGAACCCACCGTGAGCACCAGTTCGTCGCCCTTCCGGATCAGGTCGACCGTTCGTTTGTCCGCGTGCGGCAGCGCCACCGACAGCACGAATTCGTCGGTCGACACGCGCTCGACGACGAGCGGATCGTCGGTGTCGTTCACCGCGAGCGGGTCGGCGCCGGCGTAGAGCTGTGCGGCGAGCGCGGCGAGCGGTTCGACACCGACCGGCTCCGCCGGCTGGTACGACGAGACCCACACCGGCGTCGTACCGAATGAGGTTGCGATCCCGTCGAGCTGTTCGCGTTGCGCGGCAACCCAGCCGCGCATCCACGGGTCGTCGCTGCCGTCGGGGATCACGCGGTTGGCGACGACGCCGTCGACGCGGTAGCCGTAGAGCGACAACGAGGTCAGCGTGCGGCGGGCTTCGGCGACAACCACGGCCTCCGGCGTCAACACCAGCCGTACCGACGTCGTCGCCGGATCGACGAGCAGCGCGCGTACGTCGGACAGCTCCTCGTGCAGCCGCTCGACCGCTGCGAACACCTTGTCCGGCGGCATCGGCAGGCCGGCGAGCTGCGACAGCACCGGCCGCAGCGAGCGGACCAGCCGGCGCTCGCGCGGGAAGACCCGATCCATGTACCAGCCCAACGCCTCCGGCAACGCGAGCAGCCGCAACGTCTCGGCGGTCGGTGCGCAGTCGACGACCACGACGTCCCATCGACCGGAGCCGACCTGCGCGCGCAGCTCGAGCAGCGCCAGCACCTCGTCGGCGCCGGGCAGCACGGTGAGCTCCTCGGCCTCCAGCGGGTCGACGCCGCCGGACTCGAGAACCTCGCGCAGGTAGTGCTGGACCTCGCGCCACGAGTCCTCGAACGCACGCTGGGTGTCGACCTGCTGGCCGTAGAGCCCCGGCTCGACCTCGGTCGGCTCGTGCCCGAGCTCGACTCCGAACGCGTCGGCGAGCGAGTGGGCCGGGTCGGTCGACAGCACGAGCGTCTTGTGCCCGCGCCGGGCCGCCTGCACGGCTGTCGCGGCCGCGGTCGTCGTCTTGCCGACGCCGCCCTTGCCGGTGAACAGCAGCACGCGCATCGGTGCAGGCTATCCAGAGCTGTTAGGAGGGACCGGCGAAACCCGCTCTGCTGCGCCGAGCCCGGGCGACGACCGGCTGCGTTCTCGGTCGGGTGCGTAGCACCACTACGCACCCGACCTGCGGCCTTGCCGGATCGCCTCCCGGACCCGGCTCGCGACGAACGCGTTTCGCCGATCCCTCCTAGACACCCGACTCGACGCGCTTCTTCAGACCTTTGAGCGCGGTGTCGATGATGACCTTCTCCGCCTTGCGCTTGAACATCCCGAGCATCGGGATGTTGAGGTCGACCGCGAGCTGGTACGTCACCTCGGTCGCGTCGTCGGTGCCGTCGAGGATGTACGAGCCGTCCTGCGACTTCAGCGCCCGGCTCTTCACCAGGTGCCAGTCGACGCGGTCGTCGCCGTGCCAGGTGTAGGCGAGGGTGTAGTCGTCCTTGATGACGCCCGCGTCGAGGCTGAACGTGACCTGCGCCGGGCGGCCGTCCGGTCCCTGCTCGTCGATCGACACCGACTTGATCTGGCCGGACCACTGCGGGTAGGCCTCGAAGTCGGCGATGACCGCCATGACCGCTGCCTTCGGGGCGTTGATGGTGATGCTCGCGCTGGCCTGGTCCGTCATGGCCGGGACCCTATTACCACTCGAGCACGTACGGCGCTCCGCGGCCGCGGAAGTGGCCGACGTTGACGCACTCGGTCCGACCGATGCGGGTCCGCCGGGCCAGCGGGTTGTGCACGTGCCCGAACAGCACCAGTTCGGGCTGATGCTCCCGGACCGCGTCGAGGATCGCGTCGCTCCCCCGCTCCATCCGCCGCGCGCCGACGTCGTACAGCAACTCCGGGACGTTCGGCGGGATGTGCGCGCACAGCACGTCGACCGGGCCGAGCGCCGCGACCTTCGCCGCGTAGTCGTCGTCGGGGATCTCGTACGGCGTGCGCATGGGCGTCTGCAGGCCGCCGCCGACGAACCCGAACCGGCGGCCACCGATGTCGGCCGTCTCGCCGTCGAGAACGGTCATGTCCTCGCGGACGTAGTCGGCGTACAGCCGCGGTACGTCGACGTTGCCGTAGGTGAGGTACGCCGGCGTGGGCATCGCCGCGAACATGTCGGCGTACTGCCCGCGGATGGCCTCCTCGATGACCTCGTAGCGGTCGCGGCCGACGCCCGCCCACAGCTCCGCGGAGAACTCGCGCGCCTCGTCGAAGCGGCGCGCGGTGCGCAGCTCGATCAGCCGGATCGCGGCGTCTTCGCCGAACAGGTCGGCGAAGATGCCGCCGGACGGCTCGTCGTAGTCGAGGAACAGCACGAGGTCGCCGAGGCAGATGAACGCGTCGGCGCCGTCACCGGCCTTCGCGAGCGCGTCGGCACGGGCATGGACGTCGGAGACGACGTGCACCCGCGGCATGGGCTCAGTGTGCCGTGTCCCCCGCCGTCAGAAGAGGGCGCCGCCGATGAAGGCCAGGACGACGAGAACGATCGTGACGCCGAGCGCACCGGCGAGGCCGAGGAACGTGCGGGTCTTCGTGTCGAGCCGGCGCACGTTGCCGACGCCGGGCAGCGTCAGGTCGACGAAGTCCTCGGCCGCCAGGAACGGCGTGTGGCACTGCGGGCAGTTGTCCTCGGCCATGTCGACGACGGTGCCGCAGTGCCGGCACGGCCAGCCGGGCGCGGCGAGCCGGATGTCGGCGGCCTTGGCCACCGGGGCGTCGAGGTGCGGGTCGGGCGGGAGCGGGCTCCCCGCCGGCAGCGGCTCGGGCGGGATGACGCCCAGCGCGTCGACGATCGGTCCGGCCGCGGGCGCGCCCACGGCAACCGGCACCGGCGCGGGTGCGGCGGCGGGCTCCGGAACCGGCGCGGGTTCCGGTTTCGGGCGCAGATCGGCGTAGCAGAGGGTGCACCAAGGCGCGCCGAGCGCCACTGAGGCGCCGCACGCCGGGCAACGGGCGGTCGTCACGGCTTGGTTCTCGGCAGGTTCGGCCGCATCCTGAACGCCCACCTGGACACGCCCCTTACGTCCGAGCGCCGGTTTGACTACCGTTGGTCACCACAACGGCCCAGCAGCAGGCCGGAAACGAGGAGCTACGCGTGGCCGAGTATGCCGTTCCATCGACGTTTTCCCTGCCCGACGACGCGAACCTCACCGACGCGGTGTTCGGCAACGCCGCCGAGTTCCCGGACAACGTCGCGTTCGACCGCAAGGTCGGCGACAGCTGGCAGCCGGTGACGTCGAAGACGTTCGCCGAGGAGGTCAAGGCGATCGCGGCCGGCCTGATCGCCTCCGGCGTCGGCGCCGGCGACCGGGTCGCGGTCATGTCCTCGACCCGCTACGAGTGGACGCTCGCCGACTACGCGATCTGGACCGCGGGCGCCGTCACCGTCCCGATCTACGAGACGTCGTCGGCCGAGCAGATCGAGTGGATCCTCTCCGACTCCGGTGCCGTCGCGCTGTTCCTCGAGACCGACGCGCACCAGGCGGCGTACGACGAGATCAGCAGCCGCCTGCCGTCGGTCAAGCACGTCTGGCGCATCGACGAGAAGAGCCTCGACACGGTCGTGAGCGCGGGCAAGGCCATCCGCGAGGACGAGATCGAGCAGCGCCGCCGCACGCTCGGCCAGGAGAGCCTCGCGACGATCATCTACACCTCCGGCACGACCGGCCGGCCGAAGGGCTGCGAGCTCAGCCACCGCAACTTCATGTACGACGCGACCGCGACCACCGACGGGCTGGAAGAGCTGTTCGGGCCGGACCAGTCGACGCTGCTGTTCCTCCCGCTCGCGCACGTGTTCGCACGGATCATCCAGGTCGGGTGCGTGCAGAACCGCGTCCGCATGGGGCACACCGCCGACATCAAGAACCTGATCGCCGACCTGGGCGCGTTCAAGCCGACGTTCGTGCTGTCGGTGCCGCGGGTGTTCGAGAAGGTCTACAACACCGCGAAGCAGCGGGCGCACGCCGACGGCAAGGGCGCGATCTTCGACCTCGCCGAGCGGGTCGCCATCTCCTACAGCGAGGCGCAGGACGGCAGCCCGGCGACCCGGATCGCGCTGGAGATCCCGCACCGGATCTTCGACACGCTCGTCTACTCGAAGCTGCGCGGCGCACTCGGCGGCCGCGCGCATTCCGCGATCTCCGGCGGCGCACCGCTCGGCGCCCGGCTCGGGCACTTCTTCCGCGGCATCGGGCTGCCGATCTACGAGGGCTACGGCCTCACCGAGACGACCGCCGGCGCCACGGTCAACCGGCCCGACGCGATGAAGGTCGGCACCGTCGGCCGGCCGATCCCCGGCGTGACCGTACGGATCGCCGACGACGGCGAGATCCTGCTCAAGGGCGACAACGTCTTCGTCGGCTACTACAACAACCCCGACGCGACGAACGAAGCGCTCGACGACGACTGGTTCCACACCGGCGACATCGGCGAGCTCGACAAGGACGGCTACCTGCGGATCACCGGCCGCAAGAAGGAGCTCATCGTCACGGCCGGCGGCAAGAACGTCGCGCCGGCCGTGCTCGAGGACCGGCTGCGGGCCAACCCGCTGGTGAGCCAGTGCATGGTCGTCGGCGACCAGAAGCCGTTCATCGCGGCGCTGGTGACGATCGACGAAGAGGCGTTCCCCGACTGGAAGTCCAAGAACGGCAAGGACGCCGGCGCGTCCGTCGCCGACCTGGTCGACGACGACGACCTGCGCGCCTCCGTCCAGGCCGCGATCGACGAGGCCAACCGGGCGGTCTCGAAGGCCGAGGCGATCAAGGCGTTCCGCATCCTGCCGGAGGACTGGACCGTCGAGACCGGGCACCTCACGCCGTCGATGAAGGTCAAGCGCAACGTCGTACTGGACGACTACGCGGCCGAGGTGGAGTCGCTCTACGCCGGGAAGCCCGGCTGAGCTCGGTGCGGGCGGCCGCCGGCCGGGTGCGGTCCGTGGCCGAAAGACGGCCGGCCTGGAGCACGCTCCAGGTCGCCGCGATCGCGCGCTTCTCCATCCTTGGGCTGGTGTTCGTGCTGGCCGCGGTCAGCCCGCAGCGATCGCAGGCGCTGCTCTGGTTCCCGCTGCTGCTGGTGCTCGCCGTCATCACCAGCGTGCGACCGTGGCCGGGCCGGCTCGGCCTGCTGGTCCGGACGCTGACCGCCGTCGCCACGGTGGTCGCGGTGCTGGAAAGCGGCAGCGCCGACAGCCCGCTGTTCCCGAACCTGATCGCGCCGGCGTTCGCCGGCGGGCTGATCGCGGGCTCGGCGAACGCGGTCGTGCCGACCGGTCTCGCGGCGATCGGGTTGCTCGCCGCCGGCCAGATCGGTGAGGGCGGCGACGCGCTCGCCCGCGAGAGCGCGCTGTGGGTCGTGCTCGCCCTCGCGGCGGGCTTGGCCGGCGCGTGGATCCGCGCGCTGCTGACCCCGTCGCCGGGCGCGATCGCGGCCGAGCAGCAGGACACGTCGTACGCCGCCGCGTACCGGCTGCTCGCACAGCTCCGGCCGGTCGCCCGGCAGCTCTCGGTCGGGCTCGATCCCGGCACCATCGCCGAAGGGTTGATCGAGTCGCTGCGGGCGGTGTGCGACTTCGATCGCGGCGCGGTGCTGGTGCGTACCGGCGGCGGCCGGCTGATCGGTCTCGCCGGCACCGGCGTCGATCGCACCGACTGGGAGGTCGACGTCACCGACGACGGGCCGTTCGCGGAGGCCTGGCTGACCCAGCGCCCGCAGCGGCTGAACCGGCAACTGTCCGGCCGGCCGGGCGCGAGCGTCGTCGTACCGCTGAAGATCGGGCTGCGGACGTTCGGCCTGGTCGGGCTGGAGACCGACCATCGCAGCTTCGCCGACGTCGACCTCGGCGAGGTCACGGCCGTTGCCGACGAGGCGGCGCTGCGATTGGAGACCGCGCTGTTGTTCGACGAGGTGCGCGGCGTCGCGACCGCGGAGGAACGCCGCCGGGTGGCGCGCGAGATCCACGACGGCATCGCGCAGGAACTGTCCTACCTCGGTTATTTCGTCGACGGTCTCGCCGCCGAGGCAAAGGGCAACGAGGAGCTGTCGCAGCAACTCAAAGACCTCCGGCAGGAGATCACCCGGATCGTCAGCGAGCTGCGGCTGTCGATCTTCGACCTCCGCAGCGAGGTCGACGTGCACGGCGGGCTCGGCTCGGCGCTCTCCGACTACGTGCGGTCGGTGGGCCGGCAGTCCGGCCTGACGGTGCACATGTCGCTGTCCGAGGCGGCCAACCGGCTGCCCGCGGAGACCGAGGCCGAGCTGCTGCGGATCGCGCAGGAGGCCATCACCAATGCGCGCAAGCACGCGAACGCGGAGAACCTCTGGGTGACGCTGGAGGTGGATCCCCCGGCCGCGCTGCTGCGGGTCGAGGACGACGGCCGCGGCCTCGGCAAGGCCCGGGACGACTCCTACGGGTTGCAGATCATGCGGGAGCGGGCCAAGCGGCTGCGGACCACCGTGCTGGTCGCGCCGCGGGAGCCGTCGGGGACATTGGTGGAGGTCTCGCTGGCCGGCGGGCCCTCGAGCGGCACTACGCTGGACCGGTCGCAGGGCAACGTCGGGCTCGAGGAGTTACCGAAGGTATGAAAAAAGTCTTGCTCGTCGACGACCACGACCTGATCCGTCAGGGGTTGCGACGCGCCTTCGAGCGGGCCGACGACTTCACCGTCGTCGCCGAAGCGTCCTCGGTCGCCGAAGGGCTGGCGGTCGCCGCCCAGCACCAGCCGGACGTCGTCCTGATGGACATCCGGCTGCCCGACGGCAGCGGTCTCGACGCGGTGAAGAAGCTGCGCGCGGCCAACCCGCACATGGGCATCGTGGTCCTCACGATGTACGCCGGCGACGAGCACCTGTTCGGCGCGCTGGAGGCGGGCGCGTCGGCGTTCGTGCCGAAGGACGCGCCGGCCGAAGACGTCGTCGCCGCCGCCCGGCACGCGGCCGCGTCGCCGGAGGCGTTCTCGGCGGCCGACCTCGCCAACGCCATGAAGCGCCGGCTGGCGCCGTCCGGCCCGCAGATCTCGCCGCGGGAGCGCGAGGTGCTCGGCCTGCTGGCCGACGGGCTCGCGGTGGCGCAGATCGCGAAGAAGCTCTACATCAGCGAGTCGACGGCGAAGACGCACATCTCGAAGCTCTACGAGAAGCTCGGGGCCGGCAACCGGGCGCAGGCGATCATGACCGCGATGCGGATGGGCCTGATCAAGCCGCAGACCGCCGAGGATCCGCTGCGCTAGCGCGCGAGTTGTCAGCGCGTGGTGTGGCTATAGCGACGTCAGCCGCTGACAAGTCGGTGTGACTTGGTCGGCAGGTCTCCCGAATGCCCGGTTTTTGCCGTAATTGCAGCGGTTTTGAGCTGCCCGGCTAGCTCATGGGCGCAGCCGCCGTCAATAGGCGAAGTGTCCGGGACTTGCGGCCGAACGCATGCTGACCGAGAGCCCGGCGCCCGGCACGATGTCGTGGGGCGCTGAACTCGAGGGGGGTTCAGCTCTGGGGTGACGGGCCGGTTCTTCGGAACCGGCCCGTTTCTTCGTCCGGACACCGTGGCAACTGCCGTTAACGCATCGCCTCACGGTTGTCAATACCCCTCCCGGCGCTGAACCCCGGCCGCCTTGCCGATGTCGGTGGGGGCTTCGTCGTACTTGACTCCAAGTGTCGGTCTTTCCCATCCGTGCGGAGGCAGTAGCGCATGACCCAGCATCCGGTCGCGCGACGGCGTCTTGGCACGATCACGCTCGAAGGCGTGCTGCTGATCGCAGCCGTCGTCGGCATCGTCACGCTCATCGTCGTCAGCCTCGTCTGACGGCAACCGATCGAAGGAGCAGCACCCCCGTGGCACTGCGACGCACCCGTCCGACCGCCCCCCGGCACGCCGACGTCCCCGCGAACACTGCGGCGACCGCGGAAGATCTCTCGATGCCGCGGCAGGCCGAGCGGGGCGAGGACGCGTGGACCCGGCTCGGCGATCTGCTCGTCGAGCGGACCCAGGTGACTTCGCCGCAGGTCGCCGAGGCGCTGCTCCGCCAGTCCGCGTCCGGCAAGCGCCTCGGGCGGCTGCTGGTCGAGGCGGGCGCGCTCGACGAGCGCGAGCTCGCGCTGGCGCTGGCCGAGCAGATGGAGCTGGCCCTCGTCGACCTCGCGCAGGAGTCGCCGGAGCCGGAAGCGGTGCTGTGCTTGCCGGAGAGCCTTGCCCGTAGCGAGACCGCGGTGCCGATGATGAAGCTCGCGGACACCCTCGTCGTCGCGGTCGCCGAGCCGTCCGCCACGTTGCAGATGCAGCTGGCACAGGCCGCGCGCATGCCGGTGACGATGGTCGTCGCGCCGACGAACGAGATCCGCCGCGCGATCGACGCGTCGTACCGCGCCCTCACCGACGTCGAGTCGTTCGTCACGGCGTTCCAGCAGTCGGAGTCGAGCCGGACGAAGCAGCCGGTCGCGCGGCTCGCCGAGGCGGGCATGACGACCGAGGACGCGCCGGTCGTCCAACTGGTCAACAAGATCCTCACGCAGGCGCTGCGCGACCGCGCGTCGGACGTGCACATCGAGCCGCAGGACGACGCCGTACGGGTGCGCTTCCGGATCGACGGCGCGCTGCACGACGTGCTGGCGCTGCCGACCGAGATGGGCCCCGCGCTGGTGTCCCGGTTGAAGATCCTCGCCGGGATGAACATCGTCGAGCGGCGGCGCCCGCAGGACGGCCAGCTGCAGATCGAGGTGGACGGCCGCGCGGTCGACGTCCGCGTCGCGACCGTCGGCGTGCACTGGGGCGAGAAGACCGTGCTCCGGGTGCTCGACAAGTCGCGATCCGTCTACAAGCTCGGCGACCTCGGCATGCCGAAGGACACCCACGCCGCGTTCTCCAAGTTGATCCGCGCGCCGTTCGGCATGGTGATCTGCGCCGGCCCGACCGGCTCCGGCAAGACGACGACGCTGTATGCGTCGCTGTCGGAGATGAACGACGCGTCGCGCAACATCATGACGATCGAGGACCCGGTCGAGTACGTCTTCCCGTCGATCAACCAGATCCAGACGAACGAGGCGGCCGGGCTGACGTTCGCCACCGGCTTGAAGTCGATCCTGCGGCAGGACCCGGACGTCATCCTGGTCGGCGAGTCCCGCGACGTCGACACGGCCCGGATCGCCGTGCAGTCGGCGCTGACCGGCCACTTCGTGTTGTCGTCGCTGCACGCGACCGACGCGGTCGCCGCGTTGCACCGCTTCCTCGACATGGGCATCGAGTCGTTCCTCGTCGCGTCGTCGGTTCTCGCGGTCGTCGGGCAGCGGCTGGTACGGCGGACCTGCGAGTCGTGCAAGGCGCCGTACAAGCCCACCGACGAGGAGATGGCCTTCTACCACGAGCTCGGCGGCCGGCCCAAGCGCGCGTTCAGCGCGGGCACCGGCTGCAACCTGTGCGCCGGCACCGGCTACCAGGACCGCATCGGCGTCTACGAGCTGCTCCGGATCACTCCGGAAATCAAGCGGCTCGTCGTCGGCTGGGCTACCCAGGATGAGCTCCGGCGTATGGCAGTGTCTCAAGGGATGCGCACGCTTCAGGACGAGGCCCTGACCCTTGTCGAGAACAACGTGACGACCATCAGCGAGGTCGTCCGATCCATCTACGCGGTCTGAGGACGATTGATGCCGACCATGACGCAACCACCTGTCGAGGGCAGCACGCCGACCACTGCCGACGAAGAGAACCCCTCCCGGCTCAAGGCGTTGATGAACTTCGAGCTGACGCCGAAGAAGATCAAGCGCCGGGAGCTCATGCACTTCTCCCGCCAGATGGCCGTGTTCATCAAGGCGGGCATCCCGATCATCGAGGCGCTCGAGACGATCTCCGGCGAGACGAAGAACAAGTTCTTCAAGCAGGTGCTCGACGAGGCGGCCGCCAGCCTGCACGCGGGCTCGACCTTCGCCGGCGCGTTCGAGGCCTACGAGCACGCCTTCCCGCCGTACTACATGGGCATCCTGCGCTCGGCAGAGCTCACCGGCCAGCTCGACCAGGCGCTCGACCAGCTCGCGGAGTACGTCGACCGCGACCTGGAGGCCCGGCGCAAGATCGCCTCGGCGCTGACCTATCCGATCATCGTCGCGGGCATGGCCGTCGTCGTCGTCGTCGTGCTCGTCGCGTTCGTGCTGCCGCGGTTCAAGCACTTCTTCGCCGACCTCGGCGCGAAGCTGCCGCTGCCGACGCGGATGCTGCTCGACTTCACCGACTTCACCCAGAACTACTGGTGGATCTTCGCGATCGTCGCCGCACTGCTGTTCGCCTTGGGACTCTGGCTCACCCAGAGCGAGAAGGGGCGCATGCTCCGCGACCGCGTGGTCCTGCGGACGCCCGCGTTGGGCACCCTCGTCCAGACGGCCGTGCTCGAGCGGTTCTGCCGCATCCTCAGCTCGATGACGAGCTCCGGCGTGCCGCTCACCGAGGCGCTGCAGGTGACCGCGCAGGCGACGAGCAACGCCGTCTACCGCAACGGCATCGCCGAAGCCCGGCTCGCGATGATGCGCGGCGAGGGCCTGGCCGCTCCGCTCGGGGAGACCGGGCTGTTCCCCGCGGCCGCCCGCCAGATGCTCCGCGTCGGCGAGGACACCGGCACGATGGACGAGCAGCTTGGCACCGCGGCTGAGTACTTCGCCCGCGACCTCGACTACAAGATCAAGCGGTTCACCAACCTGTTCGAGCCGGCCGTCATCCTCTTCGTCGGCGTCGTCGTCGGGTTCGTGGCGATCGCGCTCGTGTCCGCGATGTACGGCATCTTCCACCAGGTGCACCCGTGATCGAACGCGTCTCGCGACGTCGCGAGAGCGGTGAAACCCTCATCGAGCTGCTCGTCGCCGTCGTCGTCCTCGGGATCGCCGGGGTGGGGCTCGTCTCCGGGCTCACCACCGGCGTCATCGGCAGCGACACCCACCGCCGGCTGAGCAGCGGCGAGACGGTGCTGCGCGCCTACGGCGAGCTCGTGAAGAACCAGGTGATCCACGCGCCGTCGACGACGCTCACCCAGGACCTCAGCACATACACCAGCGGCAACTGCCCCGCCAACGTCTCGACGTCCGGCAGCAACTGCATCATCCCGGTGGCGAGCACCGCGGCGTTCGCGCCGTCCGGCACCTACACCATCTCCATCGACGGTGTGCTGTGGTCGGCCAGCGTCAACAACGCGACGTCCTTCGCGGCGTCGCCGCTCGGCGCCGGCTCGGCGGCGAGCGGTACGTCGGTCCAGCGCTTCGAGGCCTGCCCGGCACCCGGCTACTGGTCGGGTGTGACCACCGACCACCCGGAGCTGACCACCGTCGACCGGCTCCAGCCACCGACCGTCACCGGCGTGACGTTCTACGACTACAGCAACAACCCGATCGCCAACTGCGCGAGCTGGTACAGCGCGCCGGGCAACTCGGTGTGCTCCAACACCAGCAACCAATGGACCCGCTGCGAACCGCCGTGGATGAGCGTCGCGCTGTCGGTGACGTCGACCGACAACTCGGTCACGCGGACGACCAACGTCATCATCAGGAGGGTCCCATGAGCGCCCGCCTCGACGGCGACGACGGGATGACCCTGATCGAGCTGCTGATCAGCGTGCTCGTCCTCGGCATCATCATCTTCCCGCTGATCATGGTGCTCGAGTTCTCGTTCACGACCGCGAACGCGACCACCCAGCGCACCGCGGACTCCGCCGGCGCGCAGGTCATGTCGTCGTACTTCGTCACCGACGTACAGGGCTCCGACTTCGTCTGGACGTCGACGCACCACACCGACTTCTCGACCGCGATCCCGGCGCTCGACCCGGCGCAGCCCGCGTCGCCGTCCATCCAGTGCGGCAGCACCAGCGGCGCGACCCAGACGGTGCTGGAACTGCAGTGGCAGGACCTCTCCAACGCCATCACCGCGGTGACGTACGACGTCGTGACGCCGAGCGGTGGCGGCGACGCCTCGTTCGTCCGGCACACGTACTCCGTGAACGTCGCCGGCAACGCCTGCGCGTCGACCGGTTCGACGACGCTCATCTACGCGCTCGACGGTGCCGCCGGCAAGGCGCCCACCGCCGTGTGCGCGCCGGTCAGCTGCGTGACGCCGCAGACCGTGCAGATGACGGTGAACGCGTTCGCGACGACGCTTCAGAACGCCCCGGTGTACGGCAAGCAGGGGGCCGACGACTACACCTTCAACCTGACGGCATCGAGGCGGGTCGGATGATTCAGCGACTGCAAGCCGGGTTCCGCCGGATTGACCTGCACAGCGACGAAGGCGTGTCGCTGCTGCTCGCCCTGATCTTCGTCTTGGTGGTCGGCCTCGTCGTCACCGCGGTCCTCCCCTACACCGCGAGCGGCATCACCGCCGCCAACGCGGTCGCCGACGTGCGGACGACGCAGAACGCGGTCGACGGCGCGGTCGACCAAGCGATCAACTCGATCCGCAAGAGCTTCGTGCTCGGCACCCAGAAGCTGTGTTCGAACAACGTGGCCGACACCTACACGGCGCCGGCGTACGCGCCGCCGACGAGCGACATCAAACCGGTCAACGTCGTCGTCGACTACTGCAACATGCCGAACGTGGCGGGCGGCAGCGCCACCACGCCGGACTTCGCCATCCAGACGCTGCGCGGCGGCGTCACGACCGACGGCAACAACACGATGCTCGTCGCGGGCGGCATCCTTTCGAACGCCGACGTGACGTTCAGCGCGACCGGCACCGGCAACACGCAGAGCCTCAACGTCGACGGCGACGTCTACGCGAAGGGCACCTGTTCCGCCAAGAGCCTGTTCTTCGTCAGCGGCGTCGAGCACTGCGGCAACACCACCCCCGGGTACGACGGCGCGAACGACCCCGACCCGACGAAGGATCCGCTCGTCAACCTCGTCAGCCCGGTCAACCCGTGGGCGTCCAACGGGACCGGCGGGACGTTCGCCCTGAACGCGAGCGGCCTGCCCAGCGCTGTGGCCGCGGTCGACCCGCTCGGCACCTGCGACGTCACCAACGGCGCGAGCGTCGTGACGTTCTCGCCCGGCTTCTACAGCCAGAACCCGCAACCGGACCCGACGACGTGCACGGGCACCAAGCACACGGTCTGGTGGTTCAAGCCCGGCGACTACTACTTCGACTTCCCGGACAGCAAGTTCGACGACGCCGCGGTCAACCCGACGCAGTTCGCCGACTCCGACGCGCAGCTCGGCGTGAACGGCACGATGATCATCGGCGGCACGCCGCTCAACTGGACGCCGGGCACGGCCTCGGACAACTCGGCGTCGATCATCAACCTCTACAAGAACGACCCCGACCACAACAACCCCGGCTGCGACTCGTCCAAGCCCGGCGTCGACTTCGCGTTCGGTGGGCCGACGAACATCAACATCGGCCTGCAGGGATCGTCCGGGCCGGACCGGCTCGAGCTCTGCTCGGCCTCCGTCGGCACCCAGTCGATCTCGTTGTTCGGCCTGCGGTCGAGCGACGCGCCCGGCGGCATCCGCCCGACGACCGCATCGACGGCGACGCTGACCGTGACCCCGGTGGCCGTGGCCTACTCGCCTGCGTCCGGTGCGACGACGATCGACCCGACGAACGCGAGCGCATCGCTGTCCGGCGACGGGCCCACCAAGCTGGCCTCGCTCGTCTACACCGGCTTCAACGCCAGCAGCGTCCCCGCCGGTTCGCTGATCACCAAAGCGCAGCTGCACGTGAAATGGGCCACCACCGGCAACAACCCGACGGTCATCACCAACTCGCTGACGCAGCTGCTGCCGGCCACGCCGAGCCTCTTCACGGCGCCGGCGATGGGAGCGTCGGGCGACGTCACCATCCCGCTGAACCTCACCGGAATCAACGACCCGGTGCGCTGGCGGGCGCTGCAGACGGCGGTCGCCGCGCTCAGCCTGAAGTTCACCGCCGACGGAACCGCGCTCACGCCGACGACGGTCGACAAGAAGGGCAAGGTCACCCCCGCCCAGACCGCGACCACCAGCGTGGACGGCGTGCAGCTCGAGATCAGCTACGTGCCGCCGGCGCTCGAGCCGGTGCGTTGCGCGGGGTCGCTGACCTTCCCGGTGACGACGCCGTGCAACATCCTCACCAACAAGGTCGACGACACGCTCTTCCTGCACGGCACGATCTACACCCCGAAGTCGATCCTCGAAGCCGCGGTGCACAACTACAGCAGCACGGTCTTCGAGCGCGGCGTCATCGCCGACAGCCTCATCGCGCACCTGTCGTCGTCGGCGAAGCAGACGCTGCCGCCGTTCCAGCTACCCAAGGGCGGCAAGGACCGGACCGTCGAGTTCACCGCGTGGACGCTGAAACCGGACGGCACCCGGGACCGGAAACGGTTGGTCGCCCTCGTGCACTACGTCGACTTCATCTCCATGCCCGGCAACAAGACCCTGGCCTCCCCCGGCCACAGCGTCCAGATCTTGAAATGGACCGTACTGCGGTGACCGGCGACCGATCGGTGGACCCCCTCCGCCGTAGGTATGGCCGGACCTAGCCGAACGTCCGATACCGCCCCCGCCCGCTACCCGTAAGCATTCGATCGAGAAGCAGAGACCTCCTCGGAAGGGACGAACCCCATGCAGCACCACCGCAAGGCGAAGGACGAGGGTTTCACCCTCATCGAGCTCCTGATCGTGATCATCATCCTCGGCATCCTCGCCGCGATCGTGGTGTTCGCAGTTGGCAGCACCCGCAGCGACTCGGTCAAGGCGACCTGCAAGACCGACGTCAAGTCGATCCAGCTCGCCGCTGAGGCCTACAAGACCAAGAACGGCGCCTACCCCGTCGACACCGGCAGCGGCGGCAGCCTCGTCACGGGCCAGGCGAAGCTGAGCGACGCGACCGTCGGCGGCACCCTGAAGGGCTGGCCGGGCGGCACCAGCAGCTCGAACGACGACCTCGTCTTCGCCTACGCCGGCGGCGCCAGCGGCGCTACCTACACGGTTACCGTCTCGGGCAAGAACTTCTCTGGCAGCACTCACGTCGTCACGGACTCGGCACCCGACAGCGGCACCGGGACCGGCTCGGCGTCGAACCCGTACTCAGTCGACCAGGCCTGCACGACCAACTGATCTGACGACCTGAACTGAGGGCCCGGCGTTTCCGCCGGGCCCTCAGTCATGTCTCAGCGCACGATCTCCATCCGCAAGCCCTTGTCGTCCCACTCCGGATCCTCCGGCACCCGGCTCATCGCCCGCGCGAAGATCCGCCGCGCGGTCCAGAGCGTCACCGCTGCGTCGACCAGGTGCGCCTTGCGCACGCCTTTGAGTGACGCGTCGACGATCCGCTCCGACCCGGGCATCCGCCGTATCAGCAGCGCCCGGCGCTCCTTCTGCCCGGCCGCGGTGTCCTTCGAGTGCTTGAGCACCTCGTCCTCGGCGAGCTGGAAAAACGACAGCTCCGGCCGGACCTCGTGCACCTGCCGCTGCAGGTACGGCTGCATCTCCTCGTCGACCTCGCGAATCTTCGCGAACTGCTGCCACGTCACGACGTCCAGCTGACCGCCGTTGGCCTTGCGCGCCTCGTCGTACGACGTCGCGGCGAGCGAGCGGCGGGTCGGGGTCGATCCGATCGCGCCGGCGTGCGGGAAGCCGAGGATCTCGCGCGCCGCCACGTCTGCCGCCCGCCCGCGCCGGGACGCCTTCGCCGGCAGCCCGACCGGCACGGTCACGGCGATGACGCTGTACGACGGGATCGCGTCGAGGACCTCCCGGAAGGAACCCGTGATCGACGGCTCCTCCGGATAGACCTGGATGCCGATCAGCTTGCCGGACGCGACCAACCAGCCGGCCGGGCACGGCACGACGCCCGCGAGCATCTGGTACGGCAGGTTCGGGCCACGCTGCATCCTCCCCGGCGCCGGCACGATCATCAGGCTAGTGCGGGGCGCTACTCGGGCGAGCGTGTGATCAGCCGTTTGGACACAGTTGCCCGTTTCCTCTAGCCCTGGGCTCGACAACCCAAGAGACTCACTGCCATGGCCGCAAAGAAGAACATGGACGATGCCCGCGTCAGCCGCTTGCTGACGAACCTCTGGGACCTCGGTGCCACCGACCTCATCCTGACGGTCGGCGCGCCGCCGCTCATGCGCCTCAACGGTGAGCTACAGCCGTTCAACGGCGACGCGCCCCTGACCGCCGAGGACACCGAGGGCATGCTCGCCTCGATCCTCCGCAGCCAGCACCGCGCGCCGTTCACCGACGGCGACCGCGAGCTCGACTTCTCGTTCACCTGGGAGGAGAAGGCGCGCATCCGTGGCAACGCCTACCGGCAGCGCGGCAACGTCGGCGTGGCCTTGCGGCTCATCCCGCACGAGATCCCGTCGTTCGACTGGCTCGGCATGCCCGAGTCGGTGCAGAAGTGGGCGCAGCTCCGCCGCGGTCTCGTCTTCGTCACCGGCCCGACCGGCGGCGGCAAGAGCACGACCCTCGCGTCGCTCATCGAGTGGATCAACCGCAACCGCCGGGTGCACATCATCACGATCGAGGACCCGATCGAGTACGTGCACAACCACGCGATGTCGGCGGTCGACCAGCGTGAGGTCGGCGACGACACGGCCTCGTTCAGCGACGCGCTCCGCAGCGCGCTGCGCGAAGACCCCGACGTCCTGCTCGTCGGCGAAATGCGTGACCTCGAATCGATCCGGTTCGCCCTCACCATCGCCGAGACCGGTCACCTCGTCTTCGCGACGTTGCACACGAACGACGTCGCGCAGGCCCTCGACCGCATCGTCGACGTGTTCCCGGCCGAGCAGCAGCCGCAGGTCCGCGTGCAGCTCGCGAACACGCTCTCCGGCATCTGCTACCAGCGGCTGCTGCCGCGCAAGGACGGCGGGCTCGTCGCCGCGTTCGAGGTCATGGTCGCCAACTCCGCGGTCCGCAACCTCGTCCGCGAAGGCAAGACGAACCAGCTCCGCAACGTCCTCGTCACGGGTCAGGCGGAAGGCATGCAGACCCTCGAGATGTCGCTGAACCAGCTCGTCGCCGACGGTGTCGTCGACTACGACGAAGCGCTCGCCACCTCGCTCTACCCGAAGGAGCTCGCCAAGCCGCCCGCGCCCGCGGTGCAGGCCGTGGCTGCTACCGAGACGAGCGGCAAGAAGCGCCGGTTCAGCGCGTAGCCAGCCACCCGCGCAACGCGTCGACCGAGTGGTCCCACGACCACTCGCGCTCGACCCACCCACGCCCGCGCGCGCCCATCGCCTCGGCGCGCGCGGGATCAGACAGCAGGCCGCCGACCGCCTCCGCTACCGCGGACACCGACGCGCCGTCGACGACGAGTCCGGTCTCGCCGTCGCGCACCGCGTCGGGCGCGCCGCCGCTGCGGCCGCCGACGACCGGCAGGCCACACGCCGCGGCTTCGAGGTAAACCATGCCGAGCCCCTCGACGTCGACGCCGCCGAGGCGACTGCGGCACGGCATTGCGAACACGTCACCGGCGCCGTAGTACGCCGGCAGCTCGGCCGCCGGCACCGAGCCGGTGAGTACGACGTGCTCGCGCAAGCCGTGGCGGTCGACGTAGCGTTCGAGGTCGCCGCGCGACGGGCCGCCGCCGACCAGCAACAGCGCCGCGTCCGGCACCGCCGACCGGATCGCGGGCAGCGCACGCAACAGCACGTCCTGTCCCTTGCGCGGCATCAACCGCGACACGCACACCACGACCGGCCGACCCGCGAGGCCGAGCGAGGCGCGGACGCCGGCACCCCGCCCCGGCCGGAAGACGGTCGCGTCGACCCCCGGCGTCAACCGCCGCAACCGGTCCGCGTGCGCACCGAGCGCGCGCGCGAGATGCCCGCGAGTGAACTCGCCGAGATATGTCACGACGTCGACCGACCCCGCGATCCGGCGTAGCAACCGCCGCGCCGCGGGCAGCATCGACCAACCCACCTCGTGTCCGTGCGTCGTCGCGACGATCCGGTGCGCGCCGGCACGGCGCAATGCCGGCGCGAGCAGTCCCAACGGCGCGGCCGCCCCGAACCACACCGCCGCGCATTCGCGTGCGCGCAACAGGTCCACGGCTTGCCGGCGTACGGCCGGTGTCGGCAACAGCACCGACGTGTCCGCACGGACCACCTCGTACGGCTGGTCGGCGTCCCACTCCCGCCAGCCGCGCCACCGCGACGTCAGGACGACGACGTCGTCCGCTGGCAGCCGGGAGACGAGGCCGTGCACGAACGACTGGATGCCGCCGGGACGCGGCGGAAAGTCGTTGGTGACGACGAGAACGCGGCCGCCGGTCACGACAACTGCGAGCGCAGGTAGCTCTGCCAGCGCGCGGTGAACTGCGCCGACGTGAGGTGCAGGATCGCCCGCACCGCCGACGCCATCGCGTGCACCGGTGTCGCGTGCGACGTCCCGACCGCGGTGTAGAAGCGCACCAGTCCGCGCTCGCCGACCATCGACGCGATCAGCCGGCAAGCCATGTAGCCGCCCTCGTAGGCCTGCGCGAGCCGCTTGCTGGACCCGTCGAACGTCGCGTTCGGCGGCAGCGACGTGGGCACCCGCCCGGCGCGGACGTCGGCGGCGAGCTCGGCCGCGACGACGCGCACCGGCAGCGACGAGTCGCGGTAGGCGACGTAGTCCGCGAAGCCCTCGATCAGCCAGGTCGGCATGCACGAGTTGCTGCTCGCGCGGGTCGCGACGTGGGTGAGCTCGTGCGTCAGCACGATCCGGTGGCCGAGCGACGACAGCGTCGGCCAGTTGTGCGGGTTGATCGCGATCCGGCCGCCGACCGGGTTCGGCGCGGCCGGACAAGTGCTGACCTCGGCGCTCGCGACCGCGGCGATCTGGCTGAGGTCTTCGGAGTCGTCGACGATCGCGCCGAGCTCCTGTTGCGTCGACGGCACCAGTACGACGACCTTGCGCGACCAGCCGCGCCCCCACACCGCGGTGACCTTCGGGATCGACGACGCGGTGGTGTCGGCGATCTCGCGCATCAGGGACAACGACTGCGGATGCCCGATCGCGAGCACGCTGCCGACCTGGACGGTGCGCACCGGGCCGAAGTCCCAGATGCCTTTCGCGGACGGATTCCCCGCAGTGGCGTAGTCATCGAACGACGCGACGTACCAACCCGCGCGGCGGTGCACGAACGTCGGCGTCTGCGCCATCGACGTCGGCTTGTCGTCGAAACCCCTGATCGCGTAGCGGACCGCGAAGCGAGCGGGCGCGAACGTCTGCGCGCGGTAGCGCCGGGTCTGCGGCGACGTCGGCAGCCCGAACAGGTCGATGTCGTAGTCCCAGCTCGCCAGCGGGATCGCCGCGAGCGCGCGGAACTCGTCGCGCTGCCGCGCCCGGAACCCAGGCTGCGCCGGATCGTCGGTCGCGAGGAACGCCTTCTCGTCGTGGTGCAGGATTGCCCGCCGGCGCCGGTCGAGCAGCGCGCGCAGCGCCGCGTTCCGTTTCGTCTCCGCGTCGTTCAGGGTGAACCGCGGGTTGGACGACGGCTGCGCGCTCGGCGCCGGTGCGGCGGCGGCGTGGCGCGCCGGCGTGGCCGGGTGGACCGTCCGGATCGCGATCGTCGCGTCGGCGAGCCCGACGGCGATCACCGGAACCGCCGCGAGCACCACCCCGAACCGCCGCGGCAACTGGCGGCGCGCGCCATGGCGGGTCACGGTCAGGTACGCCGCCGCCGGCCGCCGGTCGAGGTTCGCGGCGCCGCCTCGTCGTCGTCGCCGGTCGGCTCGGCTCGCTCCGGCTCGCGAGTGACGCCGAGCAGTACGTCGGACCACGACGGGACCGGCACCCGGGCTCCGGCCCGGCGCGCCGGCTTCGGCTCCGCCACGACCGCGGCGACCGGCGGCGGCGCCGGCTCGACCGGGATCGGGTCCGGCACGACTTCGAGCACCCGGGCCCGCGCGGCAGGCGCCGGCTTCGGCCGGCGGGTGGCCTTCGCGGGCCGCGGCAACGGGGTCGGCGGCGCGACCCGGGCGGGCGCCGCGGTCCGGCGGGCCGCGACCTTCTTCGGCGCCGCCTTGGCCACCTTCTTGGTGGCTGCCGGCCGCTTGGCGGCAGGCTTCGGGGCCGCGGGCTTCCTGGCCGCGGCGGCCGGCTTCTTCGCGGCCGCCTTCCTGGTCGCGGCCGCCTTCTTCACGCCGGCCTTGCGAGCCGGGGCCGCCTTCTTCGCGGCCGGGCGTCGTACCGGCTTGCGTTTCGGCGCCGCCCCCGCTTCCGCGGCCAGCCGGGTCGCGGACGAGTCGAGGGCGGTCAGCTCGCGGCTGAGCGGCTGCCAGAGCCACTCGGCGCGGCGCTGGCCGCCGCGGGCGCCGTACGTGAGCCGGACCACCCAGGCGCCGTCGGCGCGGCGCCGGGCCGTCCACGCGACCGAGTCGTCCTTGAGCCCGGCCACCTCGCGCAGCCGGGCGTCGACGACCTCGCCGAGCGGCTGGGTCGGCTGCGGCGCCCGGTTGCGGTGCAGGACCGCGCGCCGGGCCTCCTCGACGATGCGCTCCCGCTCGGCCTCGACCGGGGCGAAGTAGGGCAGCACCCGCGCCACCGGGACGCGGGCGATCTTGGCGACCTCGTCCGGGCTCGCGCCGGCCCGCAGCCGCGCCTGCATCTCCTTGGGCGACAGGACGCTCTCGGCGCGGTCGGAGCCCGGCGCGGTCAACTGGCCGCGCACCGCCTGGCGGAGCCGGGCGTCGAGCGCGACCCGGTGGGTGACCTTGCCCTTGGCGGACGTACCGAGCAGCAGGGTGTCGCCGTCGTCGCTCACGCCGAGCACGTGCAGCTGGCGCACGCGACCTCCCCACTCCGCACTCGACAGCCCTGGGCAGCCCGCAACCCGGGCCCTTGACGAACGCGAGCAGTCTCCCCCGCGGACGGGCCTGGCTACAAGCGCTAGGGCCGGCCGCCGCCGGAGAAGTTGCTGTGTGCCGAGACCGACTGGATCTTGACGACGTCGCCGGTGTGCGGGGCGGCGATCATCCGGCCGCCGCCGATGTAGATGCCGACGTGGTACGCCGGGCTGCCGAAGAAGACGAGGTCGCCGGGCTGCAGGTCCGCGTAGGAGACCGACCGGGTGACGGACTGCTGGGCCGCGGCGTTGTGCGGCAGCGAGACGCCCGCGGCGCCCCACGCGCGCATCGTCAGGCCGGAGCAGTCGTAGGAGTTCGGGCCGGACGCGCCGTAGACGTACGGCTTGCCGAGCTGGGCGTAGGCGAACTGGACGGCGACAGCCGCGCGGCCGCTGGCCGGACCGGTGTAGCTCCACCGCATGCTGCTCGCGGCGGCGGCCTCGGCGGCCCGCTGGCTGGCCAGCCGGGCGCGGTCGGCGGCCCGCAGCGAGCTGTAGAGCACCTGCGCCTGGTGCAGCAGCGACTCGATGTGCGCCTTCTGCGCGGTGATCGTGGCCATCGTCTGCTTGACCGCGGCGGCCTTCGCGCTGAGCAGCGCGGTCGCGCCGTCGACGGCGCGGTGCGCGGCGGCGACCGAGACCAGCTGCGCGGCCTGGCTGCGGGAGACCGCGTCGAGCAGCCCGGACGAGTCGAGGAACGCCTGCGGGTCGGACGATTCGATGATCGTGCTGATCGCGGCGAGGTCGTTGTTGCGGTAGGCGAGGTTGGCCTGCAGGCCGATCCGCTTCTGCATGACCGACAGCACGGCCTGCTCGCGCTTGAGGTCGTCGCCGGCGACGGCCTGCTCGCGGCGGATCACGGCGAGCTGGTCGCGAGCGGAGTTGTAGGCCTCGGTGATCTTCTCGGCCCGGTCGTTGAGCGCCGCGATCCGGGCCAGTACCTGCCCGGTGCTGAGCTGCGGGGCCGCGGACGTCGTCGTCATGGGCGCGGCGAGCGCCGCGAGGGCGGCGACGGCAGCGACGACGGCGATGCGGCGGAGTCCGAGGGACGGGCTCAGTCGGTCGATAAGACGGGGGCGTGCGGAGATCGGGTGAGCAGTCGCCACGCTGGCGGCTCTCCTTCTTCCTCGACCGCCTACCGGGTGAGCTGACGTGTTCGGGCGGGAAGATCGCCCTACGACGGCACCGGGACCTGCCCGGCCGCCATCGATTCACCCCA
>Ga0207690_10000113_pt1 | contig 66612 bp, 63 predicted proteins | sample KBSC23metaG_FD_184315 | JGI IMG/M metagenome (GOLD analysis project Ga0207690, IMG submission 184315) | Corn rhizosphere microbial communities from Kellogg Biological Station, Michigan, USA - KBS C2-3 metaG (SPAdes) (version 2) | ecosystem: Host-associated > Plants > Roots > Rhizosphere > Soil ... | reverse complement strand
GCCGATGTAGTCGAGGAACTCGCGCTCGAACTTGCGGATGTCGACGACCGGCACGTCGTCGAGCTGGCCGCTGGTGCCGGCCCACACCGACACGACCTGGCGCTCGACCGGGAACGGCGCGTACTGCGGCTGCTTCAGCAGCTCGACCAGCCGGGCGCCGCGCTCGAGCTGCGCCTTCGACGCCTTGTCGAGGTCGGAGCCGAACGCGGCGAACGCCTCCAGCTCGCGGTACTGCGCGAGGTCGAGCCGCAACCGGCCGGCGACCGACTTCATCGCCTTCACCTGCGCGTTGCCGCCGACCCGGGAGACCGAGATGCCGACGTTGATCGCCGGGCGCACACCCGAGTTGAACAGGTCGGACTCGAGGAAGATCTGGCCGTCGGTGATCGAGATGACGTTGGTCGGGATGTAGGCCGAGACGTCGTTGCCCTTGGTCTCGATGATCGGCAGGCCCGTCAGCGATCCGCCGCCGAGGTCGTCGGAGAGCTTGGCGCACCGCTCGAGCAGCCGCGAGTGCAGGTAGAAGACGTCACCCGGGTACGCCTCGCGGCCGGCCGGGCGGCGCAGCAGCAGCGAGATGCTGCGGTAGGCGTCGGCCTGCTTGCTCAGGTCGTCGAACACGATCAGCGCGTGCTCGCCGTTGTACATCCAGTGCTGCGCGATCGCGGAGCCGGCGTACGGCGCGATGTACTTGAACGCGGCGGGGAACGACGCGGGTGCGGCGACGATGGTGGTGTATTCCATCGCGCCGGCCTCTTCGAGCGCCGCCTGCACCTGCGCGACGGTCGAGCCCTTCTGGCCGATCGCGACGTAGACGCACTTGACGGCCTTCTTCTTGTCGCCGCTCTTCCAGTTGTCGCGCTGGTTGATGATCGCGTCGAGCGCGACGGCGGTCTTGCCGGTCTGCCGGTCGCCGATGATGAGCTGGCGCTGGCCGCGGCCGATCGCGGTCATCGCGTCGATGGCCTTGATGCCGGTCTGCAGCGGCTCCTTCACCGGCTGGCGGGCCATGACGTTGGGGGCCTGCAGCTCGAGCACCCGCCGGTCGGTCGCGGCGATGTCGCCCTTGCCGTCGAGCGGGCGGCCGAGCGGGTCGACGACACGGCCGAGGAAGGCGTCGCCCACCGGGACCGAGAGGATCTCGCCGGTACGGCGGACCTCCTGGCCCTCCTCGATGTGCTGCGCGTCGCCCATGATGACGCAGCCGATCTCGCGGACGTCGAGGTTGAGCGCGAGGCCGAGCACGCCGCCTTCGAACTCGAGCAGCTCGTTGGTCATGCAGGAGTGCAGGCCCTCGACCCGGGCGATGCCGTCGCCGGTCTCGGTGACGACGCCCACCTCGTCACGGGTGGCGCCGGCGTCGTACGACGAGACGATGCTCGCCAGCGCGTCCCGGATCTCCTCGGGGCGAAGAGTCAACTCGGTCATCGGGGTGGAACTCCTTGTGTTTTTAGGAACGACCAGTGAGCTTGCGATGAGCGGTGTCGAGCTGGCGGGCGACGCTCGCGTCGATCAGCTCGTCGCCGACTCGAACGGTGAGCCCGCCGAGCAGCGACGGATCCACGACGACCTGGAGCCGGACCTCGCCACCGAACTCGCGGGCGAGCGAATCGGCGAGCCGCGACTGCTGGTCGTCGGACAGCGGTACGGCGGTCGTCACCCGGGCGACGAGCCGCGACCGGCGCTGCGCCGCGAAGGTGAGGAACTCGTCCAGCACCCGCTCGAGGGTGCGGCCGCGCGGCGAGAGGACCACGCGCTCGACGAGCGCGCGGGTCACCGGGGAGACCTTGCCGTCGAGCAGCCGGGCCAGCAGTGCCTGCTTGCGGTCGGCGGGCAGGTTGCGGTCGGTCAGCGCGGTGCGCAGATCGGGCTCCGCGTTGACGATGCGCTCGAACCGGAACAGCTGGTCCTCGACCTCGTCGAGCTGGTTCTCCTGCTCGGCCTGCGACAGCGCCGCCTCGACGGCGACGGCTTCGAGCGCGTCGACGACGTCGCGCGGCTCGGACCACCGGCTGCGCGCGGTCTGCCGGATCAGGTCGAGAGCCGCGTCGCCGACCTTGCCGCGGAGCAGTTGATCGACGAGCCCGATCTTGGCGTCGGCTTCGAGCGCCGGATCGGAGATCGCGCGCCGCAACGACGCGGTGCCGGCGAACAGCGAGACGACGGCGAACAGGTCGTCGGACAGCCGCTGCAGAGCAGTGGCGTCGGCAGTGGCGTCCACCGACTGGACGAGGGCGTCGCGCAGGCCGGCGAGCGCGTCCCGAGAGGCGCCTTGCATCAGCCGGCCGCTCCGGCCGTCTCGGCCTCGGCCTTCACACCCGAGCCGACACCGGAGATGAAGTCCTCGACGAGCTGGCGCTGCCGCTCGTCGCTGCGCAGCGACTCGTGCACGATCTTCTCGGACAGCGTGTAGGCGAGCTCGCCGATCTCGTTACGCAGCGACAGCAGGATCTGCTGGCGCTCGGTGGCGAGCTTGGCGCGCTCGGACTCGGCGATGGTGTTCGCCTCGTCGCGAGCCGACGCCCGCGCCTCGTCGAGGATCTGCGCCTTCTCGGCGTTGGCCTCCTCGCGCAGCCGGCTGATCTCGCGCCGGGTCTCGGCGAGCGCCTCCTGGTATTCGGTGCGCGCCTTCTCGGCCTCTTCCTTCGCCGTCTTCGCGTCCTCGAACTGCTGGCGGATGGTCTCCTGCCGCTTCTCGATCATTGCCGAGATGCGCGGGATGACCTTCCGGGCCAGGAAGACGAGGATGACGACGAAGACGAGCCACTCGAAGATGAACGTCCCGTTGGGGATCAGGAAGTTGTTCGTCTTCTCGCCGCCCTCAGCGGCGGCGAGTACGACGGCTGTTGCATGCATGCGGCGTCAGCTCACTTGCCGAGGACGAACGCGAACAGCGCGGCGAACGCGAGGTTGATGAAGTACGCCGCCTCGACCAGGCCGACCGTCAAGAAGAACTGGCCGGTGAGCTGGCCCTGCGCCTCGGGCTGGCGGGCGATGCCGCTGATGAGGGCGTTACCGGCGATGCCGTCCCGATGCCGGCGCCGATCGCGCCGCCGCCGAGCGCCAAGCCGCCGCCGATGAGGCCGCCGGCCGTGGCGACGGCCTGGGTCATGTCCTTTGCTGCCATGGTGCGTCTCTCCCCTTCGAGGACGTTGTTGCGGATCAGTGCTCTTCGGCGGTGGCGAAGCCGAAATACAAGATGGTCAGGAACGAATAGATGAACGCCTGGATCGGCGCGATGAAGCCGGAATCGAAGATCCGCCAGACGAAGTCGGCGGTGCCGTAGAGCGGGAACAGGTAGAACGGCAGCAGCGCGATGACCGCGAGCATGATGCCGCCGGCGAAGATGTTGCCGAAAAGACGCAACGACAGCGAGAGCGGGTTGACGATCTGCTCGAGCAGCAGGATGAAGGTCCGCAACCCCGCCGGCTTCGCCCGGAACCAGTCGCCGACGTAACGGCCGCCCTTGCGCTTCACGCCGAGGTACGTGTAGAGGATGACCACGGTGAAGCTCATCGCGTAGACGGTGTTGACGTCGGACGTCGGCGGCGCGAGCCGCTCCGGGTGGTGACCGGAGGGCACCCAGCCGAGCCAGTTGCAGAACAGGATGAAGAAGAACAGGCAGACGCCGAGCGGGACCAGCCACGGCGGCACGTCGTGGCCGACCGCGTCCTGCACGTAGTTGCGGGTCTGCGTGATGACCAGCTCGGTGATCACCTGGACCTTGTTGGGCACCTCGCTCGTCGCCTTGCGCGCGACCCAGTAGAGGAAGCCGACCGTGACCAGCGCCGCCAGGAGCGTGGTGTACATCGTGTCGATGTTGAACGTCAGCCCGAGGAAGTGCGAGGTCGGGTGGTCGCCGACGGTGATGTCGGCGGCGAGGATCGCGGCGGGCGCGCTCACGACGTCATCCCGGGCCGTACGACGCGCGACAGCGGCCGCGCCAGCAGGCTGATCATCAGCACCTGGAAGACGAGCAAGCCGAGGAAGACGGTCCAGCCGAGCGGGCGGTAGGCCAGCGCGACCAGGAAGGCGAAGATCGTGATCAGGCCGAGCCGCTTGGCGGAGGCGACCGCGGCCGGGCCGCGCCACTTCTCCCCCGGCGTCTTGGTGCCGTCGACGAGCTTCTCGGTGTCGGTCCACAGCTTCCGGGAGTTCCAGCCACCTAGGGACAGCCCCACGGTGATGAAGAACCCGGCGAGCGGGTAGCCGGTCAGCGTGCACACGGCGAGGGCGGCGACGCCGACCAGGCCGGCCAATGCGAGGGCAAGGCGGTAGCCGCGCGCGACGGCGCTCCACTGAGCGTCGAGGGCCACGATCAGTCCTTCTGTTCTGGTGCGTGTTCTGGGGAGTCCGGCGCCCGATCCGAAGCGCCGCTCACAAAGGGCCGAATCACGCGATACGACCCCGTTGCCGCGCCCACGATACCAACGGCGAGGCCGAGGAAGGTAAACAGGGGTGGCGTCCCGGCCGCGCGGTCGATCAGGTAGCCCGCGAACAGGCCGATGCCGATCGCGATCCCGCAGACCGCGCCGATCTGGAGCAGGTCGACGAGCCCCGGCGCCGGTCGGCGATCGGTCGCGCTCACGGCAAGAGTGTCGCCCATCGTGGATGTCGCGCCGTCGCCGTACCCGCCGCTGCTGCGGTCACGGACTGTCACCGCCCCCCGACCCCCTTGTCGCGCGGCCAACCTCCGGGCGGGTTGACGTCACCCCGCCGTTGGTTGCCGTCAACCTCGGGCGTGGTTGGCCGTCCGACAAGGTAAGGGCCTCGGGCTCACCCTGCGTGACGCCGCCGGAGATCTGCACGACCGGCCCGGCCGGCGAACGCTTTCAGAGCCGAGGCGCGTGCCACAGCCGGGGGATGTTGCTCGCGACCAGCAGCAGCGCGGCACCGCCCAGGAACGCCGCGATCACCGGCAGCGGCCGCCCGCGCGAGAGCGCGACCGTCACCGCGCCGCCGGCGATCAGCGCCGACCACAGATACATGATCACGACGGCGCGGGCCTGCGAGTGCCCGATCTGCAGCAGCCGGTGGTGCAGGTGCCGCTTGTCCGGCGTCCAGGGCGCCTGCCCGGTCCGGGTCCGGCGCAGGACGGCGAGCAGCAGGTCGACCAGCGGTACGGCGAGCACCGCGAGCGGGAGCAGCAGCGGCAGCAGGGCCGGCGCGAAGTCGGCGGCGTACACGGCGTTGGGGTCGATCCGGCCGGTGAGGCTGACGGTCGCGGCCGAGAGCATCAGCCCGAGCAGCATCGACCCGGTGTCGCCCATGAAGATCCGTGCCGGGCTGAAGTTGTGCGGCAGGAAACCGAGGCAGGCGCCGGCCAGCACCGCCGTGAGCAGCGTCGGCGCTTCGGCGCGGTCGAAATGGTAGACGACCGACAGGTCGTAGGAGTAGGCGAAGAACGCCATCGCGGCGATCGCGACCACGCCGGCGGCGAGGCCGTCGAGCCCGTCGATGAAGTTGACCGCGTTGATCGTGACGACGACGAACAGCACGGTCAGCGGCACCCCGACGTCGGGCGAGAGCGACAGCGCGCCGTACCGCGGGATGGGCAGGTAGAGCAGCTGCACGCCTTCGAGGACCATGATGCCGGCGGCGAGGATCTGCCCGGCGAGCTTCGTCAGGGCGTCGAGTCCCCACTTGTCGTCGGCCGCGCCGATGAGCACGAGCAGGCCGCCGCCGAGCAACGCGCCGCGGGCCTCGCTGGTCTGGAACACCCGCTGCAGGGTCGGCATCCGGCTGGCGACGAGCAGCCCGACGCCGATGCCGATGAACATGCCGACGCCGCCGAGCCGGGGCGTCGGGATCGTGTGCACGTCGCGCTCGCGGACCTCGGTGTAGGCGCCGAGGCGCTCGGCGAGGCGGCGGACGAGCGGGGTGAGCAGGTACGTGACCGCGGCGACGATGAGCGCCGTGAGCACGTACTCCCGCACTGCGGTCGGCCCGTCTTAGCGCGCGTACGCCGGGTGGCGCTCGACCAGCGCGCCGACGACTCGGCGGACGTCGGCCGCCGCGCTTCCGTCGGCGTCGCGCACCGCGCGGCCGATCAGCGCCGCGACCTCCTTCATGTCGCCTTCGGTCATCCCCTGGGTGGTCACCGCCGGGGTACCGACGCGGATGCCGGAGGCGATCGCCGGTGGTTGCGGATCGAACGGGATCGCGTTCTTGTTCAACGTGATCCCGGCCGCATCACAGCGCGCTTCGGCGTCCTTGCCGGTGACCCCGAGGCCGCGCAGGTCGATCAGGTTGAGGTGCGTGTCGCTGCCGCCGCTGACCGGCCGCATGCCCTCGGCGGCCAGCCCCTCGGCGAGGGTCTGCGAGTTGAGCACGACCTGCTTCGCGTACGCCTGGTACGCCGGCGAGAGGGCCTCTTTGAGCGCGACCGCCTTGGCGGCGACGGCGTGCATGAGCGGGCCGCCCTGGGTGAACGGGAAGACGGCCTTGTCGATCCGCGGGCCGAGCTCGGCCTTGCACACGATCATGCCGCCGCGCGGTCCGCGCAGCACCTTGTGCGTGGTGAACGTAACGACGTCGGCGTACGGGACCGGCGACGGGATCGCCTTGCCGGCGACCAGGCCGATGAAGTGCGCGGCGTCGACGACGAGCCAGGCGCCGACCTCGTCGGCGATGCTGCGGAACGCGGCGAAGTCGATGAGTCGCGGGTAGGCGGTGGCGCCGCAGATGATCATCTTCGGCTGGTGCTTGCGGGCGAGGTCGCGTACCTCGTCGTAGTCGATCAGCTCGGTGTCCTCACGCACGCCGTAGGGGACGACCGAGAACCACTTGCCGGAGAAGTTGACCTTGCTGCCGTGGGTGAGGTGGCCGCCGTGCGGCAGCGACATCGCGAGGACGGTGTCGCCGGGTTCGCAGAGCGCCGCGTAGGCGGCGAGGTTGGCGCTCGCGCCGGAGTGCGGCTGCAGGTTGGCGTGCAGGTCCACGCCCTCGGCCGCGAACAGCTCCTTGGCCCGGGCGATGCCGATCTCCTCGGCGCGGTCGACGACCTCGCAGCCGCCGTAGTAGCGCTTGCCGGGATAGCCCTCGGCGTACTTGTTGGACAGCGTCGAGCCGAGCGCGGCGAGGACCGCGGGCGAGGTGAAGTTCTCGCTGGCGATGAGCTGCAGGCCGCCGCGGAGCCGGTCGAGCTCGTCGAGCACGACGCTCGCGATGTCGGGGTCTTCGGCTTGCAGCGCGGCGAAGTCGGGGCCCCAGAACGGTGTCGCGTCGGTCATGCGGTCACTGTAGTGCCGCGGTCCGGGCGATCAGGGTTCGGCGGGGCCGACGACGCCGTGTCCGGTGAGGGCTTCGGGGGCGATCGCTCCGGCCCGCAACACCCGTGGCGGGTCGGCGGTCAGGTCGACGATCGTCGATGGCACCGGCTCGGCCCGCGGCCCGCCGTCGAGGTAGACGGCGACGGCGGCACCGAGCTGCAGCCGGGCGTCGAGCATCGTGGTCGCCGGTGGGTGGCCGGAGCGGTTGGCGCTGGAGACGCCGAGCGGCCCGGTTTGCCCGATCAGCTCCAGCGCGAGCGGGTCGGCCGGCATCCGTACGGCGACCGTGCCGAGGCTCTCGCCCAGATCCCAGGCGAGGTGGGCGGTGTGCCGGAGCACGAGGGTGAGCGCGCCCGGCCAGAACTCGTCGACGAGCGCCCGCGCGGCGTCCGGCAGGTGGTCGACCAGCGCGTCCAGCATCTGCAGGTTCGACACGAGCACCGGGACCGGCATGTCCCGGCCGCGGCCCTTGGCCGTGAGGAGCGCCGCGATCGCGGTCGGGTTGAACGCGTCGGCACCGACGCCGTAGACGGTGTCGGTCGGCAGTACGACGAGCTCGCCGCGGCGGATCGCGGCCGTCGCCGCGGCGATGCCGTCGTGACGTTGGTCTTCGCCGTAGACCTGCGTCATGCGCGCCGCCTCGCGGTCGTGAACCGGGGCCGGCGGGTGAGGTCTTCGTGGTCCTTGATCTCGGTCCAGCCGCCGGCGTCGTGGAGAAGCTGCGGAACGGCGTCGCCCTGGCGGTCGGAGTGCTCGATCGCGACGAACCCGCCCGGCTTGAGCAGCCGCGCGGCGGTGCCGACGACGACCCGGATCACGTCGAGCCCGTCCGCGCCGGCGAACAACGCGTCGTGCGGGTCGTGGTCGCGTACCTCCGGATCGACGAGGTCGCGCTCGTGCTCGGCGACGTACGGCGGGTTCGACGCCACGACGTCGACGGTGCCGTCGAGCTCCTTCAGCGCGTCGGCGGCGTCGGCCAGATGCAGGTGCACCCGGCCCGCGCCGTCGCGCGGCGCGTTGCGCCGTAGCCATTCGAACGCGTCGGGGTTGCGCTCGACGAGGTGAACGACGGCGGTCGGGTGCTCGTGCGCGACCGCGAACCCGATCGTGCCGGCTCCGGCGCAGAGGTCGACGACGAGCGGCTGCGATATGTCGTTGATCTCGGCGAGGACGGCGTCGACGAGAACCTCGGTCTCCGGGCGCGGGACGAACACGCCGGGGCCGACATCGAGGTCGAGGTAGCGGAAGCCGGTCGAGCCGATCAGGTGCTGCAACGGCACCCGCTGCGCGCGCTTGGCGACGAGGTCGGTGAAGTCGGCGCCGGTCTCGTCGGCGTGCTTGGCGAGCGCGCGGGCGTCGTACTCGGGGCTGTCGACGCCGGCCGACCGCAGCGTCGCGATCGCCGCGTTGATGTCGTGTTCTTTCATTCGCCGGTTCCGCCGAGCAGGGCCGCGGTTTCCGCTTCGACGAGGGAGCCGATCACCGCGTCGAGGTCGCCGTCGAGAACCTGGTCGAGGTTGTAGGCCTTGAAGTTGACCCGGTGCTCGGAGATGCGGTTCTCCGGGAAGTTGTAGGTGCGGATCCGCTCGCTGCGGTCGACGGTGCGGATCTGCGACTTGCGGGCCGCGGACGCCTCGGCGTCGGCTTCGGCCTGGGCGGCGGCGAGCAGCCGCGCGCGGAGGATGCGCAGGGCCGACTCCTTGTTCTGCAACTGCGACTTCTCGTTCTGGCAGGAGACGACGATCCCGGTCGGCACGTGCGTGATCCGTACGGCGGAGTCGGTGGTGTTGACGCTCTGGCCGCCGGGGCCGCTGGACCGGAACACGTCGATGCGCAGGTCGTTCGGGTCGATCTCGACCTCGACCTCTTCGGCTTCCGGGAAGACGAGGACGCCCGCGGCGCTGGTGTGGATGCGGCCCTGCGACTCGGTGACGGGAACCCGCTGCACGCGGTGCACGCCGCCTTCGTACTTGAGCCGGCTCCACGGCGCCGGCTCGCCCTTGCCACGGACCGCGACCGTCGCGTCCTTGTAGCCGCCGAGGTCGGACTCGGTGGCGTCGAGGACCTCGGTCTTCCAGCCTTGGCGTTCGGCGTAGCGGAGGTACATGCGGAGCAGGTCGCCGGCGAACAGCGCCGACTCGTCGCCGCCCTCGCCGGCCTTGACCTCGAGGATGACGTCCTTGTCGTCGTTCGGATCCTTCGGGAGCAGGAGGATGCGCAGCTTGTCCTCGAGCTCGGCCTTGTGCTGCTCGAGGTTCGGGATCTCGTCGCGGAAGCTCGGGTCGTCGGCCGCGAGCTCGCGGGCGGCCTCGAGGTCGTCGACGGTGCGCTGCCAGTCGTTGTGGGCCGCGACGATCGGGCCGAGCTCGGCGTAACGGCGGCCGAGGGTGCGAGCCTTGCCCTGGTCGGCGTGGATCGCGGGGTCGGCGAGCTGTCGCTCGAGCTCGGCGTGCTCGGCGATCAGGTCGTCCAGTTGTTCGAACACGTGCTCGCCTCTGTCGGGTGCGGCCGCTGTCGGGGGCGGACATGACAACGGCGCCGACCCCTTGTTGTCTGCTGGGGTCGGCGCCGCGGTGAAGCTACTTGTCCTTCTTGTCCTTCTTGGCGTAGCGCTGCTCGAAGCGGGCCACGCGGCCACCGGTGTCGAGAATCTTCTGCTTGCCGGTATAGAAGGGGTGGCACTGCGCGCAGACGTCGGCGTGGATGACGCCGTTCTTCGCGGTGCTGCGGGTGGTGAACGTGTTGCCACACGTGCAGGTGACGGTGGTCTCCACGTAGTTGGGGTGGATGTCGGGCTTCACGGCTGGTCTCCTGTCTCATGCGGTCGCCGGGTCGGCCGCGCTCGTGCTCGGCCGGGAACCGGTACCTCGTGCCAGTGTGCCAGAAGCGCAACGCCCGAGGCGAACGTCCGATTCCCGCCATGCTTGCGTAGATGATCTTGATGCGATCGCCTAGCCGCAGAGACGGCGGTGTATCCACCCGTTCGCCGGCGGCTCAGTTGCACGTTCCACCTCTACGTCGGCCGCGGCGACTTCCACGGTCCCTTCTTTGAGCAGTACGACGAAATGGCGAATCGGCGGCTGGCTCCCGAGGTACGCCGTGCCGACCTCAGCGAGCCATGGGGTGTCAATGGCTTCACCGACCCAGCGCACGTCCGCCAGTCCATGGTCGTAAAGCGGGTGGCGGTGGCGTGCCTCGTCGTTGTGCGGCATGAGTCGGACAGCGCGGAACCCAATCCAATGGAGAACCACCCAGGATTGGTCAGCGTCGTCGAAGTGGGGAAGGAGCCAAAGCTCGGCCTTCACGGTGTCCCCGGCGAAGAAGACTGAGCTAGAAGCATTCGGTTCCCACGTGACGCCAAGGTCGATGGGTCGAACAGTCGGCTGGCTCATGTCGGAAGGATTCCCCTCACGCCGTCATGATCGCGTCAGCGGCGCGCGGCGCGCGGCGCACGCCGCGAAATCTTTCCGACATTCGCGTCAGCGATCAAGCACACGCAAGGCTTTGACTAGAGCGTCAAGCTGAAGATCGAAGAACTCCTCGGCCGAGTCCATTGCCGCGGCGAGATCGTCGTTGGAGCATGTCGTAATCGGAAACTCCTGCTCCGCGACGATCTTGCCGTCGCCCCACGCGATGCACACCCGAAGCCAGCGGCAATCGGGCATCAAGTCGATACTCACCGCAAGGTCTTCGTCGGGGTTGTTGACGTCGTGACCGATGGACATTACTGCCGAGAAGGGCAGGCTCTCAGATGAGAAATGCTCGGGCTTGAGCCAGAGCGCACCCAAGCGCCCGCGCAGCTTGTCGCCTAGACCAGCAAAGACTGCGCTCGATCGGTGGCCGAGCCATTCGGGATCGACGGGCATCACGGCACTCTCAATTCTCCGACAATCGCATTCCTGACCTGGACCGTAAGCGGGTGAACCGTGTCCGTCCCTCCGGTCGATGCCCAATCGGCGTCCATCTCACTGTCGCCCGTCGTGATCGAAACACGGCCATTGTCGCCGTCGGGAACTGCGCTCAATTTCCTCACGGCCCCCATAAATGATCTTGATGCCGACCGGCTAGTCGTACAGGCGGCGGTGCATCCACCCGTCCGCTGGCGGCTCAGTCGCCGGAGCTGGTCTCGGCGATCTCGGGGACCAGGAGTGCGAGGTATGCCTCAGCGTCATAGATCGATGTAATGACAGCCACCATCGAGCCAACTAGCGGTAAGGAGTCCTCCAGACGAAACTGAGCCCCCGCCGCCAGCCCAAGATCATTTAAGACGCGCGCAACTAGCGCGCGCGGCAAGCCGAGCCACCGGCATCCCGCGGCGACGCGCCCGTGGCATTGCTAGTTCCAGCCCTCAGGCAGTGCAGCGGGAGCGTAAAGCGAAGGAGGCTCGTCGATTCCCTTCCAGAAGATCCACAAGTGGCCGCTCGTCGGGCAGCGGTACATGATCGTGGACTGCACGTACAGGTCCTCAGCGTTGACAAGACCTGTAAAGGCTTCGAAGTCGGCATCAAAGCGGCAGCGCCACTCGTCGGGATTGGGAATCGATCCGCTCGTGGAGAGGGTTTGGCCGCACACGCACTGGAACTTGGCCACGTTCAGCCTCCCAGGATGATGATGTCCGAGATGTTCGGCGTCACGCCCTGCACGCGAGCCCGTCAAAGGCGACTTGCTCAGGTCAAGCACGACGCCTCCGCCATTCACCTGCGATCCGTTGCTGGCGACTTCAGCGTGTGATCTTGGTGCTCATTGCAAGACCTCTCCCTGAGAGACCTCGATCAATGCGTCGTCGACTTGCTCTGAAGTGAGGTATTGGTGGCCGGTGTGCTGCGTGAGAGGTCCGACTAGAAGCGCTGTCGTCTCCCACTCCTCTTGATTACCTACCCACGTGAATCCGCCGTCTCCGTCCCGCGAAAGGCGCTTGGGTTGCGCGGTCGGAACGCGTATTAGCCGCAATGCCCAAAGGCTGGCGCTGAGAGCGACACCCGCCTGTTCCTCAAGCGACAGAATCATCCCCGGCTCGCCTTGCGCCATTCGCTCGAAGATGGACCTAAGCAACTCGGCACCCTCGTGTGAGGAGGTTCTGAGCAGGATCGTGGGTCCGTAGGCGCCTTCGGCGAACTCGCCCTCCACCAGCACTCGGTCCATGGTCACGGGCCGGATTCCGGGTAGATGTGTTGCCACGGGCTGTTCCACTCCGTCCACGGGTTGTAGTCCCAGTGAGGGCCGTGCCACTTGTCGGCGGGGTGGTATCGCCACTCACCACCCTCGGGATCCCACCAGTGCTTCTCCGGAATGTTCCGAGAGGCGTCGCGCCACTGCCACGTCTGCGGGTCGAAGCCCGGCGGCTTTTTCGATAGCCGAGCGGCTTTCGGGAACCGACTCAAGGCACGGCCGAACGCGGTGCCCTCTTCGGCGGCATCCGTGCCCGCTCGCCTTCCTCCGATGCTCAGTAGCTTTCGCAAGCCTAACCTTACGCCCGTCAGGACCCCCTTTCCGGCACGGAGAATTCCGAAGACTGCCCCGACGCCGTCGAGCAAACTCAGCCCAAGGTTGAGGTTATCGATGACGGTCCTAGTCCAATGGTCAAGCTTTCTCGAGAGCTCGTCCACGTTGGCCAAAATCGCGTTCTCTTGGTCTTGCTCATCCACCGCTCGCATCAGGTCCGCCGCGCCAACGGTCATGCCGGCGCGAAGTTTCGCAAGCTCGGTGAATCCGAAGACGGTGGCGTCCGCCGCCCCGTTGCGATTCTTATAAATGGCGATAGCGAGCGTCGTTTCGCTGTCGGGATCGTCTGCCGCACCCGGCGCCGGTTGTTCTGCTGCTGCTCCTCCGGAGCCCTCGGGTTGGTTCATCAGGCCGGACAGGTCCATAAATCTGAGCGGGTTGTCGGCCGCATATCCGTACGGATCCATCGCCGAGTTGTCCGACGCGTTCACCAGCGGGTCGGGTGAGATGAACTGGCCGATGCCGGGGTCGTAGTAGCGGGCGCCGTCTTGCAGTAAGCCGCTGCTGTCCAGCACCCGACCCAGGAAGTTCTGATCCGTCGGCAACAGCGGTGCGCCTGTTCGCTGCGCCCCATACGGCAGGTAGTACGTCCGCGTCGCCGCTCCGGTCGTCGCGTCGACCGCGATCTGCCGGCTGTTCTGCCCATCGCTCGCCAGCCACGTCAACCCGCTCGCGTTGCGTTGCGCGATCGTCGCCCCCGCGAACGAGTAGTAGCGCGTCGCAGTCACGACTCCGTTCGCGACGTGAACCTCGTGCCCGGCCACCCAGATCGTCGTCGAACCATCCGGGTCCAGCCGCGCGATGCGGGTGCCGTCGGCGCCGTTCACGTACTTCATGGTCGACGCCCCGGAGACGCTCTGGTACAGGTGGTGCAGCGGATCCCACGACATCGTCGTCGACGTCCCGCTGATCGTGCGCGAGCTCTGCTGGCCGTCCGCGTCGTACGTGTACGCGTTGGTGGTGCCATACGACGCGATCGCATGCGGATGGCCGGTGTCGGGCGTGTACGGAACACCCACACCGAGGTTGGTCACCGACGTCGGCGTGCCGTTCGGGTCGTACGCGAACTGCTGGTTGAACCCGTACGGGCCCGCTGCCGTCGTCGCCGTCCAGCTGTTGCAGTCCGTCGCCTCCGTCCACGCCCTCTTCAGCCGATCCAGGCCGTCATAGGTGAAGCACGTCTGCTGGCCGCTGTCACCCGGCGCGCCGCCGTTCACGCGGGTCGGCTCGTCGAGGTTGTCGTAGCTGAACGTGTCGTTCTGCACCTGCGGCACCGCGTTGTGCGTCACCGTCGTGGTGACGTTCGACAGCCGTCGCAACGGATCGCCGTAGCCGTACGACCGCGTCGTGTACCCCGACGACGCGCTGTCGCCGTACGTCCGGCTGGTGAGCTGATTGATGTTCGTATACCCCGCGGTCGCGTTGAACGGCCCGGACATCGACAGCGGCAGTCCGGTCACCCCGCCGCTGGTGTCATAGCCATACGTCATCGTCTCAGCCGGCTGGTCACCCAACGCAGGGTCGGTGACCGTGGCCGGCCCGCCGTCCGGGTTGTACGTCGTCGAGGTCGTGTAGCTGATCCCGCTCGACAGCCCGGACACCGGCGGCAGGTCGTACGTCGTGCTCGACACCCGCCCGTCGGCGTCGTACCCGCCGACCGTGCTCGTCCAGTTCGTGGTCCCGTTGCCGAGATCGTGCACGGTCACCGACTTCGGTCGGCCCTTGCCGTTCGCAGTGGCGGTTGTGTCGTCGTACGTGTAGTCGACCAATGTGCCGTTGAAGGCCGCGTTGGTGTGCCCGTCGGCGCTGATCGACACCGGCCGGTTGAGCTCGTCGTACACCGTCGTCACCGTGTCACCGCGCGCGTCGACCGTCGTCTGCAGGTTGCCCACGGCGTCGTACGTCGACGTCGACGCGCCCGCGTCGGCGTCCGTGGCGGAGACTCGCCGCCCGGCAAGGTCGTACGTGTAGTGGTTGCTGTTGCCGGCGTTGTCCGCGACAGACAGCAGCCGGCCCAGCGGGTCGTAGGTGCTCGTCGTCGTGGAGTTGCTGGTGTCGCCGCTGACTTGGCTGTCCTCGCGGGAAGCCGACACCCGGCCCCACACGTCGATCGTCGCGGTCGTCACCGGCGCTGGCGACGGCGGCGTCGTGACGATCTGGTCCGCCTTGTACGAGGTGAGCGTGTGACCCCACGACTGCTGCGTGCCGTTCACCGTCCGGGTCTGCACCGTGACGCGGTGCAGCGCGTCGTACCCGTACTCCACCTCGAGCGGCACGTAGGCCTGCGCGGTCTGGTCCGCACCGCCGCCGATCGCCCCCGAACCGAGGTACGGGCTGCTGCTCGTGGTGACTTCCCCGGTGTCGTCGAACCGCGCCTGCTCGGTGACATGGCCGAGACCGCCGTACGCCGGCGTGTGCACCTCTCGGACCCGCTGCCACCCGTCGAGATAGGTCCACGTGTCGCGGTAGATCCCGGTGGACGTCAGCAACGTCTTGGTGTGCACCGTCGACCACGCATCGTCGTCGAGCGCATAGGCCGCCGTGAACGTCGCGTACGGCCCGCCGACCTCGGTCGGGGCACGAGCGGCGGTCAGCCGGCCGAGCGCGTCGAAGGTCTGCGTCGCGGTCTGACCGTTGACGTCGACCGTCTGGGTCGCCATGCCGCGCAGGTCGAGCGTCGTCGTCGTCGACAACTTCAATCCGCCGCCGTACAACGTCAGGGGCGGCGCGTCGACTTTGACCGAGGCGGGCCGCCCGGTCGAGGGCGTGTACGTCGTCGTGGTGACATGCCCGTTCGCGTCGGTCGCGTGCAGCACCCGGCCGTACCCGTCATAGTCGGCGTAAGTGTTCGCGTAGACCGGCGCCGACGTCAGCTGCGCCTTGACCCGCCTGAGGTTGCCCTGCGTGGGCGGGGTCGACGAATCGGTGATCTGGTCGTAGAAGAACTCCTGATGCGACAGGACCGTGCCCAGGCAGTCCGAGCCGCTCGCCCGCCCGGCGTCGGTTTCGCTGACCTCGGGCTCCAGCAGGAAGCGCGACGGATTCGCGACGTACACGATGCTCGTGCAGTTCGCGCCGGCGTCGGTGCCGGCCATGTCGCCGGCGTCGATGTGCCGGATGACCGCGCCGTTCGACAGCCCGCGCGGATCGCTCGACTCGTAGTGCAGGTCGACGATCTCATGCCGGCGCGTCGTGCCGTCGCTGTTCGGGGTACGGATCATCGTCGTGTACGGCCGGACCTCCTTGGCCACCTCGGTCGGGTTCGGGGTCACCATCGCCATCGACGCGGTCTGGTCGGCCCAGTAGTTGGTGTCGGTGGTGGACAGCACGGTGCTGCCGGCGGTCTCGGTCATCACCTCGGCCTCGCGACCGGCGAGCCAGCTGTAGTCGTTCGCCGGCCCCCATTCGGCGGTCGACACGGTGTTCGTCTTAGTCGAGCCGTCGTTGTTCAAATCGCCGTACATGCCGCGATAGAACTGGTGGAACGTCACCGACTCGTAGCTCGACCCGATCACCGTGCCGGACACGACGTCCTCGTTGACCCGCACGGTCTGGTAGCCGCGGTAGACGCTCCACGAGTCCGACAATGTCGGGTTCACTTCGAACGTGTTCTTGTGCCACGCCGCGCCGCCGACGTAGACGTAGTCGGTGACGATCGGTTCGGACGTCGCCCCCGTCGCGGTCGTGTGCGGCGACTCGCCGAGATACGGGATGTACTCGCCCGTGCGGGTCACCAGGTACTTGTTGAACCATCCCGCGGCCCACGTGGACGACCCCTTCGGCACCCAGTGCACCGGGAAGCAGTCGAGGTAGTTCAGCGAGTGATCGCCATTCTCGAGCGCGGTCGTGCACACGTCGGGAGTGTCGTAGGTGATGTCCAGGTAGCCGCCGGTCTCGTTCTCGATCTGGTCGACCCGGTACATGTCCACCGGGCTCACCCCGGTGGCCACGTCGAACCGGTTCGGGAACACGTCACCGAACAGGTTCAACGGCGGCGTCGACGCCGGGGTGCCGTATTCGCCGGTGTGCTGCACCCGGCTCATCCATAGCGACGGCGCCTCCGGACCCGAGCTGCCGTCGGGGTCCGGAAGCTGGTGCGTCAAGCCGTAGTGATCCAGCCACTGATAGTTCGGCGACGTCGACAGCACATAGGTGTCGATGTCGGTCAACATGTTCGAGATCCAGAAGCTCGGGCTCTTCTGCGTGCACTGCAACGCACCGGTCACGCACACCAGGTCTACCGGCGCGTCCGGGTACGACGTCGCACTGCCCGGACCCAACGTCGGGCACGCGGTGGTGCCGCCGTTCATGTGCTGCGTGCACCGGCCCGCCGTGGTGAACACGACCTTGTCCACCGGCGAAGACCCGCTGTCACCGTCGAGCAGGCCGTAGGTGATCGACGTGAGGCGCCCGCCGCGGACGTAGCTCTGCGCAGGGCTCACCCCGTTGACGTTGTAGGCGTTCGTTTCCTGCGCGTAGTAGTACGTCGTCTCGTTGTTGTTCGTCCGCACGACGTAGTCGAGGTTCCAGCGCCAAGCCTTGCTGCAGTACGACGTGCACAAGGTGCCGCCCGGGTAGCCGAAGACCGGTACCGTCCAGACCGATTTCGTCGCGGTCGTTCCCGCGATACCCACGCCGCGACCGAAGTAGTAGATCGTCCCGTCCGGCGACTGTAGCTTCCAGAACTCGCCGTTGACGTCGTCGTTGCCCGCGCCGGTCCCGTGCGTCACCGACCAGCCCGGATCGTCTTGCAACCGCCAGGTGCCGTCGGCGTCCTGGATGATGTGCGTCGTCATCCCGCCCAACGACAGCGAGATGTTGATCGGCGACGTCGTGTAACACAAGTCGGCGTTCGTACGGCCGCTCAGCGAGTTGCACGCCGTGTACTCCCGCTCGATGAACCCCGGCTGGTAGTCCCATCCGAGCCCGACCCACGACGCCTGCGGATTCGTCGCCGACGTATGGCCGTCCACCGACCCGGAGTCGTAGTCCAGCGTCACCGAAGGCGCCGGTCCGCCCGGCGGCACCGGCGCCGTGATCGGGTACGAGTAACCCAGCGAGCCCGACGACAAGCCGACCGCCCAATGCGCGGAGGGCAGCAACGGTGACGCGATGTACGTCCCGGACGGCCCGGACGGGCTAGACGTCACCGCGAAAACCGAGCCGGACGACAAGGCGGAGCCCGTTGCGTCCGCCGGATCCGTCGACGACGGCGCGGTCAGGCTGCTCGGGCCGTTCGCGTCGACCACCGCCGTCAACGCCGTCTGGTACGGATTGTTCACCTGGTTCGCCACCGGCGTGCCGGTCGAGCAGTCCGGCAGTTCCGGAGTGGTCAGTACGCACGCCGGATACCGCACCAGCTCCAGCCGCTCGGCGTAGTTGCCGCCGTACGCGTCCCGGAAGCCCGCGTAGTTAACGGAAACCGCGACCGGTCCGGTCCCGCCCGCGCCGTCCGCGCGGTCGACCGTGAAGACCATCGGGGCGCCGCCCACCTGCTGGCGTGCGGCGTCTCCCAACGTCGTGATCTTCACCGAGCTCGGAGTCGCCGCGGACACGTCGGCCGCCCACACCGGGGCGCCGAGCGGAGGCTTCAACCCGTCCGGTTGCGGCTCGCGTCCGGTCGGCAACGTCGGCAAGCCCAACGACCCCAGCGCGGACGGAGCGGCAACGCCGACCACGCCGGCGGACGACACGGCCGACGCACCGACCGGCACCGTCCACGAACCGGCCGCCGGGAACGTGATCTTCGGCATCGGCCACTTCGATGCCGCGTCCGTCGCCGACACCGGCTGCGGATCCGGCTGCGTCGAACCCTTCGGCGCCGGCGTCGGACCGGAGACGCTCGTTGCCGCCGACGCGGACACCAGGCTCGGCACACCGGTGAGCCCCGCGGCCGACAACGACGTCACTACGGCACCGACCAGCAGCGTACGAACAAGCAGACGCGAACGTGGCTTCACGGCCCAACCCCCCGGTGGCCCATCCCCCGCTGGGCTGGGGCCAGGGGCGAAGAGTAAGACCGAGCCCGATTCACATCAAGCGGGTTCGGAAGGTTACGTCGCGGTGATTCCGCCGCCACCCGACTTCGCCGACTTGTCGCCGGACCAGATCGCCATGATCAGCCCGCAGTGCACCGCGCCGTACGCGCGCAGCGCCTTGCCGAGCTGCGCGAGCGACGGCAATAGCTCGTGCAGCTGGCGCTCCGCCAAGTCGAACGCATCGGGGTCGCGTTGCGTGATCGCGCGCAGTTCCTTGTCGAAGATCGCCGCGTTGGACTTGATGACACCGAGCCGGCTGGTCACCGTACGCGGCAGCCGGTCGGCATCGCGCGGCTGCGGCAGCCGGGCGAACGCCGTACCCAGGCGCGCCAGCTGACGCGACCACAACGTCACCAGTTGTTGCAACGCCGACAACGTCTCCTGCTTCTCCAGCTTCACGACCGGCAGCAGGCCAATGTACGCCGCGTCGCAGGCCTTGTCGGCCGCGAAGATCCACGTCGTCGACGTGCCGCGCAACCGCGGCCCGTCGCTGTCCGAGGTGAACGGCGGCTTGGTGTGCTGGCGTCCGTACGACGCGACGACGGCGTCGATGAAGTTGCTCTCGGCGATACCGAAGCCGGTGGCGTCGTCACCGTTCAACGCGTTGGCCAGGGTGTCGAACGCGTCCTGCTTGCCGTGCGCCGCGAGACCGGCCAGCGCCCCCTTCATCGCGTCGACGGCCGACACGAGGCTGCCGGTCTGCTGGCGCAAGCCGGCCGGCGGTCGTAGCGCGTGGAGCTGGGCAGACAGCTTGCGCAGCGCGGCGAGGCTGCCGCCGTGTGCCAGCGCGTCGCGCGCGGCAAAGATGTCGTCCGGCCCAGGATTGGCGAGCGCCGCTAGCACGGTCTGCACCGGAGCCGCCGCCCGGTAGACGTCGTTCGCGACCGGCGTCAGCTTCGCGAGAAACGCAACCTCGGCGCGCTGTTCGGCCCGCTGCGCCGCGACCTTGCGGTCGTGTGCGCGGCGTTGCTGCGCGACCGCGACGTCGACCCAGGTGACGACGACCAGCCCGGCGGCGATGACCGCCGCGACCGTGAGCCGCAGCCAACGGCGATCGAGTACCGGCATGTCAGGAGCCCCCCGTCATGCCGGAATCGTCTCAGTCTTCGCCACCTATGTGGGTCGTTTTGTGAACTTGCAGGAGGAATTCCTGGTTGTTCTTCGTCTGCTTCATCTTGTCGAGGAGCAGCTCGAGGGCCTGCTGGGTGTCGAGTGCGTGCAGCACCCGACGCAGCTTCCACACGATCTGCAGCTCGTCCGGCGCGAGCAGGATCTCTTCCTTACGGGTGCCCGACGGGTCGACGTCGACGGCCGGGAAGATGCGCTTGTCGGCGAGTCTGCGGTCGAGCTTGAGCTCCATGTTGCCGGTGCCCTTGAACTCCTCGAAGATGACCTCGTCCATTCGCGAGCCGGTGTCGACCAGCGCGGTGGCGAGGATCGTCAGCGAGCCGCCGTTCTCGATGTTGCGCGCCGCACCGAAGAACCGCTTCGGCGGGTACAGCGCGGTGCTGTCGACACCACCGGAGAGGATGCGCCCGCTCGCCGGCGCGGCGAGGTTGTACGCGCGCCCCAGCCGCGTGATCGAGTCGAGCAGTACGACGACGTCGTGGCCGAGCTCGACCAGCCGCTTCGCCCGCTCGATCGACAACTCCGCAACCGTCGTGTGGTCGTCGGCCGGCCGGTCGAACGTCGACGCGATGACCTCACCCTTCACCGACCGCTGCATGTCGGTGACCTCTTCCGGCCGCTCGTCGACGAGCACGACCATGAGGTGCACTTCCGGGTTGTTCGTAGTGATCGCGTTGGCGATCGCCTGCAGCACCATCGTCTTGCCGGCCTTCGGCGGCGACACGATGAGGCCACGCTGGCCCTTGCCGATCGGCGACACGAGGTCGATGACCCGCGTCGTCAAGATGTTGGGTTCGGTCTCCAGCCGCAGCCGTTCCTGCGGATAGAGCGGCGTGAGCTTCGAGAACTCCGGCCGGTTTCGCGCCTTCTCCGGGTCGACCCCGTTGACGGTGTCGAGCCGCACCAGCGCGTTGAACTTCTCCCGGCGTTCGCCGTCGCGCTGCTGGCGAACCGCACCGGTGACGACGTCACCCTTGCGCAGCCCGTTGCGGCGTACCTGCGCCAGCGAGACGTACACGTCGTTCGGGCTGGGCAGATAGCCGGCGGTACGGACGAATGCGTAGTTGTCAAGGATGTCGACGATGCCGGCGATCGGCACCAGCACGTCGTCTTCGGTGATGACCGGCTCGGCCTCACCCGGACCGAACCGGTCGCGGTTGCGGTTGCGGTTCCGCTCGCGGAACCGGCCCCGCCGGTTGCCGCCGCGGCCGCGGTCGTAGTCGTCGTCGTCACGCGGGCCGCCGCCACCCTGGCCGCCACCCTGGCCGCCGCCCTGGTGCTGACCGCCGCCCTGGCGCTGCTGCCGGTCGCCGCCCTGACCACCCTGGCGATCCCCGCCCTGGCGATCCCCGCCCTGGCCACTGCCCTGCCGGTCGCCACCGCCCTGACGGTCGCCGCCGCCCTGACGCTGGCGGTCGCCCTGGTGACGGTCGCGGTCCTGCCGCTGCGGACGGTCGCCCTCGGCGCGCTGGCCGCGGTCGCCCTCGACGCGGTCGCCGTCGGCGCGGTCGCCGTCGCTCTGCTGGTCGTCGCGCTGCCGCGGGGCGTTCGACGTGCTGCCCGAAGGCTCGCCGCCGGAACGCTTCTCCTGGATCGCGGTGATCAACTGGCTCTTGCGCATCTTGGCGGTACCGCCGATGCCCAACTCGCCCGCGAGCTGCTGCAGCTCGGGCAGCAGCATGCCGGACAGGCCACCGGCGCGGCGCTTGCCGGCACTCGATCCGTTGGCGCCGGCGTTATCGGCGACGGTCGCGGTCGCGCCGTCGGCGATGTCGTTGGTGTCGCTCACTCAAGGTCCTTCCTTGTGACCGGCGGTACGTGCATTGCCGGTCTGCCCGCTCGACGGTTGGAGCGGGAGTCTGGATGCCGTGCGGTCTCGCACGTCGCCATCGCGGAATCCACGATCGGCTGCTGGGAACGCCAACCAGAGGGTCGCGATAGGGAAAGCGAGGCGGTCGGCTGAAGCAGTCAGGCGACTGTCGCAAACCTAGCGTAGTCGCCACTGACGATACGGGCAACAACCGGCCACCGTGTCCTATTCCGCCGTGCCGCCCTCGGCCCGCGCCTCGGTCCGCGCCAGCGGCAACGTGACCGCACCTTCCCGGTCGACGTCGAGCGCGAGCGCCGACCAGCCGCGCCGCGACGGTGCGTCCATCAGTTCCTTGCGCTGTACGGCGGACGTCAGCGCGAGGACGGTCGGCCCGGCCCCGGACACCACGGCCGGTACGCCGTCCGCACGCAGCTCGGCGACCAACGCCGCCGTACGCGGCATCGCCGGCGCGCGATAGTCCTGGTGCAAGCGATCCTCGGTCGCGAGCAGCAGCAGGTCAGGCCGGCGCGCGAGCGCGGTGACGAGCAACGCGACGCGCGCCGCGTTCGCCGCCGCATCGCTGTGCGTCACCGACTCGGGCAGCAGTTTTCGCGCGGCCTTCGTCGACGACGACGACCCGGGGACGAACACCGTCGGTGCCAGCGACTCGTCGACGGCGAGGTCGACCGCTCCCGCGGAACCGGCCGCGGTCCACGCCACGGTCAGCCCGCCGCGCAGGCAAGCCGCGACGTTGTCCGGATGCCCTTCGAGGGACGTGGCGAGATCCAGTACGGCGTCGTCGTCCATGCGCTCGCTGCCGCCGGCAACCATCGTGCGGGCCGCGACGACACCGGCGACGATCGCCGCCGCCGACGATCCCAGACCACGCGAGTGCGGAATGCGATTCGCGCACACGACTTCGAGGCCGCGCGGCGCGCCACCGAGCTGCTTGAACGTCGCGTGCATCGCGCGCACGACGAGATTGCGCGCGTTGCGCGCGACCGACGCCGCACCCATGCCGGCCACGTCGACGGACAGCCCGGGTTCGTCGGTCGCGCGGACGACCACGTCGTCGTACAACGACAGGGCGAGACCGAGGCAGTCGAAACCGGGGCCGAGGTTGGCACTCGTCGCGGGCACCCGCACCCGGACCGGTGCCGCGCGGAACGTCGGTTTCTGCCTGGCCACCGTGTCAGTCCCGCAGTCCGAGAGCGGTCGCGGCGGCCGAAACGTCGGCGGCGATCGTCGTGGGCGCCGGCGCACCGGAGATCGCCCACTCGGGATCCTTCAACCCGTTGCCGGTGACGGTGCACACCACCCGCGCGCCCTTGGGGATCACCTCGCGGGACTGCAACAGACCGGCGACGCTCGCCGCGCTCGCCGGCTCGACGAATACACCTTCTTCTCTGGCGAGCAGTCGATACGCCTCGAGGATCTGCTTGTCGGTGACGGAGTCGATGCTGCCGCCGGACTCGTCGCGCGCCGCGAGCGCTTGCTTCCACGACGCGGGGTTGCCGATGCGGATCGCGGTCGCGATCGTCGACGGGTTGGCCACCGGCTCGCCGGTGACGATCGGCGCCGCCCCGGCGGCCTGGAAACCGCGCATCACCGGCCGCTTGGCCGCGATGCCGTCGGCGACGTATTCGCAATAGCCCTTCCAGTACGCCGTGATGTTGCCGGCGTTGCCGACCGGCAGGCAATGCACGTCCGGTGCGTCACCGAGCACGTCGCAGATCTCGAACGCCGCGGACTTCTGCCCTTCGATCCGGAACGGATTCACCGAGTTGACCAGCGACACCGGGAACGTGTCGGCGAGACCGCGCGCCAGCGTGAGGCAGTCGTCGAAGTTGCCGTCCACCTGCAGCAGCCGCGCGCCGTGCACGAGCGCCTGCGCGAGCTTGCCCATCGCGATCTTCCCGCTGGGGACGAGGACCGCGCAGATCATCCCGGCGCGGACGGCGTACGCGGCGGCGCTCGCGCTGGTGTTGCCGGTCGACGCGCAGATCACCGCCCGCGCGCCTTCTTCCGCCGCCTTCGAGATCGCGACGGTCATGCCGCGGTCCTTGAACGAGCCGGTCGGGTTGGCGCCTTCGACTTTGAGATAGACCTCGGCGTCCACGAGCTTCGACAGCCGGATCGCCGGGACCAGCGGCGTGCCGCCCTCGCCGAGGGTCACCACCGGCGTCGACGCAGAGACCGGCAGCCGGTCGCGGTATTCCTCGATGACCCCGCGCCAGCGGTTCATCGGTCGCTGCCTTCCACCCGCAGCACCGACGCGACCGCGCGGACGACGTCGAGCTCGCGCAGGTCCGCGACGGTCGCGGAGAGCGCTGCGTCCGGCGCTACGTGGGTCACCAGTTCGAGCGTCGCGTCGTCGCCGTGGCCCTCTTGCCGGACCGTCTGGATCGACACGTCGTGCTTCGCGAACGCGAGTGCGACGTTCGCGAGCACTCCGGCCTTGTCGGCGACGTCGAGGCTGACGTGGTAGCGGGTCAGCGTCTCCCCCATCGACCGGATCCGCAGGTCCGCATAGGCCGAGTCGCCCATGCCGCGCGCGCCGGTGAGCCGGTTGCGCGCGACGGCGACGAGGTCGCCGAGCACCGCGCTCGCGGTCGGCGCCCCGCCGGCTCCGCGCCCGTAGAACATCAACTGACCGGCGGCGTCGGCTTCGACGAACACCGCGTTGTAGGCGTCGCCGACGGAAGCGAGCGGATGGGTGCGCGGGATCATCGCGGGGTGCACCCGTACGCCGATCGACTCGCGGCCGTCGCGATCCGGAGCGCGCTCGGCGATCGCCAGCAGCTTGACGGTGCCGCCCATCTCGCGGGCGCTCGCGACGTCGCTCGCGGTCACGTCGGTGATGCCCTCGCGGTAGACGTCGGCCGCCGTCACCCTGGTGTGGAACGCCAGCCCGGCGAGGATCGCGGCCTTCGCCGCGGCGTCGAACCCGTCGACGTCCGCACTCGGGTCGGCCTCGGCGTAGCCCAGCGACTGCGCCTCCTCCAATGCCTCCTCGAACCCGGCGCCGATCTCGTCCATCCGGGAGAGGATGTAGTTGGTGGTGCCGTTGACGATCCCCATCACCCGGTTGACGCGGTCGCCGGCCAGCGATTCGCGCAGTGGTCGCAGCAGCGGGATCGCGCCGCCGACCGACGCCTCGCAGTAGAGATCCGCGCCGCTGCGCCGCGCCGCGTCGTACAGCGTGGCGCCGTCCTCGGCGAGCAGCGCCTTGTTGGCGGTGACGACGCTCGCGCCGCGGTCGAGCGCCGACAGCAGCAGCGTGCGGGCCGGCTCGATGCCGCCGATGACCTCGATGACGATGTCGACGTCGGGCCGGGCGGCGAGACCGGCCGCGTCATCGGTGAGCAGCGACGCGTCGAGCGGGAGGTCGCGCTGCCGCTGCGGCCGGCGTACGGCGACACCGGCCAGCTCGAGCGGCGCTCCGATGCGCTGCGCGAGGTCGTCGCGGTGCTCGTGCAGCAGCCGGACGACCTCGCTGCCGACGACACCGCAGCCGAGCAGCGCGACCTTCAGCGGCCGGGCGGTCACGGCTCGGCGTCCAGCGCGAGCAGATCGTCGACGGACTCGCGCCGGACGATGACGCGGTCGCTTCCGGGCCGGACGGCGACGACCGGCGGGCGCGGTACGGCGTTGTAGTTGCTCGCCATCGACCGGCAGTACGCGCCGGTCGCGGCGACCGCGAGCAGGTCGCCGGGCGCAATGTCCTCGGGCAGCCACGCGTCGCGGACGACGATGTCACCCGCTTCGCAATGCTTGCCGACGATCCGGCAGAGCATCGGCGCCGTATCGCTGTCCCGCGACGCCAGCACCACCGTGTAGTCCGCGTCGTACAACGCGGTGCGGATGTTGTCGCTCATGCCGCCGTCGACGCTGACGTAGGTACGGATGCCGTCGACGTCCTTCACCGTGCCGACTTCGTAGAGCGTGACCGTGCCCGGGCCGGCGATCGCGCGACCCGGCTCGACGGCGAGCCGGGGAATCGGCAGCGACGCGGCCGTGCACTCGCGGTCGACGATCGCGCGCAGTTGCTTCGCGACGTCGGCGAGCGGCGCCGGATCGTCGGCCGCGGTGTAGGCAATGCCGAGTCCACCGCCGAGGTCGAGCTCCGGCAGCGTGACGTCGAGCGTGTCGCGGATCGTCGCCAGCAACCCGACGACGCGGTGCGCGGCGACGTCGAAGCCGGCGGTGTCGAAGATCTGCGAACCGATGTGACTGTGCAACCCGGCGAGCTCCAGCGACGGCAGCATCAGCACCCGCCGCGCGGCTTCCAGCGCCGCCCCGGTGGCGAGGGAGAAGCCGAACTTCTGATCCTCGTGCGCGGTCGCGATGAACTCGTGCGTGTGCGCCTCGACGCCGACGGTGACCCGCACGTAGACCTGCTGCCGCACGCCCGCGTCGGCCGCGACGGCGGCGAGCCGGGCGATCTCGTAATCGCTGTCGACCACGATCCGGCGGACGCCCGCCTCGACGGCGGCCCGCAGCTCGGCGACCGACTTGTTGTTGCCGTGCATGAGGATCCGGTCGGCCGGGAAGCCGGCAGCGAGCGCGACGGCCAGCTCGCCGCCGGTCGAGACGTCGAGCGACAGGCCTTCGTCGGCGAGCCAGCGGGCAACCGCGCGGCAGAGGAAGGCCTTGCCGGCGTAGTAGATGTCGGCGTCGGCGCCGAACGCGTCTCGATGCTCCCGGCAGCGCGCCCGGAAGTCGTCCTCGACGCAGACGTACGCCGGCGTGCCGTAACGGCTCGCGAGGTCGCGCACGTCGTGACCCGCGAGATGTACGACGCCGTCACGGCGATCGGCACCGAGCGGCCAGATGCCGGGGTGTAGCGCGCCGAGGTCGTCCGGCGGCGGCCCGAGCGGATGCGGCGTCGCGACGCCGTCGGCGTGCAGCGCGCCGGCCGGATGCGCCCTCATGCGGGATCCCCGGCGCATTGTGAGCGCAGCGAACAACGCGTCGGGGTGTTCACATGCGCTCCGGGGCGGAGACGCCGAGCAGCCCGAGACCGTTGGCGAGCACGACGCGGGTCGCCTCGACCAGCCAGAGTCGGGCGCGGGTCAGGTCGGTCGCCGGCTCGTCGCCCATCGGCAGCACCCGGCAGGCGTCGTAGAACCGGTGGTAGGTGCCGGCGAGCTGTTCGAGGTAGCGGGCGACCCGGTGCGGCTCGCGCAGCTCCGCGGCGGCGGTCACGACGCGCGGGAACTCGCCGAGCGTGCCGAGCAGCTCGCCTTCCCGCTCGTGCGACAGCAACGACGGATCCATGTCGTCGCCGCGGACCACGTCGAGGTCGGCGGCGTTGCGCAACAGCGACGCGATGCGCGCATGCGCGTACTGCACATAGAAGACCGGGTTGTCGTTGGTCTGCTTCGCCCACACGTCGAGGTCGATGTCGATCGTGGAGTCCATGCTGTAGCGCGCGAGGGCGTAGCGCGCGGCATCGACGCCGATCGCCTCGACGAGGTCTTCCATCGTCAGGACGGTGCCGGCTCGCTTGCTCATGCGCAGCGGCTGGCCGTCGCGCAGCAGGTTGACCATCTGCCCGATGAGGATCTCGAGGTTGCGCCCGGGTTCGTCGCCGAAGCACGCGCACATCGCCATCAGCCGGCCGATGTAGCCGTGGTGGTCGGCGCCGAGCATGATGACGACGCGGTCGAACCCGCGCTCGCGCTTGTCGAGGTAGTAGGCGAGGTCGCCGGAGATGTACGCGGGTTGGCCGTCGCTCTTGATGACGACCCGATCCTTGTCGTCGCCGAAGTCCGTGGTGCGCAACCAGACCGCGCCGTCGTGTTCGTAGATGTGCCCCTGCTCGCGCAATCGCTCGACCGCCCGGCGCACCGCGCCGGACTCGTGCAGCGAGTTCTCGTGGAAGTAGACGTCGAAGTCGACGCCGAACTCGTGCAGGCTCTGCTTGATCTCGCCGAACATCAGCTCGACACCCTCGGCGCGGAACACTTCCTGCGCCTCCGACTCCGGCAGGTCGAGCACGTCCGGCCGGCGACTGACGACCTCGGCGGCGATTTGCGCGATGTACTCGCCGCCGTACCCGTCCTCGGGGGGCGCTTCGCCGCGGGCGCGGGCGAGCAGCGACCGGGCGAACCGGTCGATCTGGGCGCCGTGGTCGTTGAAGTAGTACTCGCGGGTCACGTCGGCGCCGGTCGCTTCGAGCAGCCGGGCGAGCGAGTCGCCGACCGCGGCCCAGCGGGTGCCGCCGAGGTGGATCGGCCCGGTGGGGTTGGCGGAGACGAACTCGAGGTTGACCCGCTCCTTCTCCATCGCGGTGCCGCGGCCGTAGTCGTCGCCGGCGAGGACGATCGTGCGCGCCAGCTCGCCCTGCGCGGCCTGGTCGAGGCGCAGGTTCAGGAAGCCCGGCCCGGCGACGTCGGCGGCGGCGATCCCGGGCTGGTCGCGCAGGTGCGCCGCCACGATCTCGGCGACCTCGCGCGGCGGCCGGCCGGCCGGCTTCGCGAGCTGCAGGGCCGCGTTGGTGGCGTAGTCGCCGTGCTCCTTGTTCTTGGGCCGCTCGACCGTCACCGCGTCCGGCACCTCGACGGCGAGCTCGCCCGCCACTACGGCGGCACGGATCGCCGCGACAACGGCAGCGGAGACGTCGGCGGGCGTCACCGAACGAGGCTATCGCGGACGGGGCTACAGCCCGTTCTCGAATACGTAGCTCGACGGCGGCTTCGGCAGCTTGCCCTTCGCGCCGTACTCGATCGCGATCTCCGCGTGCTTGCTGAGCACGATCTTGTTGGGGTCGCCGTCGTACCGCTTGCCGCCGACGAAGACGGCGAGCTCGTGCGTCGCGTCGGCGCAGTAGCCACCGATGCAGGTCGGGCTCAGCCGGACGCCCCACTCGACGAAGAACTGACCGAGCAGGAACGTCGCCGGGACGCTGTTCTCGATATGGATGATGCCGCTGGAGTCGTGCGTGTGCAGCGGGGCGAGCCCGGCGACCTTCTGCCCCTGGACGACGAAACCGACGTACGGCGGGACCGCCGTCGCCTTGCCGTCGATGACGACGTCGAGGTGCGCGTGGTAGTGCACCTGGAGCATCTCTTCCTTGTAAGGCAGGCCGGCGGCGGCGACGTATGCGGCGCTGTTCTTGCCGTTGTCGACGACGGCCGGCGGCAGCCACGGCGCGGGTCCGGTCGAGAGCGTGATCGTGCTTCCCGGCACCGGGACGACGTCGGGCGGCGCGGTGTAGGCGATCGCCGGCGTCGGCGTCGGGCTGGGGTGCGGCTTGGGCTTGCCGTCGCACGCGGTGCCCGCGAGCAGGCCGACGAGGGCGACGGCCACCACCCCCGCGACGGCGCGCTTACGCGGATTCGTCCTCCGCCGCGTCCGCGAGCCGGCGCACGATGTCGATGAGCTCGTCCGGATCGAACGGCTTGGTGAGGTAGGCATCGACACCAATCTTCTCTCCGCGTTGGAGGTCGGCTTCCTGCGCTCGCGCGGAGAGCAGCACGACCTTGATGTGAGCGGTGTCCGGGTCGCCGCGCAACCGCGCCGCGGCTTCCCAGCCGTCGACCCGCGGCATCATCACGTCGAGGGTGACGACGCTGACGCCGGCGTCTTTGACCTTGTCGAGGGCGTCCTGGCCGTCGACGGCGGTGACCACGTCGAAGCCTTCGAGCTCGAGGTTGACCGTGATGAGCTGGCGGATGACGTCGTCGTCGTCCACGACGAGGACGCGATGCGCTCCGGCCACAGCGGAAGGTTACCGGGGAGTCGCCGCGCGCCGCGCTGCTAACCTCGGGTGGTCCTGAGCCCCCGTAGCTCAGGGGATAGAGCACTGCCCTCCGGAGGCAGGGGCGCAGGTTCGAATCCTGCCGGGGGCGCCCTGGTTCTCGCCAGCCGGCCAGCTATGGGTCAGCAGGAGTAATTGCCCTTGAAGGCGAGCGAGATGGCCGTCGTCTCGCCGCACTGCGGGCAGTCGGCTGTGCGGGTCATGCGACTGCCGCCGATGAGGACGAAGTCGCGCAGGCCGACCCGGCCCGCGCAGGCACCGCACGCGACGGACGGCTGCTCGGACGGTTCCTCGCGAAGCGGCGCACGCGCCGGGCCGTCGGCAACGGGCACTGGATTCGCGCTCGAGGACGATCCGGCGCACAACGCGTCCAACGCGCGCGCGAAGCACGCAGTCATCGCGTCACCCCGCAGCGGCAACACCCGGGCATCCAGCCGGTCCATACCGGCAGCGTCGGCAACATCCGGCGGGCAGGTCGCCGGCAGGCTACTCACGACGACCAGTGAAGGTCGGGACATCGCTCGCGGACGTCGGCCACTGCACCGCGTCGGTCGCGTCGAGCAGCACCAGTTCGCGCTCGTACGACCGAGCCATGCCTTCCGCTGCCCAACTCCTGACTCCGTCCGGGCGGACCGAGCCGGCGGCGTCCGCGGCGAATGCGCGGGCGACCGCGTCACGCAACGAATGCTCCAGGTCGACGTGGTCGTGTTGCACGTCCGAGGGCGCGCGATTCGCAAACCTGTCGTCGGCGAGCGCTTCCCGCAGCCGTGCGAGGCGCGCCGCGAGAACGTCGTACGCGGCCGCGGCACGCGTGTCCACCGGCGATGCGGTCCCGTCCAGCACCGTCGCTGTCCGTACCCGTCCGGCGCGTCGGTCGGACTCACGCTGCCTGGAGCGCTTCACCTTTCGCATGGCACTACTCCTTCTCGCTCGTTGTCCGGGGACCGCCGTTCCCGCGCGGTCACCGGCGGTGGTCGGCCGGCGGAACGCCGCAGATGCAACCGCGGGGCAGCACTGCGGCGATCGTCGCGGCGCAATAGCGCCGCGCGATGGCGTCGTGGTCTTCGACCCGGTGGCCGCACGTGCACCCAGCCACGAACACGGGCAACAGCTCGGCCCACTCGATGGGCTCGTGCACCTCGCCCCGGCGCAGCACGTTGTCGGGTTCGGGCTTCCGGATGACTTTGTTGCCGAACATCAGGCCGTCCCTTGCTCGGTGCGGAAGAACAGGCTCAGCGATCGATCGTGTGGGCGCGCCGCCGCATGCTGTTGCGCAGTTGTGCGATGCGCGCGGTGCCGGCCGCGCCGGTGACGAGCGCACCGGCGACAGCGGCGACGAGCATCGCCACGGCCAGCGAAACCTGAAGGTGCGCCCCGAAGAACTTGATGTCGACCGTGCGCGAGTTCTGAATCATGAAGACCACCAGCAGTACGAGCACGAGTGCCGCGGCGATCAGGCCGACATGCAGGCTGCTGATGCGAGTAGGGCGCCGGCGGGTACGACGAGCTGGTTCCGGTCGTTCGACCGGAGCGGTCGCGGCGACCGCGGCGGTGGTCGGTGGGCTCGGGTCCCCACGCGAAGTGTCGGTGCTGAACGTCACGGTGCGCCGCCTAGCAGTCGTTCGAAAGCGGGAGGCGGCGAGAACACAAGGACCGGATGACTCCAGGCGCCCTAAGTAACGTCAGTCTCGCACGGAACGTTCACGATGAACAGCGTCCTACGGATGCTGCGGGGTGCGACATGTCTAACCGACCGTCGGATCCAAGCCCGTGGTTACGACGCGGTGCGCGACATCGGTGAGCTTCAGGTTGTGGTTACGAGCGTATCGGCGCAACGACTCGAACGCCGCCTCCATCGAGAGCTGGCCACGCTCGGCGAGGACGCCCTTCGCCTGTTCGATCGAAATCCGGCTCGTCAGCGCGTACTGAAGTTGTTCGGACAGCACGTGGCTGCGGTGCAAGGACCGCTGCTGCAGGATCCCGATCGTGGCGACATCGGCCAGCGCCTGGGCGAGCCGGCGGTCGTCGGCCGGCACCTCGCGCGGCGAGACCATGAAGAGGTTGAGCCCGCCGATGACCTGATCCCGGAGCCGCAGCGGCAGGGCGGCGACCGAGCGGAACCCGGCCATGCGGGCAGCGGGAACGAACAACGGCCACCGCTCCGCGTCGACGTCGAGGTCGCCGCTGATCACCGCCGTACCGCTACGGACGCAATCCAGGCACGGCCCTTGGTTGTTCTGCAGCTGGAACAGCTCGAGCAGCCGCGATTCCTCGCTGGACGAGGCCACCAGCGCGAGATTGCCCTTCTGGTCGTCCAGCAACAGCCCGGCGGCGGTCACACCGAGGACGAGGACGCACGCGTTGACCAGCTGATCCAGCAGATCGACGACGTCGTAATCGTCCACCAAGGTATCGGCGAGCAGGACAAACGTGTCGGCAAGTATCTGCTCGCGGGACGGGGCACCCGGCCCGTCACCGCGAGGGGGCTCGAAATCGCTCATTCGTCCTCCAGGGAGAAGCGTACGCGTCTGGCCACCACATCCGTGGCAAGTTCGGCAAGCGGCCGGCCGTCGGCGAATGCCCGCGCCCGCAGCATGAGAAACGCCTGGTCGATGGTCACGCCGGTCTGCGCCATCACCATGCCGGTCGCCTGGTGCACCTGCATTTGGTACGACGCTCGGGACCGCTGGTCATCGGTGAACGCACCGTCGCCATCGACGTCGAGATAGAGCAAGGCGAGCGCGGCGGCGTCGGCGGCCATCAGCGCGGCCGGCAACTCCGCTGCGCTCAAGTCACCGGGACGGTCGCGGTACAGGTCCATCACGCCGACGCTGATGGCCCCGACCCGAAGCGGAAATGCGAACACCGCACGTACGCCGGCGCCGGCGGCCGCCGCCATGAACGCCGGCCATCGCTCGGTTCCGACGTCGGCAGCGTCGCTGAAGTCCGGCAACAACACCGGCGCGCCACTCGACGCAGCGTCGATGCACGGCCCTTCGCCCAGCGTCAACTGGAGATCCTCGATCGCCGACGACACTGCGTCGGTCGCGCAGACAACTCCGCGGTGCCCGGCGGCCGTCACCATCGCGATGCCGGCCCCCGTCACCGACATCGTCTCCACACATAGCTCGCAGATGCGCAGCGGCTGCGAGGCACGCTCCGGTCCCGACGCGGCGAGAAGCCGGGCCCACCGATCCTGCTCGCCATCAGTCACTGTCCCGAGGCCCGCATGGGATGGCGTTCAGCGCCCGCGTACGAGGCGGTGCACCTCGACCACATCCATCGGGTTCCCGGTGGGCCCGCCCGGTGGGCTCATGTGGTTGCGCTCGGCGACCTTCGCCATCGCCGGGCCCAGCCGATCTTGAGCGAATGCGCGGTAGTCGGGTTCGGTCTCCCACACGTCGAAGATGTGGATCTTGTCGTCCTCGGCGTAATGGGTGTGCACGATCAGCCCCTTGGGCGGGTTCGCATCCACGTTCATCTCGACGGTGACGGCGTCGAGCATTTCCAACGTGACGCCTTCGGGCAGTGTTTGCTTCACAATGCTTGTCATTGGAGTCCCTCTCTAGTGCGTGCGTACGGAATCAGTGCCGACGGCGCCGGGCCACGAGCAGTGCCACACCCGCGCCGATCATGCTCAGCGCGACCACGAGACTGATGTTCAGCGGCAGTGACAGCCCGGTGAACGGAACCGTCGCCGGTGACGTGACCGGCTTGACGATCTTGACGCCGAGGACGGCAGTCACGTCGGTCGTGACCTTGTTGGAAGGAGTCGACGCAGTCTCGGCCGAGACGATCACGCCGGAGTTGTCGATGGTCTCGAGCGGCACACCGACTGCCGGGTCGAACGTCGGCGTGTCGATGGTCACCTTGAAGACCAGGTGACGAGGATCGGCGCCGGCGGCGATGTTCCCGAGCTCCCACGTGATGGTGGTGGTCGCCGGGTCGTACGACGCGGTGCAGGCGCCACTATCCGTACATCCGGCCGAGCCGGCGACGTACGTCGTGTGTGCCGGCACGACATCGGTCACGACCACGTTGGTCTGATCGAGGTCACCGGTGGTCGCTGCGTCGAAGGTGTAGGTGAGGACGTCCCCGAATGCGGCGGTCGCCTTGTCTACGTGCTTGACCAGCGTGAGGTCACCGCTCGCCACGTGGTGTTCGGTCGTCGAGTCATCGCCGCCGAGCGTGGCCACGTTGGTCAACGTCGAACCCTCGGGCGCATCCGCGTCGACGGTCACCGAGTAGGTCAGCACGACCGTCCCGGGGCCTGCGTTCGTCGCCGCCGGCACGTCGACGAGCCACACGATGTGTGTCGCATCCACGGTTTGCGCGGCCGGATCGACGCTGCTGGCGATCACCGTGATGTGTGCCGGCAACGTGTCGGTGACGGTCTGCGCGAGCGCAGCCGCATGGCCGGTGTTGGTGATCGTGATCGTGTAGTCGATCTGATCGCCCGGTTGCACGATGGATCCGCTGGCGGGAACGGCCGTCTTGGCGATCGCCAGAACCGCCGTCTCGACCACGTGGTGCGTCGTGTTGGTCGGGACGTCGTTGACGGTCGCGGTGTTGTCGATGAGCGTGCCGTCACCGTCGGTGCCGTCGACCGTCACCTGGAAGCTCAGGGCGAGCGAACCGCCGGCAGCGACCGTGAGGTCGGACCACGTCACCGCGCCTGCACTGAGAACGCCGCCGTTGTCCGCGGAGACGAAGGTGGTCCCGGTCGGGATCGTGTCGCTCGCGCTCACACCGGTGGCGTCAGCCTGTCCGGTGTTCGTCAAGGTGATCGTGTAGACGATCGACTGCCCGGGCGTGACCGGCGCGGGCGCCGCGGCAGTGCCGGACGCCGGATCGGAGGACTTCAGCGCGCCGAGGACGGCGAACGCCACGAAGTGCTCCGTGGTGTTCGAGTCGACCGGCGTTGCGGTGCCGAGCTGAATGTGTCCGGTGTTGTCGAGCTCGGTGCCGTTAGGGGTGTCGGAGTCGACCGTGACGCTGAACGTCACGAAGCCGGCCGGGACAGCGGCGCTCGTGCCCGCTGCGACGTCGATACCGGTCCACGTGATGGTGCGAGTGGCGTCGACGTACTGACCGGTGCCTGATGCCGACACGAACGTCGTATGCGCCGGCAAGGTGTCCGTGATCGTGGTGTTGGTCGCGTTAGCGGTGCCGTCGTTGTAATAGGCGAGCGTGTAGACGATCGTCGAGTCGAGCGCGACGGTGCTGCCGCTCGGTGGGACGGCCGACTTGACGAGGTGAAGGTTCGGCACGGCCGGAGCGTTGAACCACTCTTCGACCTGCTGGGAGGTGCCGACCGGGATCGTGTACTGATGAGTTGTCGTCGCCGGCAGCTCGTAGCCCGGCGGAGCGGAGGTCTCAGTCACCGTGCACACCGTGCCCGACGGGCCGGAGATGCCGATGAAGCCCGGATCGGCCGTGCCCGAGGCCACCCACGTGCTGTGAGTGGTGTCGTATGTCGCCACGACGGGATCACCGTTCGCGTCGACGAGCCCGGTGATGATGACCGGAGAGGCGGTGATCGGCGTCGTCGGTGCCGCGGTCGGACAGCTCACTGCGAACTGTGCGCCCGCGAGCAGATCGGCAGTGTTGCCGGTCGCGTGCTTCTCAACCCTCAGGTTGCCGCCGACCGTGAAGCATGCCGGACCGGCCTTGCGCTCGCTCTTCTGGGGATCCGACGGCGAGCCGGTCGTCTTCGCGTAGTTGCAGTAGCTCGTGCCGATTGGCGTGCCCGCCGGAATCAGCAGAGTGAACTCGACGGTGAAAGACGTGTTGTTCGGGACGAAGCTGAACTGGTAGGCCTGCGCGTGGCCGATGTCATCTCCGAGGACCGGGCAGTCCGTGACGGTGAACGTCTGTCCCTCATCGGCCGGGTCGATCGGATACGTGATCTCGAAGATGGCCGTGCCGCCGGGCTGCAGCGTCCCGCCGATCAGCTTCTTCTCGGTGTTTCCGTTGCCGTTCGGAGGTTCGATTCCGTGGCAACTCTCGTTCACCGGAACCGGAGTAACGGTCGTCGTGCCGGAAGCTGCCCCTGCCGGCGAGACGGACAGCGCCGTGGGCACCCACAACAGCACGAGCAGAAGCGAGACGAGTGTGGCGAGACTGCGCCGCGCCGGAGCGCGGGCGGCCGGTATCACGGTGTCTCAAGCGAGGTGACTGTTGCGATGGCGTGCATTGAGCGCTCCGTCCCTAGGGGTCAGACCGCAGGTGCCAGCCTCAACCGATGAATGACGGGGGCCACCGAGGGTCCGGAGCAACTTGTCCGTGGAGACTCGACCGTAACACCCCGCGACGGTGCCGTCGAGAACATCGCCATGACGGTTACGGTGCCGGCGCTCGCGAGCTGTCGAAACTGATGAGTGGTGGCCGCTATCCGCGGCGCGGAATCCGTGCGACACTCAGGCTTCCAAGCGGGCTTGGATAAGTCCAGACCTCGTGCTCCCGTGCCGCTCCAGTTCTCGGCGAAGGCGGACGAGCACCATCACACTTCTCCCGCACGTTCGACCGTCACGTTCGGTCGCCCGCTCCATCGCGACAGTACGTCGATGATCCTGCTGTCGATTGTGTTGCTACCACTGGGGATCGCTGTGCTGTGCAGCGTCATGTCCTGGACCGAACGCACCCTCGACCGGCCGGCACACGAGCGGCTCGTCCCGGCGGCACCGGACGTCGCCGCGATCGCCGATCGAACTCCCGACGTCGCGCCATGAGACCGCCGGCCGCGGTTCCGCTCCAGCGGTGCTGCCCCGCGCACAGCGACTGGGCCGGTCTCGCGCGGCATCTCATCATCGACTTCAGCAGCGTCCCGAGTCGAACGGTTGTCGACGAACTCTGGCAAGCCCAATCCGCGTCGAGGTTCTTCGGTCTCGATCTGGCCGATGCCCTGCACTGCGCGGAGCTCATGGTGCGGTATCGAGTGTTGATTGCAACTAATTCACATCCGTCACCCGCGCCGCCTCTATCGGCACACCGCTAGCGGGTGTACTGTCCGCAGCAACGGCACTGCTGCTCCGGACCCCGACATCGCTTCCGTCGATCGGCCAAGCTCGCACCTGCGTCTTGGTATCTGGGATGGAGCGCACCATGGGTATCGGCCTCAGTCTGTTGCTCGTCATGGCGGGCGCGATCATGCGCTTCGCCGTCACCGTTCAAGGTCACGGATTCAACATGCACACGACCGGGGTGATCCTGATGATCGTCGGCGCCGTCGGTGTGCTGCTGTCCCTCGTCTTCTGGGCAAGTTGGGGCGGCTTCGGACGACGTTCTGCGGCCGAGGGGCCCGTGGCGGTCAACGTGAACAGCGGCCGACCGGTCGAGCGCGACGTTCAGGACACCCGCCGATAGACCTCAGGCGCCGACCTCCGCATCGCCGCTCGACCCGACGCCGCTGAGAGCGGCGGCCGTGCTGTCCGGCCACCCGCTCCCACTCGACAACTTGCGCAACAGCCGGCGGGCCGTAGCGGGCTCGAGCTCTGGCGGCACGACAAGCAGGGTGACCCGGTCGTCGTTGCCGCGGCCCAAGGTGACGGTCGCCGGGTCGAGCGTACGGAACCAGCCGAGCCGGACCCCTACCCCGCCGATCCGCAACACCCGTGGATGGTCGGGACCCCAAGCGTCGATGTTGACCGACACCCTTCGGACCGGACCGCCGAGGTGATGGCTGACGGCGGGCATCAGCGCCGCGAGCTCGTCGCCCGCATCCCGGGTACGAGGCCACCATGCTCCGTCGAGCCGGCTGTCCGTCGTCGACGGCGCCCACACCAGGCGGCCGTTCGGATCCGACCGGGCCGGCGCTCCGTCGTCGTCGAGGCGATCGACGGCGTACTCGCTGTCGGGCCTGGTCACGGGAGTCGCTCGGCAAGGGTCCCGGCTGCGGTCGCGGCGACGTTCGACCCGCTGATCAGCCGCCGCCACGTGGCCGCCGGAAGGGTGACCTGGCGCTTGCACGCCGGGCAGCCCGCGGAAAGCAGCCGCCGCGCCGGCGACCAATAGACGAATGAGTCTGCGGCGATCGGTTCGCGGCAGTACACACACGGGATCGTCCCGACGACGCCAGCCGCCGTGGCACCCGTTTGTTCGCGCAGATCCTCGCTCATTACCCTCGCCGCCTTCCGGCATCCGTACAGACGGGCGGCGAGGGGGCACGAGGTCCGGACAGACCCAGGCGCGCGTAAGACGCTCAGTCTCGCACGGATGCGCGCCGCCGACCATCCGCCGAAGAGATGAGCAGTCGATCCCGCCCGGCGGCAGCAGCGGTACTGGTCGGGGTACGGTGGGGACTTCTCGAGCCCAGGGCTGTCCGGCCCCCGCGATCCTCGGCCCGTCCATACCGACGACGGGTACGACGACGATGACGGCGCCAACGACACAAGCCCGCACGACCCGCCCCGGAACCGATTACGGGCAGCTACTTGCGGAAGTACGTCGAGCCGGTCTGTTGAACCGATCCGCGATCCGGTACCTGCCGCGGCTGGTCACGCTCGCCGTCATGGGCGTCATCGGCTTGGGCACATTGATCTGGCTCGGCGATTCGTGGTGGCAGATGGCTCTCGCGGCGTACGCCGGCGTCGTGGCGGCGCAGGTCGGGTTCCTCGGGCACGACGCCGGCCACCAGCAGATCTTCCGCGGCAGACGCTGGAACGACCGCCTCGGCCTCGTGCTGTCCAACCTCGGGGTCGGGCTCAGCTACGACTGGTGGGTGGACAAGCACAACCGCCACCACCGAAACCCCAACGAGGTCGGGCTGGATCCGGACGTCGAACGCAACATCCTGGCGTGGACCGAGCAGCAGGCACGATCCCAGCGAGGACCCCTCCGGTTCATCGCATGTCATCAGGCTGCGTTCTTCTTCCCGCTGTTGTTGCTCGAAGGCTGGAACCTGCATGTCGGAAGCGTCCGCACACTGCTAGCCAGCGGACGTCGCCGCTGGCTGGAGCTGACGCTGCTGTCCGCGCACATCGTCGGAGGCCTGGCGGTGTTGTTCACGGTCTTGTCACCGGTGAAGGCGTTGGCGTTCGTGGCCGTCCAGCAATCTACGTTCGGGCTCTACCTGGGCACCGTGTTCGCGCCGAACCACAAGGGCATGCAGATCATCGACGGGACCGCCCGGCCGGACTTCTTCCGCCGCCAAGTCCTGACCTCGCGCAACATCACCGGCGGCCGACTCCTCACGGCGGCGTTCGGGGGGTTGAACTACCAGATCGAACACCATCTCTTTCCGAGCATGCCGAGCCGCAACCTGTCGCGTTGCCGGCCACTGGTCCGAGCGTTCTGCGCCGCTCAGGGCGTCGCGTACGCCGAGACGAGCCCGGTCGAGTCCTACGAGCGCGTGCTCCGGTACCTGCACGACGTGCGACCCCGACGCGAGGGGCAACGGCGACGAGCACGGCGCGACGAACGTCGGCGCAGCCACAGTGCTGTCGCTAATGTCCGGCCACCTGGACACCGCGACTCGGGCGGGTGATGATGAGGCTTGCACCATCGGGTCTCGACCTCGCCTGACCACATCGGTGAGGAGGGCCACGGTGAGCCCTTGTTTCATCTGCGGCCACGGCATTGCCGCTGAAGACTTCCTCGAGTGGCCGGGCAGCGCCGGCGCGATGTTCGCGATCTGCGATCACTGCGGTGCGCCGAACGAATTGCAGGACACCGCTTTCGTCATAGATCTGAGAGACGCCTACGTTCTTCCGGCTCCGGCCACCGACGTATTCCCGCTGGTCGGCGGGGGCTGGCGCAGCTGCTGCGATTGCGGGCTCACCGAAGCCACGAGGACCCAGGCGGACGGGTGGTCCTGGGTCGTCGACCACGAATGCATGCCGTTGCTCAAGCAACCGAATTAGCGGCCGCCGCCCGCCGCCGAGTTCCCGCTCAACCCCGGTCAACGAAAAGGAGCAAGCAATGGCGCACTACCTCATCGAAGTCGGCTACACAGCCGACGCATGGAGCAGCCAGATCGACAACCAACCCAACGTGGTCGACCGGATCACGCCGGCGGTGCGAGCCGCGAACGGAAAGATCGAGTGCCTCTACTACGCGTTCGGCAAGTCCGACCTCGTCGGCATCATCGACTTCGCCACGGCCGAAGACGCGGCCGCCTTCGCACTCGTCGTCACGTCGAGCGGCGCGTTGCGCTCGTACCGTACGACGCCGCTGCTCACCGTCGCGCAAGGCATGGACTCGATGAAGCGTGCCGCGGACATTCGCGACACGTATACGCCGCCGCTCACGGTGAACCTCGTCGAGCCGCGTCAGACCACCAAGAAGAACTGACGCGGACCATGGACCCCTCGACCGCGACGGTCAACTGCCCTGACTGCGCTCAGCCCATTCCGCTCGACGGCTTCTCCGACTGGGGCGCGCAGACGATGTTCAAGTCCGCGGTGTGCCCGGGGTGCGAAACGACCGTGACCTATCCGAGTACGTCCGACGGCTTGGTGGACGTCACCCGCGCCCCGATCGGGAGAGGCGTGCACGGGACGACCCGCGCATCACGCGAGACGGAAGTTCTCGCCAGCCGGCCGACGACGGGACAGCGCACCTAGGCGGCGGGCACCGAGCGTCTGGCGGAGCCAGCCGCCTACAGCCGATCGATCGCGACATCGATCCCGGTGTCGGGCGCCCCGAACCCGGTGCGTGCACTGATGTCGCCGATCGGCGCGCCGTGCTGCCACCCGATCAGGCGTAGCGGGACCGCGGCGTCGACCTCGGCGCCGGCGGTTCCGTAGCCACCGTGCAATGTCGCGACGCGTTGCCAACCGCCGCCGGCCGAACGGAACAACCCGAACGACGGCGCGCTCCCGACCTTCCCGACCCGCACTTCGTAACGCACGCCGTCGACGGTGACGTCACAGGCGTAGACGAGACCGGGCAACGCGACGTCGTACGCCGGCATCTGGCTGAGCTCGATGCGCACGTAGAGGTCAGACCGCCGCTGGACGAGTGACGCGCCGCTGATGTCGGCTCCCAATGCCGCGAGCGAAGGCTCGACGTCGTTGCCGGCGTCGGTCCGGGTCGACACTCCGCTCGCCGACCTGCCAACCGTCAACGAGTCGACGCCGGACGGGACGCCGCGGTCGCGCAGGTAGGTCCACCAGGCGTCACCCGGCTGGCCGCGCGCCGGTTGCCCCGGGTACATCGATTCGGAGTCGGTCGCGAACGCGACATAGCGACCGTCGGCGCTGATCGACGCCCATTGGGCGCCTTCCGCGAAGCCGTCCGCGCCGGGCCGGCCGTCGTCCGTCCATACAGCCATCTCCGTCGCGCCTTGTTGCATGTCGCGGACGAACACGTGCCGGTTCGGGCAGCTCAAGCCGAAGGCGTCGGTGCACGGCGCCGGCTGGTCCGACGCCAGGGCGGCGCGGGTGTCGAACGCGACGAACCGACCGTCCGGCGACATCTGCGCCGTCGTGAGCAGCCCGCCGTCGCGCTCCTCGCCGGCACTGGTGAGGCTGACCCGCTCGGTGCGGCCGGTGCCGAAGTCGTGCCGGTAGAACTCGACCGCCGGCGTGTTGGACACGAACGCGCGAGTCGTCTTCGTCGGGACGTACGCGTCGGAGCTCTCGAACAACACGTAGCGACCGTCGGTGCTGATCCCGCCCTGCGTCGCGAACGCGCCACCGAGCAGCGGCGTCTGCGCCGGTGGTGCGATGCCGGGCGCGGGGATGTCGGCGCGCCGTTCGCGACCGGTGTTGAGATCGCGCACCCACACCTGCGCCGGCCGGCCGCCCGGGTCGTACGTCGAGTAGGCGACGTAGCGCCCGTTGCTCGAGATCGCGACCTGAGACCCTGCGCCGGTCGCGTCGTCGGATACCCGCGCCGTACGTCCGGTCACCATGTCGTGCACGAACGCGTCAGGGATGCCGTTGGTGTCACCGGTCACGAGGTTCGTCGCCGAGCTGAGAAACGCGACGTAACGGCCGTTCGCGCTGATCGTCGCCGCGTCGAGCGCGCCGTTGTCGGCCTGCGCACCGGAGGAGCTGACCGACGCGCGACGAGTCGAGCCGGTCACCCGGTCGTGCACGAAGATGTCCGCGGCGAGGTTCGTGTCGCCGATCACGAGATTGGTGTCGTCGCTGTCGAACACCACGTAGCGACCGTCGGCAGAGACGTCGCCCATGAGCGAGCCCTGCGGCAGTGGGTGGTTCGCGTCGATCTTCGCCGGGATCCCTTGCATCCCACCGCTCGCGACCGACACCCGGACGGTCCTGCCGGTCACTCGATCCCACTCGAACACGTCGCTGACCACGTTGGTGTCGCCGGTCACGATGTCGGAGGAGTCGCTGGCGTAGACGACGTACCGGCCGTCGGCGCTGACCCGTTCGAAGCCGCTGCTGCCGGTCTTCGGCACCTTCCCGGTCAGGCTCGAATGCACCACGAGAACGGTCGGCCCGGGACGCACGTACGCCGACGCAGGCAGGTTGGCGACTCCGAGGGCCAGGCAGGCGGCCGCAGATGTCGCGCGGGAGAGCGTGATCACACTAAGCAGTACGTCTGTTCGCGCTAGGGGCAACACTTCGCTCGGGCGCGAGGTCCCGAGCTGGTCACCAGTCGCTGTCGTCAGCGTCCTCCGCGACATAGGGCTCGGCCTCGTCTTGGAGTGCGGCTAGGTCCGTCTCGTCGAAGTGCTCGGACGACTCCCCGCCGTGGCCGGCATCGAGATCGCGCTGCGCGGACTTGCCCATCGCGGTCTCGATCAGGGCCAGCAACGCATTGCGCCGAGCTGCGAAGTAGCTATCGAAGTCGTCAGTTCGCAGAGTGGCGGACTCGACGAGGTGCGTTGCCAGAAGGTGGTCGAGGCGCCCGTCGTCGATGTCCGCCCGCTTCTCGATCTTTCGGAGATACTCGGACGGCGCTGCGCCGCCGATGATCTTGTTTGTTTTCGCAGCAATCGGTGTCTTGTTGACGATGCTCTCGCGACGCTCGTTGTCGATGGCGTTCGCGTTGCACCACTTCTGCGGGAAGACGTGGTGAATGTCAACGTTGAGATCGACGTACTGCACCTTGTCGAGCGCCTTGTCGTACAGCCAGTCGCGCGCTCCCTCCGCAAGGACGAGGGCTTGGATGCCTTTGTACGCCGCCGCGTTCCGGGTGCGGAGCGAGTGCAATCGAGACTCAACGAAGTTCGCGTCAGCGACAGTCCTCGGGACGACCGATCCTGTGGTCCCCCGGACCCAGTCGGGAACTTGCTCGAGGTCGCGCGCGAACCTGGTCTCGATCGACCCGCCGTACAACTCGCCCAGCACGCCGCACCAATACCACTGGTTAAGCCGCTGACGACGGCCGTGCAGGTCTATGTCGTCGCTCAACACGACGCGGATGGCGGCTAGCGGGACCAGCTGCTTCTCGTACGGCACCGATCGCGCATCGAAGATATGGAGGTCGGCGAGGTACGTCGAAGCCCAAATGAACGCCTCGCGAAGCTCGTCCCGCCATTCGAGGTAGTCGTTCAGACTGAGCTTCAGCACATCCTCACGGCGCGCCGTTACGACTGGCTGGTCAGACGTCTCTGTAACGCTCGCCCGGCGAGAGGCAAGCATCGTAACGGCCTGCAGGAAGTCCGTGCTCTCGACGCCTTTGAGAACCGGGTATGGCAAAAACTTCTCGACTGTTTCTTGCCAGTCGTCGTTCAGCCGGAAATCGGTGCCGTGCTTGGCGTAGTAATCAGGATCGCCGGCGAACGTAGCCGTCAAGAGTTCGAAGACGTTTAGCGCAAGCCCCCCGGTATTCACCTTCTCGAACACCGTCGCGACCGCCGACTTGCTCGTCGACTTGTCCAGTTCGATCGCTGGGATGTTGTACGTCGAGGTCGGCTGGATCACCTTGGCGTGGAACTCACTAGCGATCTCCTTGTCCGGGTACGCGAACAGCCAGGTGACTGTCTCGGCGCCGCCGAACAGCAGTCGCACTGGGAAATATCCGTTCGTTCGCGCGTTGTCATCGCTGGACAAGTCGAGATCGACATCGCGCCCGAAGTTGGAGCGCAAGACGCCGTCGCCGGGCACGGAAATCACCGCATCGTCGACGTGTTCTTCACCACGCAACGCGGTAGCGATGCGGATGTAGTACCGCCGATCCATCAGCTTGCCACGACTGTCCTTCGTCGCGACGATGCCGGTTCCGGTGAGCGCTTGGGTAAGTGATGTGAGCCGCTGCTGCCCGTCGAGTAATAGGAACTCTGCGTCCTCCGGGGCATCGAGGGTGACCCCCTCCACTGGCCGCGGCTTGAAGCGGATTTGGTTGTTTCCCGTCTTGAGCAACATCACGACACCTAGTGGATGGCCGCGAAGGATTGTGACGAGGAGGGAACGAATGCGCTCGTCGTCCCACTTGAAGTCACGCTGGAAGTCGGGTAGCTGAAGATGCCCGCTCGTCGTCCATTTCAGATAGTCGCTGAGTTCGTAGAGTGGCGTTTGGAATCCCATCTCACTCACCCGTTCCGTGCGGTGGATTGCTACCGGGATTAACCTCTCACTACGGTGCTTACCTGCACAAGAGCGACAGTCGTGACCCGGCGGCGGTCGAGTGGTGGGCAAGTGGTCGAGTCAGAACGGCCGCGATCAGCCAGCTACTTGCGCAACGCGGCCCGACGCACGGCTAGCCGGCTGCGGTCGCGATTCCTTCGTACATCGCGCCGAACGCCTTGGGCTCGCCCTTGGTGTAGTACCGGTCGAGCTTCGTGATCGTCATGCCGCCGGCCTCGACGATCACGGCGATGTCGCGGTTCAGGTTGCAGCCGCCGGCGATCCGCTGCTCGATCCCGTTCAGCCGGTCCTGCCAGCGCCGTACCGACTCGTCGGGCGCCGCACCGTGCTCGATGAAGTGGAACGTGCCACCGGGCCGGAGCACCCGTCGTACTTCGGTCACGGCGGCGACCGGGTCCGGGATCGTGCAAAGGCTCCACGTGCAGAGGACGGCGTCGACACTGCCGTCGGGCGCCGGCAGGCGTTGCCCGTCGAGCCCGACGATCTCGACGTCGACCGGTGTGGCGTCGATCCGCTGCCGGGCCAGCGCGACGCTGCGCGCCGACGGCTCGACCGCCAGCAGCCGGGTCACCTCGGCCGGCAGATACGGAAGGTTGTGACCGGTGCCGAAACCGATTTCGAGCACCTCGCCGCGCAACCCGCTGCACACCCGCCGCCGGATCGCCCGCGTCTGCTTGGTGTTCATCACCACGTTGATGACGTGCGGCAGCACGCGTTCGCCGTAGAAGCCCATGGTCGCCTTCCGTCTCGGCTGCGCAATCAGTTAGGTAAGGCCATACCCTCCCACTCGCGACGCCCGGCCGACGAGCACTAGTCGGCGAAGCGGTAGCCCATCCCCGGCTCGGTGAGCAGGTAGCGCGGCCGGGTCGGATCCGGCTCGAGCTTGCGCCGTAGCTGCGCGACGTACACCCGCAGGTAGTTCGACTCCGTCTCGTACGACGGACCCCACACGTCTTGCAACAGTTGACGTTGCGAGACGAGTAGACCGCGATTGCGGGCAAGGATCTCCAGCAGTTGCCACTCGGTCGGCGTCAGCCGCACGTCTCCGCCGCCGGCCAGCGTGACGCGCTTCGCCGCGAGATCCACCACGAAGTCGTCCGTGACGACTGACGGCACGTCCGGCCCGGACGAGCCACGGCGGACGGCGGCCCGCAACCGGGCAAGCAACTCGTCCATGCCGAACGGCTTCGTCACGTAGTCATCCGCGCCGGCGTCGAGCGCCTTGACCTTCGCCGCCTCGTGCTCCCGCGCCGACAGCACCAGGATCGGCGTGTTCGTCCAACCGCGGACGCCGGTGATGACGTCGGTGCCGTCCATGTCCGGCAAGCCGAGGTCGAGGATGATCGCGTCGGGCCGCTCGCGCGCGACCATCGCCAGGCCACTCGCGCCGTCCCTCGCGACTGCGACGTCGTACGCGCGCGCGGTCAGGTTGATCCGCAACGCCCGGCAGATCGCGTCTTCGTCGTCGATGACGACGACCTTCGTCACGAGTCAGCCCGCGACGCCGGCGCCGGCGCGACCGGTGCGACCGGCGCGATCGGCAACCGCACCGTCATCGTCAAGCCGCCACCCGGTGTCTGCGACGGCCGCACGGCGCCGCTGATCGCCTCGACGAAGCCGCGCGTCACCGCCAGCCCGAGCCCGACCCCGCTGCTCGCGTCCTGGTCCCCCAACCGTTGGAACGGCTCGAAGATCCGGTCGCGGTCGGCCGCTGGCACCCCCGGACCGTGGTCGACCACCGACAACTCGATCGCGTCGCCATGCGCCTCTGCCGACAAGGTCGGGGGCCGATCGGGCGGCGAGAACCGGACCGCATTCGCGAGCAGGTTGGCCAGCGCCCGTTCGAGCAGCCCGGCGTCGGTCAGCACGAGCGGCAGCGTCTCCGGTACGTCGAGCAGCACTCGGTCGCCACCGGCGATCCCCCGCAACGCGAGCGGCGCGATCTCATCGACGGCGGCCGGCCGGAGGAACGGCTGCAACGCACCGGTCTGCACCCGGCTCATGTCCAGCAAATTGGCGATCAGGCTGTCGAGCCGGTCGCTCGACTCCTCGATCGTCGCGAGCAACGCCGCCTCGTCCTCGGCCGACCACCGGACCTCGGACTGGCGCAGGCTGCTGATGCTGGCTTTGATCGAGGCCAGCGGTGTCCGGAGGTCGTGACTGACCGCGGCGAGCAAGGCCGTTCGCATGCGGTTACCGGCGGCGAGGGCCTCCGCCTGCGCGGCCTGGGTGCGCAACCGATCCCGATCCAGGGCCGCCGCGAGCTGCCCGGCGGCCGCTTCGAGCAGCCGATCGCTGCCCGGCGCGGGCGCGCCGTGCACGGCGAGCGCGACGTCGTCGCGGGCGAGAATGCGGCCCTGCTCCGGTGCGGACGTGTCGCCGCAGTGGGCCACGCGCACCCATCGGCCGGCGACCCGTTCCAGCAGCTCGGTCCCGACGCCCAGCGTCGCGTGCAGATGTCTCAGCACGACCTCCGGCGTGTCCTCGCGACCGAGCACCGAACCCGCCAACCGAGCCAGCGCCTCCGCCTCGGCTCGGCTCCGGCGTGCGTCGGCGAGCCGGCGGGCGGCAAGGTGTACGACGCTGGACACGACGATCGCGACGACGATGAACAGCAGCAACGCCAACAAATTGTCGGGCTCGGCGATCGTGAACGTGTGGTACGGCGGGGTGAAGTACCAGTTGATGAGGAGGCTCGCCGCGATCGCGGCGAACACCGCCGGCCAGAACCCGCCGACGACCGCGACCGCGACCACCGCGAGCAGATAGATGAGCAGGTTGTCGGTGAGCGAGAGCTGCGCGCGCAGGCTCGTCACGACCACGGTCAACGTCGGGAGGACGACGACCGCGAGCAGCCCGCCGGCGAGCTGCCGGCGGCGGTCGAGCGCCGACGCGAACGGCGCGAGCCCGAACACAGGTCTCAGTGTGCCGCTGATCCCCGCGCCGACCAATGCCGCGGCCCCCACGCAGATGGCGGAGACCGCTGCCTGCCGGCCGGTCGCGTGCAGCGTCCCGTACGGCGCGCGGGCGAACGAGTCGGCGACCATCCACGCAATGACGGCGAGCGGTGGCGCGGCCCGCGCATCGGTGACCGCCGCGGTGACGAGTACGACGACCCCGCACGTCACTGCGATGGCCAAACCGGACAGCGCGCCGCCGAGCCCCGCCGCGGTCGCGCCGACGCACAGCAGCACCGTCGCGCCGACCGGGAGGGCGAAATGCGCGGGGAACGTCATACGTCCCGAGTCTCGTGCGGCGGCCGCGACACCGGTCCGCTCTTGACGAGATCTTGACGCCGTACCGCGGGATCTTGACGCAGTCCATACGCGCTCGGATCCCAAACGCTCCTAGCGTCGAAAATCGTGACAACACAAGGGATCAGCGCGGTCGGCGGGACGGTGAAACGCGTCCTCGTCGGGCGCCCGCTGCGCAGCCAGCAGCTGCACGAGACGTTGCTGCCGAAGTGGCTGGCGCTCCCGGTGTTCTGCTCCGACCCGATCTCGTCCGTCGCCTATGCCACCGAGGAGATCGTGCTCGCGCTCGCCGCCGGCGGCGCGGCATACCTCACGTTCTCGAAATGGGTCGCGGCGGCGGTCACCGCGCTGCTGGTGATCGTGGTCGCGTCGTACCGCCAGACCTGTTACGCCTACCCGAACGGCGGGGGCGCGTTCGCCGTGAGCCTGGACAACTTCGGCGAGAACGCGGCGCTGGTCGCGGCCGCGGCACTGCTGGTCGACTACGTGATGACCGTCGCGGTGTCGATCGTCTCGGGCGTCGTCGCGATCACGAGCGCAGCACCGAGCCTGCAACGACACGCCGTCCTGCTGTCGGTCGCATCCGTCGTTCTGCTCGTGCTTGCGAATCTTCGCGGCGTCAAGGAATCGGGACGCGCGTTCGCGATCCCGACGTACGCGTTCATCGGGTTGACGTTCTTGATGTTCGCCATCGCGACGGTCAAGGGAATCGCCGGCGACCTGCCGGACGCCAGCACGGCCCGCGAGCAGTTGCAGCGGACGACCCACGTCGGCGGCTTCTTCACGCTGCTGTTGCTGCTGCGCGGATTCGCGAACGGCTGTACGGCGTTGACCGGCGTCGAGGCGATCAGCAACGGAGTGCCGTCGTTCCGCAGACCCAAGTCGCGTAACGCCGCGCAGACTCTCACCCTCATGGGCGGGCTCGCTATCTCGATGTTCGCCGGCATCACCGTGCTGGCGCTGGAAACGCACGCGCACGCGCAGCCCAACGGGCATCCGTCGGTGATCTCACAGGTCGCGGTGACGGCGTTCGGGGGCAAGGCCGTGCTGTTCTACCTCTACCAGGCCGCCACCGCGGGCATCCTCATCCTCGCCGCGAACACGGCGTTCAACGGGTTCCCGGTGCTGTCGTCGATCCTCGCGCAGGCGCGCTACCTGCCGCGGCAGCTGCACAGCCGCGGCGACAAGCTGGTGTTCAGCAACGGGATCGTGCTGCTCGGCGGGTTCGCCATCGCCCTCGTCGTCGGGTTCGACGCCGACATCGACAAGCTGATCCAGCTCTACATCGTCGGCGTCTTCACGTCCTTCACGCTGAGCCAGGCGGGCATGGTGCGGCACTGGAACCGCCTGCTGCCCGCGGCGGCCGCGAGCCGCCGGCGACGAATCCTGGTGTCCCGCACTATCAACACGACCGGCGCCGCCGCCACCGCACTCGTCCTCGTGATCGTGCTCTACACCAAAGTGGTGCACGGCGCCTGGATCGCGATCCTCGCGATGGCCGGGCTCTACGGGATGATGAAAGGGATCAGCCGGCACTACCGCTCGGTGAGCGCCGAGCTCGACGTCGCCGTCGCGGACCGCCCGCTGCTGCCGTCGCGCAATCACGCGATCGTCCTCGTCTCCCGGCTGCACCTGCCGACCATGCGGGCGCTCGCCTACGCCACGGCCACGCGTCCGAGCACCATCGAGGCGGTCACCGTGCGAGTCGACGACGAAGACGCCGCGCGGCTCGAGGACGAGTGGGCGAAGCACGGCATCGACATCCCGCTGAAGATCCTGGACTCGCCGTACCGGGAGATGACCAGGCCGGTGCTCGACTACATCCGCGGCCTGCGCCGGTCCGGGCCGCGCGACGTCGTCACGGTGTTCATCCCCGAGTACGTCGTCGGCCGGTGGTGGGAGCAACTGCTGCACAACCAGAGCGCGCTGCGGCTCAAAGCCCGGCTGCTGTTCGAGCCGGGGGTGATGGTGACGAGCGTGCCCTGGCAGCTGCGCTCCGCGGCCGGAGTTGACATCGACGTGCCCAGCTTCTAAAACAAGACGCGCGATAAGGTCCCCAGCGAGTTGTCAGCACGTGACGTGGCTATGGCGACATGACGCGCTGACAAGTGCAATGACTAACGGCCGACGGCGCGCTCGAGCTCGGCCTTCGTCATCTTCGAGCGACCGTCGATGCCCTTGCGCCGAGCCTCGTTGTAGAGCTGCGCCTTCGTCCGCCCGCCGGCGCCCTTGTGCGAGCGCAGCCCGCCGCGGCGACCCGACGAGATGTCCTGCACCGACGTGCGGCTCGCCTGCTTCGACTCGCCGTGCCGGGCTCGCTCTTTGTTGACGGTGCGAGCGGCGATCTCTTCAGCCTTGTCCTCGCTCTCGCCGCGTTCGCGCAGCCCTTCCTTGATGTGCTCGTACTGCCGTTCTCGCTTCTTCGACCATGCAGCTTGAGGCATAACGGGCGCGTACCCGTGACCCGCAGGCGCTATTCGGCCGGCACCGGCGCCGGCGGGACCCGCAACACCCGCGCGGCCCACCCCGGGAGCCACCAGTTCCACGAGCCGAACATCGACACCAGCGCCGGCACGAGCAGCGACCGTACGACGGTGGCGTCCAGCAGGATGCCGAACCCGAGCGCGGTCGCGAACGTCTTGAGGTCGGTGCCCGGCCCGGACGCGAGCGCGACGAACGCGAGGAACAGGATCAGCGCCGCGCTGGTGATCAGCCGGCCGGTGCGTCCGAGCCCCGCGACGACCGCGGCGTCGGTCGATCCCTCGCGGTCGTACTCCTCGCGGATCCGCGCGAGGATGAACACCTCGTAGTCCATCGACAGGCCGAACAGGAACGCGAACACCATCAGCGGGATCCAGAACGTCACCGCGCCGGTCTCGCTGACTCCGAACACCGTGCTCGACCCGTAGCCGTGCTGCCAGAACAGCACCATGAACCCGAGCGTCGCCGCCAGCGAGATCAGGTTGAGGATCACCGCCTTGATCGGCAACACGATCGACCGGAACGCGCGGGCGAGCAGGACAATCGTCAGCAGCGCGATGAGGCCCAGCATCAACGGGAAGTTGCCGTACACGGCTTTGAGGAAGTCGATCTGATCGGCGCCGATGCCGCTGACACCGACGACACCTGGCAGGCCGTCGACGGCGTCCTTCACCCCGCGCACCGGGTCGACCGTCGCCGAGTTGACCGTCTCGGTGTCGGGGATGACGACGACGATCTGCCGGCCGGCAGCCGTCGTACCCGGGCCGCGCGGAACGGCGACCATCCGCACGCCGTCGACGTTCTTCGCCGCCGCCGCGACCGCGTCGCCGCGACCGTCGGTCACGAGCACTTCCATCGGCGTCAGCACTCCGGTCGACACACCACCGGCGCGCAACGTCTGCAACGCGACGTAGGCCTTGCCGCTCTTCGCCAGCGACGCGCTCGAGGCGAGACCGATCCGGATGCCGATGAACGCGGCGAACAGCGCACCGAGCAGCGCGACCGCGACGCCGGCCGCCACGAACCGTCGCCGTACGACGGCCTGCGCCCACCGGCTCCACGACCTGCTCGCCCGGTTCTCGTGCCGAATCTTCGGCCAGTCGACCCGCGGCCCGATGCCGCCGAGGATCGCCGGCGTCAGCGTGATCGTCGTCAGCACGCTCGCGAGCGGGATGAGTGCACCGCCCATGCCGATGCTGCGCATGAACGGCACCGGCAGCACGACCAGGGCGAGCAGGCCGATCGCCACCGTCACCCCGCTGAACAGGACGGCGTGCCCGGCGGTCTGCATCGCGACGACGACGGCGTCATGGTTGTCGCGGCCGTGGTCACGCTCTTCGCGCCACCGGTTGACGAGGATCAGCGAGTAGTCGATCGCGACGCCGAGCCCGATCAGCGCGACGAGGAACTCGACGATGAACGACACGTCGGTCAGGTAGGTGAGCGGTAGCAACAGGATGAACGTCGTCAGGATCGACGCCGCCGCGACGACCAGCGGCAGCAACGCGAGGAACGACGCGAACACGAAGGCGAGCACCGCGAGCGCGCCGAGCGCGCCCAACGCCACCTCGGCGAGCACGCCGTTGCCGCCGCTGTTGTCTCCGACGGCCAAGGCGTCTTCGCCGGTGACGCCGATCGTCGACCCGGGCGGCGCGGCCTCGGTCAGCGCGTGCCGGATCGGCTCGGTCGGCAGCTTCGACGTCAGCGTGTGGAGGAATCGGTAGAAGACGAGCGCGTACGCCGTACGGTCGTCCTTCGTCCGGAACGCGTGGTCGCCGGTGTTGGCCTCGTCGACGAGCCTGGTGTCGGGCACCTTCGCGACGACCGCGGCGAACGCGTCCGCGACCTCGGACTCGTGCCCGGTGACCGTCTGGCCGGCCGGCAGGGTGACGGTCACGACGTACGGCGCGGTCTTGCCGCCGGCGTGGAAGTCGCGGTCGATCTGGTTGGCGGTGACGGTGCCCGGCTGGCCGGGCAGCGAGAAATCGATGACCAGTCGCTTGGTCGTCTGCTGGGTCAACGCGACGCCGGCGATCACCACCAGCAGCCACGTCACCAGCACCCAGCGACGGTGCCTGAGCACGAATTCCGCTACTCGCTGCATTGTCCCTCCCGCGAGGGTGACCTTACCGATGCCCTCCGGCAGCGCACAGGGCAACGCAACAGGGTTGTTCGTGTCTCTTTGGGCGAATTTACCTAGTGCACAAGGCGTGACAATTCGTATAAGGTCCCGTTACGCCCAGTGACCGTCCTGAACCCCGCGGTCGGAGGTGATTGGCCTGACACGCCCGGCTACTTCCCCACGCCGGGACGCACCGAGAGCGGTGCTCCCGCAGCGTCAACTGCGCGCTGCGCTCAAGTCCGACCAGTTGGTGCTGCACTACCAGCCGGTCGTCGCGCCGCGCACCGGCCAGATCCGGGGCGTCGAGGCGTTGCTGCGCTGGCAGCACCAACCCGACCTGTTGCTCATGCCGGACGACTTCCTGCCGGCGGTGGCGCACACACCGGTCATGCACGACCTGACCACCTGGGTGATCGGCGAGGCGTGCGCCCAGCTCGCGCGCTGGGAGCTCGCGACGATGTCGGTGAACATCGCCGCGGGCGACGTCGTACGGTCCGGTCTCGTCAAGGAGATCGACGCGGCGCTCGAGGCGCACGCGCTCGAGCCGCAGCGGCTCGTCGTCGAGCTCACCGAGCATGCCGCCGTCCAAGGCATGAACGTCGCCGCCAAGGTGCTGCACGACCTGCGCCGCCTCGGCGTCGGCGTCTCGCTCGACGACTTCGGCACCGGCTACTCGTCGCTGCTCTACCTGCGCGACCTACCGGTCACCGAGGTGAAGGTGGACCGAGCGTTCGTCGGCGGCGTCGACCAGCACGAGGACGACGCGGCGATCGTGCACAGCGTCGTCCAGCTCGCACACTCGGTCGGGCTGACGGTCGTCGCCGAAGGCGTCGAGCGGTTGGGGCAGGCGAGGTTCCTCGCCGACATCGGCTGCGACTTCGCGCAGGGCTACCTCTACGCGCCGCCGAAGCCGCCGGCCGAAGTGCGGGAGCGGGTCGACCCGACGGTGCTCGTCTCGCTGTCCAGCCCGGCCGCAGAGCCCACCAGTCGCCGCCGGCCGCGCAACCGCGGCAGCCGGATGACGACGAAGGCCCCGGCCACCATCGACCGGATTCGCGACCTCGCAAGCCAAGGGGCGTCGTTGCACACCATCGCGGCGGCGCTCAACAAGGACGGGCTGCTCACGGATGCCGGCACCCGCTGGTCCGCGCCGACGGTCGCGCAGGTGCTGTCGAGCTCCGGCTAGCCGGTCACCCCACCGGCATCGCGTGGGAGACGCCGACACCGCCGCGGGTGTCCGCGCCGTACGTGGCGATCTCGCGGTCGATGTCGAGCGGTCGGATCCGCGTCCGGCCGGCGCGCACCTCGTCGGTGATCCGATCCGCCGGCACCAGCCACGAGACCTCGAACTCGATGCCGTCCGGGTCGGCGCCGTACAACGCCTTCGTCGTCGAGTGATCCGACGCGCCGGCCAGCGCACCGGCATCCGCGAGCTTCGCGGCGATCCGCTTCAGGTCGGCGAGGGTCTCGACCTCCCACGCGAGGTGGTAGAGCCCGACGGTCTGCCGCCCCGCCTGCGACGCCCCCGCGTCGGCGCCGACCTCGAACAGTCCGAGGTCGTGGTCGTTGCTCGATCCTTCGGCCTGCAGGAACGCCGCGCCTTTCAGTGCGGCCATGTCGGACAGCGGCTGGAAGCCGAGGACGTCGCGGTAGAACTCGACGCTGCGACGGACGTCGCGGACGTAGAGCACCGCGTGGTTGAGCCGGTGAATGGCCATGGTGGCCTCCTCTTCCTCAGTGTCAGGCCGACAGCGGCAGGCTGTCGAACGCCGGCACGAGGGTGATCTCGTCCAGCGTCAGTCTGGTCCGCGGCGCGGTCTCGCGCGCGGCGAACGGCTCGGGCAGTACGGCGTCCGGGTCCCGCCGGCCGATCGCGACGATCACGAGCGGGCGAGTCCCGTCCGGGAGCCGGAACGCAGCGCCGGCGAGGCCGGGGTCGAAGCCGCCCATCTGGTGTACGGCGAGACCTTCCGCCTCCGCCTGCAGCGACAGGTGGGCGACCGCCTGCCCGGCGTCGTAGTCGGCCCACTGCCGCGCGGCGCCGTCGGCGGCGACGTGCTCAGCCGCGACCAGCACGAGAGCGGACGCGGCGCCGGCCCAGATCGCGTTGCCGGGCGCGAGCGCCGACATCAGCGCGTCGAACTCCGGCGTACCACGGCGGGCCACACCGACGCGCCACGGCTGGCTGTTCCCGGCGCTCGGCGCCCAGCGCACGGCCTCCAGCAACCGGACGGCCTCCCCGTCGCCGAGGCGGTAGGTGCGGTCGAACGCGCGGGTGCTCCACCGGCCGGCGAGCAACGGGTGCAATGTCGTCATGCCGGGTTCAATATAGTTGAGATCTCAATTATTCCGTCGTAGGATGAACGACATGGCGACCCGGTGGCTGACCAAGGAACAGCAGCGCTCGTGGCGCGCCTACATCGAGGCGATCCGGCTGCTGCAGGACTCCCTCGACGCGCAGCTGCAGACCGAGGCGGACATGCCGCACGCCTACTACGAGATCCTCGTCCGGCTCTCCGAGGCGCCGGACCGGCGGTTGCGGATGGCCGAGTTGGCGACCGGCACCCAGTCCTCGCGCAGTCGCGTCTCGCACGCGGTCGCGCGGCTGGAAGAACGCGGTTGGGTACGGCGCGAGCCGTGCGCGAGCGACCGCCGCGGGCAGCTCGCCGTCCTCACCGAGGCGGGGCTCGCCGCGCTCGCCGATGCGGCGCCCGGGCACGTCGCCCGGGTCCGCGCGACGGTGATCGACGCGCTCTCCCCCGAACAGTTGCGGGCCCTCGGTGACGCCTCCGTCGCGATCGCGAACGCGGTGCGGGCCACCGGCTGCGACTGACCCGTGACGGGCACGGTCCGGGTGCGGCACTCTTGACCCGATGACCGCCACCCGGGAACACCAGCTGATCGCCGCCGGGGCCGACCTCGACCGCTGGCCGGCCATCGCACCGCCGCGGCCGGCGCCACTTCGCGCCGCGGCCGCGCGTGCATTGCTGAGCCGCGTGGCGCGCCGTACCGGGCTCACCGTGACGCTCCCCGACGGGACTCACCTCGGGCCGGCGGACGGGCCCGTGCTCGCGGTCCGCGACCCACGGGCGTTCTTCACGCGGCTTGGTCGGCACGGCAACATCGGATTCGGCGAGGCGTTCATGGCGGGCGACTGGGACGCGCCCGATCTCGTCGCGGTGCTGGAGCCGATCGCCCGCAACGTCGCGAGCCTGGTGCCGTCGCATCTGCAACGCCTGCGCCGGTTCTACGACCCGCGGCTGCCGACCACGGAAGACAACAACCGCCACGGCGCTCGCCGCAACATCGCCCGCCATTACGACCTGTCCAACGACCTGTTCGCTTCGTTCCTCGACGAGACGATGACCTACTCCTCGGCGCTGTTCGACGGCGGTCGAGACGAGCCGCTCCCGGTCGCACAGCGGCGCAAGATCGACCGGCTGCTCGACCTCGCGAAGACCGGCAGCGGCACTCGATTGCTGGAGATCGGCACCGGTTGGGGCGAGCTGGCGATCCGCGCGGCGAAACGCGGCGCGCGGGTCACCACCCTCACGCTGTCCAGTGAGCAGGCGTCGCTCGCCGGGCGCCGCGCGAAGGCCGCCGGCGTCGCCGACCGCATCGACATCCGGCTGCAGGACTACCGCGACGTCGACGGCACGTACGACGCGATCGTCAGTGTCGAGATGGTCGAGGCCGTCGGCGAGAAATGGTGGCCGGCGTACTTCCGGACGCTCGACGAACGGCTCGCCGCCGGCGGTGCCGTCGCGTTGCAGGCGATCCTGATGCCGCACGACCGGATGCTCGCCAGCAAGTCGTCGTGGTCGTGGATCAACAAGTACATCTTCCCCGGCGGCATCATCATGTCCGAGCGGGCGATCGGGGACACGCTCGCCGCGCACACGACGTTGCGGATCACCGACCGGCTGCACTTCGGATCGTCGTACGCCGAAACGCTGCGGCGGTGGCGCGAGACGTTCGTCGCCGCCGCCGACCGGGTCAACGCGCTCGGTTTCGACGAGACGTTCCGGCGGATGTGGACGCTCTACCTTGCCTACTCCGAGGCGGGCTTCCGCGCCGGCTACCTCGACGTCGGCCAGTTCCTGCTGCGCCGCTAACCCACCGCGCGGCGGTCGAGGGCCCACGCGACCGCGCCGGCGAGCAGCGCACCGCCGGCACCGAGCACGACCGGCGCCCGGCCGCCCGCGCCGTCGGCGAGCCAGCCGAGGATCGGCCCGCCGACCGGTGTCGTCCCGATCAGCAGCACCGCCTGCAACGCAAGGACGCGGCCGACCATCTCCCGGTCGGCGCGCAGCTGCACCAGCGCGGTCGTGACGGTCAGGTAGACCACGCTCGTCGCGCCGACGACCGCCGCGGCCGGGAAGGCGATGCCGACACTCGGCACGAACGCCATCGCGAGCATCGACAACCCGAGCCCGACGCACGCCCCGACGACGGTGCGCACGGTCATCGACGTACGACGCGCGACGACGATCGTCCCGACGACGGCGCCGGCGCTGAACGTCGCGTAGATCAAGGCGAAATCGCTGTCCGAGCCGTGCAGCCCTTTCTCGACGAACAGCGGCAGCACGACGGTGAAGTTGTAACTGAGCACGCCGACGACGAGCAGGGTGAGGAACGTGATCCAGAGCTCCGGCACCCCGGCGATGTACCGCAACCCGGCGCGCACCTGACCGCGGCCGCGCGGCGTCTTCGGTGCCGGCCGCAGCTTGCCGGCGTCCATCTGCCACAGCGAGAACAGCACGGCGGCGTAGCTCGCCGAGTCGAGAGCGAACGCCCAGCCGTAGCCGACCGTCGCGATGAGCAACGCGGCGAGCGACGGGCCCACCATTCGCGACAGATTGACGTTCGCGCTGTAGAGCGTCACCGCGTTCGGGATCAGCGCCGGCGGGACCATCTCGTTGACGAACGACCGGCGGCCCGGATTGTCGAACGCGAGCATTGCGCCACCCGCGACCGCGACGGCGTAGAAGACCGGCAACGGCACGTCGGGCAGGAACGCGAGCACGGCCAACGTCGCGGACTGCGCCATCTCGAGGCTTTGCGTGACGTAGAGCAGCCGCCGCTTGTCGGATCGATCCGCGACGAGACCGGCGAACGCGGACAGCACCAGCATCGGACCGAACTGGCACGCGCCGAGCAGCCCGACCGCGACACCGCTGCCGGTGCGGTGCAACACCAGCAGCGTCAGCGCGACGATCGTCAACCAGTTGCCGCTGTTGGAGACGAACTGCCCGACGAAGAACAGCCGGAAGTTGCGCTCCCACAGCGCCGAGAACGTCCGGCGCGACCACGACGCCGCTTGTGGCGCTTCTTCCGGGACCGGCTCCATGCGTCAGACGGCGATGCCGTCGGCGCCGCGGTCGAGCGCTCGCACCAACCGGCGCGGCATCGGCGCGATCCCGAGCACGCCGAGCACGAACTGGAAAGACAACCGATGCCACGCTCGCCAGCGGAACAGCATCGCGTGCATGTCGCCGCACACGGTCACGAACCCGACCTTCGCGGCGAGCGGCTCGGCGCGGCGGGCGAATCGACGAGCGGCCCGCGGGCTGGTCACCGTGTCGACGTTCCCGTGCGCGATCAGCACGATGCGGTCGCGGACGGGTTCGACCGGCTCGCCGTCGGGCAACCACGGCGCGAGGCCGAGCGCCGCGCGCACCGAAGGGTCGTCGGCGGCGCGCATCGCCGTACGCCCGCCCATCGAGTGCCCGACGAGTACGACGGGAACGTCGCCGTGCCGCCGCCGCACTTCGTCCAGGGCCCAGCGGGTGTCCGCGACCGGTGACATGTGCTCGCCGTTCCAGCCGCGGTAGCGATAGCGCACCATCCAGACCGCGAGGCCGCCGTCGCGACCGCGCCTCGACAGCGCGCGGGCGATCGGCGCCATCCGGACGGCGGCGAGCTGCCGGACGTCGGCGGGGTCGAAGCTGTCCGCCCGGCCGCCGGGGAGCACCAGCGCAACGGCTGTCGTGTCGCCCCGCGCGGGGTGGACGACGAGGTCCGGCGCCGCCGGGCTCATCGCCGCTGTTGCTTCGCCGCGAGCGCGGCGGCTTCGACGACGGCCGCCTCCTCGGGTGTCGGCGCCGATCCGCCGGCGTGATGCGGCAGCCACCAGTCGTCACCCGCGGGCCGGTCGGGATATTCGGCCACCACCTGGTCGACGACTTCCCGCAGCCGGACCGCGAGCCGCGCGGTCAACGTCGCAGCGGTGTCGTCGGGAAGGATCGCGAGCGGCTCGTCGACCCAGACGCTGACCGGGACGCGGCGCTTCCAGATCGGTCGCCGGCCGGTCGTCCAGACCCGGTGGCCGCCCCACGTGACGACCGGGATGAGCGGGACGCCGGCTTCCAACGCCATCCGGGCCGCACCCGACTTGAGCGGCCGGGGCACGTACGAACGCGAGATCGTCGACTCGGGGAAGACCCCGACGAGCTGGCCCGCCCGGAGCGCGTCGACGGCGTGCCGGTAGGCGCCGGCACCCGCCCCGCGGTCGACCGGGATGTGTTTCATCGCGCGCATCAGCGGGCCGCTCACGGGGTGCCGGAACACCGCCTGCTTGGCCATGAACCGGACCAGCCGGCGGCCCCGCCGGTGCGCCATGTAGCCGACGAACATGAAGTCGAAATAGCTCACGTGGTTGGACGCCAGGACCGCGCCGCCGGCCGGCGGCACGTTGTCGACGCCACGCAGGTCGAACCGGAACCCGAGCACCCGGAACAGCGTGAGCGCGGTCCGGATGACCCCGCGGTACAGCCACTCGCGTCGATGCACTGGTCGCAACTCCATGTCGTTCGATCGGGTCTCTATTCTTTCGCGGCGAGCCCCGGCACACTCGGGCGAGGCCGGATCACGACTTCAGCCGGTGTTCTGCAGGCCGGCCGCGACCCCGTTGACGGTGAGCAGCAACAGCGAGCGCAGCCGTGCGGCTTCCGCGCCGTCCGGCGTGCCGGTGCGCAACGCCGACAGCGCGCGCAGTTGCAGGTGCGACAGTGCGTCGACGTACGGGTTGCGCAGGTCGACGGCCGCGCCGAGGATGCGCCGGCCGCCGAGCAACCGATCCTGACCGAGCACGTCGAGGACAAGCCGGCACGACAGGTCGAGCTCGGCGAGGATGCGCTCGCTGACGTCCGGCCGGTCGCCGAGCGCGAGGTAGTGCTCGGCCACGCCGCGATCGGTCTTCGCGAGGCTCATCTCCGCGTTGTCGATCAGGGCCGCGAACAACGGCCACTCGGCATACGCCGACCGCAAGGCAGAAACGTCGCCGATCGCGTCGAGACCGCTGCCGAGCCCGAACCAGCCGGTGAGGTTGCAGCGCGTCTGCGACCACGCGAACACCCACGGGATCGCGCGCAGGTCGTCGAGCCGCAACGCCGCGCCCTCGCTGCCGGACCGGCGCGCGGGCCGTGACCCGAGCGCGAGGTCGGACAGCTCCTCCAGCGGGCTGACCCGGGCGAAGAAGTCGGCGAAGCCGTCGGTCTCGACGAGCGACCGGTAGGCCTCGCGCGACGCCTTCTCCATCGTCTCCGCGACCGCCGCGAACCGCTCCGCTGCCGTCGCGTTGCGCGTCGCGACCTCCTCGGTCGCGTGCAGGAGTACGGCGGAGCTGACCTGCTCGAGGTGCCGGACCGCGATCCGCGGGTTGCCGTAGCGGGCGAACACGACTTCGCCCTGCTCGGTGACCTTGAACCGGTGCTGCACCGATCCCGGCGGCTGCGCCAGGATCGCGCGGTTGACCGGTCCGCCGCCGCGACCGAGCGACCCGCCGCGGCCGTGGAACAGCGTCAGCCGGACGTCGTTGTCGTCCGACCACTGCGCCAGCGCTCGCTGCGCGTCGTACAGCAGCAGCGTCGCGGACAGCGGTCCGACGTCCTTCGCGGAGTCGGAGTAACCGAGCATGACCTCGACCGCGCGCTTCGGACCGGTCAACGCGACCCACTCGTCGAGGACACCGACGCTGCCGCGCAGGTCGGAACCGGTCTCGAACAGCGGCACCACGTCGATGACCGGTGCGTGATCGGCGCCGAGCGCGGCGCGGGCGAGCGCCGGCACCGCGACGAGGTCGACGGCCGACGAGCAGAAGCTGACGACGTACCGCCGGCACGCCGTGACACCCCACCGCTGCTGCACGACGGCGACGACCCGAATCGTGTCGAGGACCTCGGTCGCCTCGGCGGACAGGTCGGCCGGCAGCGGCGGCCAGCCGTCGCGGGCATAGGCGACCAACGTCTCCGCATCCGGACGGGCGCCGCCGTTGAGCTCGGTCAGCACGCGAGCGTGCACGCCGCTGTGCTGGCGTATCTCCAGCTCGGCGAGATGGAAGCCGAACGTCTCGACCTGCCACACGAGATGTTGCAGCTCACCGTCCGCGACCCGCTCGGCGCCGGCCGCGCGCAGCGAGTCCTGGATCAGCCGCAGGTCGTCGAGGAGCTGCCCCGGATCGTCGTAGGCCAGGTCGACGTGCCGATCGCGAGTAGCCGCGAGCCGCTCGGCGACGAACATCAGCTTCTGCCGGTGCGGTTGCCGATCGGTCGAGCGAGCCAGCCGCTCGAACAGTTGCGGGTGCGCCAGCCGATCGACGTCGAGCGCCGACGCGAGTTGCTCGCTGGGCGGCGCTGCCGCCGTGTCGAGGCTGAGGGTTCGGCCGATCCTCGTCGCCGCGGCCTGCAGCGCGCGCAACACGTGGTCCGCCTGAATCTCGACGGTCTCGCGGGTGACCGCCGCGGTGACGTGCGGATTGCCGTCGCGGTCGCCGCCGACCCAGCTGCCCATGCGCAGGAAGGCGGGGACGACGGAGCCGAGGGCGTTGGACGCGACGCGATAGAGCGCCGGCGCGATCCGGAACAGCGTCTCGTCGAAGACGGCCATCGTCGTCCGGACTTCGTCGAGCGGGTCGAGCCGTCGCTGCCGGATCAGCGCGGTGCGCCAGAGGATGGAGATCTCCTCGAGCAGCCGGCGGCGGACGTCGAGGCGCTCGCCGGCACCGAGCCGGGGGTCGTCCCACCGTTGCATCTGCTCGGCGATCCGGCTGACCGCGGTGACGACCGCGCGGCGCCGCGCCTCGGTCGGATGCGCCGTGAACACCGGATGGATCTCGAGCTCGGCCATCGCGTCGCGCATCGCATCGGCCGACATCGCGCCGACCGTGGCGGCGAGCGAGTCTCGCGGCGGCGGCGAGTCCTCGTCGTCGCGGGCGCGCAGCACCCGCACCCGGTGCCGTTCCTCGGCGAGGTTCACCAGGTGGAACAACACGGTGAACGCGCGCGCGACCTGCTCGGCGCGCTCGACGGACAGCTCGTCGACGATGCGCCGTGGCGCTTCGGGGTCGCCGTCGCGGCGGGCGTCGCGCGCGGCGACGCGCAACCGCTCGACATCGTCGAGCAGATCGATGCCGCCGGACTCGGCGACCACCTCGCCGAGCAGCGCACCGAGCAGCCGCACCTCGTCGCGAAGCGGGGCGAACCCCTCGTCCGCATCCGAACCCGGCATGCCGTTCACGCTAACCAGCCCGAACGGGCACTGTGCCGGCGGGCGAATGTGCGGGAGAGTCCCAGTTGGTTACCAACAAACGGAGGGATCAGCCATGGCTGTTGCCGTTCAGATGGACTTCGACGGCGCGACGCTCGACCAGTACGACGAGATCTGCGGGAAGATGGGCCTGACACCGAAGGGCCCGGGCCCGGCCGGCGCGATCTCGCACTTCGCGACCATGACCGCCAGCGGCCTGCGGGTCGTCGACGTGTGGGAGACGAAGGAGCAGTTCGAGAAGTTCGCCGAGACCCAGATCGGACCGCACTCCGCCTCGGCCGGTGTCACCGCGCCACCGCGGCTGGAGTTCTTCGAGGTGCACAACTACTTCACCCCGGGCACCTGACCGGCGGGCTACGGCACCGGCGCGACCGCCGCATCCGCATCTGACGGTTCGCTGATCGCGTCGGCGGGTCGGACCCGGATCATCACGAGCGCCGCGACGATCCCGACCGCGGCGAACACCGCGCCGGCGCGGAAAGCCATGTCCGCGCCGTGCGTGAACGCCGGATGCCCGAACGCGCTGGTGTGATGGCTGGACGCGAAGTTGCGGCTCGCCGTACCGAAGATGGTGACCAGCGCGGACAGGCCGATCGTGCCGCCGACCTGCTGCACGACGTTCAGCATCGCCGACGCGATGCCCGCGTCCTCGCGCCCGACGCCGGCCACCGCCGCCAGCGTGATCGGCACGAACACGAACCCCATGCCGACCGCGACCAGCAGCAGGCACGGCAACACGTGCGTCGCGTACGACGACCCCGGCGTCAACGTCGACATCCAGAGCAGGCCGGCGCCGGCGAACGCGCTGCCGTTGGCGATGAGCAGTCGCGCTGGGACCCGGGTCACCAGCCGCGCGACGATCTGCGCGACGGTGATGATGGTCGCGCTCACCGGCAGGAACGAGAACCCGGCTGCCAGCGCGGAGAAACCGAGCACCTCCTGGATGTACTGCGTCAGGAAGTAGAACATCGCGAACACGCCCGCGCCGGTCACCAGCATCACGACGTACGTGCCGACCCGGGTCCGGTCGGCGAACAACCGCAACGGCATCAACGGCTGCTCCGACCGCGCTTCGATGACGACGAACGCCACGAGCAGTACGACGGCGAACGCGATCGATCCGAGGGTCGTCGCGTCGCGCCACCCGTAGGTCGCCGCGTGGATGAAGCCGTAGACCAGCGCCGCCATCCCGGCGGTCGACGTGACCGCGTCGGTCAGGGCGAGCCGGCCGCCGCTGCGCGGCGACTCGGCCAGCACCATCGGCGTGACGATGGCGAGGGCCACCCCGATCGGCGCGTTCACGAACAGCACCCACCGCCACGACAACGCCTGCACGAGAACCCCGCCGAGGATCAGGCCGATCGCGGCGCCGGCGCCGGACACCGCGGCGTAGACGCCGAACGCCCGGTTGCGCGGCGGGCCCTCCTCGAACGTCGTCGTCACCAGCGCCAGCGCCGTCGGCGACGCGATCGCGCCGCCCACGCCTTGCAGCGCTCGCATCGCGAGCAGCCAGCCCTTGTCCCACGCGAAACCGCCGAGCAGGCTGGCGAGGGCGAAGATCAGCACGCCGACGATGAACATCCGCCGCCGCCCCAACAGGTCGCCGGCGCGGCCGCCGAGCAGCAGCAGCCCGCCGAACACCAGGGTGTAGGCGTTGAGCACCCACGCCAGGCCGGTCGGGCTGAAGTGCAGCGCCTGCTGCATGTGCGGCAATGCGATGTTCACGATCGTGACGTCGAGCACCACCATGAGCTGCGCGGTCGCGATGACGGCAAGGGCAAGGTTCGGATGCACGTGGTCGTGCCGGGTGGATGGCGCGTCGGTCACTCGGCCGACGCTACGCGACCGGGAGTCGGGAACCTTCGGCTCGGGCCATGCGTCAGTAGTTGCATGCATGGACGAATCCGCCCGTTCCCGGCAGCCCTCGTCGCGGTCGCGTTGCTCGCGACCGCGTGCGGCACGGCCGCGCCCGACGAACCACGCGCCGCGCCGACGCGCACCGCGCAGGCCGTGCGGGTCAGCTTCCAGGCAGAGCATCGCGTCACCGCCGCCGACACGGCGTTCGCGCAGTCGCTCTGGGCCAAGCTCGCGGCCGATGACGGCAACGTCGTCGTCAGCCCGGCCAGCATCGCCACCGCGTTGCAGATGGCGTACGCCGGCGCGCGGGGCGAGACGGCGATCGAGATGGCGCGGGCGTTGCACCTCGGCACGGACGTGACCGCGGCCGACATCGCGGCGGCGGCCGGCGCCATGCTCACGCAGCTGCAGCTGGCGTCGACCAAGAAATCGGTGCTGAACATCGCGGACCAGGTCTGGCTGCAACGCGACTTCCCGGTCCGGCCCGCTTACACCCAGGCGATGGCGAACGAGTTCGACTCGGCGTTCCACCTCACCGACTTCGCCGGGCATCCCGAGGACGCGCGCAAGGCGATCAACGCCTCGGTCGCGGCGCAGACGCACGACCGCATCCAGGACCTGATCGCACCCGGGACCGATCTCAGCGCCGCCCGGCTGATCCTGACCAACGCGATCTACCTCAACGCCGCATGGGCGGCGCCCTTCGAGCCGTCGCAGACCGCGCCCGCGGCGTTCACCCGCGCCGATCGCAGCGTCGTACGGCCCGACACCATGCACGCCGAGGAGAGCTTCGACTACGCCGCGACATCCGACTACCAGGCGGTCCGGTTGCCCTATGCGGACAACCGGCTGGCCATGACGTTGCTGTTGCCGGCCCGGGGCCGGCCGCTGGCCTGGCCGGCGGCCGCCCCGTCCTTCGCCTCGGCATCGGTGGATCTCGCGTTGCCCAAGTTCACGTTCACGTGGGGCGCGGACCTCGCCGAGACGCTGCGCGCCATGGGCATGCCGGCCGCGTTCACCGACGCCGCCGACTTCGGTGGGATCTCGCCGAAGCCGCTGCGGATCGGCGGGGTGCCGCACAAGGCCTTCATCGCTGTCGACGAGACCGGGACCGAGGCCGCCGCGGCGACCGCGGTCGAGATCCTGGCCGGAGCCGCCGCGGCACCCGGCTCGGTCGAGCACCTGCACTTCGACCGGCCGTTCCTGTTCCGCATCGACGACACGGCGACCGGCCTGCCGCTCTTCCTCGGAAAGGTCGCAGACCCTACGTTGGTCGGGTGATCGACTCCGGATACAGCGGTACGCCGCTCCCCCGCAAGCTCGGTGTCAAGCCGGAGTCGCGCGTCCTCGTCGTCGCGGCGCCGCCCGGGTTCGGGCTCGAGCCGATGCCGGCCGGCGCGACCGTGCACACCCGTGCGGGCAGATCGGCGTACGACGTGGTGCTCGCGTTCTGCCCAGACGCGCGCCGGCTGCGCGACCGGTTCGGGAAGTCCGCCGAGCGGCTGACCACCGCCGGGGCACTCTGGATCGCGTGGCCCAAGACGGCGAGCGGGGTCGCGACCGACCTCGACGAGAACGTCGTCCGCGACCACGGTCTCGCGGCGGGGCTCGTCGACGTCAAGGTCGCCGCGATCGACGAGACGTGGTCCGGGTTGAAGTTCGTCCGCCGGGTGCGGGATCGATGACGGACCTGCCGTCGTCGTCGGACGTGGTCGTGGTCGGCGGTGGCCACAACGGGCTCGTCGCGGCGACGCTGCTCGCGCGGCACGGCCTTTCGGTGACGGTGCTCGAACGCGACAGCATCCTCGGCGGCGCCGCCCGGACCGAGCATCCGTTTCCGAACGTTCCCGGCCTCGCGCAGTCGACCGGCTCCTACCTGCTCGGGCTGATGCCGCCGGAGCTCGAACGGCTGCTCGGCCTCGACCTGCCGCTGGTCCGGCGCGACCCGCACTACTTCCTGCCGACGACTTCAGACCGCTACCTCGTCATGGGCAGCGACCGCGAGGCGACCCGGCGCCAGCTCGGCGAGTTCTTCACCGCGGCCGACCGCGAGGCCGACGACCGGCTCGGAGACGAGCTCGCGCAACTGCGCGACGACCTCGCCCCCGCCTGGCTCACCGAACCCGTCTCCGTCGAGGAGACCGCGGAGCGGTTCATCCGGCCGGCACTGCGGCAGACGTTCGTCGACCTCGTCACCGGCTCGGTCGCCGACTACCTCGACCGGTTCGGGTTCGCGAGCGAATTGCTCGTCGCGATGTACGCCGTCACCGACGGGCTGTCCGGGCTGCACGCCGGGCCGGACACGCCGGGCAGCGGGCACAACTTCCTGGTGCACAACATGTGCCGGCTCCCGGGCGCGGACGGCACGTGGATGATCGTGCGCGGCGGCATGGGCACGGTGAGCGGTGCGATCGCGAGGCAAGCGGCCGCGGCCGGCGCGACGTTGCACCCGTCGGCGCCGGTCGCGCGCATCGACGTCTCCGACGGGCACGCCTGCGGGGTGACGCTCGCCGACGGCCGGTCGATCGAGACGAAGGTCGTCGTCGCCGGCTGCGACCCGTTCACCCTCGCCGAGCTCGCGCCGCTGCCGCCGGCGCTGCTCGCGCGGCTCAACGACGTGCGCCGGCCGGGCACGACGTTGAAGGTCAACCTCGCGCTGCGCGACCTGCCGGCGTTCAGCTGCCTTCCCGCGGGCGCGCCGTCGCCGTTCGGCTCGACGATCCACCTGCTCCCGCAGGAGCGGCCGATGGACGCCGTCCGGGCGATGTGGTCCGACGTACAGGCCGGCCGGCTGCCCGACTTCCCCACCATCGAGTGGTACCTGCACACGACCGCCGACCCCTCGTTGGCCGACCCCGCCGGGCACCACTCCAGCGCGCTGTTCGTGCAGTCGGTCCCGTACGACGTCGCCGGCTCGTCGTGGGACGCCGAGCTGCCGTCGTACGTCGACCACCTGCTCGGCATCTGCGACCGGTTCGCGCCCGGTACGTCGGAGCTCGTCGCGGACACGTTCGCGCTGCCGCCGCCCGGGATCGAGGCGCACTTCGGCATCCGGCACGGGCACATCCACCACGTCGACAACGGGTTCGCGTTCGACGCACGGATGCCGTACCGCACCGGCGTCGACGGGCTCTACGCCGCCAGTGCCGGATGCCATCCGGCCGGGTCCGTGATCGGCGCCGCCGGGCACAACGCGGCCCGCTGTGCGCTCGACGACCTCGGCGTAGCCTGGTCGGCGTGACAGCGCCGTCAGATCCGGGCACCACCGACCAATTCGCGGGATTCGGCCCCAACGAGTGGCTGGTCTACGAGATGTACCAGCAGTGGCTCAAGGACC
>Ga0207690_10000112_pt1 | contig 66622 bp, 61 predicted proteins | sample KBSC23metaG_FD_184315 | JGI IMG/M metagenome (GOLD analysis project Ga0207690, IMG submission 184315) | Corn rhizosphere microbial communities from Kellogg Biological Station, Michigan, USA - KBS C2-3 metaG (SPAdes) (version 2) | ecosystem: Host-associated > Plants > Roots > Rhizosphere > Soil ... | reverse complement strand
CGGGCGGCGTCCGCCCGGACGGTCTCGGCCTGAGCCCGCTCAGCCTCGCGGGCCTCGCGCGCAAGGTCACGATCCAGCTTGAAGTCCAGCGCCAGCGTCAGGCGCACCACGCGCGAGGCCTTCTGGAAGGCGTTGGCCAGGGCCACGGCTTGCTCCGGGTCCTCGCATTCGCGCACCCGCACCGCGAGATCCTTGGCCACCATCAGCCCAAGCTCGGCGAGCTCGCCCAGCATGGCCTCGGCGCGGGCCTGTTTCTGCGGTTGACACCCCATGAACAAAAGGAGAACATGTAGATAGGTCGGAAGTCAAATTTTATCGCAGAAAACTACGGGCGCCCTGGGTCCGCCTGCAGGGCGCGCCTGGCCGAAAAGGCCTCGAGCAGCCAGCCGCGGAAGGCGGTCATGCTGGCGTTCTGCGGCCTCGATTTCAGCCGAGTGAGCCAATAGCCGTCGATCGTCGCCTCGATCGCGAACGGCTGGACGATCTGTCCGCTGTCGATCTCGCGCCGGAACAGCCAGCAGGGCGCCAGCGCGACGCCTTCGCCGCGCATCGCCGCCTGCACCATGATGAGGGACGAATCGAACAGCGGACCGCGGACCGTGACATCGGCGAGTCCTGCCGCCTCGAACCAGGCCAGCCAGTCCTGCGGGCGGTAGGATCGCAGCAAGGGCGCGCGAAGCAGGTCGGAGGGCTCGCGCAGCGTCTTCGCCAGCGCAGGCGCGCAGAGGGGCGAGAGCGGCACCGTACAGATCAGCTCAGCCTCGACGCCGTGCCAGGCGCCGTCGCCGAACCGGATCGCATAGTCCAGTCCCTCGCTGACGAGATCGACCTTGTTGTTGTTGGTCAGCAGACGCAGATCGATCTGCGGATGGGCGGCGCGAAACGTCGGGAGCCGCTCCAGCAGCGCTCCGACCACGAACGTCCCTACGGCGCTTACCGTCAGGACTTCCTGCGTGCCGCCGGATTCGAAGCGTTCGAACAGCCGGTCGATCGCGCCGAACGCTTCAAACAGGGTGGGCGCCAGCGCAAGCCCTTCGTCGGTCAGCTTCAGCCCGCGATTGGAGCGGCGGAACAGATTGACGCCGAGGCGGCCTTCGAGCGCTTTGATCTGATGGCTGACCGCCGCCTGCGTCACGCAGAGTTCGTCCGCGGCTCGCGTGAAGGACAGATGCCTGGCTGACGCCTCAAACGCCTTGAGCGCGTTCAGTGGGATTGGAGCGCGCGCCATCTGATCTCTAATTTTTCTAATGATCCGGCCGACAAACCGTCTTTTGTGCAGGTAAGGCCTTTGCGTCAATCCTGCGGATCCATGGGGACCAGCCATAAGTTTTTCGGCGCGTCGGCGACAGCGGCCGGCGCCTCGCGCAGAGGGGACGCGACATAGCCGCCGCCCTGTGGGCCGCTTTGGCGCTGGCCGCCGCCGATCCGCCGTCTGTGCCGCCAGCCGGCGACACGACCGTCAGCGGGGTGGTGGTCAAGGGATCGCGGGCCGAGGTGGAGACCTCCATCGACCGCAGAAGCTATTCGATCGCCAACGACCCTGGCGCCTCTGCCGGCAGCGTCGCCGACGTGCTGCGCAACATCCCGTCCGTCCAGGTCGATGCGTGGGGCAATCCCAGCCTGCAGGGCGAAGGCAGCGTCACCATCCTCATCGATGGGCGGCCCTCGGCGCAGTTCAGGGGCCAGAGCCTGGGCCAAGCGCTGCAGGCCATGCCGGCGGACCGGATCGACCGCATCGAGGTGATGACCAACCCGTCGGCCGAGTTCCAGGCCGCGGGCACGGGCGGGATCATCAACCTGGTCACCAAGCGGGCGAAGGGCGCGGGGTGGACCGGCTCGGCGCGGCTGAGCGCCGAAACGCAGGACCGCGCGTCGGCCACGGTCAATCTCGGCTACAATTCGAACAGGCTGAGCCTCACGGGCGACGTGACCTTGAGGCGCGCGCGAATGTCGGAATTCGACACCGTGGAGCTGAGCCAGCCCGACGTGGCGACCGGGCTTGCCATCGACAGCCGCGACGTGGGCCGGGTGCGCAAGACCAACGGCTACTGGCAGGCGCATCTCGGCGCGGACTATGACGTGGATGGCCGCACGCGGATCAGCGGCTCGGCGCAGTATCACACGAACCGCTACCGCAGCCTGTACGCCGACCAGTTCGTCCAGGACGATAGCCCGGGCACGCCCACATCAACCCTGGGCCGGACGGGCCTCGAACGCTGGTTCCACAACGTGGGCGACGCCTCGCTGAGCCGGCGGCGGACCTACGGCGAGGGCCATGAGCTGACCTTCAGCGCCAACGCCAGCACCTCGGAGATCCACAACGATCGCATCGATGTGCTCGCCCCTTCGGCGCCCCTGGGCCAGCCGCCGTCCGGTCGGCAGGTCATCTGGACGATCCTGGCGAAGCAGGCGCGGTTCACGGCGGACTACAAGCGGCCGCTCTACGGAGGTGAGCTGAAGCTGGGCTATGGCTTTGAATCTACCCATGGGCGCATCGACCAGTGGCGGGCGTTGGCGACGCGGGCGGCCCGATCGCGCTCGACCCCGGGCTGCGCGACGTCTTCGCGGACAACGAAACTGACAACGAGGCCTATGTCTCCTACGAGCGCCGATCCGGGAAGCTCACGCTGCTCGTCGGCCTGCGCGCCGAAAACGCGCATTTCGACCTCGACCAGCAGACCCGCCGCGTTCCAACGGCCCACGACTATGGGCGGCTCTTTCCCAACCTGCACCTGGCCTACGATCTGGCAGACGGCCGCCAGCTGACCGCCAACTACACCTGGCGCACGAACCGGCCGAACGCGCGCGAGCTGGACCCCTTCGTCACTTCGCAAACCCCTCTCAGCCTGCAATCCGGCAATCCGGACCTCCGGCCAGACGACCAGGTCCGCTACGAGCTGGGCTTCGAGGATCGGCGCCGGGACAGTGCGACGGTGGTCACGCTCTACTATCACCACCGCGACCATGCGCTTCGCCGGCTCTACGCGAGCCTGCCGAACGGCGTCCTGCTGGAAGAGACCGTCAACGCGGGCGAAGGCAAAACCGCCGGGGCAGAGTTGGCGATCAGCCGCAGGCTGACACCGACGCTCAGCTACAGCCTGAGCCTGGATGGATACTGGATCAAGCTCGCCACTTCGCCAGAGCTCGGCTTCTTCCCCGTCCGCTCGGCGCTCACCGGCTTTGGCCACGCGGGGCTGACCTGGCGCCCCACGGCAAAGGACCTCCTCCAACTCGATCTGGTCACCACAGCCAAGGGACTGAACCCGCAAGGCCATTCGTCGCCGACCTATTCGGCGAACATCGGCTATCGGCACTTCGTCAACGACAAGGTCTCGTGGGTCGTGGCTGTGAAGGACCCGTTCCGCACGCTGCGCTACGAGTCGGTGGAAAATATCCATGGGCTCGAAGACCGCCGTATCTCGGCGGAGGCGAGCCGTTCGGTGTCGCTGACGCTCGTTTGGAACTTCGCCGGGAAGGCAAGGGACCAGGGGCTCGATTTCGGACCGGGCGACAGCCCGCGATGAGCCGCGGATGAGCGGATGCTGGCTGGATCTAAGCTTTTGATATAGCTTGGATCCAGCAGAGTGTGGGCCTACCGCTCAGCGGCGTCGCGCAGGCATTTCAGCCAGGCGTCCTCGCGGGCTTTTTCGGCTTCGCGCAGCTTGGCTTCGGCGTCGCGGACGCCGGCGTCGTGCTTGCGCCATTCGGCGACAGCGCCTTCGCGGGCGGCGCGGGCGGCCTCCAGGGTCGGGAAGCGGGCGAGGACGGCGCGTACGGAATAGCTGACCGGCGGCCCGACGGTCTCGCGATCCGGATAGAAGCCTGAGATGGAGTCGGCGGCCTCGGTCTCGATGTGGAAGACGTCAGCCCAGCCGGCGTGGTGACGCATCAGGGCCCAGGGCCGTTCCATCCGCTCGGTCACCGAAATCTCCTCAAAAGGTCGTCGCGTTCGAATCCGCCGAAGCGGTTGCAGCGCAAACTAGCGCGAGGCGCGGCGCGCTCCAACGCCGCGCTGGCGGATTTGGGCTTGGTTCGGGCGCGCCTTCCGTGGAAAAGCCTTGGCCATTGATTTGATCCATTAGTCCCCATTGATCCACGAGAGCGATTCGGTTGGCCAAGATTGTCATCGCCCGGCAGTTCTGCGGGCCCCCCAATTCCGGAAACGGCGGTTATGTCTGCGGCGTCCTGGCGAGGGACATCAACGGGCCGGCGACCTCGGTGCTGCGCGCCCGCGTGCCGCTCGACGTGGAGCTGGAGATGGGCGCGGACGGCGCCGCGGCGGTGATGACCGACGCCGACGGCGCCCTGGTCGGCCGTGGCGAGCCGGCGGACGCGGCGGCGCTGCCGACGCCGCCGGCGCCGCCCAGCCTGGAGGCCGCCCGCGCGGCGGGGGCGCGGAACCTCGGCCTGACCCAGCGTATCCACCCGATCTGCTTCACCTGCGGCCCCGAGCGGCATGAGGGCGACGGCCTGCGGGTCTTCGCCGGCCAGGTCGAGGGCGCGCCGCAGGGCCATGTGGCCTGCGTCTGGACACCCGACGCGGCCTTTGCCGATGCCGACGGTCGGATCCCGACCGAGGTGATCTGGGCCGCGCTGGATTGCCCGGGCTTCTTCGCCTGGGTCGTCAGGGAGGGCCGTCACGGGGCGCTGCTCGGCACCATGACCGGCGAGGTGCTGCGCCGCCCGAAGGCGGGCGAACCCACCATCGTCACCGCCTGGCCGCTGGCGCGCGAGGGGCGCAAGGAGACCGCGGGCGTCGCGCTGTTCTCGGCCGAGGGCGAACTGCTGGCGCGCGCGCACCAGGTCTGGATCGTGATGGGGCCGCCGGCGCAGGCCGCAGCCGCGGCGCCAGACGCCGTCACCGCCTGAGGCTTGGCGGGGCAAGCCTTGCATGGAGGGCCGCTTCAGGGTCCAACTTCGCCGTCATTTTGGGAGGGGAGCCTGTGCGCGCGGCCTCGGTCTCGGACTATCGGGAGCTCGCGCGGCGACGGCTTCCCCGGATCTTCTTTGAATATATCGACGGCGGCTCCTATGCCGAGGCGACGCTGGCCCGCAACGTCGCCGACCTCGAGGCCATCGCGCTGCGCCAGCGGGTGATGCGCGACATGTCCAAGCTCGACATGACGGTGGAGAGCCTCGGCCAGACCTTCGCCATGCCGGTGGGCCTGGCGCCGGTGGGGCTCAGCGGCATGTACGCGCGGCGCGGCGAGACCCAGGCGGCGAAGGCGGCGGCGCAGGCGGGCCTGCCGTTCTGCCTCTCGGCCATGGGCGTCTGCGACGCGCAGGAGGTGGCCGCCACGGGGACGCCGCCCTGGTTCCAGCTCTACATGCTGAAGGACCGCGGCTACATGCGCGAGCTGCTAGACCGCGTGAAAGCGCTGGGCTGCCCGGTGCTGGTGTTCACCGTCGACCTGCCGATCCCCGGCGCGCGCTATCGCGACGTGCGCTCGGGCTTTACCGGATCGAGCGGCCTTTCGGGGGCGCTGAACACCGCCTGGGACGGGATCACCCATCCGCAGTGGCTGTGGGACGTGGGCCTGCACGGGCGGCCGCACAGCCTGGGCTCGGTGGCCGGCGCCGTGCAGGGCAGCCGCCGGATCACCGACTTCCTTTCCTGGGTCGCGCGCAACTTCGACCGCACGGTGACCTGGAAGGACCTGGACTGGGTGCGCGAGACCTGGGACGGGCCGATCGTCATCAAGGGCGTGCTGGACCCGGCCGACGCGAAAGAGGCGGTGAAGGCCGGGGCGCAGGGCCTAGTGGTCTCCAACCACGGCGGCCGCCAGCTCGACGGTGTGCGTTCCTCGATCTCGGCCCTGCCGCGGATCGCCGACGCGGTGGGCTCTGATCTGGAAGTCTATATGGACGGCGGGATCCGCTCCGGCCTCGACGTGCTGAAGGCGATGGCGCTCGGCGCCAAGGCCTGCTTCATCGGCCGCGCCTGGGCCTATGCGCTGGGCGCCGGCGGGCAGGCGCAGGTGGCGAAGATGCTGGGGACGCTGAAGTCGGAGCTGGCGGTGGCCATGGTGCTGACCGGCTGCGCCAATGTCCGCGACGCCGGCCGCAGCCTGCTCGACCTGGAAGCCTAGCCAGGCTCGGTCACATTTGCGGCATTGCGGCCACAATGCCGCACTGCGGCGAAACCCTTTACGCCGTCAGGGATTTACCTTGCATCAGACCGCGTGGAGTAAGGGCCCGATGCCGCACGAAACCATCTTCGCCTATTCGCTGAGCCAAGTGGAAGAGGGATGGCGCTGGAGCGTCTACGACGAGGATGGCGTCACGGTGGCCGATGGGGCGGACTCCAGCCGCGACGCTGCGGAGGCGGCTGTCGCCTCGACCCTGAGATCCGTTCCCGCCGAGACGCAGAGCTTTGGCTGAGCCGGAGACCTGATAGCCTCCGACGTGATAGGCGCGTTTGAGGTCCATGCCCAAGCTGTTGCGAAGCCTGCTGCGCCGGATCGAGAGCCGCGCCCTGATCCTGGTGATCGCCGCGGCCGGCGCGCTTTGGGCGTTCTTCAATATCGCCGGCGAAGTGGGCGAGGGCGAAACCCAGGCGATCGACCGGCACATCCTTCTCGCGCTGCGCAATCCCGCCGACCCCAGCGATCCGATCGGCTCGCGATCCTTCGAGGAAGCCATGCGCGACGTCACCGCCCTCGGCGGGGTGACGGTCATGGTCCTGGTGACGGTGGTCGGCGTCCTGGCGTTCCTGATCCACAGGCGTCGGTGGCACGCGGCGATCCTGGCGGTGACGGTGGCGCTGGCCGACATTTCCAGCGAGAGCCTCAAGCTGTTCTACAGCCGCCCGCGGCCGGACCTGGTTCCGCACGGCAGCTATGTCTATTCGGCGAGCTTCCCCAGCGGGCATTCGACGCTGTCGGCGGCGACCTTCCTGACCATCGCCATGCTGATCGCCAGCCTGGAGCCCAATCGTGGCGTCAAGATCATGGTCTATGTCCTGGCCTTCGCCCTGGTGCTGAGCGTGGGCGTCAGCCGCGTCTACCTGGGCGTCCACTGGCCAAGCGACGTGCTGGCCGGCTGGTGCCTGGGCGCGGCCTGGGCGCTGGCGGCCTGGATGGCGCTGCTGCGGTTCGGCGCCCGCGACGACGTGAAGGGAAGCGCGGCTTAGCTCAAGGCCGCTTGGCCAGCGCGCGGGCGACGACCGGCGCGAGCCTGGCCGCGATGATCCGCACGCCCTTGGCGTTCGGATGGATGGCGTCGCCCTGGTTCAGCGCCGGGTTGCGGCCGACGCCGGCCAGGAGGTCGGGGTAGAGCGTCACGCCGTGCGCCTTGGCGAGGCTGGTGAACACCGCATCGAAGTCGCGTGCGTAGCCGCGGCCGATCTCAGGCGGTGCGTGCAGGCCGGCGAGCACGACGCCCATGTGGCGCTGCTTCAGGCGGTTCAGGATGCGGCCGAGGTTGGCGCGGGTCGTCTTGGGATCGACGCCCTGCAGGAGGTCGTTGCCGCCCAGGGCGACCACGACGACGGCGGTGTCGGGCTGGACGCTGAAATCGACGCGGCGCGCGCCGTCGCCGCTGGTGTCGCCGGAGACGCCGGCGCCGCGCACCACGTTCGCCACGCCCAGCTTCCGCAGCGCCAGGTGGAGCTGGTTCGGCAGGGCCGCGGCGGCCGGCAGGCCCAGGCCCGCGGTGATGGAGTCCCCCAGGATGGTCACCACCTTGCCACGCGCCGCCAGCGCCGCGGCTGGAACCAGGGCGAGGCCCGAGGCGATCAGCCCGCGACGCGTCACGTCGCAAGGCGCGAAGAGGGGGCGGGAGATCAAGAGGGGTCGTGTAACGGCCATGCGCCTGTCCTATTTAGAAGATCGTGTTCCGCGCTCAACGCCCGAAGGCCCTGCCTTGACCGACGCCGCCGCCGATCCGCTCGTCCTGGAGCATGTTTCGCTGACCCTGCCGTCCGCGGCGGGCCCGGTGGAGATCCTCCGGGGCCTCGACGTAACGGTGGCAAGCGGCGAGCGTGTGGCGCTGGTGGGGCCGTCGGGCTCGGGCAAGTCCTCGCTGATCGCGGTGGCCGCCGGGCTGGAGCAGCCGACCGGCGGGCGGGTGCTGCTGTTCGGCCAGGATCTGGCTGGGCTTGACGAGGACCAGCGCGCGCGGCTGCGGCGCGGCCGGGTCTCGCTGGTGTTCCAGAGCTTCCACCTGTTGCCCAACATGACGGCGGAAGAGAACGTCTCCGCGCCGCTGGAGATCGCGCGCACGCCGGGCGCGAGCGAGACGGCGCGGGCCTGGCTCGAGCGCGTGGGCCTGTCGGCGCGCGGCCGGCACTATCCGCACCAGCTTTCCGGCGGCGAGCAGCAGCGCGTGGCGCTGGCCAGGGCGCTCGCCTCCCGTCCGGCCCTGCTGTTCGCCGACGAGCCCACCGGCAACCTCGACGCCGCCAACGCGGCCCACGTCGCCGACCTGATGTTCGACCTGGTCGGCGAGACCGGGGCTGCGCTGGTGCTGGTCACCCATGACGAGGCGCTGGCGGCGCGGGCCGACCGGGCGGTGCGGCTGCGCGACGGGCGGGTGGCGCAAGAGAGCCTGACGAGCGCATGATCCCGCTGTCGCTGCGGTTCGCGGGCCGGGAGTTGCGCGGCGGCGTCCGTGGCTTTCGCATCTTCCTGGCCTGCCTGGCGCTGGGCGTGGCCGCGATCGCAGCGGCGAGTTCGACCGCCGAGGCCTTCCGTCGGGGCCTCGCCAGCCAGGCCAGCGAGATCCTGGGCGGCGACCTGTCGCTCACCGTCCGCGCGCGACAGTTCAACGCCGGCGAGCGGGCGATCCTGGAGAAGGCGGGCCGGGTTTCCTATTCGGTGGCCTCCATGGCGATGGCGCAGGCGCCGTCCGGTGAGCGGCGGCTGATCGAGCTGCGCGGCGTCAACGACACCTATCCATTGGCGGGGCAGGTGACCCTGGCCGGCGGCGGCGCCTTGCAGGCCGCGCTCGCGGCGAAGGACGGCGTCGCCGGGGCCGTGGTGGAGCAGCCGTTGCTCGACCGCCTGCACATGAAGGTCGGCGACCGGTTCCTGGCGGGCAACCTGCCGCTGGTGGTGCGGGGCGTCCTGCTGGAGGAGCCCGACCGGCTGTCGCGGGGCTTCGCGCTGGGCCCGCGGGTGATCGCCAACATCGGGGCGGTGCAGCGCGGCGGGTTCCTGGCCCCCGGCCTGCCGTTCGGCGAGACGGCGCGCGTGGCCCTGCCGCCGGGGACGTCGTTGCAGGCGCAGAAGGCGAAGCTGAAGACGGCGCTGGGCGGGCTGGTCCGCATCCGCGACCGCGAGGACGCCGCGCCCGGCATCCACCGGCTGATCGACCAGCTGGAATACTTCCTGGGCTTCATCGGCCTGGCCTCGCTGGTGGCGGGTGGGCTGGGCGTGTTCGGCGCGGTGAGCGCCTATCTGGAAGCCCGCAAGCCGGTCATCGCAACGCTGAAGGCGCTCGGCGCAGAGGGCCAGTTGGTGCGCGACATCTACCTGATCCAGATCGGCCTCTTGGCGACGCTGGGGGTGGCGATCGGCCTGGCGGTCGGGGCGGCGGCGCCCCTGGTGCTGGGCGAGATCGTCAAGAACGACCTGCCGATCCCGGCGCTCTTCGCGGTCTATCCGGGGCCGCTCCTGAAGGCGGCGGGTTTCGGCCTGCTGTCGGCCGCCGCCTTCTCGCTGGCGCCGCTCGGCCGGGCGCGCTCGACGCCGCCGGCCAGCCTGTTCCGCAGCGACCTTTCCGGAAGGCTCAAGGTCGGGCCGGAGATCGTCGGCGCCGGGCTGGCGGCCACGGGCCTGGCGGCCATGGCCGTGGTCACCGCGCCGACCCGGCTGGCGGCCCTGATCATGATCGCGGGCGTCGCCGCCTCCTTCGGCCTGCTGTGGCTGCTGGGCTGGGGCGCGGCGCGGCTGGCGGGGCGGATGAGGGCGGGCGCGCGCGGACCTCTAAGGATCGGACTCGCGAACCTCGCGGGGCCGCATTCGGCGGCGCGGACAGCCTCGCCCGCCATCGGCCTTGGCGTGGCCCTGCTGGCCTCGGTGGTGCTGATCCAGTCCGCGCTCCTGAACCAGGTCGCCGAGGTCGCGCCGCGCACCGCCCCAGCGCTGGTGTTCACCGACATCCCCGGCGACCGGACGGCGCAGTTCGACGCCGCCGTGACGCGGGCCTTCGGCCAGCCGCTCACGGACAAGAATTTCCTGCGCGAACCCTTCGTCACCGGGCGGATCACCAAGGTCCGCGGCCAGCCGGTGGTCGCCGCCGCGATCCCGCGCGAGGACCGCTGGGCCTACGACAGCGACATCTCCATGTCGGCGATCGGGCCGAAGCCGGAGGACCCGGGTATCGAGGAAGGGCGCTGGTGGCCTGCGAACTACGCCGGCCCGCCGCTGCTGGCGATGGACGTCGACGTGGCGCGGGGCAAGGCCGTGAAAGTCGGCGACGAGGTCACGATCTCGGTGCTGGGCCGTGACATCGACGCGCGCGTGGCGGTGCTGCGCAAGGTCGAGTTCGGCGGCTTCGGCGCGAGCTTCCCGCTGGTGGTGACGCCCGCGGCCGTCGAGGGCGCGAACCTGCGCCAAGTGGCGATCGCCAAGGCGTCCAAGACGCAGGAGGCGGCGGTGATCCGCGAGCTCGGCCGCGACTTCCCGACCGTCAACGTGATCTCGGTGCGCGAACAGCTCGAGGCGGCCACCGACCTCTTCAACCGCCTGGCGCTGGCGGTGCGCGGGGCGGCGGCCGTGGCAGCACTGGCGGGCCTGCTGGTGCTGGCGGGCGCGATCGCGGCGCGAGCCCGGGCGCGGACCCGGGAGGCGGCGACGCTGAAGGTGCTGGGCGCCTCGCGCGGCCAGATCCTCGGCGCCTATGTGCTGGAATATGGCGCGGTGGGCGTCATCGCCGGGGCGGCGGGCGTGGCGCTGGGCTACGCCGCGGCCTGGCCGGTGGTCGTGAAGGTGTTCCACGCCAAGTGGAGCATGGACTGGGAAGGCGTCGCGGCCCTGCTGGCCGCCGCGGCCCTGGTGGCCGGCGTCGGCGGCCTGCTGGCGGCCTTCCAGGCGCTGTCGCGGCGTCCCGCGCCGGCGCTGCGGGCGGAGTAGACGCGGGCCGGATTTCTGGCATTTCTGGCGGATGACCTCCGCCATGTCCCGCCGCGCCGTCCTGGGCGCCGCCGCCGCCGCCTCAGCGATCCCCGCCGTCTCCGCCGCCGCCCAGGCCGCGGAGGTCTTTGTCCTGCGCAATGTGCGCCTGGAGACCGGCTACGATCACGACGCCGAGGGCGTCAGCGGCACGCGCACCGGCCTCTTCGACGCGCGGATCGCCGACGGCAAGATCGCCGCCGTCGCGCCGGCGGGCGCCGCGCCGCCGCCGGGCGTCCGCGCCTATGACGCCCAGGGCCTGCTGATGCTGCCGGCCTTCCGAGACATGCACATCCACCTCGACAAGACCTTCTACGGCGACCCCTGGCGCGCGCCGCGGCTGAAGCACGGCATCCCCGGCCAGATCGCCATCGAGCAGCGGCTGATGCCGGGCATGTTGGCGGGCGTCGAGAGCCACGCGGACCGACTGGTCAACCTGTTGCTATCGAAGGGGACGACCTTCGCGCGCAGCCAGTGCAACGTCGATCCGGTGGTGGGCGTGCAGAACCTGGTCCACCTGAAGCGGGCGCTGGACAAACGCGAGGCGACCTTCGGCCATGAGATCGTGGCCTTCCCGCAGCACGGGCTGATCCGCGTCAATCTCGAGAAGACCATGCGCGAGGCCATGACGCTCGGCGCGACGCACGTCGGCGGCATCGACCCGACGACGCTCGACGGCGGGCTGGAGCGGTCGGTGGACACGGTCGTGCAGATCGCGCTCGACTTCAAAGCGCCCATCGACATGCACCTGCACGAGCCGGCGCCCAGCGGGGTCGCGGCCATCAAACGCATCGCCGACCACGTGGAGAAGGAGCCCAGCCTGAGAGGCAAGGTGACCTTCAGCCACTGCTTCTGCCTGGAGGATCTCGACGACGCCGAGGCCGCGGACATGGCGGTGCTGATGGCCAACGCCGGCATGTCGGTGGCCTCGACCGTACCGATGGGCAAGAAGATCATGCCGATCCCGATCCTGCTCGCGAAGGGCGTGCCGGTCTATGTGGGCACCGACACGGTGGTGGATTTCTGGGGCGTGTTCGGGACCTGCGACGCGCTGCTGAAGGCCTGGACGGCCTGCCAGCTCTACGGCTGGTCGGACGAGTTCGGGCTGTCGCAATCGCTGCGGCTGGCGACCGGCGGGCCGATCCCGCTCAGCCCGGCCGGCGAGCAGCTCTGGCCGAAGCCGGGTGACGCGGCCGACGTGGTGCTGGTGCGCGCGGCCTGCGCGGCGGAGACCGTGGCGCGGATGACGCCTCGCAGCACCGTGCTGCACAGAGGCCGTCTCGCCGCCGGGACATTCCCGAAAGCCGCCTGAGATGGTCGATGTCGAGACCGTGCGCCGACTGGCCCTGGCCCTGCCGGACATGGAGGACAATTCCGCCGGCGAGCGGCTGGCCTTCGAGGTGCGCGACGGCAAGGGGCTGGCCTGGACCTATCTGGTGCGCGCGGCGCCCAAGAAGCCCCGGGTCCCGCAGCCGGACACCCTGGCGGTGCGCTGCGCCCTTGCGCGCAAGGAGATGCTGGTCGGGGCGGCGCCCGACCGCTTCTTCGACGACGACCACTACCGCGGCTTTCCCGCCGTGCTGGTCCGGTTGCCGGCGATCGGGGAGGAGGAGCTGGCGGCGCTGTTCGCCGAGGCGTGGAAGCTCGCAGCGCCGAATCCGAAAGGGTCGAGGGCGAGGGCTTCGTCATCATCCCCCTGACTGTCATCGCCCGGCTTGTCCGGGCGACCCATGAACACCGGATCGCAGGGTGATGAACGGCGCCGCCGCTGTGCACCCTTCGGCGTCGAGATCATGGGTGGCCCGGACAAGCCGGGCCACGACGAGAATGTTAAGCGGCCGACCTATGAAAGCCGCTGAGGTCGGGCGCGCGGCCGTTCCAGCCGCTGACCGCCTCGAAGGCCGCGCCGAGCGCCACGACCGCGGCCTCGTCGCGTGGGCGGCCGAGAATCTGCAGGCCGACCGGCAGGGCGTCCTTCGTCAGGCCGCAGGGCACGCTGATCCCCGGCAGGTCGAGGTAGTTGGCCGCGCGGGTGAGCCGGCTGAGCGGCGAGGTGGTCTCGTCCACCTCGTCCAGCGGTGGGGCGGCGATCGGACAGGTGGGCGTGGCCAGGCCGTCATAACCGGCCAGCCATGCGTGGAACTGCGCCTGGTCTTCCGCGCGCTGGGCGTGAGCTTCCTCCAGGCGCTCGTCGGAGATGTCGCGGCCGACTTCGAAGCGGCGGACGATCCAGGGGTCCATGAGCTTGCCATGGGTCTCGATGCGGTCGCGCCAGATCCGCCAGCCTTCGCCCGCCATCAGGAGGCCATTGGGCGCGAAGCTCTCGTCCAGCGCCTTGGGCGGGCGGACGATCTGCACGACGACGCCGGCTTTGCGCAGCCGGTCGAGGGCGGCGAGGTAGAGCCGGGCGACCTCGGGCTCGACTTCGCCCAGGTGTTCCGGCGCGATGGCGGCGAGCCGCTGGCCGGTGACGTCGGCGATGAGCGCCGCCTCCGCGTCGAAGGGCTTGCGCACAGCCGCCGCGCCGTCCGGGCCGGAAATCACGCCCAGCATTCGCGCGGCGGTCGCCACGTCGCGGGCCAGCGCCCCCACGGTGTCCAGCGCCGGGGCCAACGGGTGGACGCCCTTCAGGCTGACCAGGCCGCGGCCGGGTTTCAGGCCCACGACGCCGCAGACCGCCGAGGGAATCCGCACCGAGCCGCCGGTGTCGCTGCCCAGCGCCGCATCGACCAGGCCAGCCGCGACGGCCACGGCCGAACCGGAGGACGAGCCGCCCGGCGCGCGATGCACCTTGGCGTCCCAGGGATTCCAGGGCGCGCCGACCGCGCGGTTGGTGCCCCAGCCGCCGTAGGCGAGCTCGACGGTGTGGGTCTTGCCGACCGCGCGCCAGCCGGCGTCGAGCAGCTTCTGGACCACCACGGCGTTGGCCGGCGGATCCTCGGCCAGCGGCACCTGGGCGCCGCCGCCGGTGGGCACGCCCTTGACGTCGAAGAGGTCCTTGATCGCAAAGGCCGGGCCGTCGCCGTCGCCCAGCGCAGGATCGAACCGCCGGACGAAGGCCCGTAGCCGCCCGTCGTACTGCTCGATCCGCTTCAGCGCGTCTTGCGGCGACATCTGCCCTCCCTGCGCGTTTGCACTGCGCGGCGAAACTATCGCCGTTCCGGCCCGAGGAAACCAGATGACGCGCGCCGCCGGCTATGGCTTTTCCTGAGACCATGGCGACTTCGCTTCCCGACCAGCTTCGGACCACCGTCCGGTTCCTGGGCCGCGTCCTGGGCGACGTGATCCGCGCCGAGGACGGCGAGGTGGTGTTCAACCAGATCGAGGAGATCCGCCAGGCGTCGGTCGCCTTCCATCGCGAAGGGACCGAGGCGGCGGCCAAGGCGATGACCGCGCGGCTGGAGGGCCTGAGCCTGCCCGACACCGTGCGCTTCGCCCACTCCTTCGCCTGCTTCCTGCAGATCACCAACATCGCCGAAGACCAGATTCAGCGGCAGCGCGGCCGGGGCGGCGACAGCCGGTCGGACACCCTGGCCGGCGCGCTGCGCACGCTGAAGGCCGAGGGTGTCGAACAGGCGGCGGTGATCGAACTGCTGCGAGGCGCCCTGATCGCGCCGGTGATCACCGCCCATCCGAGCGAGGTGCGCCGCAAGAGCGTGCTCGACCGCGTGGGGGCCATCGCCGACGATCTCGACGCCTACGACCACGCCCGGACCGAGGCCGAGCGCGCGGCGATCGAGCGCGAACTGATGCGCCAGGTGGCGATATTCTGGCGCACGCGCCTGCTGCGCTCGGTGAAGCTGGGCGTCGGCGACGAGATCGAAAACGCCGTCTCCTATTTCGAGCGCAGCTTCCTGCCGGAGCTTCCGCGGCTCTACGCCCACTGGCTGGAAGTGCTGGGCGAACCTGAGGACCTGACCAGCTTCCTGCGGGTCGGGTCCTGGGTCGGCGGCGACCGCGACGGCAACCCGTTCGTCACGGCCGAGGTGTTGCGCCAGGCCATGGCGCGGCAATGCCAGGCGGCGCTGAAGCTCTATCTCGAAGACATCCACGCCCTGGGGGCGGAGCTCTCCATGTCCGCGCGGCTGGCCGCGGTGACGCCGGAACTTCAGGCGCTGGCCGCCGCGGCGCACGACACCTCCGCGCAGCGCGCGGACGAGCCCTATCGCCAGGCGCTGACCGGGATCTACGCGCGCCTGGCCGTTACCTACCAGCGGCTGACCGGGGAGGCGCCGCCGCGTGCGCCGGCCGCGCCGGCCGCGCCCTACGACGACCCTGACGCCTTGAAGGCTGACCTGGAAACGGTGCTGGCGAGCCTGATCGCCAAGCACGGCGAGGGCTTCGGTCGCGGACCGTTGCCGGACCTGATCCGGGCGGTGGACACCTTCGGCTTCCACCTGGCACGGCTGGACCTGCGGCAGAATTCGGCGATCCACGCGCGGACGGCCGCGGAGCTCCTGAAGGTGGCCGGCGTCTGCCCCGACTACGAGGCGCTGGACGAGGCGGGCCGCTGCGAGTTGCTGGGCCGCGAGCTGAGCCACGGGCGACTGCTCTATTCGCCGTTCGCCGAATACAGCCAGGAGACGGCGCGGGAGTACGCGGTGCTGAGCGCCGCGGCCGAGGTGAAGAAGCTCTACGGCAAGGACGCGATCCGCGCCTACATCGTCTCGAACAGCCAGTCGGTGTCGGACATGCTGGAGGTCTACCTGCTGCTCAAGGAGGTGGGTCTCTTCCAGCCCGGCGAGGAGCCGCGCACTCAGGTCTTCGCCGAACCGCTCTTCGAAACCATCGACGACCTGCGCGCCGCGCCGCAGACGCTGAAGGCCTACCTGGAACTGCCGCTGGTGCGCAAGCTGGTCGAGCCGATCGGCCTGCAGGAGGTGATGATCGGCTACTCGGACTCGAACAAGGACGGCAGCTACCTGACCTCGACCTGGGAGCTCTACGAGACCTCCCGGGCGCTCGGCGGGGTGGCGCGCGGGGAGGGGCTTCGGCTGCAGCTCTTCCACGGGCGCGGCGGGGCGGTGGGGCGCGGCGGCGGCTCCAGCTTCGAGGCGATCCTGGCCCAGCCCGGCGGCACGGTGAACGGGCGCATCCGCATCACCGAGCAGGGCGAGGTGGTGGCCAACAAATACGCCGACCCGGAGCTCGCGCGGCAGAGCCTGGAGACCCTGACCGCTGGCGTGGTGCTGGCCTCGTTCCGCGGCGAGGCGGACCGCGAGGTGACCGCACCGCACGCCAGGGCGATGGAGGCGCTGAGCCAGGGCTCCATGGCCGCCTACCGCGCTCTGGTCCACGACACCCCGGGCTTCGTCGACTATTTCTATGGCGCGACCCCGATCAGCGAGATCGCCGACCTGAACATCGGCAGCCGCCCGACCTCGCGGCAGGCGACGCGCAGCATCGGGGGCTTGAGGGCGATCCCCTGGGTGTTCTCCTGGTCTCAGAGCCGCGCCATGCTGCCAGGCTGGTACGGCTTCGGCTCGGCGGTGGAGGGCGCCGGCGTGCCGATCGCCGAGCTGGCCGAACTGCACGAGAGCTGGCCCTTCTTCTCCTCGGCGCTGGCCAACATGGAGATGGTGCTGGCCAAGGGCGACATCGCGATCGCCGGCCGCTACGCGCAACTCGTCGAGGACCGCGCGCTCGCCGACCACGTCTTCGGCCAGATCAAGGCCGAGTGGGAGCGGACCAACGAGGCGCTGCTGAAGATCACCGGCCAGACGGCGCTGCTCGAGCGGCACCCGGACCTGGCGGCGGCGATCCGTTCGCGCCTGCCCTACATCGACCCGCTGAACCACCTGCAGATCGAGCTGATCCGCCGGCGGCGGCGAGGCGACGAGGACGAGGCGGTCAAGGAGGGCATCCACCTGACCATCAACGGCATCGCCGCGGGCTTGCGGAACACCGGCTGAAGCGGGCTAAGCTGTGGCCGTCGCGGGCCGGGCTGACGCCGGAGCGGGAGACGGCGGTGCTGGAAAAATGGCGCGCGGCGAAGACGGCCTGACGGCTGGACGCATTTGACGGACTCGCCGCTTTGTCGGCGGGTCCTGGTTCTGGCTTTTGGTTTTGGGGGGAGTTTCGGCATGCGCACCTGGCCTCTTGTGGCGCTCGTCCTGGCCACGGCCGCCCCGGCCTTCGCCCAGGCTGCGCCCAGTGCGCCGCAGCCGCCCGCCGCTGTCACGGCCGCCGATGCGAAGTTCGTGGCGCTCTACACCCGCGAGTGGGCCTGGCGGGAGAACGAGTTTCCCGGCAAGGACCGCGCCGACGCCCCGATCGCCGACCGCCTGCCGCGGGTCGACGCCGCCAGCCAGGCGCGAAGGCTGGCCTACTGGCAGGAGGTGCGCCACGCCCTGGACGCGATCCCGGAAAAGAGCCTCTCGCCGGCGCAGCAGGTGAACTACGAGGTCTACAAGGACCAGATCGACACCCTGATCTCGCAGCAGAAATTCAAGGAGTACGAAAAGCCGTTCAACTCCGACTCCTCGTTCTGGTCGGCGCTCGGCTTCACCGCCTCGCGGACCTTCCACACGCCGCAGGACTACCGCAACTACGTCGCCCAACTGAACGATATTCCGCGATATTTCCACGAGCAGATCGCCAATATGCGCGCCGGCGAGGCGCGTGGCTTCACCCCGCCGAAGGTGACGCTCACGGGGCGCGATGTCTCCGTCTCGACCCTCGTCGAGGCCAAGGACGCCGAGAGCACCAGCCTGTGGAAGCCGTTCAAGCACATGCTGGCCTCGGTCCCGCCGGCCGAGCAGGCGGCGCTGAAGGCGCAGGCCAAGGAGGCGATCGAGACGCGCGTGCGGCCGGCCTATGCCGAGCTCCTGGCCTACCTGCGCACGGAATACATCCCGCACGCGACGCAGACGCTGTCGGCCGAGGCGCTGCCGGACGGCAAGGCCTACTACCGCGCCCAGATCCGCGAGTTCACCACCCTCGACATGGGGCCCGAGCAGATCCATCAGCTCGGCTTGAGCGAAGTCGCCAAGATCCACGCCCAGATGCTGGACGTGATGAAGGAGACCGGCTTCCAGGGGGATTTCCCGGCGTTCCTGGCCTACCTGCGGACCGACCCGAAGTTCTATGCCAAGGACCCGCAGGACCTGCTGAACCGCGCCGCCTGGATCAACAAGCGGGTCGACGGCAAGCTCTCGGCCTATTTCGGGTGGCTGCCGCGCAGCCGCTTCGGGCTGGAGCCGGTCGCGCCGGAGATCGCGCCCTTCTACACGAGCGCCCGAGGGGGCACGACGACCTACCTGCTCAACACCTACGACCTGCCGTCGCGGCCGCTCTACAACCTGACGGCGCTCACCCTGCACGAGTCCGCGCCGGGGCACTCGCTGCAGGGCGGGCTGGCGGAGGAGCAGGCCGGCCTGCCGGACTTCCGCCGCGAGGTCTACATCTCGGCCTATGGCGAGGGCTGGGCGCTCTATTGCGAGCGGCTGGGGGTCGAGATGGGCATGTACGACACGCCGTACGACCGCTTCGGGATGCTGACCATGCAGATGTGGCGCGCCGCGCGGCTGGTGGTCGACACCGGCATCCACCACGAAGGCTGGACGCGGGCCCAGGCGATCGCCTTCCTGCATGACAACACCGCGCTGGCCGACCATGACATCGAGATCGAGGTCGACCGCTACATTTCCTGGCCGGGCCAGGCGCTCAGCTATTATCTCGGGGAGATGGCGATCCTCGAGGCGCGGGCGAAGGCGGAGGCCGCGCTCGGCCCGAAGTTCGACATCCGCGCCTTCCATGACACGGTGCTGTCGACCGGCGCCGTGCCGCTGCCGGTGCTCCGCGCGCGGATCGACCGCTTCATCGCCGAGGGTGGGCGCGATCCCATGCCGGTGACCTGGCAGAAGACGCAGCGAGCTCCATAGGCGACGATGGCGAACCTCTACGACATCCTGGCCGCGGGCTTTCCGAAGGACCGGAGCAAGCCCGCCTTCCTGCTGAGCGACGGCTCGGCGGTGAGCTACGCCGAGCTGGAGGCCGGGGTCGCGCAGATCGCGGGGCATCTGGTCGCCTCGGGCGTCGCCCCAGGGGATCGCGTCGCCCTGCAGACCGAGAAGTCGGTCGAGGCGGTGATGATCTATCTGGGGGTGCTGAAGGCGGGCGCGGTCTTCCTGCCGCTGAATGCCGCCTACACCCATGCCGAGGTGGACTATTTTATCGGCGACGCCGCGCCGCGGGTGTTCATCACCGACGCGGAAGCCTTCCGGGCCGAGGCGGACGCGGCCGATCCCCTGCTGGCGACGGTGGAGCGCGCCGACCATCATCTGGCCTCGCTGATCTACACCAGCGGCACGACCGGGCGGTCAAAAGGCGCAATGCTGAGCCACGGGAACCTGGCGGCCAACGCGCGGGCCCTGCACCAGGCCTGGGGTTTCACGCCGCGCGACGTGCTGCTGCACGCCCTGCCGATCTTCCACGTCCACGGCCTGTTCGTGGCGATGCACTGCGCCTTCCTGTCGGGCGCGCCGATGGTCTGGCTGGCGAAGTTCGACGACGCGCAGGTGTTGGCGGGGCTGGCGAAATCGACGGTGATGATGGGCGTGCCGACGTTCTACACCCGGCTGCTGGCCAATCCTGGGTTCACCCGCGAAGCGGCCGCGCACATGCGCCTCTTCATCTCCGGCTCCGCGCCGCTGCTGGAATCGACCTTCGCCGAGTTCGAAGGCCGCACGGGAATGCGCATCCTCGAGCGCTACGGCATGAGCGAGGCGGTCATCATCACCTCCAATCCGCTGGTGGGCGAGCGCATCCCCGGCAGCGTCGGCTTTCCGCTGCCCGGCGTGACCTTGAGGATCGCCGGCGGCGAGGAGACAGGCGTCCTGCAGATCAAGGGGCCCAGCGTCTTCTCGGGCTACTGGGAGATGCCGGAGAAGACGGCCCAGGAGTTCACCGCCGACGGCTACTTCATCACCGGCGACGTTGGCCGCCAGGATGCGGATGGGCGCGTCTGGATCAGCGGACGGGCCAAGGACCTGATCATTTCCGGCGGCTACAACGTCTATCCCAAGGAGATCGAGCTGGTGCTGGACGAGCTGGCCTGCGTCACCGAGAGCGCGGTGGTGGGCGTGCCGCACCCGGACTTCGGCGAGGGCGTGGTGGCGGTGGTAATCGCGGCCCAAGGTGAGGAGCCCGACGAGGCGGCGATGATCGCCGAATGCCGCCGCCAGCTTGCGCCCTACAAGTCGCCCAAGCGGATCGTCTTCGTCGACGCCCTGCCGCGCAACACCATGGGCAAGGTGCAGAAGAACCTGTTGCGCGAGCGGTTCGCCTCGCTGTTCATGGCCTGACACGAAGATCGAAAGGGGACGGCGATGGACCTGCAGCTCAAGGGCAAGACCGCGGTGGTGACCGGCGGCACGCGGGGCATCGGCCGGGCCATCGCCGAAACCTTCGCCGACGAAGGCGCCAACGTCGCGATCTGCGCGCGCAACGAGGGCCAGGTGGCCGAGACGGTGAAGGCGCTGGAGGGGCGCGGCGTGAAGGCCTGGGGCGAGGTCGTGGACATCGCCGACGGGGCGGGCTTGAGCGCCTTCGTCAGGAAGGCCGGCGAGGCCCTGGGCGGGATCGACGCCCTGGTGTCTAACGCCAGCGCCCTGGTGCAGGGCAACGCCGAGGAGGCCTGGCAGGCGATGTTCGACATCGACATGCTGGGCGCGGTGCGCAGCTTCGAGGCGGCCAAGCCCTTCCTGGAGGCCGCCGGCCAGAAGAACGGCGACGCGGCCTTCATCATCACCTCGTCGGTGTCGGGCGCAGAGACCGACAACCCGAACTCCTATGGGGCCATGAAGGCGGCGCTGATCCACTACGCCAAGGGGGTGGCGCGCGAGAACGCGTCCAAGAAGGTGCGCTGCAACGTCGTCTCGCCGGGCACCGTGTTCTTCGAGGGCGGCGTGTGGGGCAACGTCAAGGCCGGCATGCCCGGCTTCTTCGAGCAGATGATCAAGCGCAACCCGACGGGGCGGATGGCGACGCCGCAGGAGGTGGCGGCGGCCACGGTGTTCCTGGCCTCGCCGCGCTCGGCTTTCACGACGGGCATCAACATGCTGGTCGACGGCGCGATCAGCCGGCGGGTGAATTTCTAGGCCCATGACTTTGAATTATAGCTACTATGAGCTTCGTCTGGGTCGCGAGCGGGCCGCCCAGAAGGCGGTGGCCGACCATCTTCGCGGCGCGCTCGGCGCAAAGGCGGTCGGGATCTTCGCCCCGCTGCTGGGCTTCGCCTCCAACCAAACGCTGGTGCTGACCGACTCGTCCGCGCCCTCCGAGGCGGTGATGCGGGCGCCGGGCGTCGTCTCCGCCGAGCGCCACAGCCTGACGCCGACCATCCGCCCGCAGGATGGCGCGACGCTGGTGGCCGGCGGGATCTATGTCCACAACTGGTTCACGGTGGACGCGGCCGCCCTCGACGAGTTCGTGAAGCTGTCGGGAGAGGCCTGGCCGGACTTCGAGGCGCACTTCGACGCGCGCGTCTTCGGACTGTTCGCCGTCGAGCCCAGCAAGGACGACCTGATGGAGGGCGCGCGGCGGCTGCTCCTGATGACCCGCTACACCGGCCTCGCCGAATGGCAGAAGAGCCGCGATCCGACCACCGCGGCGATGAAGGTGTTCGCGCGCCGCCGGGACCTCACCCGCGTGTCGCTTGCGCGGGCCTGCGTGCTTGCCGCCTGACATGACCGGCGCAGTCCATGTCGAGTCGATCAGCGAGGCCGTGGTCCTGCTGGAGATCGACAATCCGCCGATGAATCCGCTGGGGCCGGCGATGCGCGAGACCTTCATGGATGCGCTCGACCAGGTGGAGGCGGACGCGGCCCTGCGCTGCCTGATCGTGACGGGGAAGGGCCGCGCCTTCTGCTCCGGCGAGGACCTGAAGACCGCGGGGCCGGACGGTGGCGACGTACACGGGTTCGCGCGCCTGCTCGACCGGTTGGAGGCGACGCGCGTGCCGGTGGTCGCCGCGCTCAACGGCTGGTGCGTCGGCGGCGGGTTCGAACTCGCGCTCTGCTGCGACATCCGCCTGGCGTCCACCGAGGCGCAGGTCGTCTGCGCCGGGGTCAACGTCGGGCTGATCGCCTCGGCCTATCGGTTGCCCCGGCTGATCGGAGTGTCGCGGGCGAAGGCCATGCTGCTGACCGGCCTGCCGCACGACGCGGCGACGGCGGAGCGGTACGGCCTGGTGACGGGCCTGCACGCACCGGACGAGCTGCGGGGCGCCGCCATCGCGCTCGCCGAACGCATCGCGAGCCGCGCGCCGCTGTCGGTGGAGGCCACCAAGCAGGTCGCCACGCGCGCGCCGGACCTGTCGCCGGACGAGGCCGCGGCGATGCAGGCGCCGCAGATCGAGGTGCTCCGCGCCTCGGCCGACCACAGGGCCGCGCTGGATGCCTTCCGCGAGCGCCGCGACCCGGTCTTCACCCGCAGCTAGGCCGCTCGGCTCAGCGGGCGTGACGATGCCTTGGAAGCCTAGGCGCCGACGTGGTCGAACAGGCCGGCGTTGTAGTCGCGGATGGCGTCGATGATCTCTTCGCGGGTGTTCATGACGAAGGGGCCGTGAGCGACGACCGGCTCGCCGATCGGTTCGGCGTGGCCGAAGAGGACGAGGGAGTCCTGCGCCGCCTCGATCTCCACGGTGTCGCCCGCAAGGTCGAGCTCGGCCAGATGCCAGGCTGTGGCGGACGTACCGTTCACCTTCACCTCGCCGCGGACCACATAGAGGAAGACGTTGCGGTCACCCAGCGAGCCGAAGCCGGCCTTGCCGCCGGCCTTCAGGTCGATGGTGGTCATAAAGACCCCGGTGAGGGACGCGACCGGCCCGGCGTGGCCGCCCCAGGTCCCCGAGATCAGGTGGACGGTCGCCGCTCCCTTGTCGACGCTGACCGCGGGGATCTCGTCGGCCTGCAGGCCCACATAGCGCGGTGCGGACATCTTCAACCGACCAGGCAGGTTCACCCAGAGCTGCAGCAGTTCCAGCGGGCCGCCGGACTTCAGGAAAGCATCGGGGGAGACCTCGGCGTGGACGATACCGGAGCCGGCGGTCATCCACTGCACGCCGCCGGCCCTGATGACGCTTTCGTGGCCGGCGGAGTCGCGGTGCGCCAGCTCGCCCTCCAGGATGAAGGTCACGGTCTCGAAGCCGCGGTGCGGGTGCGGGCCGAACGGCAGCCCGGCGTTGTCCGGGCCATAGGTCTGCGGGCCGTGGTGGTTCAGGAACAGGAACGGGTCGACCTGCTCCAGGCCTGACCCCGGCACGGGCCGGCGGGTCGTGAGGTCGCCGATGTCGTCGCGGCGGGCGGGGTGCAGGGCGGTGACGGTCTTGAGAGGCATGGCTTCCATATAGAGGTGTCGGCCCGCGGGTGCGAAACCGAGCGGCGCCGTTGTGAACCGAAGATAACCGCCGCCTCAGACACCGTTCAGCGGAGGGGGCGCAAATTCCAGTCCATCAGCGGCGCCGGGCCTTCGGATCCGCGACAGACTTGGACTGGAGAATGACATGAAGGTCGCCACGATTTCTGGCGCCGTGATCGCCGCCCTGGCGGCCGGCGCGATCGCCACCCCCAGCTTCGCGCAGCCCTATGGGTACGGCTACGCCAACGATTGCCGCCAGGACCAGCGCACCGGCGCGACGGCCGGCACGATCATCGGCGGCATCGCCGGCGCCGTCCTGGGCTCCAACCTCGCCGCCCACCACGGCGGACGCTCCGGCGGGGCCGCCATCGGCGCGGTCGCCGGCGCCCTGCTCGGCAACAGCATCGGCCGCAGCTCGAGCAGGTGCGACACCTACGCCTACGACAGCGATTACCGGGCGCCCGTCTACAACAGCGGCTACTACGCCCAGCCGGCCTACGGCTACGGCGCCTACGACGCTCGCTACAGCTACGGCGGTTACAGCCGTCATCACTACGAGCGCGACTACAACCGCGACTGGCGCTCGAACTATCGCTAGACCCTGTCCCGACTGGCTTGAATCAAGCCAGTCGGGATGAACAGGGTCGTCGCCTTATATCTGGAGCCCTTCCCACTCACGATGATCCATCGTGAGTGGGAAGGGCTCTAGCCGGCAGCTTCTGAGCTGACGATGGCCGCGCTCCTTGCGGGGGGCGCGGCCATCGTCGTTTCCGCGACCGCTTGCGAAACGCCCGCCGCTGGGGCCATGAGAGGCCCATGGACCGGCTCTTTTTCGACCTGCGCGCGACGCACAATCCGCACCGTTGGTTCATGCCGCTGACCCCCGACGTCTGCGTGGGGCGCTCCGGCGAGATGTTCATGTTCGGCGGGGTGGGGCTGGCCTCGGCGATCGGGGCGATGGAGCGCACGACCGGGCGCCCGCTGATCTGGGCCACGGCGCAGTACCTCTCCTATGCGCGGCCGCCGAGCGTGGTGGACCTCGACGTCTGGATCCCGGCGGCGGGCAAGTACAACAGCCAGGCCCGGGTCATCGGCCACGTCGGCGACAAGGAGATCTTCACGGTCAACGCCGCCCTGGGCGCGCGACCGAGCGAGCTCTCCGAGCAGTGGCTCACCATGCCCGACGCGCCGCGCCCGGAGGACTGCGATCCCGGCGAGCACTGGCGTGGCGCGAGCGACGGCGTACACAGCCGCATCGAGGTGCGCGTGGCCAAGGGGCGCTATGGGGCCGACCGCGACGGCAGCCCCGAGCACGACGGCCGGAGCCTGCTGTGGATTCGCCCGCGCGAGCGGCTGGCGATCGACGCCACCATGCTGGCGATCATGGCCGACCACGTGCCGTCCGGCATCGGCAATGCGCTGGGCAAGAACGCCGGCGGCAACAGCCTGGACAACACGCTGCGCATCCGCCGGATTGTGCCTACCGAATGGGTGCTGTGCGACATCCACATCCTGGGCGTCCACGGCGGCTTCGGCCACGGGGCGATGTACCTGTTCGCCCAGGACGGCGAGCTGATGGCGACAGCCAGCCAGTCGCTGATCGTGCGCGTCCGCGATGGCGTCGAGGACCGCTAGGCCCCGTTGCTAGCGATGAGGGCAGGCCGGAGGCCAGGCCTCATGGCCGCGGCGGCGCCACACGAAGAACTCGCCGGACTTCGGGCCCCTGGTGTCGCGGGCGAACATCAGGGTGCGGCCGCTAGGCGAGGCGGCCATGCCGATCTCCGAGCCGTTCACATTGATCTGGGGCCCCAGCAGTCTGCGCGGCGACCAGCCGCCGGCGGCTGTCTTGTGGGTTTCGAAATAGCCGTCGTCGCTCTGCACGATCAGGCTCTTGCCATCGGGTGAGGGCAGGGCCTCGAACTCGCCCTTGGCGCTGTTGACGTTGGGCCCGAGGTTCTCGACGCGCCAGGCGCCCGCGCCGTCGCGGCGGGCGCGCCAGATGTCGGTCTTTCCCAGCCCGCCCGGCCGGCCTGAACCGAAGTAGAGCCAGCCGTCGGCGCTGGGCCGAGGAAACCATTCGTAGGCCGTGGAATTGACCTGCACCGGCAAGCGCCTGGGCGTTCCCCAATGGCCGGCGGCGTCGCGGTCGATCCGCCACAGGTCGAGGTCCGCGCGCTTCACGCCGTCGGTGCTGCGGTTGGAGATGAAGTAGAGCGTGCGGCCGTCGGCGGTGAACCAGGGGTCGGCCTCGAGGCCATCGCCGGCGAAGGGCGGATCGGTGGGCGAACTCCAGCCGGCGGCCGTGCAATGGCTGACCAGGATTCGCCAGCCCGTGAAGTCCGGCCGGCTGCGCACGAAGTAGAGGTCTCCACCGACCAGTTCGAAGGCGGCGTGGCTTTCGAACTGGTCGGTGGAGACGCCGCTCGGCGCCCAGGCCTCGATCGCGGGTGGCGCGGCGGCGGCAAGCAGGACGGCGGAAAGGGCGAGGCGTAGCACGGCGGCAACCTAGCGGCTGTTCGCCGGCTTCAGAAGGGCTCCGCCGCGACGCCCGGGCGTTCGTTGTCCCAGATCATCGAGATGATCCGCCAGCCTGTCTTGCCGTCGTTGTAGAGCTGGATCGAGTTGATCCCGCGCCGCTCGGGCTGCGAGCGGCCGGGTTCGTTGTAGGCTTCGTAGAGGCTCCAGACGTGAGCCATGTTCCCCAGCACGTCGATGCGCCGCGCCACCTCGATCTCGAAGAAGTCGGTCTCGGCGAAGAACGGGGCGGTGTCTTGCGCGTAGGCTCGCGGGTCCATGATGCGGATCCAGGGCCCGCCTTCGCCGTCGATCCCGGTGCGCATCTGGCGCGCATCCTCGTGGAAGACCTCGAACTGCCGCGACCAATCGCGCGGGCCGGCGGGGCCGGAGACCATGGCGTACATGGCCGTGACGACGGCGCCGATGTCCTCTCGCGGGTCCACGTCAGTTGCGGGCGGGGATGACGACGGGCAGGCGCTCGTAGCCCTTCACGAAGCTGGAATAGACCCGCTTGGGCTCGCCGGTGACCTCGACGGTCGGGAAGCGCGCGAGGATCTCTTCCCAGATGACCTTGAGTTGAAGCTCGGCCAGGCGGTTACCGACGCAGCGGTGGATACCGAAGCCGAAGGACATATGTGTGCGCGGCCGCGCGCGGTCGATGATGTAGGCGTTGGGATTGTCGATGACCTCTTCGTCGCGGTTGCCCGAGACGTACCACATGACGACCTTGTCGCCGGCCTTGATGGACTTGCCCTGGAACTCGACGTCCTCGACCGCGGTGCGGCGCATGTGGGCGAGGGGCGTTTGCCAGCGGATCGTCTCGGAAACCATCGAGGGGATGAGGTCGGGGTTCTCCCGCAGCTTGCGGTACTGATCGGGGTTCTGGTTCAGCGCCAGGATCGAGCCGGAGATGGTGTTGCGGGTGGTGTCGTTGCCGCCCACGGTCAGCAGCACAACGTTCCCGAAATACTCGCGCGGCTCCATGTTGCGGGTGTCGGGATGGTGGGCGAGCATCGAGATCAGGTCGCCGTGCGGCGGGGCGTTGACCTTCTGGTTCCAGAGCCCCGTGAAGTAGGCGTGGTACTCGGTGAAGATCTGCATCTTCTGCTCTATGGTCTCGACGATGGCGCCGGGCATGGGCGCAGCGGTGACCACGTCGGACCAGTAGGTGATCTGGCGGCGGTCCTCCTGCGGGGCGTCGAAGAGCGTGGCGAGGGTCATCGCCGTCAGCTCCTTGGACACCAGGTCGACCCAGTCGAACTCCTCGCCGATCGGCAGGTTGTCGAGGATCGCGCCCGCCCGTTCGCGGATCTGCGGCTCCAGGTTCATCAGGGCGGCGGGCGAGACGGCTGGGCTCACCGCCTTGCGCTGGACGTCGTGCTTGGGCGGATCCATGGCGATGAACATGGGCAGCGGGTCCATGTTGGCCTGGCCGCCGCCGATGGTGATCCCGCCCTTCATGAAATCGGACGAGAACTGGTGGTGATTGGTGTCCACCGCCATGATGTCGTTGTACTTGGTGATCGACCAGTAGGGGCCGAACTCGTGCTCGGCGGTGTAGTGAACCGGGTCTTCGGCGCGCAGGCGCTCGAAGATCGGCCACATGGTGTCGGCCTGGAACAGCGCCGGCTGCGCCGGGTCGAGCTTCTCCAGAGGCAGGGCGTAGGTCTCTTCGCGCGCCTGGGCGAGGTTCGCCAGATTGCCGTCCGCCATGGTGCGTCCTCCTCAGGATTTCAGCGTTGTGTAGATCGCAAAGTGACGCCAGCGTCAACTTTGCAGCAGGCTGGAGGCCCGCACGAGAGCGTGAGACAAGCGCGCCGTGCGCGCGCCCATCCTCATCGAAGACCCGGACGATCCGCGGATCGCCGACTACCGCCAGGTGCGCGAGCGCGACCTGGCCGGGCGCGGCGGCGGCTTCATCGCCGAGGGGGTTGTGGTCGTCGAGAAGCTGCTCGCCGGTGGACGGCACCCGATCCGCTCGGTGCTGGTGGCCGAGAAGCGGGTCGCGGGCCTCGCGCCGCGCCTGGCCGGCCTCGCGGCGGGGGTCGAGGTCTATGCCGCCGCGCAGCCGGTGATGGACGCGATCGTGGGCTTTCCGATCCACCGCGGCGTGCTGGCCGCGGGGACGCGCGCCGAGCCCGATCTCGAAACCCTGCTCGCGGGCCTGCCGCAAACGGCGCTGGTCGTGGGGCTGGTCGGCATCGCCAACCACGACAACATGGGCGGGCTGTTCCGCAACGCCGCGGCCTTCGGCGCCGACGCCGTGGTGATCGACGCCGACTGCTGCGACCCGCTGTACCGCAAGGCGATCCGGGTCTCGGTCGGCGCGGCGCTGACCTTGCCGTTCGCACGGAGCGGGAAGGGCGCCGACCTCGCGGCGCGCCTGCAGGCGGCGGGGTTCTCGGTGGCGGCGCTTTCGCCGCGCGGCGAGATCGCGCTGGGTGAACTTTCCAGGAGCCCACGCACCGCCGTGCTGTTCGGGGCGGAGGGGCCCGGCCTGCCGGCCTCGGTGATGGCGAGCGTGCGGACCGTGCGCATCGAGATGGCCGGCGGCTTCGATTCCCTGAACGTGGCGACGGCCAGCGGCGTCGTCCTGCACCACTTGGTTGCAAACCCGCACGGCTGCACCGGGGCTAGAGGCCTTTCTTAACTCCCGCCCGGCCATACTCCGGGGCGAGTGCAGTATCCCATCCGGGGGGATGAATGGCGGGCGCAGGTCGCGCAAAGACGCCCAGCGGGCTCGAGCAGTCAGGACCGGTCTTCGACCGTGCGCGGCGGCTTGCCAGCACCCTGTTCGGGGATGTCGACGCCGCGGTGGTCCTGGTCGGGGACGGCGCCGTCTGGCGCAGCAGCGACCCGGAGGGCCGCCTGCCGAAGGACGCGCCCGCCGCCGAGATCGCCGTCGCAGAGGGCCGGCTGTTCTGGGTCGCCGACGCCAGCAAGGACCGGCGTTTCCGCGACCGGCCGAGGGTCAAGGGCCCGCCTTACGCCCGGCTCTACGTCGCCGCCCCGATCCGGCTGGAAGACGGCTCGATTCCCGGTGTGCTCGCCGTGGTGGGCAATATTCCGCGAGCCTTCGACCAGACGCTGGCCGACCGGTTGCAGGACCTTGCCGACCTTGTCGCCGACGAATGGGGCCGCGTGCAGTCGAAGATCGCCCGCGAGGCCGCGCGCCGCGAGAGCGACGTCGCCCGGCGCATGGTTTCGCAGATCATCCAGACCGCGCCGCTGCAGCTGTTGATGACCGATCAGAACATGCGGGTGCTGTCGGCCAGCCCCCGATGGGTGAAAAGCCGGCAGATGGAAGGGCGCGAGATCGTCGGCGTGTCGCTCTACGAGCTGTTCCCCGGCGCCTATGAGAAATGGCGGCCGGTCTACGACAGGTGCCTGGCCGGGGAGTCCGTGCGCGCCGACCGCGTGGAGCTGCCGCGGCCCGACGGCTCGACGATCTGGCTGCAGGTCGAGCTGACGCCCTGGCGCGACGCGGGCGGCGGGATCGGCGGGCTGATCATCACCTCGCACGACGTGACCGACATGGTCGAGGCGCTGGAGCGCACCGAGCGGTCGGAGGAGCGGCTGCGGCTGGCGATGGAGATCGCCGACATCCACGTCTGGGAGCTCGACTATCGCCGCCGGGAGCTCTTCAAGGTCGGCGCCGAGGCGAACTTCTTCACCGAGCCGTCGACCTACGAACAGCTTACCCGCAACATCTGGAGCACGATCGACCCGCGCGACCTGCCCGACGTCGAGGCCGCCTGGAACCGGCACGTCGCCGAGGGCGCCCCTTATCGGCCGGAGTACCGGGTCGTGCGCTCCGACGACGAGGAAGTCTGGGTGCAGGGGGCGGTGCGCTATCTGACCGACGATGAGGGGCAGCCGCTGCGTATGATCGGCGCCTTGCAGAACATCACCGACCGCAAGGCCGCCGAGCGCGCCCTGGTGCTGGCCAAGGACGGGGCGGAGGCCGCGACCCGCGCCAAGAGCGCCTTCCTGGCCACCATGAGCCACGAGATCCGCACCCCGCTTAACGGTGTGCTGGGCATGGCCCAGGCGATGGCGATGGACGAGCTCGCCGACCATCAGCGCCAGCGCCTCGACGTCATCCGCCAATCGGGCGAAAGCCTGCTGGCGATCCTCAACGACGTGCTGGACCTGTCGAAGATCGAGGCCGGCAAGCTGGAGTTGGAGCAGGCCGAGTTCGACATCGCCGAGCTGGCCCAGGCCGCGATCAGCGCCTTTTCGGCCACGGCCCAGGCCAAGGGCCTGGATTTCGAGCTGAAGGTCGAGCGCGGGGCGCGCGGGATCTACCGCGGCGACAGCGTCCGCGTGCGCCAGATCCTCTACAACCTGGTGTCCAACGCCCTGAAGTTCACCGAGACGGGTGGCGTGAAGATCGCCGTGGCGCGGCAGGGCAAACGGCTCGTGCTGGACGTCTCCGACACCGGCATCGGGGTTGCGCCGGACAAGCTCGCCGGGCTGTTCCAGAAGTTCGAGCAGGCCGACGCCTCGACGACGCGCCGCTATGGCGGGACCGGCCTGGGCCTGGCGATCTGCCGCGACCTCGCCGAGTTGATGGGCGGCGCGATCCGCGCCGAAAGCACGCTTGGGGCCGGCGCGACCTTCACGGTCGAGCTCCCACTGCCCAGGCTCAGCGCGGCGCCGGCCAAGCCCACGCAGGCCAGCCGCGCGCCTGCCGCCCCGGTCGACGGCGTCTCGCTGCGGGTGCTGGCCGCCGAGGACAACGGCATGAACCAGCTCGTGCTGCGCACGCTCCTCGAACAGATCGGGGTCGAGCCGGTGATCGTCGGCAACGGGCGCGAAGCGGTCGCCGCCTGGGCGCGCGAGCCGTGGGACCTGATCCTGATGGACGTGCAGATGCCGGAGATGGATGGGCCGACCGCCACTGGCGTCATTCGCGCCCGCGAGCGCGCGGAGCGGCGGCCGCGCACGCCGATCGTGGCGCTCACCGCCAACGCCATGGCCCATCAGGTGGCGGAATATATGCAGTCGGGCATGGACGACTTCGTGGCCAAGCCCATCGAGGCAGGCCGGCTCTACGCGGTCATCCAGTCCGCGATTGCGAAGGCGCAGGACAGCGCGGCCTGCGCCGCCGCCTGACGTCGACGCGAGCGCCCTCCCGACGGCGGGTGTGTGGACACCGCCGGGAGAGCGCCGCCCGCTCACGAGGAGCGGATCTGATCAGGCCGCCTTGCCGAACCTGAAGCCGCTGATCGCCACGTCCATCGCGACATCGCGGAAGGCAAGCTGGCCGGGTTCGCCATCGGCCGCGCCGGCCGCCACGAACAGCGGCGCCAGATGCTCTTCGCGTGGATGCGCCTCACGCGCGTAGGGGCCGTGGTCCCAGCGGCGGATCGCCTCGTCGCGCCTGGTGGGGTCGGCCATCGCCGCTTCCAGCCAGGCGTCGAAGGCCTGCGACTTGGCCGTGAACGCCGGGGTGAAGCCGCGCATGTTGTGCCAGCTCATGCCGGAGCCGACGATCAGCACGCCCTCGTCGCGCAGCGGAGCCAGCGCGCGGCCGGCGGCCAGGTGCGCCTGCGGGTCCAGGTCGGCGCGCAGGGAAAGCTGCACGACCGGGATGTCGGCGTCGGGCGTGGCCAACAGCAGCGGCACGAAGACCCCGTGGTCGTAGCCGCGTTCGGCGTCGTCCGCGGTCGGGAAGCCCGCCGCGCCCAGGAGCTCGCGGACCCGCGCGGCCAGCGCCGGCGATCCCGGCGCGTCGAAGCGCAGGCGGTAGGTCTCTTCCGGAAAGCCATAGTAGTCGAACAACATCGGTGGGCGCTCGGCGGACCCCACGGTGAACTGCGGCTCCTCCCAGTGTCCTGAGATCACCAGGATCGCCTTGGGCCGCTCGGGGAGGCCGGACACCAGGCCCTTCAGCCAGGCGCCGGTCCTGTCCCAGGTGTCGGCCGGCCCGCGGGTCCACGGCATGAAGAAGCAGGGGCCCGCGCCGTGGGGAATGAAGAGTGTGGGCAAGGTCATGGCGATCAGGCCAGATGCCGCTCGATGCCGTCCGCGAAGGTCTGGGCAAAACCGGTCAGGAACTCGCGGGTGGATTCGTTGATCAGCTCGCCGTTGGCGTCGAACAGCTGCGCCACGCCGCCGACGTAGGTCTCGGGCTGGTTCACCGCCGGCATGTTCAGGAAGACCAGCGACTGGCGCAGCTGGTGGTAGGCGCCGAAGCCGCCGATGGCGCCGGGCGAATTGCTGACCACCGCCGCCGGCTTGCCGTTCCAGACGCTGGCGCCATAGGGGCGCGAACCCACGTCGATGGCGTTCTTCAAGACGCCGGGGACGCCGCGGTTGTACTCCGGCGTCACGAACAGCACCGCGTCGGCCGCCTTGATGCGTTTGCGGAATGCCGTCCACTCGGCGGTGGGCGTGGCCTCGAGGTCCTGGTTGAAGTGCTGCAACTGGCCGATGTCGACGAAGTCGAAGGTCAGGTTCGCCGGCGCGACGGCCGCGATCGCCTTGGCGAGCTTGCGGCTGAAGGCCTCCTTGCGGAGGCTGCCGACCACGACGGCGACGGTGCGGGATTGGGCCATGTCTCAAGCTCCTGTGCGTTTGTTGGAGAAAAGGTGGACCTGCGCTCGCGCGTTGATAATCTGGCGCGTTTGCATAAGTATGTTTCCGATAGGGAACTAATCGCCGTGGACCGGGTCGACGAGATCAATGCCTTCGCCGCGGTCGCCGACGCCCGCAGCTTCACCCAGGGCGCGCGCCGCCTGGGCGTGTCCTCGGCGCAGGTTTCGAAGCTTGTGGCGCGGCTGGAGAACCGGCTGGGCGCGCGGCTGCTCAACCGCACGACACGCGACGTCTCGCTGACCGACACCGGCCGCGCCTACCTGGAACGCGCCCGGGGGCTGCTGGAGGATTTCGAGGCGCTGGAGGGCTCGGTGCGCGACCAGAGCGGGCCGCGCGGCCTGTTGAAGGTCTCGGCGCCGGTCTCCTTCGGGGCGACCCAGCTCACGCCGGCGCTGCTGGATTTCGCCGCGGCCTATCCGGAGGTGTCGCTGGACGTCTCCTCGACCGACCGCATGGTGAACCTCGTGGAGGAGGGCTTCGACGTGGGCGTGCGGATCGGCCAGCTCGCCGATTCCTCGGTGATCGCGCGCAAGCTCGCGGCGGTTCGGATGGTCACCTGCGCCTCACCGGCCTACCTGCAGGCCGCGGGGGCGCCCGCCACGCCGCTGGACCTCGCCAGGCACGAGGCGATCCTCGACAACAACATGCGCGACCCCTTCGTCTGGAGCTATGGCGAGAGCGGCGAGCAATACGAGATCCGCGTCCACGGCCGGCTGAAATTCGGCGGGGCTGACGCCTGCGTGGCCGCCGCACGGCGCGGGCTGGGCGTCACCCGAACGCCCGCTTTCGCCGCGGCGGACGACCTGCGGGCCGGGCGGCTCACGCCGCTGCTGTGCGCCTACGAGCCGCAGCTTATCCACGTGCATGCGGTCTATCCGCACGCCCGGCACCTGGCGGCCAAGGTCAGGGCGTTCGTGGATTTCCTGGCGCAGCGCTATTCGGGCGAACCGGAGTGGCACCAGGGCTGGGGCGAAGCACACCCGGCGGCGTGAAGGTTCAGCGTCGCCGGGCGAGCTCGCGGTCGGCGAGGTAGCGGACCATGGCGGCCTTCGGTTCGTCGGTGGTCCAGGCTTCCTCGAAGGCGTCGACGCCGGCGGCGATGGCCTCCTTCATCGGCAGGTCCTCCCAACGGCGGATCAGCGCCTTCTGCAACTGCACCGCCCGCGGCTCTGCCTCCAGCAGCTTGTCCAGCAGGTCCTCGACCGCGGTTTCGAGCGCCGCCTGCAGATAGACCTCCTCCACCAGCCCCCAGGCCAGCGCCTCGGATGCGCCGAAGATCTCGCCGGTCATCAGGATGCGGCGGGTGCGGCCCCAGCCGATCAGCGACGGGAGCAGGGCCGCTTCCACGACCGAGGGGATACCGAGCCGCACCTCCGGCATCCCGAACCTGGCGAGGTCGGAACAGAGGCGCAGGTCGCAGGCGGCGGCCACCTCCAGCCCCGCGCCCAGGCACCAGCCGTCGACGGCGGCGATCACCGGGACGGGCAGGTCGCGGATCGCGTGGCAGCAGCCGTGAACCTTGAGGATGAAGGCGCGTCCGGCCTGCGGGCCGTCGATGGCGGCCATCTCGTCGATGTTGGCGCCGCCGATGAAGGCCTTGCCGCCGGCGCCGCTGAGCACGACCGCGCGCAGGGCCGGGTCGGCGGAGAGGTTGCGGAACGTCTCGACGAATTGCGCCATCACCTCGGACGAGAGGCTGTTGAGCTTTGCGGCGTTGTCGATCGCGACGTAGGCGACCCGGCCGCCGGGCCGGTCCTCGCGGTGGACTGTGACGTAAGAGATCATTGTTCAGTTGGCGCTTTGATGTTCTTCTGCGTCCACCAGCGGAGGACACGTGAGATGGCCGACGGCAACATTACCAAGGATATCCTGTACGACGCCGTCGCGCCCGACGATTTCGAGTCCATGCTGGAGCTCGACCGATACGGCGCACGCTCCACCGCGTTCGACAAGATCATCAGCGCCACCCACGACCACTTCTGGGATCCGCTGGACAAGAAATACATCGACTTCTCCGCGCCCTGGGACATGGAGAACGAGGCCCTGCTGCCGGACGACCAGGTCGTCAGCCTGGGCGTGCCCTATGTGCTCGAACACCTTGAGAAGACCGGCCAGAAAGCGAAATTCATCAATGAGATGACGCTCTGGCAGTTCTCCTCGATCCTGCACGGCGAGCAGGGCGCGCTGAACCTGTCGGCCAGCCTCTGCCACGTGCTGAAGGACCAGGGCGCTCAGGAATACGCCGCCAACCAGACCCGCGAGGAGGCCCGCCACGTCACGGCTTTCGCCAAATACATCAAGGCCCGCTGGGGCCGGCCGCGGCCGTGCGGCGTGGTGCTGCAGCAGCTTCTGGTCGACATCATCTCCGCCCCGGAGGTCTACAAGAAGATCATCGGCATGCAGATGCTGGTCGAGGGCCTCGCCATGGGCGCCTTCGCCACCGGCTTCCAGTTCAACCGCGACCCGCTGGCCCGCAAGCTCTTCCAGCTGGTGATGACCGACGAGGCCTTCCACCACAAGTTCGGGAAGATCTGGGCCGACCGCACGATCCCCAAGATGAGCCAGGAGGAGCGCGAGACGGTGGAGGACTGGGCCGCCCACTGCTTCCAGAGCCTGCTGTTCAACCTGGGCTCGCCGATCCAGCAGGCGCAGGTCTACAGCGACTTCGGCCTCGATCCCGACAAGGTGCTCGAAGGGGTGCGCGAGATCATCCAGAACGACGACGCGCGCCGCGAGCGGCTGAAGAGCCAGACCAACATCTTCCGCGTGCTGATCAAAACCCTGCACAACGCCGGCCTGATCACCGAGCGGACGCGCGCCTTCTATGCGACCTATGTCGACATGGAGGAACTGAAGGCCGAGGGCGACAAGATGGTCGGCGACGACATCGCCGAGGAGGGCATCAAGTACCTCCAGGAGATCAACTTCAAGGACCGCGGCCGGCCGGTGACGCTCGCCGCGGAGTAGGCTGTTCCTCTGCGCCCAGCTGGTCCGCCAGCATGGAGAGCGCGATCTCCAGGGCCGCGATCCGCACCCGCGCGCGGCCGACGTCTCCCAGCTCCAGCTTGCGGTGTGTCGTCGGCTGACCGCGCCGGGCGCAGGCGAAATGCACCAGGCCGCCGGGCTGGCCCGGGCCGCCGTCGGTGAAGCCGGTGATGGCGGCGGCGAGGTCGGCATGGGAATGCGCGAGCGCGCCTTCCGCCATCGCCCGGGCACAGGCCTCGGAAACCGCGCCGTCGCCGTCCAGGATTTCGGCGGACACGCCCAGGATCTCGCGCTTGGCCTCGTGGGTGTAGACCACGAACCCGCACTCGAAGGCGTGGCTCATGCCCGGGATGTCGGTGAGCAGCGACGCCAGCAGGCCGCCGGTGCAACTCTCCGCCGTCGCCAGCCTCAGCTCGGCGTCGCAAGCCTCGCGAAGGACGCGCTGGGCCAGCGCGTCCACCGCCGGCGGCAAGGCCGGGTCAAGGGCTTCGGCCATCGCGCGGCCGCTATTGCAGGGCTTTCCCCTGGACGCCGTCCATCTGGCCCATCAGTTCTTCCTTGCGGGCTTTCAGTTGGGCGCCGACCGCCTTCATGTCCATTTCGGTCTTCTTGAGCTTCGGAAAGAGCTCCTTCTCTTCCTCTTCGACGTGGTGCTCGATCTGCTCCTGCAGGACCGTCACCTTCGCGTCGTAGAGATCGTCGCTGGGCTGCATGCCTTCGATCTCGCCGATGAGCTCCTTGGCGGCGGCGTGCTCGACGACGGCTTCATCGACCATGTCTTCGTCGTCCAGATATTCGCGGCTGACGGGATAGAAGATCTCTTCCTCGATCTGGGTGTGGACCTTCAGCTCCAGGCAGATCTTGTCGGCGAGCGCCTTCTTGCGGTCCTCGTCCCGGGCTTTCTCGAACTGCCCGAACAGCTTCTCGACTTCACGGTGGTCGGCCTTCAGCAAGGCGACGGCGTCCTGGCCGCGCCCGGCGGTCGATCTGGACGTGCTTTTCCTGGTGGATTTGCTGGCGGGCTTCTTGCTGCTGGAATGGGTGGCCGTCGGCATGGTGATGCTCCGTTTACGCGCGCGGGGCGATCACGCCCCCTCTGCCCGCGTCAACCCCTTAGGCGAACCTCGGTTCCCGCTTGATTTTCGCTGTTGATACGGCTCGTTGACGCCATGAGCAGAGGACCCGAGGTGATCGTGGCCGGCGCGGGCGCGCTGGGCTTGAGTGTGGCGTTGAGCCTGGCCGATGCGGGCTGCCGGGTGAGCGTCCGGGACCCGACGGAAGCGCCCAACGCGTCCGCGGTCGCCGCCGGGATGCTGGCGCCGGTGTTCGAGGCGGTGCTGGACGCCGAGAGCGCGGGCGATCTCGGCCTGTTGCTGGCGGCGCGTGACCTCTGGCCGGCCCTGGCGGCCCGGGCCGAAGTGGCGATCGATCGGTCCGGGACGGCGGCGGTGGGTTCGCAGGCCTGGCTGGCGACGGTGGAAGCGGGCCTCGTCCGGTTCGGGCTGCGCGGCGCCGACCTACCGCGCCCCCTGCTCGAGGACCTGGCGCCTGGAATCGCGCCGGGGCTGCAGGCGCGGCTGGTGCGTGAGGACTGGCGCCTGGATCCGTTGTCGGCGCTGGAGTCGCTGCGGAGCGCGGCGCGGGACGCGGGTGTAACCTTGCTCCGCGAGCGCGTGGGCGTGCGCGCCAAAGCGGACTGGCTGGTCATCGCCACCGGCGCCGGCCAGGACCTTGCGGGCGTCGCGCCCGAACTGGCCGTGCTCTCGCCGATCAAGGGGCAGATCCTGCGCTTTCCGGGGCGCGCCGCCGGCCGCATCAGCCTGCGCGGGGAGAGCGCCTATGCCGTGCCGGGACCGCAAGGCCTGGCCATCGGGGCGACCATGGAGCCCGGTGTCGCGGATGCTCGCGTGAACCGCCAGGCCTTGCAGCCGCTGGCGCGGGCGGCCTCACGGCTGTTCCCGCAGCTCGACGGCGCGGCTTTCACGGCCGCGGCGGGCGTCAGGGCGACGACGCCGGACGGCTTGCCGATGGTCGGCCTGTCGGAAACACCCGGCGTTATCCTGGCGGTCGGGGCGCGCCGCAACGGCTGGCTGCTGGCCCCGCTGGTGGCTCAGGTCGCGGCGGCCTGCGTGACCGGGCGTAATCCGGGCCCCTATGCGCGACGCTTCGATCCGGGCAGGTTCGGCGACACGGGGAGGGCGGCATGAACGGCTTCTGGTTCACCGAGGAGCAGCAGGCGATCCGCGACGGCGTGCTGCGGCTCTGCGCACGGTTCGATGCGGACTACTGGCGGCGCACCGACGAGACCGGCCAGTTCCCGGAAGACTTCGTGGCCGCAATGGCTGAGGCGGGCTGGCTTGGCGCGGCCATGCCTGTGGAGCTCGGCGGCTCGGGCCTGGGCGTTACCGAGGCGGCCATCGCGATGCAGGCCGTGGCGGAAAGCGGGGCGGGCTTTTCCGGCGCGAGCGCGCTGCACCTCAACATCTTCGGCCCTATGCCACTCGTGAAGTTCGGGACTGACGAACAGAAGCGGCGGCTGATCCCGCGGCTGATCAGCGGCGAGGACAAGATGTGCTTCGGGGTGACCGAGCCCGACGCCGGCCTCGATACCACCAGCCTGACCACCAAGGCGACGCGGACCAACGACGGCTACGTCATCCGCGGCCGCAAGATGTGGACCACCATGGCGCAGCGGGCGACCAAGATGCTGATCGTGGCCCGCACGACGCCGCGCGCGGAGGTGAAGAAGGCGACGGACGGGATCAGCCTGTTCTATGTCGACTTCGACCGCGAGAAGATCCAGGCGACGCCGATCCCAAAGATGGGCCGCAAGGCGGTGGAATCCAACTCGGTCTTCATCGACGACCTGCACGTCCCCGCCGACGCCCTGGTGGGCGAGGAGGGCAAGGGCTTCCACTACCTGCTGGAGGGGCTCAATCCCGAGCGGGTGCTGATCGGCGCGGAAGCCGTGGGCCTGGGCCGCGCGGCGCTGAAGAAGGCGGCCGCCTATGCGAAGGAACGCGTGGTGTTCGGTCGCCCGATTGGCCAGAACCAGGGCGTCGCCCACCCGCTTGCGCGGGCCTGGGCGGAGCTTGAGGCCGCCAACCTGATGGCCTTCAAGGCCGCCGCGCTCTACGACGCCGGGCGTGAGTGCGGGGCGGAAGCGAACGCGGCTAAGTACCTGGGCGGAGAGGCCGGGTTCCGCGCCTGCGAGGCGGCGGTCATGGCCCACGGGGGCATGGGCTACGCCAAGGAGTTCGACGTGGAGCGCTATTTCCGGGAATCGATGATCGCGCGCCTTGCGCCCGTCAGCCGCGAGATGGTCTTCAACTACATCGCCGAGCGCGTGCTGGGGCAGCCCAAGAGCTACTGAGGCCGCCGCTCACTTCAGGGCGAAGCGGATCGGGACCTGAACGGTCCCTCCATCGACCGCCTGGCCGTCCAGGGTCTGAGGGTTCATCCGGAAGAAGCGGGCGAGCTTCAGCGCGGCGGCCCCGAAGCCCGCCCCGGCGGGGGTCTCGTTCGCGATCGTGCAATCGTGGACGCTGCCCGAAGCGGCGACCTGGCAAGCCAGGGTCGCAGCCCCGCCGATTTCGCGCCGGAGCGCGCCTTCCGGATAGACATTGGCCATTTCCTCGCCCGACGGGCGGCGCAGCCAGCTCGGGCTGCGGATCTCGTGCCGGACCTGTGGCGGCTCGACCCTGGCGATCTCCTGCGGAACCGTCTCGATCGGCTTGAAGGCCTGCGGCGGAGCCTCGATCTGCGGGAGCTTCACCGGCAGCGGATCGAGCGGCGGGGCGTCGCGGGTCACCGGCGGGTCCAGGGCGGTGGGTGGCTTCTCGATGGGGTTGGGCAGGTCCGGCTTCCTGGGCGTGAACAAGATGGTGTCGATGATGGTGTCCGCGACGGCCGGGGCGGGCGGCGGCGGATTGAATTTCGCATAGGCGAGATAGGCCAGCACGCAGGCGTGTACGGCGAGCGAGATGCCGATCGCGGTGCGGATGTGCGGCGGCAGGCGCCGGCCGGCGCGCGGCTCGAAGTCGAAGGGCCGGGCCTGACGGATGACCATCGCGAACTCCTTGAGATTTCACATGCGTAATAAACTACAGACGTGAAATTCCGTCAACCGCTCTTCCGTCCGCGCCCTGAACCGCCGGTTCCGTCGCCGTTCATGTTCAGCGAGCCATGTTCTTGGGTCCCACTGGAACAGTGAAGCTGCCTGAGGGTTTTGACGCCATGACCTACCGCCGCCTCCTTCTGACCGCCGCCGCGACAAGCCTGATGCTGGCCGCGTGCAATCAGAAACCTGCTGCCCCGGTCACCGGGGCGCCGATCGCCAGCCTGCCCCTGGCCGAGGCCGCGCCCCCGCCGGAAGTGGTCGCGCCGGCCGCCGACCAACTGCCCGCCGCGCCGCCGATCCGCCGCGTGGCGACCGCGCCGCGGCCGGTCTACAGCTACATCGACTCCGCCTATGAACTGGCCGACGCCTTCGCCGACAGCCCGCCCGACTACACCGTCGACTACGACGGCGAACGGCCCTGGGTGTGGCGTTCCGGCGGCGGCGAGTACCGCGTGGTCGAGCAGACGCCCTACGGCATGCGCGAATACTTCTACCGTGGCGACAGCGACTATCCGTTCCTGATCCGCGACACCGATTATTCCTACGCCTACGACGACGGCGCCCTGGTCGAGGTGTTCGACAGCTATGGCCGGCCCTACGCCGACTATGGCCCGACGCAGATCGACTACGCCTCGCGCTATCTGGTCCGCGCGCGGCGGCTCTACTACGCCGCGGTCCACGAACAACGGCAGGCCGCCTACGCCGCCAACTGGCGCGACCACCGCGAGGTGGTGCTGGCGCCGCAGCGCCAATGGGCCGTCGAACAGCAGCGCAATGACGACTGGCGCCGCTGGCGCAAGCAGCGCGCGACGCAGGCGCAGTTCCAGAAGCGCCAGGTCAGCTTCAATCGCGAACGGGCGCAGCGGCAGGCCTATGCGGCTCGTCTTGCGCCGGTGATCGCGACCGCGGCCGCGCCTCAGCACCGCGAGCGGCCGTTCGAAGCTCGCCGGGACTTCGGCGGTCAGGGGCGTCAGGCCCAAGTCCAGGCTCAGGCTCAGGCTCAGGCTCAGGCTCAGGCTCAGGCTCAGGCCCAGGCCCAGGCCCAGGCCCAGATGCAGGCGCAGGCTACGGCGCGGGCTCAGTCCGAAGCGCAGCGCCAGGCACAGATCGCCACTCAGCAGCGACAGGGTCGAGACCAGCAGCGCGCCCAACTCGCAGCCGAGGCCGCGGCGCGGGAGCACGGCCAGCGCCAGCAGCAGGCGCAGGCTCAGCAGGCCCGCCAGCAGCAACGGGCCCAGGCTGAGGCTCAGCGCGCCCAACGCGCCGCCGGCCTTGGGCAAGCCCAGCAAATGCAGGCCGCGCGCGCCGAGCGTGAGCGCCAGCAGGGCCAGGCGCGCGACCAGCAGCGGCTGCAGGCCCAGGCCGCCGCGCAGCATGCGCAGCAGGCCGCCGCCCGGGCGCAGCAGGCGCAACAGGCCCAAGCCGAGGCGCGGGGCCGCGACCAGCAGCGCGCCCAGGCGCAGGCGCAGCGGGCGCAACGTGACGCCGCCCGTCAGCAGGCGCAGCAGGCGGCGCGCGCAGCACGTGAGCACCAGCAGGCGCAGGCCCAGGAGCAGCAGCGGGCCCAGCGTGACACGGCGCGTCAGCAGGCCCAGCAGGCGCAGGCAGAGGCCCGCAACCAGGCGCGCGCCCAGGCCCAGCAACAGCAGCGGGCTCAGCGCGAGGCTGCGGGCCAACAGGCTCGGCAAGCTCAAGCTCAGGCTCGCGAACAGCAGCGCGCGCAACAGGAAGCGGGCCGCCAGCAGGCGCAGGCCGCACGGCGAGAGGCGCAGCAGGCCCAGGCCCAGCAGCGCCAGGCTCAGCAGGCGCAACAGGCCCAAGCCGCGGCGCAGCATGCCCAGCAGGCCGCCGCCCACGCGCAGCAGGCACAACAGGCCCAAGCCGCGGCGCAGCACGCGCAACAGGCGGCCGCCCACGCGCAAAAGGCTCAACAGCCCGCCCGCGGCCAGCATCCCGACAAGGACAAGAAGCACCCGGAGCAATAGTCCTCGCGCTGCCTGTAAGATTTCCCCTGTCCGTCGGACTACCTTGACGAGACGGACAGGGATTTGGCGTGGACGCGGCTGCGGGACAGGACGAACGCTACACGGCCGCCGCCGCCGAGTTCGGGCCGGCGATCGCGCGGCTGGCCCGCGCCTATGAGGCCGACGCCGACCCGCGGCGCGACCTGATCCAGGACATCCACGTGGCGCTCTGGCGTAGCCTCGCCGGCTTCGACGGCCGCTGCTCGCTGCGCACCTGGGTCTATCGGGTGGCGCACAACACCGCCGCGGGTCACGTGCAGAAGCGGAACCGTTGGCGGGGCGAGCGCTGGGCGAGCCTCGATGCGCTGGAACATGTCGCGGACACCGACGATCCGGAGGCCGCCGTGGGCGAACGCCGCGCGCTCGCGCGCCTGATGGCGCTGATCCAGCAACTCGCCCCGCCCGACCGGCAGGTGGCGCTGCTTTATCTGGAAGACCTGGACGCCGCCGCGATCGGCGAGATCACCGGCCTCTCGGCCGTTGCGGTCGCCACCAAGATCCACCGCCTGAAAGCCCTCCTGGCCCGGCGGTTCGCCGAGGGAGGCCAGTCATGAGCCTGCCGCCTGACGATCACCTGAAGGCCCTCTGGAAGGGCCAGGAAACGGAGCACCCGACCATGACCACGCAAGCCATCCGTGCGCTCGCCCGCAACCATGGGACCCACGTCCGGGACCGCTTCGCCATGGGCCTGGTGCTGATCGCCGTGGAAGCGGCCTTCTTTGGCGTGATGGCCCTGCGAGCCCGCAACGCCTGGATCCTCGGCGGAGACGTCGCGGTGCTGGCGGGTCTGGTCTGGATGACGTGGAGGCTCGGCCGCAAGCTGCCAGGCCGGTTGCCGGGCGCGAGCGCTTCGGCGAGCGCCCTGATCGACTTCCATCGCGCGGAACTCGAACGCCAGCAGACCAACTACCGGTGGCTGTTGCTGTCGGCCGGCCCGATCATCGCCGGGCTTCTGGTGATGGTGTACGGCTTTCACGTGCTGCGGCCGCAGGCCGGGCTCACCAGGTTCGCGCCGTTCTTCATCCTGCTCGTGAGCTGGTTCGTGGCCGGCTGGTTCATCCAGCGCCGGCAGGCGCGGCGGTTGCGGGCCCAGATCGACGAGCTCGACGCGATGAAGCGGGACTAGGCGCCGGCCTGGCGATCTTCACCAAGGTTAGCGGCGCGTTAACCACGATCGTTCAGGACTCGCAGGCATGGCGATCCAGGGAATCCGGGGCGTGGTGGAGGCGGCGATCCAGCGCGCCTCCCAGGCGACGGGCGTCGATTTCTCGTTCCTGATGAAGACCGCGGGGCGCGAAAGCGGGATGAATCCCGGGGCCAAGGCCCGCAGTTCGTCGGCGGCCGGGCTCTTCCAGTTCGTCGAGCAGACCTGGCTCTCCACGCTCAAGCAGCACGGCGCCAAGCACGGCTACGCCCGCTACGCGGAGCTGATCAACAAGGGGTCCGACGGCCGCTACCACGTGGCCGGCGACGAGGCGCGCCGGGCGGTGATGGACCTGCGCCTCGATCCGCATGCCGCGTCCCTGATGGCGGGCGAACTCACCTCGGATTCCGCAGCCTACCTGAAGGGGCGCACGGGTCGTGCGCCGACCGCAGGCGAGCTCTATGCCGCCCATTTCCTCGGTCCCCAGGGCTCGGCGAAGTTGATCGAGGCGGTGGAGAGGCGGCCCGGCGCGACGGCCGCGCAACTCTTCCCGGAGGCGGCTCACGCCAACAAGGCGATCTTCTACCACGACGGCCGCGCGGCCACCGTCGGCGAGGTCTACGCCAACCTGACCAAGACCGCGGGCGCCGCCATGCCGATCGAGCCCGCCACACCCGCGCCATCCCAGGACGGCGGCTTCATCCAGTACGCCTCGGCGCGCCAGGCGGACCACCAGCGCCAGCAGGAGGAGCTGATTTCGCTGATCCTGCGCGGCTCCCAGCCCAGCGACCAAGTGGGCGTCGGCAGCCGCCTGACGGGCTCGATGTTCACCAGCGAGATGCTGCGGGTGCTGTCGGAGAGCCGGCGAGGCTAGACACGCCCGGCGAGGTGCGCCGCCTGCGGACCGCCCCGCCGATCATCGCGAACCCGAGAATCATCAGCGCCCAGGCGCCCGGCTCCGGCACATCGGCCGCGAAGCTCGACGCGTCGGGGCCGAAGTCGGCGATCTGGACGTTCGAGCCCAGCCCGCTGCGCGGCCATAGATTGTAGAGGTAGTTGGCGGTGGTGAAGCCCGTCGAGGGCAGCGCCGAGAAGGGAATGATCGCGCTGATGCTGTCGCCGGAGACGGTGACCGCGCCCGCGGAGAGCACGGTGGTGGTGGGCGGATTGGCGCCGTTGAAGGCCAGCACCTGGCCGGTCGCGTTGGGCAGCAGGACGACGACGGCGTCGAAGAAGACGCCCGCGCCCACCGGCGGGGCGCCGGCGAGCAGGCCTTCCGTGCCCGCGCCGCGATTGACGCCCCAGACATAGACGCTGCCCGAGGTCGTGCCGACAGCGCCGCCGAGCAGAGCCGAGAGGGTGACGTCGGTTCCATCCTGCCGCGCGCTGACCGAGCGGACGTCGAGGTCGCCGTTCTGGGGACCGGAAAAGGTTCCCGGGAAGTCGTTGGCCGGGTCGATGGCGGTCGTGGCGTGGGCGGGCCGCAGGGCGGCCGAGGCGGCGACGAGGCCTATGGCCAGACCGAGGGCCGGAAGGCCCGGGTAAGGGGCGCGCATCATGGTGGTGGTTCCTTTTTGGGGGTGAAAAGGACGCAAGGCGCTGGACAAACTTCGTTGGCTTTGGCGCCGCCCACCGATCGTTCCCGCCGTGACGCCGCCCCCTCTGACGGCTCAGGTGTCCGACCGGCCCCCGAGGACGCCGTAACGATCACAACTGTCGGTAGCTAAGCCCTGGCCCGGCCTCCCGCCGAATCACATGCGGGTGAAAATCTCTTTACGATGTAAGGGTTTAGGTGAACGGCTTGGCATGGCGGTTGCTTCGGCTGTGCGTCAATCGGGTGACAAGCGGTCGGCGCGGCCCAATAGTGGCGCGGGACCCAGGTCGAGGGTCCGTGGAGGAAAGAGCCATGGCCTACGCGCCGGCGCACCGGGCGTTCTACGACGCCGACAGCCACATCATGGAACTGCCGGACTTCCTGAAGAAGTACGCCGATCCCGGCCTGCGCGACGAAATCCCGGAGGTGAGCTATGCCGCCTCGCTGGTCACCGACGAGGAGGTCGCGGTGATCGTCGGCCAGGGCAGCCGGCACAGCGCCGAGCACATCGCGGCCCAGATCGCGCTCGGTGACCGGCTGATCGAGAGCTCCAAGGAAATCCAGGCGCTCGGCGCCTTCGACCGCGACGACCGCAGCAAGGCGCTGGACCTGCTGGGCTTCAAGAAGCAGCTGGTCTTCGCCACCCACAGCGTGGCCATGCCGTTCTCGCCGTCGTCGAAGATCACGCCCGAACTGCGCTACGCCGCGACGCGGGCGCACAATCGCCACATGGCGGATTTCTGCGGCGCCGATCCGCGCCTGCTGGGCGTGGCGATCATTCCGCTGGACGAGCCTGAGTTGGCCATCGCCGAGCTGGACGCCGCCATCGCCTCGGGCCTGAAGGCCGTCTGGATCCCGCATCGCCCGCCGCTTGAGCGCTCGCCGGGCCACGTGGACTTCGATCCCTTCTGGGCGCGGCTGGCGGAGAGCGGCACGCCGTTCCTGCTGCATGTGGGCGGGGCGCCGCTGCAGCAGGCGCGGGCCTGGATGAACAACGGCCGGGGGCTGGTCAAGGACTGGATGGGTGGCGGCGAGAACCTGCGGTCCAAGGACATCGCCATCCTGCACCAGGGGCCGGAGACCTTCATCTCGGTGATGCTGATCGACGGGGTGTTCGAGCGGTTCCCGGCGCTGCGCGGCGCCAGCGTCGAGCTGGGCGCGGGCTGGGTCCCGTCGCTGCTCACCCGCCTGGACTGGGTGGCCAAGAACTGGATCCGCGCCGACAAGGGCCAGACGCCGTTCAGCCGCAAGCCATCGGAGACGCTGCGCACGCAGATGGCCTTCACGCCCTTCGTCTTCGAGGACGTGGGCGTGCTGATCGACCAGTCGAGCCCGGACCTCTACCTGTTCTCCAGCGACTATCCGCATGTCGAAGGCGGCCGCGACCCGATCAAGAAGTTCGAGGGCTTCCTGGGCGACCGCGACGATACGGTGCGCGACGCCTTCTACGCCGAGAACTTCCTGCGGATCTTCCCGGATGCGCGGGTGGCCGAGCCGGCGAAGGTGCTGGCCACCCAGGCCTAAGCCGCAGCTTCCGCGGCGAAGATGGCGTCGATCTCGGCGGGCGAATAGCCGATCTCGGCCAGCACCTCGCGGGTGTGTTCGCCCAGCGTGGGCGAGCGCGGGCGAACCGTGGCGTCGGCCCCAGGGAAGCGGGCGGGGGCGGCGGGCGAGGGGAAGGTGCCGCCCTGTCCGTCCTCCACCTGCAGGATGGCGCCGGAGGCTGCGACCTGCGGATCGGCGGCGACCTCGGCGGGGGTCTGCACCGGCGACCAGACGAGGTCGGCCTCGTCCAGGCGCCGCGCGATCTCGTCGAACGGCAGGGCGGCGAAGGCCTTGTCCAACTCGGCGACCAGCAGGGGCGAGTTCTCGCGCCGCGCGCGGCTGGTGGCGAAGCGTTCGTCGTCCACCAGGTCCGGCCGCCCGGCGATCGCCGCGAAGGTCGGCCAGTCGCGGTTGCCGCCGCGCGGATTGTGCACGAACCAGCGCTCGTCGGCGCTCTTGAAGAAGGTGGCGATGGGGTTCATCGGCCGCTCGCGGGTGCGGATCGAGGCCAGGCGGCCGAACTTGAGCTGCACCGCCAGGTCGGAGCCCATGGTGTAGACCCCGGTCGCCAGCAGCGAGGTCTGCACCAGCCGCCCCTTGCCGGTCTTCTCGCGCTCGTAAAGCGCGGCCAGGATCGCCGAGACGGTGGCCAGCGTGGTGATGTGGTCGCCGAAGCCCGAGCGCAGCATGAAGGGGTCCATGCCCTTGGGCGCGGTCATGTGCGCCACGCCGGCGCGGGCCCAGAAGGCGGTGACGTCGAAGCCCGGCTTGTGGGCGTCCGGACCTTCCAGGCCGTAGCCGGTGACCTGGCAATAGACGAGCCGCGGATTGGCCGCGCGGACGGTCGCCTCGTCCAGGCCGGCGCGCTTCAGGGCGGCGGGCCGCACATTGGTGATGAAGACGTCGGCGGTGGCGGCCAGGCGGGCCAGCGCCTCGCGGCCCTCGGCCTTGCCGACATCCAGCACCACGGCGCGCTTGCCGCGGTTGTCGAGGTCGAAGGTCGGGTTGCCGGAGAGCTCGGTCTTCAGGTCGGCGAAGACGTGGCGCATGGAATCGCCGCCCGGCCGCTCGACCTTGATCACGTCGGCGCCCCAGTCGCCCAGGACACAGGCCGCACCGGGGGCCGCGATATAGGAGGCGAATTCGACGACCTTCAGGCCTTGCAGCAGCACGTGATTTTCCCTCGTTTCCGGCCGGTGTTTTCAGGCTGCGGCACTCTAGGACGGTTTCGCCGGCCCTGCGAAGCGCCTCAGGCTGAAGACTCGGGCGGCAGGTGTGGCTCAGGCGCCCGCGCGAAGAAAATCTTAATCCACAGATTCGCAGGCAACCTCCCGTTAAGAGTGGCGGCGGACAGTCAGACTCGTGGGACTCCGAACCAAAGGGGCGGGTTCGGGTCTTCGGGGGTCGTTTGGGGTCGATGTCGACGACGCGCTCAGCGCTGACGGACCTGGATATCCGTACGCTGGTCAAGGGGGCGACCGCGTCGGAGCGGGCCGCCGCCGCGAACAAGCTTTGCCAGGCGATCGACACCGCGCCGCTGTCCGACGAGGACCGCGAGACCGCCGCCGAGATCCTGCGGGTCATGGCCGCCGACGCCGCGGAACTGGTGCGCAAGGCGCTGGCGGTCACGCTCCGGGAATCCCCGCTGGTGCCGCGCGACGTGGCGCTGAAGCTCGCCCGCGACGTGGAGAGCATCTCGCTGCCGATGCTGGGCTGCTCGCCGGTGTTCACCGACGAGGACCTCGCCGAGGTCGTGCGGCTGGGCGGGCCGGTGCGTCAGCTCGCCATCGCCCGGCGGCCGATGCTGTCGACCACCGTCACCGACGCCATCGCCAAACATGGCTCCGAGCGCGCGGTCGCCGCGGCCTGCGCCAACGACAACGCCGACTTCGCCGAGGCCGCGCTGCAGGCGGTGCTGGTCCGCTTCGAGACCCACGAGAAGGTGCTTTCGGCGGTCGCCTACCGGAAGGTCCTGCCGCTGTCGGTCACCGAGCGGCTGGTGACCTTGGTCGGTGAGCAGGTCCGCGAGCACCTGATCGTCCACCACGAGATCTCGCCGGAGACGGCGCTGGCGCTGGCGACGGGTTCGACCGAACGGGCGACCCTGGACCTGGTGGACGAGGCCGGCCGCGCCGCCGACGTGCGCGGCTTTGTGGGCCACCTGGCGTCCTCGGAACGGCTGACGGCCTCACTGCTGCTGAGGGCCCTCGCCAACGGGCACATGACCTTCTTCGAGTGGGGCCTGGCCGAGCTCGCCGGGGTGCCGCACCACCGGACCTGGCTGATGATCCACGACGCCGGCCCGCTCGGCCTGCGGGCGATCTACGAGCGCGCCGGCCTGCCGGCCCGGCTGTTCCCGGCCTTCCGCGCGGCGGTCGACACCTTCCACTCCATGGAATTCGACGGCGGGGCGCGCGACCTGGAGCGCTTCCAAGAGCGCATGCTGCAGCGGTTCCTGACCCAGCCGCAGTCCGCCGGCCGCGACGACGTCGACTACCTGCTCGACAAGATGGACAAGGTTTCCCGCGCGGCCCGCCAGGACGCCGAGGTGGCCAAGACCGCCTGATCGCCGGTTGCGCCGCGCCGACGGCGGCCCCAAGCTCGCGGGATGTCTGAAACCGTCGCCGATATCAAACCCGCCGCCACCATCCTGCTGCTGCGCGACGACCCCGTCTTCGAAGTGCTGATGGTCAAGCGCCATCACCAGATCGACTTCGCCTCCGGCGCGCTGGTGTTTCCGGGCGGCAAGAGCCACGCGGGCGACCACGATCCGGCCTGGGCGGAGCACGTGCTGGGCTGGGACGCCTACGACGCCGAGCAGCGGGGCCTGCGCATCGCCGCCATCCGCGAGGTCTTCGAGGAGGCCGGCATCCTGCTGGCCAAGCGGCGCGACGGCCAGCCGATGAGCGGCGAGGCCTGCCCGATGGACGTCCGCGCGGCGGTGGACGCGGGGACCACCGCCTTCATCGAGGTGGTGCGCGACCTGGAGGCGCGGCTGGACCTCTCGGCCCTGACGGTCTTCGCCCGCTGGATCACGCCGCCGCTCACGCCCAAGCGGTTCGACACCTGGTTCTATGCGGTCAATGCGCCGCTGGAGCAGCTCGCTGCCTGCGATGGGCGCGAGACGGTGGACGCCGAGTGGATCGCGCCCTCCGAAGCCCTGCGCCTGGCGGCGGCAGGCGAGCGTAAGGTGATCTTCCCTACGCGGATGAACCTGAAACTGCTGGCCGAGGCGCGGGATGCGGGCGACGCGGTGACGCGGGCCGCAGCGCGGACGCTGGTCACCGTGCAGCCGCAGATCCAAGCGCGAGCGTCAGGGCGCGTGCTGGTGCTGCCGCCCGACGCCGGCTATGGCGTGGTCGAGGAGCCGCTGGAAAACGTGATGTAGAACGAGGGCTTGGCGGCCCGTCTTAAGCGACGACGGCCTTCACGCGACGCTCGAGCTCCTCGACCAGGATGCTGCCGACAGGATGGTCGTCGGACTTGATGTCGTCGCGGACCGCCGCCTTGATCGCGTCGATGTGCGCGTCGACCAGCTCGAGGGAAGTGTTCGCGCGCTTTTCCTTCTCGTCGATCATCCGGCAGAGCGAGCCGGCGATGCGGGTGATCAGCTGGTAGCCGTAGGTCGTGCCCAGGCCCTTCAGGTCGTGGGCGCGAAGGTAGAGGTTTTCCATGGTCTCGGGCGTGGCGCCCTCGGTCTTCACCTGCTGGCGGGCGGCTTCGAGCTTGGTGATCTCGTCGGCGAGCCACTGGGTGAAGTTGCTGGCCAGGCTCTTCAGCGCAGCTTCCGCCTTGGCGATCGCGGCCGGGTCGATCGCGCCCAGTCGGCCGCCGCCCACCTTCAGGCGAAGGGCGTTGGTCGGCTGGATCATCTGACCGGGATTTTGCTGGCTCATAGCGGCGGCCCCTAACTGAACACCCGCTAACCCTAGGGCGAACCCGTTAATAAGCGATGAGAGGCAAGCCCCGGTTTTGGCTGGCTTTCCGGGTGCTTCACTGGGTCGCAGATCAGGCCGAGAACTGCTCGGCCAAGACCCGCTCCTCAAGGCTGCGGCCTTCGTCGAACAGCATATTCAGCGCCACTTCGCGGTGCTCCGCCACATGCACGGTCAGGACGTCGCGGACTTCGATGTTGTCGGCGACCGCGCTGACGGGCCGCTTGGTGGGCTCAAGGATGTCGAACGTCACCTTGGCGGTATGGGCCAGCAGCGCGCCGCGCCAGCGTCGCGGCCGGAACGCGCTGATCGGCGTGAGCGCCAGGACCCGGGCGTCCAATGGGATGATCGGACCGTGGGCGGAGAGGTTGTAGGCGGTGGAGCCGGCGGGCGTGGAGACCAGCGCCCCGTCGCAGGACAGCTCGCTCAGCCGCTGCTTGCCGTCGATGGCGATGCGCAGCTTCGCGGTCTGGCGCGTCTGGCGCAGCAGCGAGACCTCGTTGATGGCCAGCGCCTCGTGGGTTTCGCCATGCACGTCGACGGCGGTCATGCGCAGGGGATGGATCACCGCGCGCTCGGCGACGGCGATGCGCTCCTCCAGCCCGTCCTCGCTGTAGTCGTTCATCAGGAAGCCGACCGAGCCGCGGTTCATGCCGTAGACGGGAAGGCGGGTGGCCATGTTGTCGTGGAAGCACTCGAGCATGAACCCGTCGCCGCCGAGGGCCACGATCACTTCGGCCTCGGCGATCGGCACGTCGCCGTATCGCGCGGCGAGCCGTGCGCGGGCCTCCTCGGCTTCGGGGCGTTCGCTGGCGGTGAAGGCGATGCGCGTCACGCAGGGCTCGAGCTTGTGGCGACCTCAGGCAGAAGCGGGCAAGCGCGGCGGCTTGTCAAACCGCGGCCCTAGATGGCGATCGCGGCCTGGCGGAAGGCGGTGGCGGCGACCTGCGGGCTGACCGGCCCGAAGGCGCCGATGGCGCGCGCGGCGCCCTCCGCGCCGCCGCCCGGGCGGCCGCCGTTCAGGTTGCGCACCATCTGCAGGATGCTGGGGAAAACGCTGCGGTCGATGCCGACCGCGGCGCAGGCGAGCCCCAGGAGTTCGGGCCGGTCGGAGTCGAGCACCTGCTGGACGTGCTCCTGCTCGAAACGGCCCAGCATGGCGAGCGCGATGGCGAACAGCGACAGGCGGCCCTCCTGCAGCGCACGCACCAGGTAGCCCGGCCGCAGCTGGCCGGCGGAGTGCAGCTTTTCGATCAGCCGCTGCTCCATGGCTTCGCGCTCGCCGTCCCGGGCGAGCACCACGACCCCCTGGCCTGACGGGCCGGCGCCGTGCGCCTCCTGCACCGACTGCGCGAGGGCGGCCTCCATGAGCTTGGGGTCGAGGCGGAAGCGCTCGCTGAGCGACTGGCGCAGCGCCTGGCCGACCCAGATGTAGAGCTGCATCGCCAACTCGCCGGTGAGCTTGGGGTGGCGCGAGAGCGGAATGCGCAGGGTCGCGACGTTACGCGCATGCTCGACGAGGCGCTGCATGTCGGCGGGCGCCAGATCGGCCGAGGCGTTGCTGGCGAGCGCGGTCATGACGGCCGGCTCGGCGGTGCGCAGGATCGCGGCGACGACCGAGGCGCCGAGGTTCGGGCGGCGCGCGACCTCGATCTGATGCTCGATGGTCGCCTCGACGAGCAGGCGGATGAGGTCGGGCTCCTTGAGCACGGGGCTGGAAGCGATCACCGGCCGGGCGATCTCGATCTCGTCGAGCGCCAGCACGTTGATCAGGGCCGCGGGCGCCCATTCGGCGCTGGAAAGCTTCTGGGCGAGCCGCTTGCGGATCTCGCGCTCGGCGCCGGCGACGAGGCCGAGGAAGATGGAATTCAGCAGGGTCTGGATCTGCGGCTGCGCGCGAACCGCCGCGCCGTCGTCGGCGTCGCACAGTTCCACGATGCCCAGCAGCAGGCGCTCGCGGTCCGCAGGCGTGCGGCTTTTCGCGAGTTCAAGCAGGCCTTCGCTGCTCAACGCGACGCTCAAGCCTGCCCCTCCATTCTGTCGGTACGGCTTAGGTCGGCGAAATTGCCCGGTGGGGATGAAAACATGTTTAAACCAGGGAAATTCTCAGGTCGGAGGCATGACATGGCCGAGCCGCTCATCCTGGCGCTCGATCAAGGGACCACCAGCACGCGGGCGATCCTGTTCGACGCGAAGGGCCGGGCGCTGGCCGAGGCGGGCCGTCCACTGCAACAGTTCTATCCGGCCGACGGCTGGGTGGAGCACGACGCCGAGGCGATCTTCCAGGCCAGCGTCGAGGTGCTGCGCGAGGCGGTGGCCAAGGCGGCGCGCGAGATGGGCGATGTGGCGGCCATCGGCATCACCAACCAGCGCGAGACGGTGGTGATCTGGGATCGCCGGACGGGCAAGCCGATCCACAGGGCTATCGTCTGGCAGGACCGCCGCACGGCAGACGTCTGCGAGCGGCTGCGCGGCGAAGGGCGGGAAGCCCAGGTGACGGAGGTCACCGGCCTGCTGCTCGATCCCTATTTCTCCGGGACCAAGATCGGCTGGCTGCTGGACAAGGTGGACGGTGCGCGCGCCCGGGCCGAGGCGGGCGACCTGCTGGCCGGCACCATGGACAGCTGGGTGATCTGGAAGCTGACCGGCGGCAAGGCGCACGCCACCGACGCCACCAACGCCTCGCGGACCCTGCTGTTCGACATCCGCCGCCAGGCCTGGTCGGCCGAGATGGGTGACATGCTGGGTGTGCCACTGGGCTTGATGCCGCAGGTGCTCGACTGCACCGGCGACTTCGGGGAGACGCAGGCCGATCTGCTGGGCCGGGCCATCCCCATCCGGGGCGTGGCCGGCGACCAGCAGGCCGCGCTGATGGGGCAGGGCTGCATCCGGCCCGGCGAGATGAAGGCTACCTACGGCACCGGCTGCTTCATGCTGCTGAACACGGGCGAGGCGGCCCCGACGTCGAAGGCGCGCCTGCTGACCACCGTCGCCGCGCGGGTCGACGGGCGGACCACCTATGCGCTGGAAGGCGCGATCTTCATCGCCGGCGCTGCGATCCAGTGGATGCACGAGGGCCTGAACGTCGGCGGCGGGCCGCAGGGCGTCGAAAAGCTGGCGATGAGCGCGCGCGACGACCTGGGCGTGGTGCTGGTGCCGGCCTTCACGGGGCTCGGCGCCCCCTGGTGGGACGCCGGCGCGCGGGGCGCGATCGTCGGCCTGACGCGGGACGCCGGCCTGGCGGAGATCAGTCGCGCCGCCTTCGACGCCTCGGCCCTGCAGACCCGCGACCTGATCGAGGCCATGCGCGCCGACGCCCCGGAAGCCTTCCACGAGAAAGTCGAAATGCGCATCGACGGCGGCATGTCGCGCAGCACCTGGTTCAGCCAGCGGCTGGCCGACCTGACCGGGATCAGCGTCTGCCGCGCGACCTACGGCGAGACGACCGCCCTGGGCGCGGCGCTGTTCGCGGGCGTGGGCTCGGGCGTCTACCGCGATGTCGAGGAGGCGGCCGGCGCGCGGCCGCAGACCGAGGGCTATGCGCCGGCCATGGACAGCCACCGCCGCGAGGCCGCCTATGCCCGCTGGCTGGACGCGGTCGGGCGGGTGCGCAGCTAACTTGACGCCTTGGCGCCCGAAGAGGACTCTAGGGCCAACGGACAGAACGGGAGACGCCCCATGGCGGACGGATCGGTTGCAGGCGTGGCGTCGCTGAAGGGCAAGGTCAGCGCCGAGGAATGGCAGGCCCGCGTGGACCTCGCCGCCCTCTATCGGCTGGTGGCGCTCTATGGGTGGGACGACCTGATCTACACCCACATCTCCGCGCGCATCCCCGGGCCGGAGCATCACTTCCTGATCAATCCTTACGGCATGCTGTTCGAGGAGATCACGGCCTCGTCGCTGGTGAAGATCGACCTCGACGGGAACATCCTCCAGGAGACGCCCTACTTCATCAATCCGGCAGGCTTCACGATCCACTCGGCGGTCCACGCCAACCGCGAAGACGCCCATTTCGTCATGCACCTGCACTCCGACGATGGCGTGGCGGTGGCGGCGCAGTCGCAGGGCCTGATGCCGATCTCCCAGCACGCGCTGATCGTGCTGCCGCGGCTGGCCTATCACGACTACGAGGGCATCGCCCTCAACCACGACGAACGCGAACGGCTGGTGGCGGACATCGGCGACAAGACGCTGATGCTGCTGCGCAACCACGGCACGCTGGCGGTCGGCGACAGCGCCGCGAACTGCTGGGTCGGGATGTATTACCTGGAGCGCGCCTGCACCATGCAGGTGAAGGCGCTGTCAGGCGGCGCCGAAGGCATCCTGATCGCTCCGGACGCCTCTCAGGCGGAGGTCCGCAACCAGGTCGCGCGCGGCATCGGCGGAGCGCTGGCCTGGCCGGGCTGCCTGCGCAAGCTGGACCGCGAGCTCCCCGGCTACGACGCCTGAGCGGCTGGCCCCATCGGGGCCTGCAACGCTTACGGACTTCAGAGGCCGAGGCTTCCTGCGACCGCCCGAGTGGCCGGGGCGGTTACGCTGCCCAAATTGACACAATTTAAGCCGACCTAAGGCGGGCGCCTTTGTCCGAGGGCGTGCGTTTTCGTGTGGCCCGCTGTTTCGGGCCTGAAATGCATCGGAATTCTTCTGAACTGGACGGCGTATATGCGAGCCGCATAAGAGCGCCCTGCCTCGATTTAATGCGCCCAGGATTGCGCCTGGGTGACGGAGCCTACCGTTTTGTTACGACGCCATTTCTTTCTCGTGGGAGCCTTGGCCGTGCTGGTCATCATGGTGCTGGTCGGCGCCTTGAAGCTGAGCACGGTCGGAAAGGGGCAAGGCGCTGGCGTAACCGGCGCGCCGGCCGGCGCGGCGCGGGCGCATCGTGGCGGGCCTGGCGGCTTCGGCAGCGGACCGACGCTGGTTTCGGTGGTGCAGGTGCAGCCGCACGCCTTCCAGGATGAGATCGAAGTGCTTGGCGTGGCCAAGGGGCGCCAGTCGGTGACCTTGACGGCCGCGACGAGCCAGCTGGTCGAGCGTGTGCGCTTCACGGACGGCCAGTCCGTGGCTCGCGGCGCCGTGCTGATCGAGCTCAAGGACACCGAACAGAACGCTGGCCTCGCCCAGGCGCAGGCCAAGCTCGCCCAGGCCAGGCAGGAATACGACCGCTGGGTCACGCTGAACCGGAAGGGCTTTGCCGCCCAGACCTCGGTCGACCAGTATCGCGCGGCCTTTCTATCGGCCCAGGCGGACGTCGCCGCGGCCCAGGCGCGCCAGGCCGACCGGACGATCCGGGCGCCGTTCGCCGGCGTGGTCGGCCTGTCGGACGTGGCGCCGGGCGCGCTCGTGAACCCCGGTTCGCCGATCGTCACCCTGGACGACATCTCCTCCATGCGCGTCGATTTCCCGGTGCCGGAGCGCTTCATCGCCCAATTGCACGAAGGCCAGCAGATCACCGCCCGCGTCGACGCCTATCCGGGAAAGGTTTTCGCCGGCCGGATCGCCAAGCTCGATACGCGGGTCGACGAGCGCACGCGGGCCATCACGGCGCGGGCGGAAATCCCCAATCCCGACCACAGGCTGAAGCCGGGAATGATGGTCCGCGTGGCCATTTCGCACGGCCGCCACCAGGGCCTCGGCGTGCCTGAAACCGCGGTCTCGGTGGAGGGCGATTCTGCGTTCATCTACGCGCTGCGCCCGCAGGGAGACCGCACGGTCACCGTGCAGCAGCCGGTGGTGACGGGCCTGCGCCAGGACAATATCGTGGAGCTGACGCAAGGCGCCACCGCGGGCGCGCGGATCGTCGCGGACGGGCTGAACAAGATCCAGCCAGGCCAGCCGGTTCATGTCGCCGGCGCAGGGCCGCCCCGGCCTGTCGGCCCTCATAGGCAGCCGGCGTCGTGACCCTTTCTGACCTCTCCGTTCGACGCCCGGTCTTCGCCGCGGTCGCGGCGATCATCCTTTGCGTGGTGGGCCTGGCGGCGTTCACGACCCTGCCGGTGCGCGAGCTGCCCAGCGTCGACCCGCCGGTCGTTTCGGTGTCGACCACCTATCGCGGCGCCTCGGCCGAGGTTGTCGAGGAGCGGATCACCCAGGTGATCGAGGGCCAGGTGGCCGGCATCCAGGGCATCGACCGGGTGCAGTCCTCCTCGCGCGACGGGCAGTCGCGGATCAGCATCCAGTTCACGCTGGACCGCAATCTCGACGAAGCCGCCAACGACGTGCGCGACGCGGTGAGCCGGGTCATCACGAACCTGCCGGAGCAGGCCGAAGCGCCGCGGATCGCCAAGGCGAACGCCGACAGCCAGCCGATCATCTTCATCAGCATGGTCTCCAAGACCCTGAACCGGCTGCAGCTTTCCGATTATGCCAACCGCTACCTCGTGCAGCGGCTTTCGACGGTGCCGGGGGTGGCGCAGGTCGGCCTGGCCGGCGAGCAGCTCTATTCGATGCGGATCTGGCTTGATCCGAGAGCGATGGCCGCGCGGAACATCACCGTCGACGACGTGGCCGCGGCGCTGAACAGCCAGAACCTCGAACTGCCCGCCGGCGCGCTGGAGGCGCAGTCCAAGGACTTCACCATCCGCGTGGCGAGGGCCTATTCCACGCCCGCCCAATTCGCCCAGATGCCGATCGTGCCCCTGGGCGCGCAGAGCCGGACGGTGGCGAGCGGCGCGGCCGCCGTCGGCGGCGCCTCGGCCACCGCAGGGGCCGCCCAGGGCGCCACCGCCGCCATCGCCAGCGGGGCGACTTCGGGCGCCTACGTCACGCGCCTTGGCGACATCGCCCGCGTGGAGGAGGGGCCGAACGAGCGCAGGCGGCTGTTCCGCTCCAACGGCGAAGACCAGGTCGGGATGGCGATCATCCGCCAGTCGCAGGCGAACGACCTGCAGATCTCCGACGGGGTCCGCAAGGCGGTCGACGAGATCAACCAGACCCTGCCCAAGGGCACCAAGCTGGTCGTGGCGATCGACTACACAGTCTTCACCCGCCACGCGATCGAGGAGGTGTGGGTCACCATGGGGATCTCGCTGGCGCTGGTGGCGCTGGTGAACTTCCTGTTCCTGGGCACCTGGCGGGCGGCCCTGATCCCCTCGATCGTGGCGCCGATCTGCATCCTGTCGACCTTCATCGTCCTTGCGCCGCTGGGGTTCTCGATCAACCTGCTCACCCTGCTGGCGCTGGTCCTGGCGATCGGCCTGGTGGTCGACGACGCCATCGTGGTCGTGGAGAACATCCAAAGGCGGATCGACGAGGGCGAGCCGCCGATCGTGGCGGCCCAGCGCGGCGCGCGGCAGGTGTTCTTCGCGGTCGTGGCCACCACCATCGTGCTGATCTCGGTCTTCGCGCCCTTGATGTTCATGCCGGGCTACATCGGCCGGCTCTTCGTCGAGCTGGCGGTGGCGGTCGCCGCGGCGGTGGCCTTCTCGGCGCTGCTGGCGCTCAGCCTGTCGCCCATGCTGGCCTCGAAGCTGCTGCGCCCGGCGCAGGGCGAGGGCTTCCTCGCGCGGCGGGTCGACGCCGCCATGGCGAAGCTGCGCGCCTCGTACCACGCCTCACTGGAGGGCCTTCTCGGGCGCCGCTCGGCAAGCTTTGCGGCCGCGGGCCTCGTGCTCGCCCTTGGCCTCGCCGCCCTATTGCTGTTCAAGGCGCTTCCCAGCGAGCTGGTGCCCAATGAGGACCGCGGGCGGGTGGACATCGCCATTCAGAGCCCGGAAGGCGCCGGCTACGACTACACCCTCGGCGTTGCCAGGAAGGTGGAAGCGCGGCTGATGGCGCTGGTCAAGGATGGCTCGGCGGCCCGCTACACCGTCTCCCTGCCGGGCTACGGGGGCACCCAGTTCAACACCGGCAACGCCAATGTCGTGCTGCCCGACGACGGCAAGCGCAAGGTCTCCTCGCAGGACATGGCCGCGCAGCTGAACCGCGAGCTTTCCTCGATCACCGGCGCCCGGGTCATCGCCTCGGTGCGGCCGAGCCTGCGGCGGGGTGGCGGGGGGGGCGGCAGCAACGTCGACCTGATCGTGATGGGCGACGAATATTCGCAGATCAACGCGGCGATCCAGCCGCTGCTGACCGCCGCCGAAAACAATCCCGGGATGGCCCGCGCCCGCCTCGACTACGAGCCCACCAGCCCGCGTCTGCTGGTCAATATCGACCGGGCCAAGGCCGCCGCGCTCGGCGTCTCGGCGGAGTCGGTCGGGGCGGCGCTGCAGGCGCTGTTCGGCTCCGAGAAGGTCACGACCTACATCAAGTCCGGCCAGGAATACGACGTCATCCTGCAGACCGACCGCGCGCAACGGCAGAGCGAGGAGGACCTGGCCAACGTCTATGTGCGCACGGCCTCCGGCGCGACGGTGCCGTTGTCGGCGGTGACCACGGCCAAGGTCAGCGGCGACACGCCGAACCGGGCGCGCGTCGACCGCCTTCGGGCGATCACGCTCTCGGTGCAGTTGAACCCCGGCTACACGGTGGGCCAGGCGGTGAAGTTCTTCCAGGACGAGCTCGCCAGCCAGAACTCCGGGCTTGCCTACAAGTGGGGCGGCGCGGCGCGAGACTACCTGGAGGCCAGCGGCTCGGTGGGGCTGGCGTTCGGGCTCGCGCTGCTGCTGGTCTTCCTGGTGCTGGCCGCGCAGTTCGAAAGCTGGATCCACCCGGCGGTGATCATGCTGACGGTTCCGGTCGCGGCCCTGGGGGGCCTGTTCGGCCTGCTGATCGCCGGCTCGACGATCAACACCTACAGCCAGATCGGCCTGATCATCCTGGTGGGCATCGCGGCCAAGAACGGCATCCTGATCGTCGAGTTCGCCAACCAGCTGCGCGACGACGGGCTTTCCATCCGCGAGGCGGTGATCGAGAGCGCGTCCCTGCGCCTGCGGCCGATCATCATGACCTCGATCTCGGCGGCCGCCGGTTCGATCCCGCTGATCGCGTGGGGCGGCGCCGGGGGCGAGAGCCGGCAGACCATCGGCGTGACCATCTTCTTCGGCGCGATCTTCGCGACCATGGTGACGCTGTTCGTAGTGCCGGTGTTCTACAACCTGCTCGCGAGGTTCACGAAGTCGCCGCAGGCCACCGCGCGCCGGATCGAGAGCTTCGAGGAAGCCGAGAAGGCCCGCGTCGCCAACGCCGCCGAATAGGAAGCCTGCCCCCAAATGAAGAGGCCTCCCCCGTTTCCGGGGAAGGCCAAGACGTTGCGTCGGCATATGACGTGGGGACGCCTGGCCTTGACGCGACCGAAGCTTGGGGGAAGCTCCGGGTGGTTGCGTCGCCTCGGTCAGGGATCGCGGAACCGAGGTCGACCCCGCGATGATGCGCGCAAGACGGCGCACCCGTCAAGGTTGCGTTACCGCCAGCCTCACCCGCCTCGGGTGCGCGCGGCCTCAGAGGCGTCAGGGTGAAATGGAAGCCATTTCACCCGTCCGGCGTGCTCTAAACTCTTGAAGATAGACCCTTCTTTCCTGTCCAGATGATTCCATCTGAACAGGTCAGGGTCTAGGGTTTGAAACCGGTGTTGACCATCAGGTAGGCGATGACGTCGGTGCGGTCCTTGGGATCCTTCAGGCCCGCGAACGTCATCTTGGTGCCAGGGATGTCGGCCTTCGGGTCGGTGATCCAGGTGTCGATGTGGGCGGCGTCCCAGGTCCAGCCGGCCGCCTTCATCCCGTCGGAATAGCTAAAGCCGGGCAGCGAGCCGGCCTTGCGCCCGAACACGCCGTGCAGGTTGGGGCCAGTCATGTTGGGGCCGCCTGCAGGCAGGGTGTGGCAGGTGGAGCAGAGCGCGAACTTGGACTCGCCGTTGGAGAGGTCGGCGGTGTTGTAGGGCGCCGGCAGCTTCGCCTGGAGCGCGGCCTTTTCGGCATCGGTCAGGGCCGGCGCCGGCGGGCCGGCGGGGGAACTGGGCTGCGACTTGTTGCACCCGGCAAGCGTGACGGCGAGGGCCGCAGCGGCGAGTGTCAGACCCAGGTGGCGCATACTCGAAATCTCCTCGGAAGCTGTCGGCCGGCGCGGTCGTGGCGCCTAAATCGGTGAAAGCCCGCCGCGATGCAAGACGGCGCAGCCTCAACACCGCCGCAGGTCAGCGCCTGCGCCGCTTCCCGCGGTTCACCGCCTCGTCCAGGGCCTGCAGGAAGCGCGAGCGGTCGGCCGCCGCGAAGGGGCGCGGCCCGCCGGTGATCTCGCCGGTCGAGCGGATGTGCTCCATGATCGAGCGCTGGGCGAGCGCGGCGCCAATGGAGTCCGGCGTGAACGCCCGCCCGTTCGGCGCGATCGCCGTTCCGCCCGCCTTCAGCACCCGGTCGGCCAGCGGGATGTCGTTGGTGATCACGATGTCGCCGGGTTCGGTCCGCTCCGCGATCCAGTCGTCGGCCACGTCGGGGCCGGCGTCGACGATCATCCGCTCGATCAGGGCGGAGCGCGGAATGGCGATGAAACTGTTGGAGACCACGATGGTCACCAGCCCATAGCGCGCGGCCACCCTATAGACCTCGTCCTTCACCGGGCAGGCGTCGGCGTCGATGAAGATGCGCATGACCGCCTGATAGCGGGGACGGATGGCCTTGCGAAGCCTTAGGGCTTCATCCCATAAGCAGCCATCGGCCGCCGGATTAGCTCAGCTGGTAGAGCAGCGGTTTTGTAAACCGAAGGTCGCGGGTTCGAGTCCTGCATCCGGCACCGCCTTCGCCCCAGTGGCTTCCGCTCCGAAGGGATCGCGCATGGACTTCGAGGACTATCGCCGCCACGACGCGGTTGGCCTGGCTGAACTGGTGGCGCGGCGCGAGGTGAGCGCCGGCGAACTGCTCGACGCCGCCCTCGGCCGGATGGCTGAGGTCAACCCGAAGATCAACGCGGTGACCCAGGACTTCGCCGAGCGCGCCCGCTCCGAGCCTGCGGCGCACGGGCCGTTCAGCGGCGTGCCGTTCCTGCTGAAAGACCTGGGGGCGACGCTGGCCGGCACGCCCACGACCATGGGCTCGCGGCTGTTCGCCGACAACGTGGCCGCCGCCGACAGCGCGCTCACCGCCGCCTACAAGGCCGCGGGCCTGTCGATCTTCGGCAAGACCAACACGCCGGAATTCGGGCTGTGGCCGTTCACGGAGTCGGCGTTCCTGGGCGTTTGCCGCAACCCGTGGGATCTGTCGCGCACGCCGGGCGGCTCTTCCGGCGGGGCGGCGTCGGCCGTGGCGGCCGGGATCGTGCCTGCGGCGCACGCCAGCGACGGCGGCGGCTCGATCCGCACGCCGGCGTCCTGTTGCGGCCTCTTCGGGATGAAACCGTCGCGCGGGCGGGTGTCGTTCGCGCCGGTGGGCGAGGGCTGGGCCGGCGCCTCGATCCAGCACGCCGTGACGCGCTCGGTCCGCGACAGCGCCGCCCTGCTGGACGTCGCCTGCCGCCCACAGCCGGGCGACCCCTATTTCCTGAGCCCGCCGGAACGTCCGTTCGCCGAAGAGGCCGCGCGTGAACCGGGCCAGTTGCGGATCGCCGTCTTCGCCGGGGCCATGCAGTCGGCTGCCCTCGACCCGGAGTGCGCCCAGGCGGTGCGCGAGACCGCCAAGCTCTGCGAGGAACTCGGCCACGAGGTCGATGAGGTCCAGATTCCCGGCGACGCCTCGGCGATGCAGGCTGCCGCCGGCGCGGTGATTGCGGCCAGCATCGCGGCGAACCTGGACGCCGAGGCCGAGCGGCGCGGGCGGCCGATCGAAGCCGGCGAGATCGAAGCGCCCACGATGGCGACCTACAAGCGCGGGTCGGGCGTGGCGGCCGCGGCCTACGTGCGCGGCCTCGCCGCCCTGCATGCCTACGCGCGGGCCGAGGCGCAGCTCTTCGAGACCTACGATGTCCTGCTGCTTTCAACCCTGGGAAGCCCGGCGATCCCGGTAGGCTGGGTGCTGGAGGATCCCAAACAGATCGGCGAGCGCCTGTTCGCCTTCATGCCCAACACCCAGGCTTTCAACAACACCGGACAGCCGGCGATGACCGTGCCGCTGGCCTGGAGCAAGGCAGGCTTGCCGATCGGCCTGCAGTTCGTGGCCCGGATGGGCGCGGAGGCGACCCTGTTCCGCCTGGCCGGTCAGCTCGAACAGGCCCGGCCCTGGTTCGACAGGACGCCGCCGCTCTAGGATCGGGCAGGGCGCGTCCGGCCGACTGCGCACGACTTTTGCATCGTGCCGGTCATGATGCAGAACCGTTCCAGTTCGAAACACAATCGGCGGCGGACCATTGGGCTGCTCGTCACCTGCGGGGCCCTGGCCCTGGCGTTCGCGACCGACCGTGGCGCGCCCAACCGAGGTCAGCACGAGGCGCCGCGCCTCGAGATGGCCATGGCGGGCGGCGGCGCCAGCGGCGCGGGCGGCTACGGCGCGGGCGGCGCAGGCTACGGCCACGCTCACGGCGGCGTCATCGCCGGCGGCTACGTGGGTCAGAATGGCACGGATGGCCGGGTGTTCGGCCCCGGCGAGGGCGACAACGATTCCCCGAACGGCTTCATGCCGAACGGCGAAGACGGGCTGACGACCTTCGCCGACTTCGTGCACGGCGGCGATGGCGGCGCCCACCCCAACCAGGGCGGTCAATATGGCGGCCACCCTGACGACTTTACCGGCAACGGGGGCAACGGCGGCCAAGGCGGTTACGGCGGCGGTGGCTTCGGCGGCAACGGTGGTAACGGCGGCAACGGCGGCAACGGTGGTAACGGTGGTAACGGTGGTAACGGTGGTAACGGTGGTAACGGTGGCGACGGCGGTGGCGGCTTCGGTGGCGGTGGCGGCGACGGCGGCCAGCCCTGCTTCGTGAACTGCGGCCACGGCGGCGATGGGGACCCGCAGCCTCCAAAGTACAATCCGCCGCACCACGACGATGCCCCGCTGACCTCGGCGGTGCCGGAACCGGGGGCCTGGATGCTGATGATCCTCGGTTTCGGCGGTCTCGGCGCGATGCTGCGGGCCCAGCGCAGGGCCCGCCGGCTTCTGGCCTAGTTCGGTAGGTCGCGTCGCCGCTGGATCGCGCCGGCGGCGATCACGCCAAGCGTTACGATGGCGATCAGCAGCGTCGAGATCGCATTGATCTCGGGGTTCACGCCCAGGCGAACCTGGCTGTAGAGACGCATGGGCAGCGTGGTCGAGCCTGGCCCTGAGGTGAAGCTCGCGATCACCAGGTCGTCCAGCGACAGGGTGAAGGCCAGCATCCACGCAGCCACGACCGCCGGCGCGATGCCGGGCAGGGTGACCTTCAGGAACGCGGACACCAGCGGACAGCCGAGATCCTGAGCCGCCTCCTCGAGCCGACGGTCGAAGGAGGCGAGGCGGGCCTGGATCACCACGGTCGCGTAGCAGAGGGCGACGGTCGTGTGGCTGACCGTCACCGTCCAGAAGCCGCGCGGCAGGCCGAGCGCGACGAACAGCAGCAGTAGCGACAGCCCCAGGATCACCTCCGGCATCACCAGGGGCGCGTAGATCATGCCGGAGAAGAGCGTGCGCCCGCGGAAGCGTCCGGCCCGCACCAGCGCCACCGCCGCCAGCAGCCCCAGCACCGTCGCCGCGCTGGCCGAGATCAGGCCGACCCGCAGCGTCACCCCGACCGCGCCCAGCATCTGGCCGTCCCGGGCCAGGGCGGCGTACCAGCGCGTCGAGAAGCCGCCCCAGACGGTGACCAGCCGGCTCGCGTTGAACGAATAGAGCACCAGGAGCGCGATCGGCCCGTAGAGGAAGGCCAGGCCCAGGCCGACGCTTACCCGATTGAACAGGGTCGGGCCGCGGGTCACGCCGTCACCTTGGCCTGCTGGCGCTGGAAGAGGGCGATGGGGATGGCGAGCGTCGCCAGAAGGACGAGCGCCACGGCTGAGGCGGCCGGCCAGTCGCGGTTGGCGAAGAATTCGGTCCAGATGGTGCGGCCGAGCATTAGGGTTCCCGAGCCGCCGAGCAGATCGGGGATCACGAACTCGCCGACCATGGGGATGAAGCAGAGCAGCGCGCCTGCGGCCACGCCCGGCAGCGAGAGCGGGAAGGTGACCCGCCAGAAGGCCGCCGTCGGCGCGCAGCCCAGGTCCTGCGCCGCCTCGATCAATCGCTCGTCCTGCCGCTCCAGCACCGCGTAGAGCGGCAGGACCATGAAGGGCAGGTAGGCGTAGACCAGCCCGATGATCACCGCCGCGTCGGTATCCAGCAGGCTGAGCGGGGCGATGTGCAGGACGCCGAGTGCAGCGTTGAGCAGGCCGGCCGGTTTGAGGATTGCGATCCAGGCGTAGATGCGGATCAGGAAGCTGGTCCAGAACGGCAGGATCACGGCCATCAGCAGCGCCTGGCGGGTCCGTGGCGCAAAGCGGCTCATGCCGTAGGCGATCGGGTAGCCGATCAGCAGAAGGATCGCTGTGGCGACGGCGGCGAACCGCAGGCTTGAAAGGTAGGACGCGAGATAGAGGCGGTCCGAGGTCAGCCGCGCATAGGTCTCGAAGCTGAGCTGGCGGACGAAGGCGCGCAGCCCGGCCAAGCCTTCGCCGGGGTCGAGCTGCGGCGCGTAGGGCGGGATGGCCAGCACCGTGTGCGACAGCGACAGCTTCGCCACCAGCAGGAAGGGAAAGGCGAAGAACAGGCAGAGCCACAGGTAGGGCGCGAGCGCGGCGAGCCACGGCCGCCTCATGAGCCGAGCGCCACGGCCGCCTCGGGGGCATAGGACACCCACGCCGCGTCGCCGACCGCCAGGGCGGCCGGCGGCCCCGCATTCGCCCGGCTGACCAGCAGGGGCCGGCCCTCGGCGCGACGGATCACGTAGCGCGTGCGGTCGCCGAAGTAGGCGATCTCGGCGACTTCGCCCGCCAAGGCGCCCGGTGTCGCGCTGGCGGAGAGCGCCATCTTCTCAGGCCGCACCAGGGTGAAGCCCGCGCCGTCGGGGAACAGGTTCGCCTCGCCCAGGAACTCGGCCACATAGCGGCTGGCCGGGCGCTCATAGACCTCGGCTGGCGGACCCACCTGGGCTATGGCGCCCACCCGCATCACCGCGATCCGGTCGGCGACCACCATGGCCTCGTCCTGGTCGTGGGTGACGATCATGAAGGTCACGCCAAGCCGGCGCTGCAGCGCCTTCAGCTCGAGTTGCGTCTCCTCGCGCAGCTTGCGGTCCAGGGCGGCCAGCGGCTCGTCGAGCAGCAGGATCTGCGGGCCGGGCGCCAGCGCGCGGGCCAGCGCCACGCGCTGGGCCTGACCGCCGGAGAGCTGGTCGGGGCGGCGGCGGTTCAGGCCTTCCAGGCGCACCAGGCTCAGCATCTCCTCCACCCGCGCCGCCGCGCGGGCTTTGTCCCAGCCCTGCTGCACGAGCCCGAAGGCGATGTTCTTCTCCACGTTGAGGTGCGGGAAGAGGGCGTAGGTCTGGAACATCATGCTCGACGGCCGCCGATGCGGTGGCAGGCCGGCGATATCCTGGCCGTTCAAGAGGATGCGGCCTGCGTCCGGCTGCGCGAAGCCGGCCAGCATCCGCATCAGCGTGGTCTTGCCGCAACCGGATGGGCCGAGCAGGGCGAAGAACTCGCCCTGGGCGATGTCCAGGCTCACGCCGTCGACGGCCACGGTCTCGCCGAAGCGCTTGGCGACGCCTTCGAAGCGGACCAGGGGCGTCGCCGCGGCGGTCACTGCCCGGTGGTCACCCGCGTCCACTGGCGGTTCACCTCGCGCAGCAGGGCCTGGTCCTTGGTGGTGGTCACGAACAGCCGCCTGGCGAGCTGCGGCGGCGGATAGGCGGCCGGGTCGTCGCGAACCGACGGCTCGACCAGCTTCGTCGCCGCGGCATTGGCGTTGGCGTACTTGGTGTAGTTCGACGCCCGGGCGATGACGTCCGGCTTCAGCATGAAGTTCAGGAAGCTGTAGGCGGCGGCCGCGTTCGGCGCGTCGACGGGAATGGTGAAGACGTCGAACCAGACCTGGCTGCCTTCCTTGGGCACGACATAGGCCAGCCTGACCTTGTTTCCGGCCTCCTCGGCGCGGCTCCTGGCTTGCAGCACGTCGCCGGAGTAGCCAATGGCGACGCAGATGTCGCCGCCCGCGAGCGCGTCGATGTATTCGGATGAATGAAACTTGCGCACATAGGGCCGCACCTTGAGCAACAGGTCGGCCGCGGCGGCGTAGTCCTTGGGATCGCGCGAGTTGGGGTCCTTGCCGAGGTCGTTCAGCGCGACCGCGAACATGTCTTCCGGCGCATCGAGGAAATAGACCCCGCAGTCCTTCAGCTTCGCCATGTTCGCCGGGTCGAACACCACCGCCCAGCTATCGATCTTGACGCCCGGCAGGCGCCTGGCGACGGCGTCGATGTTGTAGCCGATGCCGATCGTGCCCTGCATGTACGGGACGGCGTACTTCGCGCCCGGATCGAAGGGCGCCATGTGGGCCATGACCGCGGGGTCCAGGTTTTCCAGGCCGTGGAGCCTTGCCTTATCCAGCGGGCGGATCGCCTTGGCGGTGATATAGCGCGGCAGGTTGTGGTTCGAGGGGACCACCAGGTCGTAGCCGGTGTTCCCCTGCAGCATCTTGGTCTCCAGCACCTCGTTGGAATCGAAGGTGTCGTAGCGGACCTTGATCCCGGTCTCCGCGGTGAACCGGGCGAGCAGCGCCGGGTCAATGTAGTCGGACCAGTTGTCGATGCTGAGCACGCCGGACGCGGGGGCGTTCGCGTTGGGGACGTTCGCGGCGGGCGTCTTGGC